>Ga0207700_10000889_pt1 | contig 17205 bp, 14 predicted proteins | sample LARL82metaG_FD_184348 | JGI IMG/M metagenome (GOLD analysis project Ga0207700, IMG submission 184348) | Corn, switchgrass and miscanthus rhizosphere microbial communities from Kellogg Biological Station, Michigan, USA - LAR L8-2 metaG... | ecosystem: Host-associated > Plants > Roots >...
GGGCAACCCGCCGCCGGAACCGAAGTCGAGGACGTTGTTTTTCGGCCGGAGGATCGCGGCGGCGGCGAGAGCTTCCTCGACGTGCGCATCGAGGTTGGCCCGCGCCTCAGGCCCGATCAGATTGATGCGCTCGTTCCACTTGAGGAGCTCGTGCTTGTAAGTCTCCACCGCGGCGGACATGCATCCGAAGGATAGCAATCGCCGCCGGCGTCATGCCCGGAATCCGGCTGGCCTGGCCGATCGACGCCGGCCGCACGAAGGAAAGCTTCTCGGTCATCTCGCGCGAGAGGCCCGGCAGCGTGTACGACATCGTCGCCGGGATCCGCAGCTCCTCATCGTGCCGCGCCTTCTCCGCCTCGCGCTGCTGCCGCTCGATGTAGCCGGCATAGCGGAGCTCGTTGACGACGCCGTCGCGCTCCTCCTCGGTCAGTTTTTTGAGGATCTCGGCGCGGTCGAGGTCGAAGTCCGGCCGCTGCAGCAGCCGCGCGAGAGTCTTGTGCTCCGGCTTCAGCACGGTCGCCTCGGCCGTTTTCCGCGCTTGGCTCATGCGCGCGACGCGTCGCTCGACGCGACGCTTGCGCTCGTCATCGAGGATGCCGAGGCGCTCGGCAAGCGGACTCAGTCGCTCGTAGACGGAGTCGCAGCCCAGCAGCAGCCGGTGCTCCGCGCGCGAGGTGAACATCCGGTACGGCTCCTCAGTGCCGAGGGTGACGAGGTCGTCGATCATGACGCCGGCGTAGGCCTGGTCGCGGCGAAGGATGACCGGCTCACCGCCGCGAACCATTTGCAGCGCGTTGATGCCGGCCACGAGTCCCTGCGCGGCGGCCTCTTCGTAGCCCGAGGTACCGTTGATCTGGCCGGCGAGGAAGAGTCCGGACACGCCACGGACCTGCAGCGTCGGCTCGAGCTGCTCGGGATTGACGAAGTCGTACTCGACGGCGTAGCCGTAGCGGGCGATCTTTGCCTTCTCGAATCCTCGCAGCGACCGCACGACCGCGTCCTGTACATCGGGCGGCAGCGACGTCGAGATGCCGTTCATGTAGAGCCACGGATGCTCGAGGCCCTCGGGCTCGACGAAGACCTGGTGGCGCTCCTTCTCGGCGAAGCGAACGACTTTGTCCTCGATCGACGGGCAGTAGCGCGGACCGGTGGCCTGGATTTGGCCGGAGTACATCGGCGCGCGATGGAGATTCGCGCGGATCAGCTCGTGGGCCTCGGCGCCGGTGTACGTCAGGTGGCAGAGCACCTGCGGGAGCGGCAGCGCGTCCGTGAGAATCGAGAACGGCCGAGGCTTTTCATCGCCCGGCGCTTCCTCGAGCTTGCTGAAGTCGACGGAGTCCTTCGCCACGCGCGGCGGCGTGCCGGTCTTGAGGCGGCCGAGCTTGAGGCCGAGGGCGGCGAGCGAGTCGGAGAGCGTCTCGGACGACGGCTCGCCGAAGCGGCCGCCGACGGTCTTCTGCTCGCCGGAGTGCATGAGGGCGCGGAGGAACGTACCGGTGGTGATGACGACGGCTTTCGCGGTGAGCATGGTTCCGTCCGCGAGCGCCACGCCGCCGTCGACCAGCCGCGACACCGCGCCTTCGACGATCGTGAGGTTCGGCTCCGCCGCGAGAATGTCCTGCACGGCCTTCGCGTAAAGGTCACGGTCGCATTGCGCCCGCGGCCCTTGCACGGCGGGGCCTTTCGAGCGGTTCAGCACCTTGAACTGGATGCCGGCGCGGTCGGTGGCCTCCCCCATCAGCCCGCCGAGGGCGTCGATCTCCTTGACGAGGTTGCCCTTGGCGAGACCGCCGATGGCGGGGTTACATGACATCCGCCCGATCGCGTCGCGCAGCATCGTGACCATGGCCGTGCGGGCGCCGCCGCGGGCGCAAACGCGCGCCGCCTCAGCCCCGGCGTGGCCGCCGCCGATGACGATCACATCGAAGTGCGACATGTTTCACGTGGAACACTACTTCCCGATGCAAAACTTCGCGAAGATCTCCGAAAAGACCTCCTCGCGGGTGATTGCGCCGGTGAGCAGGCCGAGAGAGGTGGAGGCGCGGTAAAGGTCGACGAGGATGAGCTGCTCGTCGGCGCCGGCGTCGAGCGACTGCAGCGCTGCCTCCAGCGCCTCGGCGCAGCCAGCCACGGCCTGGCGCTGGCGCTCGTTCACGAGGCTGCCCTCGGGAGCGGCGAAGCGCTCGCGGACGAGCACGTCGAGGCGGTCGAGCAGCGCATCGATGCCTCGCTCGCAGGCGACACTGATGCCGAGGGCGTCGTGCGGGGCGGGCTTGAGGTCGGTTTTTGTCCAGACCACGAGTGCGTCGGGGTAGCGGTCGAGTTCGTCCTCCGGCGTGATCCCGGCGGCCGCATCTATTAAATAAAGGATGACGTCGGCGCGGCGGGCGGCTTCCCGCGCACGCTCGATGCCGATGCCCTCGACGACGCCGGCGCCTTCGCGGAGGCCGGCGGTGTCGGCGAGCGTCACCGGGAGACCGCCGATCTCGATCGTCTCGCGGACGATGTCGCGCGTCGTGCCGGGGATCGGCGTCACGATGGCGCGGTCGCTGCCGACGAGGCGGTTCAGCAGCGTCGACTTGCCGGCGTTCGGGCAGCCGAGGATCACGGCGCTGAGGCCCTCGCGCGAGGCCTGGCCGCGGCGGTAGGTTTCGGCGAGGGCGAGCGTCTCGGGGAGCGCGCGCTCGAGCGCCGCGCGCGCGTCGCCGCGGCTGATGAACTCGTAGCCTTCCTCGGAGAAGTCGAGCGCCGCCTCGAGGCGGGAGATCACGAGCAGCAGCGACTCGCGGATCGACGCCGCGCGCCGGCTGAGTAAACCATTAATATTGGAAAGTGAAAGTTTCGCCTGCAAAGCCGTGCGCGCGTTGATCAAGTCCGCGATTGACTCCGCCTGCACGAGGTCGAGCTTCCCGTTCAGCACCGCGCGCTCGGTGAACTCCCCCGGCTCGGCCATGCGCGCGCCGAGCTCCACGCAGGCGGCGATGACGCGCTCGACGAGCAGCGGATTGCCGTGGAGCGTCAGCTCGACGAGGTCGTTGCCGGTGAACGAGTGCGGCGCGGCGAAGCGCGTGACCACGCAGTCGTCGAGCAGCTCTCCTGCATGACGCAGTGATGTATGGGTAGCAATTCGTGGCTCCGGAACCTCCGCCAGCGCTGCAAGGATGGCCGTGCTGGACGGCCCGTCGATGCGCACGATCGCCAGCGCGCTCCGCCCCAGCGGCGTGGCCGGCGCGACGATCGTGTCGTCGGGGCTCACTGCGCCGCGGCGCGGCGCACGATGGCGACGCGCTTGTAGAAGCCCTCGCCGCGCGACTCGGTCGTGACGTCGGCGTCGTCCTGCAACGCCAAGTGGACGATGCGCCGCTCGATCGGCGTCATGGCCGGCAGGAGCTGCTCGCGCCCGTCGCTGCGCACGCGCTCGGCGGCGTCGCGGGCGCGCTGCTGGAGATCCTCGTGCCGCCGCGACTTGAAGCCGTCGCAATCGAGCTCGATGTCCTTCTCGGTCTTGCGCCCGATCAGCGCCTTGTTCGCCAGCACCTGCAGCGCGTCGAGCGCCTCGCCGTGCTCCTCGGTCATGCGCCGCGCGTCGCGGCCGTAGAGGCGCACGAGGATCTGCGCCTCGTTCTCCTCGGTGCGCACCTCGAGGTCGAAACGCGCGTAGTCGAGCGCCTCTTCGCACCACTCGCGCACGGCCTTCGCTTCGTCGGACTCGGGACCTTGCTCCGGAACCTCGACCGCGGCGAAGGCCTGCTCGAAGTCGCCGGGGCGGAGATCGTTATCGCGATGCTCGCGGCGCGGGCCGCGCGAGGGACGGTCGTCGCGGCGATTGCCGCCGCGTCCGCGTCCACCTCCGCCGCCGCCTCGCCCGCCGCGTTCGCGCGAAACGGGAGGCGCGCTCGTGACGATGGGCGGCAGCGGCGCGAGCGGTTCCGGCGGCGGCGGCGCGCTCTCGTTCACCTCCGCTTCGATCACGATCCGCTTCACGCCGCCGAGGAAGCCGCGCTTCTCGAGGATCACGGCGTGCGTCAGTTGGTGGCGCGGCACGGCGAACGTTTCCGCGGCGTGGTCGAGTGCTTCGTCGAGATTTCTGCCTTCGAATCGCTGGGCCATGGTCACTCTTTAACGAGGTCCTGCGGGTGGTCTTTCCACCACTTATTCAAGATCCACTGCTGGATGATCGTCAAGACGTTCTGCATGAGGTAGTAGAGCACGACTCCGGACGGCAGCTCCTTGAAGATCCATCCCATCACCAGCGGCATGATGTAGAACATCCGCTTTTGCGCGGGGTCGACCGTCGTCGGCGTCATGGCCTGCTGCACGAACATCGTGATCACCATCAGCGCCGGCGTCACGTAGTACGGGTCTTTCGCCGAGAGGTCGTGGATCCAGAGCATGAAGGGCGCGCCGCGCAGCTCGATGGCGTGCGACAGCAGGTTGTAGAACGCCCACAGAATCGGGAGCTGGATGACGAGCGGCAGGCATCCGCTGGCGGGGTTGATCCCCTCCTGCTGATACAGTTTCATCGTCTCCATGTTCATCTTCTGGCGCTGCTCGGGGTCCTTCTGAACTTTCCGGTACTTCGCCTTGATCGCCTCGACCTTCGGCTGCACCTTCTGCATCTTCTTCATCGAAGACATCGACTTGTGCTGCAGCGGGTAGAGGACGACTTTGATGATGAGAGTGAGGGCGATGATCGACCAGCCGAAGTTGTGGACGAACGTGTTGAGCCACAGCAGCGCCAGGAGGAACGCGCGGGCGATGATCCCGAACATTCCGAACTGCAGCGTCTTCTCGAGGTGGAAGCGGTCGACGAGCTGCGTCTGCTTCGGGATGAAGTAGGCGGTGCCGCTGACCGTGCCGTCCGACGCCGCGTTGACCGCGGCGTAGAAATCCTTGCGCTTCTCGGCGCCGAATTCGGCGGCATGGAGGATGGCGCCGTCGCCGTGCGCCGGACGCATCGCCGTCATGAAGTAGTTGTCCTCGATGCCGATGAAGTCGACGTGGTCGAAGAGGTTGACGCGGTCGGACTTCTCGCGGCTGACGACGGTGACCTTCTCGTCGCGCTGCACGACGCCGTTGCCGGTGACGACGTACATCGACTCCTTCTCGTCGGCTTCGAGCGTGCGGATGCCGGGGCCGATGGCGACACGGTACGGCACCGCCGGCGCGATGGCGACGGTGAAGCTGAACGGATAGTCGCCCTGGAACGTGAAGGTCTTCGTCGCGGCCACGCCGCCGCCGGCGTAGCGGAACGTGACGCTCTCGTTCGGGCGCTCGCTCACTTCCCACAGCGCCGCGTTGAGGCGCTGCGCGAGCGCGGCGTTCGGCGACTCGATGGCGAAGGGGTAGTCGGTGCGGATCGGCTCGCGTCCTTTCACGAGCTCGACCGGGCCGCCGTTTTTCGCCGTGTAGTGCTTGAGCTGGAACGAGACGAGCTCGGCGCCGCGATTGGAGAAGACGGCGATGAAGTCCTTCGTCTCGATGCGGACGGACTGCTGGCGCGTCGCGTTCGTCGGCGCGACGGCCGCGAGGGTAGGTGGCGGGGCGGGCGACGATGACGGCGCGCTCGTGGTGGCGGACGTTGTTGTCGCCGGCGTCGTCGCGGTGGTCGTCGTCTTCGGCGGCACCGGCGCCGACTTCGCCGGCGGCTTGAAGTACTCCGGCATCAGCTTCGGCGCGGCGTAGGCCCACAGCCAGAGAAAGCCGATCGAGATCAGGACGGCCGTGAAAATTCGTTTTTCCATCTCTACGGGACGGGGTCCCAACCTCCAGGATTGAAAACATGACAGCGGGAGAGGCGTCGGATGCCGATCCAGACTCCACGGAACGCGCCGTACTTTTCGATCGCCTGCATCATGTACATGGAACAGGTCGGCTCAAAGCGGCACATGGGGGGGAGCAACGGCGAGAGGAAGCGCTTGTAGCCGCGCAGCAAGGCGAGAAGGACGCGGCGCATCGGCTCACTCGGAAGCCTCGGCCGAGGCGCGCCTGAGCAAGCGCTGCAGGTCGTTGCTGTAGTCGCGAAAGTCGGCCACGGCGGCGTTCGGCTTCACATTCACCACGAAGTCCATCGGCCGGCCGTCGAGGCCCAGCGGCTCGCGCTGGCGCCGGTAGACCTCGCGAGTCCATCTTTTGAGCCGGTTACGGACGTTTGCTTTCCCTAGTTTCTTCGTCGCGGTGATGCCGAGGCGCGAGAATGGAAGGCCGTTGGCAGCGACGAAGAGGACGGCGTAGCGCGCGAAAAACTTGCGGCCCGTCTCGTAGGTGCGAAGGAAATCGCGGCGCTTGGCGAGCCTCTTTTCCTTCGGCAATGCCTCGGACCGCGGCAAATGATCTTCCGCAGCGAGGCCTGCTAGACGGCCAGACGCTTGCGGCCCTTCCGGCGGCGACGCGAGAGCACGGCCTGGCCGTCCTTCGTCCGCATCCGGACGAGGAAGCCGTGCGTGCGCTTGCGGCGGCGATTGTTGGGCTGAAAAGTACGCTTCATTGACTTAACCCTCTGAAAGGAAAGCGCGGAGTATAGCGACCGCCCCACGGACGGTCAACACAGCGGGGCCAAACTGAGCCGGAGGGGGCGATATTCCGCTGGATTTTGTCACTCCTCATTGTGCTAGTATCGCTCCCCCGATCCAGGACAAGGTTTTCCACAGTTGTGGAAAAGTTGTGGATTTTCATACAATTAGATCGTCCCGCCTCCCCATGAATCTCTGGAAGCAAGTGCTTGATCGTCTGGAGCAAACCGTTGACAGGACGGAATATGAAAACTGGTTCGCCTCGACGCGATTCGTGGCCCAGCGCGGCGACACGATCGACGTCAGCGTTCCGTCCCAGCGGTACGTCGAGGAGATCCGCGAGCGCTTCGGCCCCCGCATCCGTTCCATCCTCGACGACATCTCCTTCGATCGCCTGAACCTCCACTTCGTCACCAACAGTAACGAAACGGTCCCGCCGCAGGCCAGCAGCGACGCCCCGCCCCCGCCGTCCGCCGAGCTACCGCAGTCGACGTTCAATCCGCGCTACCGTTTCGAGACCTTCGTCGTCGGCAAGTCCAACGAGCTCGCCTTCGCCGCCTCGAAATCGATCGCCGAGAACCCGAGCGGCTCGTTCAATCCGCTCTTCATCTACGGCGGCGCCGGGCTCGGCAAGACGCACCTGATCCAGGCGGTCGCGCAGCAGATCCGGGAGTTGAATCCGACCTTCAAGGTCATCTACATGTCGGCCGACTCGTTCGTGACCGAGCTCATCGCCTCGATCCGCTACGACCGGATGCAGCAGTTCCGCGACCGCTACCGCTCCGCCGACGCGCTGCTTCTCGACGACATCCAGTTCCTCGCCGGCAAGGAGCGGACTCAGGAGGAATTCTTCCACACCTTCAACGCGCTGTACGAGACGCAGCGGCAGATCGTGTTCACGTCCGACGCGCCGCCCAAGGACATCCCCACGTTGGAAGAGCGCCTCCGCTCGCGCTTCGAATGGGGACTCATCGCCGACATCCAGCCGCCCGACCTCGAGACGAAGGTGGCGATCCTGCGCAAGAAAGCGGAGGAGCGCCGCGTCGATCTGCCGCACGAGGCCGCGCTGTTCATCGCCGAGCGGGTGCGCTCCAACATCCGCGAGCTTGAGGGCTACCTCAATAAAGTCGCGATGTTCGGCTCGCTCGCCGGCAAGAAGACGGTGACGCTGGAACTGGCGAAGGAAGCGCTCAAGGACCTGCTGTCGAAGGACAACAAGCCGATCACCGCGACCGACATCATGAAGGTCGTCTCCGCGCACTACGGCATCAAGGTGTCGGATCTGAAGTCGAAGTCGAACGCGCGGCCGATCGCCTATCCGCGCCAGGTGGCGATGTACATGTGCAAGCACCTGACGGACCTGTCGTACCCGGAGATCGGGAAGGCGTTCAACAACAAGCATCACTCCACGGTGATGTACTCGGTGGAGAAAATCGATCAGCTGATCCAGGACGATCAGCAGGTGGCGAGGACGATCGAGATGCTCACGAAACAGTTCCGGTGAAAAGCTGCGCAAATCTTGTGGACGAAAACGACCTCGGAACGCGAAGCCGGTTCGACTGCGGAAAACTGGCGCGATTTCCTGCGCTTCTCCGCAGCGAAACCCGCAGTCGGCGACGCGGTGCATTGGTATACTTTTGAATCTCTTGCGGGAGAAATCCGAACGGTCCGCACGATCCACTACTACCACCACCAAGAATAAATACTCAGGTTCCAAGAAAGAGAAGACATGGATCTGACCGTCGCAAAAGCCGATCTTCAGAAAGAGCTGCAGCTCTGCCAGGGCGTCGTCGAAAAGCGATCGACCATTCCGATCCTTTCGAACGTGCTGCTGAAGGCCGCGGACGGGCGTCTGCAGATTGCCGCGACGGACCTCGACGTGACGATTCTCAGCGCGTGCGCCGCGCGCATCACCACGCCCGGCGGCGTGACGATCGAGGCGAAGCGGCTCTTCGACATCGTCCGCTCGCTCCCGGACGAGGACGTGCACATGAACCTGCAGGAGAACAACTCGGTGCTCGTCGAATCCGGCACCGCGAAGTTCCGGCTCCTCGGACTGCCAGCCGAGGATTATCCGACGTTGCCGAGCGTCGACGTCAAGGAGTCGTACGCGATCCCGCTCGAAGAGCTCAAGACGATGGTCGCGAAGGTGAAGTTCGCGATCACGCACGAGGAGACGCGCTTCCAGCTCAACGGCGCGCTGCTCAAGGTGCAGCCGTCGAAGCTGGAGATGGTCGCCACCGACGGCCACCGCATGGCGCTGATCAACTTCCCGCAGGGCTCCGGCAATGGCAGCGCGAAGAAGTCGAGCGATCTGACGATCCTCGTGCCGCGCAAGGCGCTCGAGGAGATCCTGCGCCTGGAGTCGAGCGACGAAGAGGGGAACGTCCGCTTCGGCGTCTCCGAAAATCATCTATTCTTCGAGGCCGGCGAGCGCAGGCTCCTGGCGCGGATGATCGACGTGAACTTCCCGAATTACATGGAAGTGATCTCGCGCGACAACGACCGCCACGTGATGGTCGACCGCGAGCGGCTGCTCTCGACGATCCGCCGCATCTCGCTCGTGGCCAACGAGCGGACGCGCGCGGTGCGCTTCGACTTCGCGCCCGGCAAGCTGACGGTGTCGTCGACGAACCCGGAGCTCGGCGACGCGCGCGAGACGGTGCCGATCGACTACGCCGGCAACCCGTTCTTCGTCGGCCTCAACGCCGCGTACGTGACGGACTTCCTGAGCGCCGTCGACACGCCGAACGTCGCCCTCGACCTCAAGGACGAGAACTCGCAGTGCATCGGCAAGCCGGCGGCGAACGATGAATTGCCGTACGAGTATTTGTACGTCGTGATGCCGATGCGGCTGGCGTGATCCTTCGCGGGCTCGTTACTCAGAATTTTCGAAATCTCGAGCCCGCCGAGATCGCCTTTCACGCGAGCACGAACCTCGTCGTCGGCCGCAATGGCCAGGGAAAGACGAACCTCCTCGAAGCGATCTACTTCCTGGCCACGACGAAGTCGTTCCGCACGCCGCACCTCGCCTCGGTCGTCCGCTTCGACGCGCCGAGCGTCTTCGCGCAGGGCGTGCTGGCGCGCGGCAGCGTCGAGAAGACGCTGTCGATCGGCATCGAGGCCGGCGAGACGCGGCGGCGCGTGCTGATGATCAACGAGGAGCGCGTGTCGCTGTCGCGGTATCTGAATGCGATGAGCGTCTTCGCCTACTCGTCGGCGCGTTTGGATATCCTGCGCGGCTCGCCGGAGGAGCGGCGGCGCTTTCTCGACCGCGGCATCGCCAGCGTCGATCCGGCGTATCTCGACGCGCTGGCGCGCACCGCGCGCGTTTTGAAGCAGCGGAACGCGCTGCTGCAGGAAGGAAAGACGCTCGATGCCTGGGATGACGAGCTCGCGCAGACCGCCGCCGTCGTGCAGAACGCGCGCGCCGCGTACGCGGCATCGCTCGCCGAAGCGTTCGCGAAGATCGTCGAGCGCCACGCCTACCACGTGCGCGACATGCAGATGATTTACCGTCCGAGCCTGCTTCCGGCCAAGCGCGCCGACGAGCTCCGCGCGCGCGTCACGCTCGCGGGGCCGCAGCGCGACCAGCTCGATTTCGTCGTCGCCGGCAGGCCGGCCGCAGAGGTCCTTTCCGGCGGCGAGATGAAGATGGTCGTCCTCTTTCTGAAGTTCGCGAAGCTCGACCTTTTCCGGGCCCGTTTCGATGAGCCCGCCATCTTCCTGCTCGACGACGTCGACGCCGAATTGGACCTCGAAATCCTCGAACAATTACTGCTGCGTCTGCCAGTCGAAACACAGGTTTTCGCGACCTCGGCGAAGGAGCGTTTTCTGGGGGCGCTGGCAGCCGGTCCGCACCGTCGCTTACTCATTGAAAACGGGCGAGTTACTACTGCAGAAGATTTCGCTTGAACGAGGATTTTTGTTGTAAAATTCAGTGTTTCAAGTCGCGGTTGCAAACCTCGCGAAACCGGCTCGTTGAGAAACGCGCCGCGCCTCCTAAAGAAAGCGACTGAATGGCAGACGAAATCATTGCGGAAACGCATTCCGCTGAGAACTACACCGCCGAGGACATCAAGGTCCTCAAGGGCCTCGACGCGGTGCGCAAGCGCCCCGGCATGTACATCGGCGACACCGATGACTACACCGGGCTGCATCACATGGTCTACGAGGTCGTCGACAACGCGATCGACGAAGCGCTGGCCGGCTACGCGGACAGGGTGACGGTCACGATCCATCTCGACAACTCCGTCACCGTCGAGGACAACGGCCGCGGCATCCCGGTCGACCTGCACAAGGAAGAAGGGCGCAGCGCGGCCGAGGTCATCATGACCGAGCTGCACGCCGGCGGGAAGTTCGACAACAACTCGTACAAAGTCTCCGGCGGCCTGCACGGCGTCGGCGTCTCCGTCGTCAACTTCCTCTCCGAGTGGCTCGAGCTGGAGATCCATCGCGACGAGTACGTGTGGCGCCAGCGCTACGAGCGCGGCGTTCCGGTCGCGCCGATCGAGCGCGGCGAGAAAACGTCCAAGCGCGGCACGCGCGTCACGTTCAAGGCCGACAAGCAGATCTTCTCCGTCGCGGAGATGAACTACGAGACGCTCTCGCAGCGCCTGCGTGAGCTGGCCTTCCTCAACTCCGGCGTCAACATCTCCATCGCCGACGAGCGGAGCGAAAAGCACCACGAGTTCTGCTACCAGGGCGGCATCGTCTCGTTCGTGAAGGACCTGAACAAGAACCGCACGCCGCTGCACGAGCAGCCGATCTTCATCCGCGACGAGCGCGACGGCGAGGCCGTCGAGATCGCGCTGCAGTGGAACGACGCCTACAACGAGAACATCTACTGCTTCACGAACACGATCAAGAACCTCGACGGCGGCACGCACATGGTCGGCTTCAAGGCCGCGCTGACGCGTACGCTGAACAAGTACATCGACGCGACCGGCACGCTGGAGAAGCAGAAGATCTCGCTCGAAGGTGACGACGTCCGCGAAGGCCTGGCCAGCGTGATCTCGGTCAAGATCCGCGACCCGAAGTTCTCCTCGCAGACGAAGGACAAGCTCGTCTCCTCGCACGTGAAGACGTGGGTCGAGCAGGTCGTCAACGAGCGCCTCGCCGAGTACCTCGAGGAAAATCCGAAGGACGCGAAGCGGATCGCCGACAAAATCGTCGACGCCGCCCGCGCCCGCGAGGCGGCGCGCAAGGCCCGCGAGCTGACGCGGCGCAAGGGCGCGCTCGACTCGGCGTCGCTCCCCGGCAAGCTCGCCGACTGCCAGGAGCGCGACCCGAAGTTCTGTGAGATCTTCTTCGTCGAGGGCGACTCGGCAGGCGGCTCCGCCAAGCAGGGCCGCGACCGCCGCTTCCAGGCAGTGCTGCCGCTCAAAGGCAAGATCCTCAACGTGGAGAAGGCGCGCCTCGACAAGATGCTCTCCTCCGACGAGATCCGCCTGATGATCACGGCCCTCGGCACGGGCATCGGCAGCGACGACTTCGCGGTCGAGAAGCTGCGCTACCACAAGATCATCATCATGACGGACGCCGACGTCGACGGCTCGCACATCCGCACGCTGATCCTGACGTTCTTCTTCCGCCACATGCAGGAGGTGATCAAACGCGGTCACCTCTACATCGCCCAGCCGCCGCTGTTCAAAGTCGCGCAGGGCAAAAAAGAAACGTATCTGAAGGACGAGGCGGAGAAGTCGCGGTTCCTGCTGAACCGCATCGCCGAGTCGGTTTCGGTGACGCCGCAGGGCGGACTGCCGCTGCGCGGCGAGGCGCTGATGACCATGCTCCTGCGCGCCGAGGACTACCGCGCCACCGGGCGCAAGCTCGCGCAGCGCGGCGTGCCGCAGGACGCGGTCGACGTGCTGCTGCACGCCGGCTTCGCCGACCGCACGGCCCTCGGCGATCCCGACAAGATGGCTGCGGCCGAGGAGGCGCTGAGGCGCGCCGGCTTCGAGCACGTGCGGCAGATGACCGACGAGGAGACCGAGACGCCGATCCTGCGCTTCAACGTCGGCGTGAACGGCAGCGGACGCAAGGTGACGGTGAATCCGGAACTGCTCACGTCGTACGAGTACCGCCAGACCGCGAAGTCGTACGAAGTGCTCTCGCACTTCGGCCTCGCGCCGTACGAAGTGAAGCACAACGAAGAGACGACGACATACGCGAACGTCGACGATCTGATCGACGCGATCTACAAGCTCGCCGAAAAGGGCCTCACCATCCAGCGCTACAAAGGCCTCGGCGAAATGAACCCCGAGCAGCTGTGGGAAACGACGATGAATCCCATGACCCGCCGCCTGCTGCAGGTGGCGATCGAGGACGGCGTCGGCGCCGATGAGATGTTCACGATTCTCATGGGCGACCAGGTGCAGCCGCGCCGCGAATTCATCCAGGACAATGCGCTGGATGTGAAGAATCTCGATATCTGATGGCTGACGAATTCGATTACCAAGGCCACAACGAGCCCCGCGTCCCCGTCAACATCGAAGACGAGATGCGCAAGTCGTATCTCGACTACGCGATGTCGGTCATCATCGGCCGCGCGCTTCCCGACGTTCGCGACGGGCTCAAGCCGGTGCACCGCCGCATCCTCTTCGGCATGTACGAGCAGGGGAACACGGCGGGCAAGGCGTACAAGAAGTCGGCGCGCATCGTCGGCGACGTGATGGGCAAGTACCACCCTCACGGCGACAGCGCGATCTACGACGCGGTCGTGCGCATGGCTCAAGACTTTTCCATGCGCTACGAGCTCGTCGACGGCCAGGGGAACTTCGGCTCTCTCGACGACGATCCGCCCGCGGCCATGCGCTACACCGAGGTCCGCCTCACGCGCTTCGCCGAAGAGCTGATGCGCGACGACATCGACAAAGAGACCGTCGACTGGGTCCCGAACTACGACGGCACCGAGCGCGAGCCGTCGGTGCTCCCGGCGAAGTTTCCGAACCTCCTCGTCAACGGCTCCTCCGGCATCGCCGTCGGCATGGCCACGAACATCCCGCCCCACAACCTCGGCGAGGTGATCGACGCCTGTCTGATGATGATCGAGAACCCGAAGACGACGTGGAAGGACCTCATGACCGTCCTTCCCGGCCCCGACTTCCCGACCGGCGGCTTCATTCACGGCCTCGACGGGATCCGCCAGGCCTACGAGACCGGCCGCGGCATCATCCAGGTCCGCGCCCGCGTCGGCGTGGAAACGTCGAAGAAGGGCGACAAGCAGCAGATCGTCGTGACGGAAGTGCCGTACATGACGAACAAGGCGCGCCTCGAGGAAAAGATCGCGGAGCTGGTGAAGGAGAAGCGGATCGAGGGAATCTCCGACACGCGCGACGAATCTTCGCGCGAAGGGATCCGCCTCGTCATCGAGCTGAAGCGCGATGCCATCCCCGAGGTCGTGCTGAACAACCTGTATCGCAACACGCAGATGCAGACGACGTTCGGGATCATCTTCCTGGCCATAGTCAACAACAAGCCGGAGGTCATGGACCTCGCCACGATCATCCGGCACTTCATCGAGCATCGGAAAGAGATCGTCGTCCGCCGCACGCGCTACGAGCTGCGCAAGGCGGAAGAGCGCGCCCACATCCTCGAAGGCCTCGTCAAAGCGCTCGACCATCTGGACGAAGTCATCGCGCTGATCCGCGGCAGCAAGACGCCGCCGGAAGCGAAAGAAGGCCTGATCTCGCAGTTCGCCTTCACGGAAGTGCAGGCCCAGGCGATCCTCGACATGCGCCTGCAGCGCCTCACCGGGTTGGAGCGCGAGAAGATCGTCGCCGAGTACAACGACGTGCTCGAGACGATCCGCAAGCTGAAGGAGATCCTCGCCTCGGAGCAGCTCGTGCTGACGATCATCTCGGACGAGCTGCGCGAGATCAAAGCGGCGTACGGCGACGCGCGGCGCACGGAGATCATCCCCGAGGCGAACGAGATCTCGATCGAAGACATGATCGCCGACGAGGACATGGTCATCACCGTGTCGCGCGGCGGCTACATCAAGCGCTCGCCGCTATCGCTTTACCGCGCCCAGCGCCGCGGCGGCAAAGGCCGCATCGGCATGCAGACGAAGGAAGAGGACATCGTCGAGCACCTCTTCGTCGCCAGCGCGCACTCGTACGTCCTCGTCTTCACCGACCGCGGGCGGCTGTACTGGCTGAAGGTGCACCAAATCCCCGAGGTGGCGTCGAACGCGCGCGGCAAGGCCATCGTGAACCTGCTGCCGGTGGAATCGAGCGAGAGCGTCCGCGCGCTATTGACGACGCGCGATTTCAGCGAAGGCAAGTACGTGGTCATGGCCACGCGCGCCGGCAAGATCAAGAAGACGGAGCTGTCGGCATTCTCGAACGTGCGCGCCACGGGAATCATTGCCATCGACATCGCCGAGGGCGACGACCTCTACGCGGTGCGCCTCTCCGACGGTAACTCCGACATCTTCGTCGGCAAGGCCGGCGGCCGGGTGATCCGCTTCAACGAGGACGAAGTGCGTCCCATGGGCCGCGGCGCCTCCGGCGTCCGCGCGGTGATGCTGCGCGAGGACGATCACGTCGTGGAGATGGACGTGCTGCCCGCCGGCGCGATCGTCGAGGACGACGTAGAGACCGAGACGGAATCCGACGAGTCGGCCGAGGTCGCGCCCGACGCCCGCGGCTACATCTTCACGGTCACGGCGAACGGCTTCGGCAAGCGCACGCCGGTGTCGGCGTACCCGACGAAGCACCGCGGCGGCTACGGAGTGATGGACATCAAAACGGGCGAGCGCAACGGCAAGGTCGCCGGCATGGCGGTCGTGTTCGAAGAGGATCAGGTGCTGCTGATCACCGAGCAGGGGATGATCCTCCGCGTCCCGGTGTCGTCGATTCCGATCCGCGGCCGCAACATCCTCGGCGTGCGCATCGTGCGCGTCGAGGAGAACGACCGCGTGGTCGCCGCGATCAAGCTGATGGAAAAGGAAGAGACGAACGGCGAGGGTGGAGAGGAAGCGTCACCGGAGGAAGAGCCGATTCAGTGAGCCCGCTCTTCGGGCCTCGTCTCCTGCGCGTCTTCGCGCCGCGATTTCGGCTGCGCCGACTCCGCGTCATCCTCGGACGCCATCATCTGCTCGCGCCAGCGCTGCGCCTTCATCCGCTCGAACACGCCGCCGGCATGGCCGGCCGGGATCCAGCTGTTGCCGCCGCACTTCGGGCAGCGTCCGCGGAAGGCGATGTTCTTGCCGCAGTCCGGACAGATGATGACGAGGGAGTGCGAGAGCTCGAACTTCTGCTCGCCTTCGGCGTCAAGGCTGTTGAGGAAGGTGCTGAGATTCGAGAAAGTCTCTTCGAGGGACATGACTGCTCACCGGCTCAAGCTGCATAGGACATGCCGAGAGCTCCCAGACCAGGAATGCCGCCAGCAGCGCCGCGCCGATGAAGGGAATGCCGGCCTGCAGGTAGAACGAAAACGCCTTCGGGCCGAAGAGTGAAAACGGGAGCGGCACGGCCACAAGGAGAAACGAGACGGCCGCCGGCACCGCCCGCCACGACCAGCGCGCGCGATACCGCGCGTACAAGAAGAGATACGGCATCAGGAGGAACACGAAGTAGTACTGCTCGTTGTGCGGCGGCAGGAGGACCATGGCCACGACGAGGATTCCCCATTCGAGATCGTCGCTGTCCTCGGCGTGCCGCACGCGCAGCATCAGCGCGCAAAGCGCGATGAGGGCGAGGACGACAATGATCCCCGCCGCGGCGCGGCTCGCGAAGAGTCGCTGCGCGATGCCGGCAAGGCTCTGATCGAGCTCGCTCACGATCATGCCGCTGCGGCGCAGCTGCATCAGGATTCCGCTGTTTTCCCATCCGAGGACGAACTCCGTCACCACGACGACAGGGAAGATCACGAGCAGCGCGGCACCGAGGGCGTCCCACTTCCGCTTCAGCACGAACCACGGCAGAAAAATGAGAGGCAGGAACTTCGCCATCGCTGCCGTGCCTACCGCGATGCCCGCTGCGGTGTCTCGTCCTTTTCGCAGCCACAGAAACGCGGCAAAGAGCAGCAGCAGCTCGAAGAGCTCGATGTTCCGCTGCGTGAGCGCTTCGTACAGCGGATTGAAGTTGCAGAAGACGCAGACGACGACGATCGCGGTCGCGAGCGTGGGTCGTCCATCGTCGATGACGCGGACCGCGAGAATCGCGGTGAGCACGACGAAGACGTAGTTGACCAGCAGCCACGCCACGTACGCGCTCTTCAGCGTCGGGAAGGCCAGCAGCGGCGTGGCGAGCGCGTGCAGCATCGGTCCGTAATGCCAGATCGGCGGCGGCCCCCACTCGCTCGCCAGGCTGCCGTCGTAGAGGTCGAGACGTCCGTAGAAGAACGCCATCCCCCACGCCGGAAAGCTCGCCAGAAAGTCGCTGTAGAAATTCGCGTGCGGTTGCTTCACGCCCGACGCCGCGAAGTGCGCGGCGGAGTAGAGCAGCGCGGCGGCGGCAGCGAGGCGTCGCATCAGATCCTCATGATGTCGAACTGCTCGTGGTGCAGCGCCTCGTCGGGCTTGAAGACGAGGTGGATGCCGAGGTTGCGCTCGATCTCCTCGAAGATCGGATCGGCGGCGCCGTGCAGCGTGCCGTAGATCACCGGGTTGACGCGCACGATGACGTCCTGTCCTTCGTGCAGGTCGCGCAGCTTCATCAGCTCGCGCCAGATCTCGAGCGAGATG
>Ga0207700_10000890_pt1 | contig 17201 bp, 21 predicted proteins | sample LARL82metaG_FD_184348 | JGI IMG/M metagenome (GOLD analysis project Ga0207700, IMG submission 184348) | Corn, switchgrass and miscanthus rhizosphere microbial communities from Kellogg Biological Station, Michigan, USA - LAR L8-2 metaG... | ecosystem: Host-associated > Plants > Roots >...
CTGCATCATCAACGTCGCCAGCATGGCGGGCCAGATCGGCCTGGCCGGTGGCGCCGCCTACGGCGCTACCAAGGCCACGCTGGCGGCGATGACCCGGGCCTGGGCGGCCGAGTTCAGTCCCTCCGGGGTGCGGGTCAACGCCATCGCTGCCGGGCCGGTGCTGACCCCCGGCGCCGCGCCAGAACGCATCGAGGCCCTCGGTGCCATGACCCTGCTCTCCCGTGCCGCCCAGCCCAGCGAGATCGCCGAGATCCTCGCCTTCCTCGCCTCCCCGAAGGCCAGTTACGTCACCGGCGCGGTCATCGCCGCCGACGGCGGGCGCACTGCTGTATGACCCGGGATCCTCCCTGGACCCTTGCGAGCTCCGGCAGACCCGACCCTGCTCATGAAAGGTAATGCCCGACGATGATGAATAACTCGCTGTTCGCAGTGGCCATTGACTGCGCCGACGCCGATGCTCTGGCCCGGTTCTGGGCCAATGTCCTCGGGCGGCAGGTTGCGGAAGCGTCCACTTCCGAGCACGCGGTACTGCCCGCCGGCGGCGGGGACACCTGCGAGCCATGCATCGTATTCAACAAGGTCCCGGAGGCGAAGATCGCCAAGAACCGTCTCCACCTCGACCTCATCAGCGACACCTTCGACGACGAGAGTGAGCGGCTGCTTGGCCTGGGCGCTCGCAGGCTCCGCGACCAGCAGTCAGGCAACTCTCGCTGGACGACCTTCGCCGACATCGAAGGCAACGAGTTCGACCTGATCGCTGGGTAGCGTTCATCGTCCAGGTGCAGTCACGTTGCGGATACCGGGGACGGCCCGGCTCCGTCCAGGATGGAGAAGACTTCACCTGGAAGGAGACCAGACCATGGTCATTTTCGATAACCCAGCTGCCGTTCCCGCCCCAGCAGGCGGGTACTCCCACGTAGCGCGCGTCGAGCTCGGCGACAGGACCCTCCTGCAGCTATCCGGCCAGGTCGCCATTGACGCGGACGGCAAGATCGTCGGCGGCAACGACATGGCCGCCCAAGCGGATTTCATCATGGACAACATCACGGCGATTCTGGCTGCTCACGGTGCCAGCCTTGACGATGTGGTCAACATCCGCACCTTCCTCACCGACATGGGCCATCTTCCCGAGTACGGCAAGGTACGGGCGGCGCGCTTCACCGGGACCCCGCCGACCATCACAACGGTGGAGGTGTCCCGCTTGTGGGTCCCCGGCGCGCTCCTTGAGGTCGAGGTGCTAGCCATTACCTGAGCCCTTCGGTTCTAGGGCTTGCTTGTGCCGGGGCGCGAACGCCCGCGGAAGATCAAGCTGGCCGCTGCGACCGCGGCGAGTACGGCGATCACGACGGGGATACTGAATGCCGTGTAGGACGCGATGAAGTAGGCGGCGATCAGGCCGGCTCGCTGACCGGGTGCCGCCAGGGTGCTTATGGTCCGGAAGGCACCCAGCATCGCCGCGCCGAAGCCCGAGCCCGCCACCGCGGTACCGGCGAGGAGGGTGGGAGCCGACGCCGTCTCGATCGCGGCCAGAGTCACCGCGGTACCGGTGAGCAGAAAGAGGCAGCCGGCCAGCCTGATGACCGGCCGAGATAATGACCGAGTCGACGTCGGCCACGCAGTCGAGGAGGCGGTCGGCGCCGTAGACAGCGGCGAAGGGCGGGACGGGGCTGTCTGGGGGATGGCGGCGCACGCCGGTGACGGTCACATCGAAGGCAGCGAGCCGGCGGGCGATCCGGATGCCGATGGCCCCGGCGCCGACGATGCAGGCTGACGTACCGGCGAGTGAGCGGCCAGCGGGCTCTCCCCATCGGCCTGGCTCGAAGCCCTTCGAAGCCTCGGGGAGGCGCCGCGCCAGCGCGAGGAGGAGGGCCACGGCGTGCTCGGCGACGGGCACGGCGTTGAGGCCGGGCATATTGGCGATCCACACCCCTTCGTCGGCGGCCGCATCAAGGTCGATGTTGTCGACCCCGACTCCGAACTGTTGGACGAGGCCGAAGCTCCCGGCCCGGATAGCCCGCCCGGGCAGCGGCGACCACAGCGGGACCACCACGTCGACGGGCGGGCCGCCATCGACCAAACGCCCTTCGAGCTGGCCCTGGCCGACCACCTCAATCACGGCACGGCCCACAAGACCGGCCGGCCAGTAATCCGGCATCTCTGACCAGGCGTGATTCTCGGAGAACCGCTCCTTGCCGACGAGCACCCGCAACGGTCCCTCCTGGAGGCGGTGTCGATGGGCAGGGGCGGTCGGTTCCGGCGATGCCGCGAGCGGCTTGGCGCTTCGGGTCGTGATCACCGGCGACCACCGCCAGCGCTCGTTTCGTGCCCGCAGAGGAGCCTGTTCCCTGTCCGCTGGCAGGGCTGACTGCTGAGGTCCATGTCAATCGAAAAGCTTCCGAACTCAGTCGACACCCTGAGCGGGCTGATCCGGCGCAAGGCCTGAAGAATGAATACGTCGTCGACCAGGACATCTGCGTGCACGGTGGTCACACCTTTCGCCCGAGCGCCGTCAAGCAACGATGTAGCCAGGCGGGTTCCGATCCCTCGGCGCTGCCAGGCGTCCTCGACCAGTACTCCCAGTTCGACGATTCCTGTGGCACTGACAGCGAGAGTGGCCACTCCCACACAGGTTGCGCCAGACCAAGCAAGCAGAGTTTGGCCGTCTGGCCGAGCCCGAAGCAGTGCCGCAAAGTAGGCCACACCATCAGTGAACCCATGGAACCGGTGAAACAGGCTGGCACGTGAGCAGCGGCTCACCATGGCTAGGACTGCCTCGGTGTCCGACAGAGTCGGCCTCAGAACCGTCACCTCAGCCAGGTCCCGCGGTGGAGCGCTCGGCGCTTGAATCATCATGACATTCGTCATATATTTGGAGTGTGGATCATGACATCTGTCATAGTCAAGGCCTAATGCAGCTTCTGGGCCGACAGGAGCTCTCATGATGGCGGCCAGAGCATCTCAGGCTCGGGCGTTTCCGCCCCGGGAGCGGATGGTGCGTAGCGCGGCGCAGCTCATCCGGCGCAAGGGTGTCTCGGGGACAGGTATGAGAGAGATCGTGACCGAAGCGGACGCGCCCCGGGGATCGCTCCAGCATTACTTCCCCGGCGGCAAAGAGGAACTCGTCTCCGATGCCCTGCTCTGGATGGGCGACGTGGCGGCCCGGCGGATAAAGCGATGTCTCAGCGAGCTGAAATCGAGAACACCGAGCGCCCTGCTGGCTTCCATCGTCGATACCTGGCGACGTGATCTGACCAGCGAAGAGTTCTCAGCCGGGTGTCCCCTGGTTGCCGCCGCAGCGGACACGGCAGCCACCAGCGAACCGCTACGCCAAGTGCTGGGGCGAGCTTTCGACGGCTGGCTCAAACCGCTGTCTGAGAGTCTTGTCGACCTCGGTGTGCCTATCGATCGTTCCGACAATCTCGCCATCGTGATCATCGCCGCCCTTGAAGGGGCGATCATCCTGGCCCGGATCAGACGCGACCTGACCCCATTTGACGCGCTCGTTCTTGAGCTTGGCCCGCTGCTCGATGCCGTTGCCCGTCCCGCCATCCCAGCACCATGATTGCTGGGGTTGAGCTTGGGGACGGTGTTGAGGAACACACTGGCCGAGAGGACAGGCACATGCCAGGCCCCGGTGAACTCCTCGAACAGCAATACGCACCCATCATTGGCCGGGAAGCCGGGCTGGCCTGGCTACGTGGGCTGGTGGAGCCGGTCCCACGGGCAGGCCGGGTCCTCCTGATCACCGGCGACGCGGGCATGGGCAAGACCGTCCTCCTTGCGGACACCGCCGGACGGGCCCGGTCGGCGGGCATGCGGGTCCTGTGGGTCACCGGCCGGGAATCGGAGTCGAAACTCGTGTACGCCGGGCTGCATCAGCTCCTGCGGCCGGTGCTGTCCGGCGCCGCCGGCCTTCCTGGCCGACAGGCACAGGCCCTGCTGAGCGCTCTCGGCCTTGCCGCGGACCCCGTTATTCCCGACCCGCTGCTCACCGGGGTGGCCGTCCTGACCCTGCTGTCGGATCTTTCTGAACGGTCGCCGGTGCTCGTGGTCGCCGATGACACCCACTGGCTGGACCGCAGCTCGCTGGAGGCGCTGGCCTTCGTCGGCAGCCGCCTGGACGCCGAGCGGGTGGTGTTGCTCGTGGGGGCCCGGGGGCAGGCTCCGCCTTCCGGATTTGACCGGGGATTCCCGGAGCTGCATCTTGGGCCGCTGTCCGCGGCAGACGCCAGCCGCCTGCTGGACGGGCAGCCTCGCCCGCCGCGCGGGCGAGGCCGGGCGCAAGTGCTGGCTCAGGCCGGGGGTAATCCCATGGCGCTGATCGAGCTGGCGAAGGTGGTCGCCGACGATCCCGCTGCCAGCCGGCGATGGGCCGCCGAGCCGTTGCCGCCGACTGACCGACTGAAGGCCATCATCACCTCCAGGTTCGCCGCCCTGCCCGAGGAGGCGCAGGCCGCGCTGCTGCTGGCCGCGGTGGCCGATGGCCCGGACCTGGCCGCGGCCGCCAGCCACGGCACTGGCCTGGATGCTCTGGCCCTGGCGCCGGCCGAGCAGCTGGGCCTGGTCAAGGTAGATACGACCGGCCTGCAGTTCTCCCATCCCCTCGTCCGTGCGGCCATCTACCACTCCACGCCCTTCGCGCAACGCGCCGCGGCGCACCGCCAGCTCGCCGAGGCCTTGCACGACCAGCCCGACCGGCGAGCCTGGCACCTGGCCGCGGCGGCCCTGCAACCGGACGAGCACGTGGCTGCGCTGCTCGAGGCCACTGCTGCCCAGGCGCGCCAGCGCGGCGGCGCGGCCGCCGCCGCGCTGGCGATGGAACGCGCAGCCGAGCTCAGCCCCGATCCAGCCGACCAGGCACGGAGGCTGGCCGCCGCCGCCTCGGCCGCCGTTCCCACCGGCCAGGCGGACTGGGTCCACGATCTCGCCGGCCGCGCCCTGGCGGTCACGGCGGACCCGGAACTGCGGCTGACCGCCCGCCACGAGGCCGGGTGGGCGCTGGCCTGGTCAGGCCGACGCACCGCCGCGCTGTCAGCGCTCATCTCCGTCGCAGAAGAGGCAGCGCCTGATCTGCCGACCGTCGCCTGGGACGCGCTCTCGAACGCAGCCACCGTCGCCTACCAGTCCGGGAAACCCGCCAGCCGCCAGGCCGTAAGCCGCGTTCTGGGAATCCTGGAAAAACAGAGGTGCCCCTCGGCGGACTTGGGGGCGCGCGCCGCGGCCGGCTCGCACAGGCTCTGGATACGGGCCAGCATCGACCCGGCCGGCAGCAGAAACCGGCTTATCCCACACCTGCGCAGGATCGCCGATTCGCCGCTTGAAGAGCCATCCCTGTGGGGAGCCGCTTCCGCGGCGTGGATCCTGGACGAAACCGACCTCGCGGTCCGCTGGCTGCAAGACGCCATGCAGCGGCTCCGTGCCCCCGGCGTGCAAGGCACCAGCGCCGGGGGCCTGACCGTGCTCGGCTGGGCGTATATCGACGCGGGGCGCTGGGACGAGGCGCTGGAGGTTGCCGCCGAGGCCGCCGGCATGGCCGAGGCGAACCACATGAACATCGTCGGCGCATCCGCTGACGTGATCACGGCCACCGTGCTCGCCCTGCGCGCCGAATCCGGCGCGGCACGCAGGCATGCGGCCAGGGCGCTCGCAGCCGTCGATCCGGCGGAATGCGGGCTGGTTGTCGCACGGGCCCGGCGGGCCCTCGGCGTCGCAGCCCTCGCCGACGGCAGCTACCTTCAAGCGTTCACCCAGCTCCGAGGGCTGTTCAGCGACGATGGCACGCCCCTCCACAACTACGCCTCTTACCTGGGTGTAGCAGATCTCGCCGCCGCGGCGGTCCGCGCCGACCGGCGGATGGAAGGACGCACCGTCATCGAGCACGCACTCAGCCATCTCAACGGGATAGCCTCTCCCCGGCTCGGGCAGCTCATCGCCCGGGCCCGCGGCATCCTGGCTGACCCGGCGGGGACAGAAGCCTGGTCCAACAAGGAGCTCTCCGACCCGGCTGGGGACCAGTGGCCATTCGAGCGGGCACAGCTTCGTCTCGACTACGCCGAATGGCTGCGTCGCCGCCGTCGGATCAACGACGCCAAGCCCGTCTTGACGCAGGCTCTGGGAACCTTCCGTCGACTAAGGGCCCGGTCATGGGCGCAGCGGGCGGAAGCAGAACTCAGAGCGTGCGGGGTGGCCGTTACCGACGCGCCCGCCGAACGCGATGCCCTAGGGGAGCTAACACCCCAGCAGCGCCAGATCGTCCGCCTGGCCAGCGACGGCCTGACCAACCGTGAGATCGGCGACCGGCTCTTCCTCTCACCGCGCACGGTCAGCTCGCACCTGTACCGGTCCTACCCCAAGCTTGGGGTAGCCGGCCGAAATCAGCTACGCGACGTGGTCGCCCGCGCCAGCACGCCCGCGCAAGCAGACCAAAACGCAGGAAGCGAGACCCCTCCCTAAGGGGCTAACCGGAGCTGTCTAATCGTCGAGAAATATGCGCGCATGGCGGACGAACAGCCCGGGGTACTGGAAGTGCGAGCCGTGACCGGCGTCCGGGTACAAGATGAGCTCGGCATCGGGAAGGAACTGCTACAAGATGTAGGAGTTGATCGTCGGGATGATGATGTCATCGGTGCCGTTGACGACCAGGACCGGCAGCTCCAGGCCCTTGAGGTTGGCGTAGCTGGGGTCCCTGGCGGCTCCGTACGCTGCGATTGCCGCACGCTGGGCAGCGATGGACTGGTCCGAGACCGGAGTGTCGCGGTCGGCGCGGGCGACGATGCGCTCGATATAGGCACGCCCGGCCGCCTGGCTCGTCCTGGTCGGCGCGAACAGGATCGGCAGCCACATGTCTTCCTGCTGCTGGTACTTGCGGGCGAACAGCTTTCCGACCCAGTCCGGGCGTGCGCCGATGCCCTCGCCGCCGCGTGGCCCGGTGCCGACCAGCACCAGGCGCCGCACCAGGTCCGGGCGTGCGAGGGCGACCTCCTGGGCGACCAGACCGCCCATTGAGTGGCCTACGACGTCGATCGTGGTCAGCCCCAGCGCGTCGGTGAAGGTGATCGCGTCGCGGGCCATCGCTTCGATGGTGTCGGGCACGATCCCGCTGGACGACGCGACGCCGGTGTTGTTGAACAAGATGACCTCGCGGTCGCCGGCGAAGGCGTCGCTCAGGGCCGGGTCGTGGTCATCCATGGTGCCCATGAAGTGCTGGTAGAACACCAGCGGCGGACGTCCGGGCCCCCCGAAACGGCGGTAGGCGAAACGTATCCCGCCGCCCTCGGCGTACTGGGTGGGCGCAGTGTCATGCGTGAACGAAGTCATGACGCCAGCGTCCCTCCGGGACGGGTGCCCCGAGTATCCGTAACCCGACTGCACTTCTGCCGGGCCGGAGTGGATCCGCAAGGTGCAGTCACGTTACGGATACCCCGCAGTGGTCTCGCTTCGCAGGATGGCAGTAAGACCCGACCACGAAGGGACCACAGAGATGAATACCCGGCCGAATATCGTTCTCATCCACGGCGCATGGGCCGAGGGCTCTTGCTGGAGCGGGGTCATCGAGCGCCTGCAGGCCGACGGCTACCGCGTCACCGCACCCCAGTTCCCGCTGACCGCGCTGGCCGATGACGTTGCCCGACTGCGCCAGGTGCTGGACCTGCAGGACGGCCCCGCCATCGTCGCCGGGCACTCCTACGGCGGCCAGGTCATGACCGCCCTGGGCGCCGATGCCCCGAACGTCGCCGGCCTGGTCTACATCGCCGCGTTCGGGCTTGACCAGGGCGAATCCCTGGGCGGGCTGCTGGCGCAGGGACCGCCCACCCCGGCGCTGGCGCACCTGTTCACCGACAAGCAGGGCTTCGGCTGGCTGCCCGAAGACGACTTCGTCAATCACTTCGCCGGCGACGTCGACCCGGTCCAGGCCAAGGTGATGTACGCCGTACAGCAGCCGCTAGCCATGTCCGCCTTCGGCGACGTGATGGGTGTTCCAGCCTGGAAATCACTCCCGTCCTGGTACCTGGTCGCCACCGACGACCAGGCCCTCCCGCCGGTCGCCGAGCGGCAGTTCGCCGCCCGCATGGGCGCCACCACCGTCGAGATCCCGGCCAGCCACGTCGCGATGGTCTCCCATCCCGGTGACGTGGCCCAGCTCATCAAGACGGCGGCCGAAGCCGTGCCGGTTATGAGCTAAGGAGCTCATAATCATGAGCGAGACAACGTTGACCTATCAGGTCTACGTGGCGCCGATCATCGCGATCGCGGGCAAGGACATCCCGCCTGGCCAAAGCCGCTCAACCTGGAGCCCGATATCCGCCACCCTCATCTCCGGCCGATATGACGCCGTCTTGGTCGATCCCCTCATGACGGTCGAGCAGGGCATGGCTGTGGCTGACTGGGTCTCGACCACGGGAAAGAACCTCACCACCGTGTACATCACCCACGGGCACGGTGACCACTGGTTCGGGCTCGGCGCGATCCGCGAGCGCTTCCCCGGCGTGCGGGCCGTCGCAACGCCAGCAGTCATCGAGGGCATGCGCAAATCGTCCGCGCCCGAGGTACTCCAGACATTTTGGCAACCCAGGTTCCCTGGCCAGATCCCCGATGACAACCCCGTCGCCGATCCGCTGGACGGGCCGTCCTTCGAGCTCGAAGGCCGTCAGCTGATTGCCGTCGACGTCGGGCACACTGACACCGACGACACCACGGTCCTGCACGTACCTGAACTTGGGCTGGTCGTCGCCGGCGACGCGGCATACAACGACGTGCACCAGTACCTGGCGGAATCAGACTCTCAGGGCCGCCAGCACTGGCTCGCGGCCCTGGACATCATCGAGGCACTCGATCCGCGTGCCGTCGTAGCCGGCCACAAACGCTACGGCAAGGACGACAACCCTCGCATCATCGACGAAACCCGCCAGTACATCACCGACTTCGACCGGCTCGACACGGAAACCGCCACGGCGGAGGAACTCTACTGGCAGATGCTGGAGATTCACCCGCACCGAGTCAACCCCGGCGCGCTGTGGCTCTCGGCCCAGTCGGCAAAGGCCTGAACCGGCCAGGCGCAGACCCTCCGAACCATCCACGCGCAGATCGGTCAGCGCTGCTGACCCTCTTGTGGCGCACAACCTAGCGTCCGCACGGGCGCTGGGCACACCAGGAAAGAGACCTCCGTGAACATCACCCGAATCGCGCAGCCAGGAAGGCTGCGGCTCATTATCGCGGCTGTCATCGTGGCCATTGCCGGCCTGGTCATCCCGCTCAGCCAGAGCGCGTCGGCCCGGACAGCCGAGGCTGCCGCCGCGGGCGACGGCCCTAAGCCCAGCATCGTGCTGGTGCACGGAGCGTGGGCCGACACCAGCAGCTGGGACGGCGTCATCCAGCGCCTGCAGGCTGACGGCTACACCGTGTACGCGCCGCCGAACCCGCTCCAGGGCCTGGCCTACGATCCGGCCTACCTGGCGGACTTCCTGCACAGCATCTCCGGTCCCATCGTGCTCGTCGGGCACTCCTATGGCGGGGCCGTCATCACCAACGCCGCCACCGGTAACCCGCAGGTCAAAGCCCTCGTCTACGTAGACGCCTTCGCGCCCGCGCAGGGCCAGACCCTCGCGCAGCTGCTCGCCGCCTATCCAGGGACGTGCGCCGTGCCCGCGAACCTGAATGTGGTTCCGTTCCCTGGCGCCCCCAGCGGCGTGGGCGACGCCTACATCAAGCAGAGCGTGTTCCCCAGCTGCATGGCCAACGGCCTGCCCGCCACGGAGGCCAGTGTGCTCGCCGTCACCCAGCTGCCGCTGTCAACGATCGCGCTGACCCAGCAGACCGGTGTCCCGGCCTGGAAGACCATCCCGTCATGGGCCGTGGTGGGCACCGCCGACCACGCCATCCCGCTGACGTTGCAGCTGGCCATGGCCAAGACGGCGCACGCCCATATCACCGAGGTCGACGCGCCGCACCTATCCATGATCTCCGATCCCGGTACCGTGACGAACGTGATCCTGAAAGCCGTCCGGGCGACCTCCTAACCTAGGCTCGGCGTGCCGGATGCCACGTGCGGCAACCCCTCTGGGGCGCGTGTGGCATCCGGCGCGTGCGGATACCTGGCCGTAGCAACGCGCCCGGATCTTGATGGCGCTATGAACATCCTGTATTCTCTTGGTATATACGCTGAATGTATAGCGGAATCGATGGGGGATGAACATGGTCAGGTTGCGTCCAGGCACCGCGCGGTGCCGTCTGCTGCAGGCCCGTGTGTCCGGCCTGGTAACGGTGATAGGGCTGCTGCTCGTCGCCGCCTGCACGTCAGCTCATCCGGCCAGCGATGCCGGCTCCACAGCCAGCGCGACGCCGAGTGCCACTCCGACAGCGGGCACCAGTTCGGCGGCCAGCCCCTCCGGTGGCTCGGCGGAGGACTGCAACTCCCTGGCTACCTGCTACACGCCGCAGCAACTCCAGGTGGCCTACGGGATCAAGCCGCTCCTCGATCGCGGGATCGACGGCCAGGGCGAGACCATCGTGCTGCCAGAACTCGCGGAATCGCGAGTGCACCCGCCTCGGGTCACAGACATGCGCCAAGACATGGCGGCCTTCGACAGCCTGTACCACCTGCCTGCCGCGCGGATGCGGGTCGACAGCACGCTGGCCGGCGCCCGCTCCCCCTGGCTGGCCTTCGGCGAGGAGGTCCTCGACGTCGAGATGGTGCACGCGCTCGCGCCTGACGCCACCCTCGTCATCCTCCTGCTTCCGACGAACTCCCTGGACAACACCGCGAACACGGTCTCCGCCGCCGTCGACGCGCTCCGTCTTGGCAGCACCGAAGGCGGCGTCATGTCGATCAGCGCCGCATCGCAGATCGGCGGCGAACACTGCGTGACCCGCACGCAGGCCGACAGCGTGAACGCGGCACTCCAGACGGCCGCCAGCCGCCACGTGACGGTGGTCGCCGCCTCTGGCGACATCGGGGCGGTGGCCGAACCGTGCGATGTCTACGCGGCGCTGGCCGGCACCGGCCCGTTCACCCCGGTCAAGGAGGTCAACCTGCTGGCCTCCGATCCGCTGGTGCTCGGCGCCGGCGGCACCAGCCTGACCGCCAGCCACACGACGGGCGCCTGGCAGGCCGAGACCGCCTTCGGCCTGGCGGACGGCAGCGCGGGATCGCCCTTTCAGGCGTCCGGCGGCGGGTTCAGCCGCCTGTTCTCCCGGCCCGGCTACCAGGACGGCGTCCCCGGCATCGCCACCCGGGGCGTGCCCGACGTGTCGGCGGACGCCAGCGGCCACGTCGACCTCGGCATGGTCCTCCGCAATGGCCGTTGGAGCATGATCCGCAACGGCGGCGGAACCAGCGCCAGCGCCCCGATCTGGGCCGCGCTCATCGCGCTAGCCGACCAGTACGCCGGGCGCCACCTTGGCTTCGTCAACCCCGCCGTCTACCAGATCGCCCGCGGCCCCAGCTACCACCAGGCCTTCCACGACATCACCACGGGGACCAACACCGTGGAGTTCTCGCCCAAGACGATCGCCGGCTACCGGGCCGCGCCCGGCTGGGACCCGGTCACCGGCTGGGGCAGCCCCGACGCCCAGGTTCTCGTCCCGCTGCTCGCCCGGTACGCCGATGCATAACAGCTCGAGCACGGCGCCACCTCATCGCTGCTCTCGGGCCCAGTGAGCTTGCGGCCGGTAAGGCTCGCTCGCTGCGGGCCTTGGCGCCATTGGCCTCTGTTTCCAGCCGTCGTGGAGACTGGAGCAGTGATCCGTCTTGCCGAGCCGCCGCAGCTGGTATGGCCGACCGTGGACGTCAGGGTGTCCTATCTCGTGGGAGAGCAGGCCGACTGCATGCTGCGAGGCACGCCGACGCAATGGCTGGAGGCGGCCAGCGACGACTTCGCCAGGTTCGTCGCCGCCCGGCGCGGGGTCCAGATCCGCTGGGGAGTGCCGTCCACGGTCTTCTGGTATGTCTCCGGCGAGTACTACCTGGGCACGCTCGTCGTCCGGCATCAGCTCACTCCTGAACTGGCCGAGACCGGCGGCCACATCGGATACCACGTGGTGGCGCCATGGCGGCGCCAGGGTCACGCGACCCGGATGCTCGCCGCGGGGCTGGAGCAATGCCGCGGGCTAGGGCTGGACCGGGTACTGGTGACCTGCGCCATCGACAATGAGCCATCGCGCCGGGTGATCCTGGCCAACGGCGGCATGCCGGACGGTCAGCGCGACGGCGAAGACCGCTTCTGGATCAGCCTCGGCCCCGACCGCCATTCCTGAGTTCGGCCGCATAGCCGGTGAGGCGGTCGGCGAGGCCGGCTGGGTTGCTGAGCGCGACCAGGTGCCCGCCGGGAACCTGGTCGGCGTCGATGCCGAGCCGCTCTTTGGCGACGCGGCGCTGGAACTCAGCGGGAAAGAAACGGTCGTCGGCGCCGGCCAGCACCTTGATCGGGATGCCGGGCCAGCGCCGGAACGCACACGGCTGCCGGAAGGGAGTATCGGCGGGCTCACGGGGCGGTCCAGCGGCCGTCAGGACGGTCAGGGCCCGGGGCGACAGGTCGTGCAGGAAATGGGTGCTCGCGTCAAACTCGCCGCTACGGCCTGCCGCCGCGTCGGCGGCGCGGCGCGCCTCTCCGGCCCCGGTGTTCTCGAACCACTGGCCCGGGGTCTCGCCTGGGTCGGGGATCATGGCGTTCAGCAGCACGATCATCGCGACCGGTTTGCCGACCATCGGCGCAGTGAACCCGCCCATCGACTGGGCGACCAGCACCACCTCCCGCCGGTCGCCGATCGCCTGGTCGACGATCCTGGCATAGTCCGGCAAGCCCAGCGCCGGGTCGTCCTCGGCGATGTCCACCGCGGTCGCCTGGTGGCCCCGCCGCTCCAGTTCGGGCACCAGCAGTGCCCAGTAGGCCGCCTCACCGCCAGCGCCGGGCACCAGCACGAACAAGGCCATCTACGCCACCGTCCCCTCCACGCGCTCTGCGGACTCTTCAACGTAAGACGGCGCGGCGCGGCTGGACTCATCGCGCCTGCCGGATGCCCGGCCAAGAGCCGATTGGCGTGTTCGCCGGTATGCTCCACGACAGGATCACTTCGCTCTGGGGCAAGCGGGTGACGCCGGGAGGTCGGGATGCACATCGGATCGGTGCTGCTCGTCATATGGCTCGTCATCGGCGCCATCGCCGCCGGGCAGCGCGGCTACTACAGCGGGCCTGTCAGTAGCTGCACCGCGGGCGGCACGATCGCGGTAACGATTCTCGCCGGCCCGCTCAACTACCTGGGCGTCAACCCGAAGGTCAACTGCACACTCCCGCAGCCCAGCAAGTAGCCGGGCGGCGTGCTGATCTTGCCGGCGCCGGCCTTATGGTGGACCGATGGCGTCGGTCAAGCAGTTCCAAGTCACATTCGACTGCGCAGCACCTGAGCGCGTCGCTCGTTTCTGGTGCGAGGTGCTGGGGTACGTCGTACCGCCGCCACCGCAGGGGTTTGCCACTTGGGGCGATTTCGATCGCACGCTCCCGCCTGAGCATCAGGGTTCATGGTTCGCATGCATTGATCCCTCAGGTGTGGGCCCGCGACTGTTCTTCCAGCGCGTTCCCGAAGGCAAGGTTGTCAAGAATCGGCTGCATCTTGACGTGCGGGTCGGCACCGGGCTCGTGGGTGAAGAGCGCCTGGCCGCACTTGAGGCCGAATGCGCACGACTGGTGGCGCTCGGTGCGGTCCGCGTGCGACTACTGCCTGCCGATGACGACAACGAGTCGTGCCTCGTGATGCAGGACATCGAGGGCAACGAGTTCTGTCTCGACTGAGTGGTGTCGAAGTGAGGATCACGTGCTGATTGACCATCTGGTCTATGCCGCTCCCGACCTGCCCGCTGCGGTGGCCGAGGTGGAAGGGCGCTTCGGCGTCCGGGCCCAGGCCGGAGGCAAGCACAACGGGTCGGGTACCCACAACGCGTTGCTCGCGCTCGGCGCGCAGACGTATCTGGAGATCATCGCTCCCGATCCCGGGCAGCCCACGCCGTCCATGCCGCGTCCCTTCGGCGTCGATGGCCTACGCCGCGGCAGCCTGGTCAGCTGGGCGCTCGCCTGCGACGACATCGACGCGGCCGTCGCCAGGGCCCGCAGCCGCGGCTATGACCCAGGTGAGGTGGCCGACGGGCAACGGGCCACGCCCACCGGAACGGTACTGCGGTGGCGGCTGACCCTCAACGCGATGCCAGGCAGCCTGATCCCGTTCCTGATCAGCTGGGGCGGCACCGAACATCCCGCCGGATCAGCGCCGCCCGGGCTCACCCTGGACGCCTTTAACCTCGAACACCCCGATCCCCCGTCCCTCGCGCCACTGCTCACGGCCCTCGGCGCCGACGTTGAGATCAGGCCAGCGGCCACTGCCGCATTCGTCGCGCGCCTCAGCGGCCCGAATGGCAGCCACGTGCTGCGGTGACACGGCCATTGCCGTGGCGATCCCGTCTGAGCTACCCGCCCCGCTGGGGAACGACCGCTTCACCGGCCGCAGGCAGGTCCAAGATGAGGGTGTCGTCCTGCTGGTGCAACCGGAGGTGACGGCCGCCGGGGCCGATGCGGCTGCGGAACCGGCGTGGCTGGATGTTGTAGTAGCGCCCGGCGCCATAGCTGATCCGGATTTCCCGGACACCCGGCCGCTGCCGGGCAATGCACGCGCCAAGCGGCAGGCCCAGACGTGTGCCGGTGATGGGGGTGTGCGCATTGCCTGCGACCACCAAGGTGCCAGCACCTGCTGCGGGAGCAGCCAGGATCCGCCTGGCCATCGCCTCGTCGCGCTGAGACCAACTCCAGCCTGCCTCGATAGTCCCGTCGAACAAGGACACCCTCAGCGGCCCGACCGCGGCGCGTTCACGCAACACCGCCAGATGCCCGGCTGTGATCCGGCCATCGCCGGACCACAGCAGCGGGTGATCGGCCAGCGCTTCGCCCCCACAAAATGCCCCGGCCACAGATGCCAGGTCCTCATGCCATTCCAGGGCAAGTCCGTGCAGTCCGAACGCCTGCATGAGCGCACGAGCGATCAACGGGTTCTCCCGCACACCGTGGACCTCGCCGAGCAGCAGCAGACCCGACTCATCCAGCGACCGACAGGCTGCCGCCAGCGCCGGCGGCTCAATCACCAGGCTCAGATCCGTGACCGCGAAATCAGCAGCCGCCCGCTGCAGCGCCTCCAGCGAGGCAACGCTTGGCACACCTCCAGGATGCCACCGGCTCCTGCAAGGCGAGTGGCGGGCGTAACTTGTGCGCTCGCGACTGGGGTTATTCGTTCGCTAGGTCTTCCCACGTCCTGCCGCTGCGGACGCTCGCCGGCTGCTCGGCCACGATGTCCGAACCGGGTCGCGCGTAGGCATCGCGGGTCTTGACCAGAATCCAGCGGCGCTCGCCGGTGCGGGTCAAGGCGAATCCTCCAGCGAGCTTGCTGCCGTGCAGAAGGACGGACAGATGGCCAGGGTCATCACGGATAATCTCAGCGTCGCCCTCATCCCAGATGATCACCGCGCCCGTGCCGCGTGCCTGCCCGGCCCGGATCCCCTCATAGTCACCGGCGGCCAGAGAGTGGTCCTCGACCGGCACGGCCAGCCGCCGGACACTGGGATCAAGCGACGGCCCTTTGGGAACCGCCCACGACCGGAGGACGTCGCCGATCCGGATCCGGAGATCGAAATGCAGCGTCGTCGCGTCGTGCAGCTGCACCACGAAGCGAGACACCGTCACGGTTGCCTCCTTCTCCGCTGATGGCCTCAACCGTAGGATCTGAGTGCGAGCCTGGCTGGAAGACAGGGGGTTGCCATGCTGGGGTCAAGCCACATCGTCGCGTTCGCCGCAGCGACTGACCTGCACCGGGCGCGAGCGTTCTATGAACAGGTACTAGGCCTTCCCGTCGCCGAGCATAACGACTTCGCATGCGTGCTCGACGCGAACGGCACCATGCTCCGCATCACCGCCGCCCCTGAAGTCCGCCAGGCCGGGTACACCGTCCTGGGGTGGCGGGTCACTGATATCACGGCCGCCGTCCGGGGCCTGGCCGCCAGGGGTGTGGATTTCCTGCGCTATGAGGGGATGGACCAGGACAGTGACGGTGTCTGGACCGCTCCCGGCGGAGACAAGGTGGCCTGGTTCACCGACCCCGACGGCAATGTCCTGTCGCTCACCCAGTTCGTTTAGAAGATCCGGCTCGTGGCTGCCCAGGCGGTGGCGGTGATCTCCACCGGGCCGGCGGGCAGCAGGCGCCGGCACTGCTCGCGCAGCGCGGTCCGGTGATCGGGGGTCAGGGACGCCACGTAGGCGCCGGCCGGGCCGACGCCGAGGGTGAACGGCTCCCACCAGTCGTCGAAGCTGGTGTGGCGGACCCGGACCGTCAGCGTGGTGACTGCGCCCCGGTTCAGGCCGGCCTGAGTGAACAGGCTGGCCAGGTGGCCTTCGCGGACACCGGCCAGGCCGGACTCGTCGTCGGCGGCCGGATCCAGCTGGCGTACCGCCGACCAGAACGCGGCCAGCGGCCCGCGGCCGCCCGCGTGATCCCACACGCAGGCCGCTACCATTCCGCCGGGCCGGGTGACCCTGCGCATCTCCCGCAGGCCCTGAACCGGGTCAGCCATGAAGTGAACGACCAGCTGCGCTAGCGCAGCGTCGAAGGTGCCGTCGGCAAATGGGAGCTGTTCGGCTGCGGCCTGACATACTTCCACTCCTGGCAGCCGTTCCCGTGCCGCCACGGCGAACGAGGCCGACGGTTCTGCCGCGCTGACCGACGCGACACCGACCCGCCTCACCAGCTCAGCCGTCAGCGCGCCCGGCCCGCAGCCCACGTCCAGCACCCGCTGGCCATTCCCGATCCCGGCCAGATCGGCGAACCGCGGCGCCAGCGGCTCAGAGTACTGCCCCATGAATCGCAGGTAGGCACCGGCACTGACGTCGAAGCTCACCCTGGCAAATCTACCCGCGCGCCGGCGGGGCAGCGGATCCTGGCGGGACCGGGACTGGCGCCTGCCTGCTGGCCTGGGCAGTCTTGATGGTTGCGCCGATCTCGGTGTCCGTCATGGCGTGGTAGGACCACGCTCCAAGGCCGAACATCATCGCGATGACGGTGGCCGATGTCAGGCCGGCCACCCAGGCCCGGCCGGGAATCCGCGTCACCAGCCAGGCGCCCAGCAGCGAGATGACCCCGAGCGCCGGTACGTAGAACCTGGCGAACTGCAACGT
>Ga0207700_10000893_pt1 | contig 17185 bp, 19 predicted proteins | sample LARL82metaG_FD_184348 | JGI IMG/M metagenome (GOLD analysis project Ga0207700, IMG submission 184348) | Corn, switchgrass and miscanthus rhizosphere microbial communities from Kellogg Biological Station, Michigan, USA - LAR L8-2 metaG... | ecosystem: Host-associated > Plants > Roots >...
CAACCCAGCCCAGCGCCTCGCCTTAGTTTGACCGGGCCGCACCCGCAGGACCACCGCCCGGAACGCTCGCTGGCAGCCTGTGCTCTGGCGATCGACATCGTAATTGAGGGGTCCACCGCGCAGAACGATGACCGCGGCCTGCTGGAGCAGATCGCTGCGGCACACGACCGCAAGGTATGGCTGCCCCAGCTGGCCAGCCGCCGCGGGGACAGCCAGGCCGCCTTGGCCGCGGTCGGGAAGCGCTGCAGGTAGGCATCTCCTACCTGAGTTTCCGGTTCCGCCGGATGCGCCCGTTCTTGCAGGGCGAGCCGATCGTGCTGGTCGAGAACGGCCAGCTGATCGACCGCAACATGCGCCGGGAACGGCTGACCCTCGATGACCTCGCCGAGAAGGCCCGGATGAGCGAGATCGCCTCCATCGAGGAGATCAAGTGGGCGGTCCTGGAAACCAACGGCGACATCAGCTTCATCAAGCAATCGGGCAGCTAAATTAGTAATGGCGGCCCGCTCCCGGCAGGCCCGAGGGGGATCACTGCCAGGGATCCTCTGCGCTTGATGCGGGCACTTGCCTGGCCACCCGCCAGTCAACAGGCATTACCGTGCGCAGCGGCAAGCGCCCGGCGGCCCGGCCCACCCCGAAGCCCGGGCGGATATCGCTCATCGGCGCGGCAGTCCACTGACCGCTGCGTTTGTGCATGGAACCGGTCACCGCTCACGTGATTGGCGGCATCGCGGCGGCGCGTTCGGCCGGGCGGCCTGCCCGTGGCGTTCTGGAGGGCCACCAGGTACGCGGCGGCCCAGGTTCGGACAGACGGCGATGTCCGGAGCGAGGTTGTCATATTTATCCCGGTTTATCCCGGGGTGCCGCACCGCCGAGCACCCGGGCGAGCCGGGGCAGGTCGCGGTCTCGCGGGTGCTGTCGCGCTCGGGCACCTGGGTGGTGCTCCACGGTGCCTCCTTGGTCTGGCGCCGCCCACCGGGTGGCGGTGATCGTCGAGCCCGCCCACCCCGCGCGCATCGCCCCGTTGCTGATGTCGGTCTACGGGCTGACCGAGCGCGAACAGAAGGTCACCCGGCTGGTGCTGCAGGGCAACTCCACCGCCGAGATCGCCGACCGGCTGGTGGTCTCGGCTCACACGGTCCAGCAGCACCTCAAGAGCGTGTTCGGCAAGACCGGCGTGCGCAGCCGCCGTGACCTGGTCGGCAAGGTGTTCTTCGCCTACTACGAACCTCGGCTGCGCGACAACGAACGCCGCGTGATCGCCGACCAGCCACTGCGGGGCGGACCGTACGCCCCCTCCGCCACCACCTGACAGACCTGGCCGCAAGGGCCGTTGCCGGCGAGTCCGCTCGGCCAGCTCAGTTACCGCACGCTGGAACGCTGTCTGCGGCAGCCAGCGACAACACCGAAGTGGATGACCAGGTCCTCACTGGCTGATGTGTGACCATGGCTGATGCCTGCCGCCGCCGCGCTGCTCATCACCCCGGACGACCTGGCCGAGCTGCACCGATGGGCACGGTCCGCCCAGCTGCCAGCCGTGCTCGCCCAGCGCGCTTGCATCCTGCTCCTGGCCGCCGACGGCGTCGCCAACACCCAGATCGCCCAGCGGGTCGGCGTCTCCCGCCCAATCGCGATGGCCTGGTCGGAGATCCACAGCGCCTCGAAACCCGCCTGCTCCGCCATCCTGGCCTGGCTGACCAGCTCCGGCGGAGAGTACTCCTCGGCAGACAGAAAGTAACCATAGCGACTCACCGATCACCCTCCTCTTGCCAGGCCGGCGCGGCCGGCCGTGCTACCGGCATTGCCAGCCGCGCTACCCGCCACCGCGAGGGATACTCAGCTGCCAGCCTGATTAGCGCCTCGAGGCCCTGCCAGCGCGCGGGAGCAAGGAAGAGTCAGCAAGGATCGCCAACGCGTCCGCGGGAAGCTCGCGCCGCACCACTGCCGCTAAGGGCGGCAAGGGCGGGTCTTACAGCGACTGGAGCAAGCAGGATCTGCTGAAGCGGGCTAAGCAGATCGGGATCAAAGGCCGTTCTGCCATGAATAAGAAGCAGCTGGTCAACGCGCTGCGCAACCACTGACGGCGGAGAAACAGACCTCGCCCATACGGTGGCGCGTTAGCTTCCTGGCTGCGCTGGGAGAGCCTCAGCGAGGCGTCCCCCGGTCGACTCGAGCAGATCCGCCGACCCGGCGAACACCGCCGCGGCTCCCGCATCCAGGAGCTCGGCGGTGCTGATCCCACCGCTGCGCAGCCCGATGCATGGCACCCCGGCGCGCTGGCACGCTTGCACGTCCCAGACCGTGTCGCCGACGAACACCGCCCGCTCCGGCGCAACGCCGGCCTTGCCGAGCGCGACCTGCACCAGGTCGGGCGCTGGCTTACTCTGGTCAACGTCGCCGGCAGAGGTCGCTTCCTCGATGGCGTCCTCCGCATCCAGGACCGCACGGAGCACGGCGAACTCTTGCGGGTCAGCGGAGCTAGCCAGCACCACCCGCAGGCCTGACTTCCGGCAGGCACGCAGCAGCTCGGGTGCCCGGGGCAGCGGCCTGAGCCGGGACCAGTACGTCGCATACAGCGCGCCGTGCGCGGTGCGGATGCCTGGATCTGCTTTCCTATCCCGGCTGCTGGGCAGCAGCGCGTCCAGCAGCTGGTCCGAACCCATGCCGATGGCACGGTGTATCGCCGCCATCGGCACGTCGTGGCCCGCCTGGGTGAACGCCTGCCACCAGGTGACGGCGTGCAGGTAGTTGCTGTCGACCAGCGTGCCGTCCACATCGAACAACGCGGCCATGGCGGTTTCGGTCATAGATACCTGCTACCCGCCGGTGAGCGGCGCAACGGGCTGGGCTTGGCCGGATTTGCCACCAACTTAGCGTCGCGATGTCGTTCAGCTCGCTCGTGTCATGGGCTGCCGCCGCTTCGCTGAGCCTTTCGAACGTGGCGGCCATCCCAGTACCGGCGCCACACCCGCCGCCATCAGCCCGGGCGTCCGCGCAATCATCGCTTGGGACGCCCGGCCCTGGGCCGTAGTCCAGGCCAGTCCGGCGGCACTGGCCGTCCCCGCGAGCCAGGCTTGCCTCCCATTGCACCCCCTCGTAGCTGCATCCGTCATTACATCCTCCTCGGAAACCTGTTCCCCTCGGCGCTACCCACACTCCCGGGGCCAAACCTGGGCGGGGCCGCCACATGGGCGGATGCGGCGTCATATCGGCCTAACGCAGCCCGGGACAGCGCCCCGCCAGCTACATACAGAGCACGCGGATGGGCCAGTTTGAGCCCAGCCCCTGAACACGCCCGGCATGGTCAACCTGGTGACCTCGGTCCACTCCCCGGCCGTGCACGCGGGCCCAGGTAGGCCGGCCAGTTCGTTCAGCTTCGCCAAGCTGCCCGGAGGCACCGGGCGAATCGGTCCGGGCCGGCGCCCCGGCTGATGCGCTCAGCTCCGATCCGTAGGCGGACGGCGGCGGCCCGGCGGATTCGTGACGGGACCGCCGTGGTGCGGGTGCCACAGTCCGGGCTGATACGGCAGCGCCCGCACATCTGCGTCCCGGGCAGATATACCCGACGCGGCCGCCTGGGTCGGGCTGTTACGTGTACGTGCGGCCGGTGTGCGCGGTTTACCATATCCGGCCGGGCGGAGTGAGTTCGTGATCTTGCACGGTGCATGGTGAAGAGCGCAGGCATACCCCCCGGATGAGCTGGGCGAGCAGACCGGAGCCCGTGCGGCTGCCGAGGATCGGGGACGGCCGTGGGTTTTGAGCTCGGTGTACCAGCCCGGAACCTGCCAGCCCGCGGCCAGGGCCACGGCGACGACCGGGGCGAGGAGATGACCCCCGCTCTGATCTCATCTCCGAAGCAGGCTGGGGTGTGGGACAGCGCTTCGCGATGGAGCCGACGGTTTAACAGGGAGCCGACGTCCCGTGGTGCGCGTGATCGTTCACCTGCGGCGATGCAATTCTGACCGATGGAACCGAAGGCGCCACCTCGCCCATGGTTGCAAGTGCCGGGTTGCAGGACGGTGGTGATCAATAGATTCCTCGGCCATCTTTGTTGTTAATCCGGACTGCGGAGTGTCGGCCAGTATGTAGTGTGCGGTGTGGCCTGGTTGAGCATGGTGTGAAGAACGGCTGTGTAGCACCCTGACAGCGATCTTTGCCTGATCCTCAGCGGCGATTGGCCAGCGTGGCCACTTAGCCGCCGGGGCCCGCAACGGCACAGGGCTCGGGGCTGCGTCGAGGTTACGGCGGTTTAATACGGTTATGTACGCTTTCGGGACCGAGCGTAGTCTGCTGCTCACGCTGAGCGCCAGCCTGATGGTCTTGGGGTGGGTCGTAGGCCGCTGGATTGCTGCCCCAGGCGACGGTGTCATCCATGATGCCGATTGCCTTGCCTGCGGGGATGGCGAGCACGGCGATTCCGATGCAGGCCCAGAAGAGCCACCAGATGTGTGTGATGATCGCTACTCCGCCAGTGATGAAGGCTGCCGTCACGACGGTGACAAGCATCCAAGAGGAGAGCTTGCCATGAGGATGACCTCCCTCGGGAACGTGCCGATCCTCAAGCCGCTCCGAAGGCCACTGCCCATGGCTGTTACCTTGGGATGGCATGATGCTATCCGGGTCCCCGATTTGCGCACCATCATCGGTCTTTCCCAAGAGGCGTTCTTTCGGGGGCCTGGCTGCCCAGAACACCGGGAAGAGCAATGCGCCGAGGCCTAGGCAGGCGACAATTGCTGTAACGATTATCCCGGTCGTGGTTCCAAGAAGCTCTTCCTGCGGCGTTTTGATTTCGGGTGGTGGGTTCACGTTGCAAGTCTCCTGTCGGCTGCACTACCCGCGAAGCATTTGCGGAAGCCGTATGGTCTTGCCGATACGGCCGCTGCCTGTGATCAGCAGTGGGCTGGGCACGCTCTGATCGCCTGGCACGTGCCGGACTGGACCATCAAGCAGGCGGCGGCCAAGTGTCGGGTTGAAGACCTGGGCAATCTGGGCGATCGGGCTGGTGCGATGGCTTAGGTCAGCTTGTCCTTGATCTTGCCGGTGAGGCCGGTCTCGGTGCCCAGCGCCGGACCGGAGGGCTTGCCCATGGCGCCGTTGTAGGTGGCATACAGTTTCGGGTCCGGAGCCGGGGCGGAGGCCACGTCGCCGAGCGGCTGGGCATCAACGAGGTAGTCGAACTCGTGCGTTCCGTCTGGCTGCAGCCCAGATGCCCAGCCGCCGTCCTGGCCGTGGGTGCCGTCGGATAGGTGCCAGACCGAGGTGGCGTGCTCGGCGTATTCCTCATCGAACAGCGCGTTTGGCGCGGCCGTGGTCTCCAGGCCGTCGGCCTGCAGTTCCTCGATGGCCTTGAGCCACAGGTTCTGGTGCAAGGTGTCGCGGGCCAGGTTGAACCTGAGCATGTCGCGTACCCCGTTGTCGTCGGTCATGTTGTACAGCCGGGCGGTCTGCAGCCGGCCATGGGCCTCGGCGGCGGCGTTGGCGCGGAAGTCGGCCAGCAGGTTCCCGCTGGCCACGATGTACCGGCCGTTCCACGGGTAGCCATTGCTGTCGGCGGGCAGCGCGCCGCCGCCCGCCACGATGGCCTGCTGCGGGTCCATCCCGCCCAGCACGGCGCCGACCACCGGATCGGCGGCGGCGGCCTTGGTGGTGGCGGTGGCCGGGGCGCCTTCCAGCAGCCGGGCCACCATGGTGGCGATCATCTCGACGTGCCCGATCTCCTCGGTCGCGATGTCCATGATCAGGTCTTTGTACTTGCCGGGCATCCGGCAATTCCAGCCCTGGAACAGGTACTGCATGGTGACGGTCATCTCGCCGTAGGCGCCGCCGATCAGCTCCTGCAGCTTGTGCGCATACACCGGGTCGGGCTTGTCGGGCTTGGACTCGAACTGCAAGCGAGAGGTGTGCCTGAACATCAGCAGCGGCCTCACTTTCCTGCTGGGCCCGCAGTCACGCCTATGGTTCGGCCGGGTGCTGCGGGCTGTGCTGTGGGGCCGCTGTTTGACCCTGGCCGGGACGCTGCCCGCTGATGAGCCAGCTATGCGTGTCAGCCTAGAATTTTGACGGCCAGCCGATCAGGGCACTCGTCAGCCAGGGTTGGAGGACCGTGGTGGGCGCCACAGACGCAGATGACATCAAAGAAGTCATCGCCCAGACGTTCGTTGCCATCGGCACTCTCGCCCGTGCGCTGCACGTCGAAGACGCCCGCCTGCAGCCCACACTCGATGCCATCACCGCCCACGCGGCCGCCGCTCACCCGGCGGCCCAGGACGCAGGGCTGATCCTGCTGATCGGCGGAAAACTCATCCCCCAGGCCACCACCGGGAAAGCCCCCCAGCTCCTGGACATAAAACAGCAAAAAACAGGACAGGGCCCCTGCATCGAGGCGGCGCGGGAACAAACCCTGATCTGCCTGAACGACCTGCAGCAGGATCCACGCTGGCCCGAGTTCTCAGCCGAGGCACAAGCGTGGGGGGTCAGCAGCATGCTCTGCGCGCCGCTGTGGATCAACCAGCGAACCCTGGGGGCGCTCTCCCTGTACGCCGCGCAGCCACGAGCTTTCAGCGAGCATGACGAACGGATCGTTGAACTGTTCGCGACGCTGGCCGCGCTGGCGCTGGCTGAGGCCCAGCGAACCGACCATCTCAGGGCCGCCCTGGTTCACCGCGATGTTATCGGCCAAGCCAAAGGCATCATCATGGAGCGGTACAAGATCAGCCCAGATGCCGCCTTCAGCACACTCGCCCGCATCTCGCAGGGCCAGAACATCAAGCTTCACCAGGTCGCCCGCCAGATCGTCGAGACCGGACAACTCCCCGACGCAACAGAGCACTAAGCCATCCGGCGCGTGTGTAGGGATTCGTAGGGTGCGGGGAGCCGGGGGTCACGTCGCGCCGAGGCCGGCACCGCCGGCCACAGCGACCGCTGAGGTGAAGTATCGTCACTGGGCCACGGCGGGCCCAGCCTTCCCTGGCCTCAGCCCGGCCCAGGAGGTGCCCCATGGTCACCACATCCATGTCCGCATCTGTCGCCGCAGACTGAAGGGCGCGGCAGCTTCCGGGACGGGTGCTTACCCGCCGGTCGGCGCAGGTGAGGGTACGTGCCACCTGACCAGCGGAAGCACCTGTCCCGGTAGCGAGCGCGTATGGGTGGCCGGGAGGACGGATCCGGTTCTCGTTGGTGACGCGACCTGGATGCGGGCGTTACTTTTGAAGGCGTCTTTGACCTTTTCGCCGGCGTCTTTGAGGTTGCCTTTGGCCTGATCGCTCTGGCCTTCGGCTTCGAGGGATTTGTCGTCGGTCGCTTTCCCGAGTTGTTCCTTAATTGCCGGTGCCCTTCTCGGCGGCGCTTTTGGCCTTGTCCTGTGCACTCATCGTGGTTTCCTTCTTCTCGTGGTGGTCCCGGCAGCCTCGGTCTAGACGAGTGATTCCTAACCCGGGCCGGTGCGGCGTGGCGGGTTGATCGTGGAAAGGGAGGAGGGCATCGATGGTCGCTCGTGACTGCAGACCTCGACACCCTCCTGACGGCACTGTATGTGCTGATCGACGATCATGTGATCCCCTCGGGCCGGCGCGGTCCGGGGCGGCCGAAGAAGCTGTCCGATGCCGAGCTGGTGTGCCTGGCGGTGGCGCAGGTGCTGCTGGGCGCGCGGTCGGAGCATCACTGGCTCCGGCTGTGCTACACGCGGCTTGGGCACCTGTTCCCCTACCTGCCGCATCAGCCCGGCTATCACAAGCGGGCTGAAGGCTGCCGCGCCGCTTTTGGCGGCGACGATGGACTACCTGGCCCGGGAGGTGCCGTCCTGGTACGACCAGGTGCGGCTGATCGACGCCACGCCGGTGCCGTGCGGCGCCTCCCGGGAGACCGTCAAGCGGTCCAAGTTGGCGGGGTGGGCGGGCTACGGCTACTGCGCCGCGCATTCCCGCTGGTACTGGGCCTGAAGCTGTACCTGGTCACCACCCCGGACGGGATGCCCACCGCGTGGTGTCTGGCCAGCCCGGGCATCGGGGAACGCGAGGTGGCCGCCGCTCTGCTCGCCCAGGCAGCCGGCACCGGTGCGCTGCGGCCGGGGCTGGGCGCGGTCTGGCGGTCTTGGTGCGGGCATGGTGAGAGCGGATGCGGGTCAGTCGCCCTAGACGAGCCACTCGGCGATGGCGGCCGCGAGACGCTGGCAGCCCTCGGCGTGCCCCTGCTCGTCCCCGGCCGGGCTCCCGCCGCTCGGTCCCGGTCGCTCACGACCTCGCCGCAATCCGGGCAGGCCCACCGGAACACGCCCAGCTGCCCGCTGAGGTGGGCCGACCGCTCCGCCGCGTACTCTCAAGCGGCCTCGGCCAGGCTGCTCCCCCGCTGCCGGGCCAGCTCGGCCACGCCAGGGCCTCGCCGACCTGCGCCCACGACATGCTCGCTCCCGGGCCCGCTGGATGAACACGCGCACACCGGCCCGGGCTGCGCGCTCCAGGGCCAGGGCGATCCGGATGCCTGCGCCGGGCTCGGGCTGCTCCTCGGTGAACGATGCGCCCGGCCACGGCGGCGCCTCGATAATCTGCGTCGCCCGTCATGTCGACGAGGCGCAGTACGGCAGCGCTAACGGCTGTCCCGGCCTCCTGCACGAGCGTGGGGTGGTCGTCGTCCTGCCCGGCCGCCGGGTCAGGGTCGCCGGTCATGCGGCTGACGGTACGCCGGGCCCGTCCCGGAGCTCCGGGACGTAGTTGCCGGTGTCGATAACGACCGTATCTTCGGGCAGGGCGCTGAGGAGCCCGGCGGGAAGCTCGGGGATGCTCTTCTCCGGGATGGCGGCGATCACGACGTCTGCTTTGGCGGCGATCTGGGTGATGGGGACCGGGGTCGCGCCGGTCGGGGCGGCGACGCCGGTGAGTGTCTGGGGCCCGCGGGAGTTGGCGATCGCGACCTGATGCCCGAGTTGGGTGAGCTGGGCGGCTAGCGTGGCGCCCATGTTTCCGGCGCCGATGATCCCGATGCGCATGGTGTTCTCCTTCCGCTGCTTGAGGGCAGTGTTGGCCTGCCCTGGTGTCAGAGGGCGGAGCCGGGGAGCGGCTCGCCGGCCGCTGCCGCCTGGCACGGCGCCTTCGCTGCGGCGGCCAGCGGCACCCCGTCGACGGAGAGCTCGACGTCGATGTTTCCGCGGGTAGCGTTGGAGTAGGGGCAGCGCTCGTGCGCTCGGGCCATCAGATCTGCGCCCTGCTCCCGCGTCAGGAACGGCGCGTGCAGGTCCAGCGCGGCCGTCAGCCCGAAGCCGCCGTGCCTTGTCGGGCCGAACCCGACCCGGCAGATGATCTGCGACTCGGACGCGTCCAGCTTGCGGCCGGTCGCGACCGAGAACAGCGCTGACTGGAAGCATGCCGCGTAGCCGACGGCGAACAACTGCTCGGGGTTGGTGCCGGGCTCCGCGCCGCCGCCCATCGCCTCCGGGACCGACAGATCCACGACAAGCCGCCCGTCCAGGGACCGGCCATGGCCTTTTCGTCCACCTCCCACAACAGCCTTGGCGGTGTAGAGGATCTTCTGCAGATGTCCCGGCATCCCAAGCTCCTTTCTGGCTCGTTGCCGGACTACTCGGCCTGGTTGCCGCGGGAATCCGGCTGAGCGGTGATCGGGCGACGCATGCCCACCTCCAGGCTCCCCGGGCGGCTCCGGGCGCGCATTGCAGCTAGCAGCAATCCGGCAACCCCGCTAGCGGCAGCCGCAGATGGAGGCTGGCCACGATGACTGGCAGCCCCGCGCGCGCGACCGTGAAGGCACCAGTACAGCCAGCCTGCCAGGAGGGCCGAACCATGAAACCGATCCTGACGGTCGCCGGTCACGAGGCCATCGACCGCGATGAACTCCTCGTGCACGACTGGCGGGTGACACAACTCACGCGTCTTGGGATCCCGGGGCACCTGGCCGAGGGCGCCGCCAGCCACGTCGACTGGCACGAGATCGCCAGGCTGGTTCAGCGCGGCTGCCCCCCGCTGCTCGCATTCAGCATCGTCCGCTGACGCGGTCATGAACAGACCTCTGCCCCCGCCGGGCGGCCGCGCCGGCGGCCGCGGTCACCGCTGTGCGGGCGTCACGGTCTGCCGGGTCCCGGGATGCACCTGTCGGGCCAGATGGAGGACGCAGGTGACCGCTAGCGCGATGGCAGAGGGCTACTGGAACACGATCGCCGGGGGTGACGGCGCTGGCCCGGCCAGGCCCCTTGAAATCGACGGAGGCTGGGTCCAGCGACGAGATCAAAGGTCGGCAGGGCCACGGGCGGATGAGCTGAGGAGAGGGCCATGGCATACGGCCACGCCGAACGAAATCTTGCCGCGATACGGCGTCTCGAAGCCGAGACCGAGGAACTGCTCAGCAGCTTGCCGCAGTCCGGCTCTGGGCCGTCGCGCTGGCTGCGACAGACCGCAAAGGCGAGTTCACAGCACCCCGACGCGTCAGCGCCTGGGGTGCCGGGCCACGTCCATGATCATGGGTAAAAGGCGGCACCGTGATGACCCTGTGATGTTGCGCGCTGATCGGCTCGATGGCATTCACCTGCCCGCGCACGCGTGAGCACTGCACCGTCCCCCCGGTTAGCCCCCATAGCTGACTCCCGTTGCCTGCAATGCGCGACGCGAGAGCCGGCCGCCAGGCTGGATGTAACGGCTTCGGCCGGCAGCTGGCCACCAAGGCCTGGCCGGATGCCGGGCCCGGGATGGCCGGGCAGCGTGCTGCGAAGGCGACGCAGAAGGAGCGAGCAGATGACAGCCTCGCCAGGCATACCGCGGGCTCGGATCGTGCCCCCCAGGCGCACCCGTGACGGTGTGACCACCCAGCCACCGCATCCACTCCGCCGTGGCGCGGCAGTCGACCATGCTTTGTGGGCCCAGGTGATCGCGTATGCCAGGTGTACTGACAGCGGCCTTGACCCGGACCAGTGGTTCCCGGTCAGCGTGGATCCGGCCAGTGCCCGGCTGGAGGCCGCCGCTGCGATCGCGGTCTGCACCAGTTGCCTGGTCCGGGACGAGTGCCTGGTGCTGTCGCTGCGGCATTGGGACATCGGCCAGCACGGCGTGTGGGGCGGGCTGGCCCCAGCCGACCGCGCGCGACTGCGCCGGGCCCTGACCGCGGCCCATAGCGCAGGCGGCGGATGGCGGTTGTCGGGGGCGGGGTAGCGGGGGCATATCCCGGATGCTAAGGCGCCTGGTGAAGGGCGGGGACGCTCGGTGAACCGGGAGCGTCTACGTTCTCCATCTTGAGGTCCACAGCCATGGCGATCATCGACTTGACGACAAACGCTGAGTCACCGCCGACGGCAGACGATGGCCTTACTCGGGATCGAATCGCACTGGACTCTGTGAGCCCAGGATGGTTCGGCGCACACCGGCAAACTCTTCCGCCCGTAAGGGCCGCGTGACAGCAGGTAAGGCTCGGCTGGCGCGGGACGGTTCGGGTGTAATCCACTGGGCGGTGCTGGGCGTGAAGCCGGGGAATGCGCGGGGTTACCCATGCCTGCAGGGGTGGCGCCCCTGCCTGCTGGAGGCGGGCGTGAGTCAGCGGCGGTGAGGACCTTGCAGGCGGCTGCTGGCGGCTTTCTCCATCGTGGGCCTGGCGGGGGCATCGGGGGTCGCCGTGCACGTATGTTCTGCCCCGGAGCAGTGAGACGGCGGCCGCGATCAGGCATGTGGCGATGGCGAAGCCGAAGGCGGCGGCCAGGCCGTGGCCGAACGCCGGGCCGATGACCGAGGGGAAGAAGCGGCGCCCCGTCACGTAGGCGGCGCGGGCGGCGGGCAGATGGGCGAGGGCCGGGCCGAGCAGGATCTTGACCGGGTTATAGCCGAGCAGCGCGGCGAACAAGACCGACGCCGGGGGCAGGCCGGTGAGCCTGGCGGCGCTGGCGGGCAGCACGCCCTGGGCGGTCAGCCCATGGCTGAGCGCGGTCGGCAAGCCTGGCTGCCAGCCCGAGGATGATCAGGGTGAAGAAGATCCCGATCGACAGCACCGTGGCGGAGTTCTGGAAGGTGGCGGTCATCCCGGATCCGGCGCCGCGCCTCTCCGCCGGCAGGCTGTTCATGATCGCGGCCCGGTTCGGGGCGCCGAACAGTCCCTGGCCCACGCCGGCCAGCAGCAGAATCAGCGCGAACTGCCAGTAGGCGAAGTCGACCGGCAGCAGGTCCAGCAGCAGGAACGACACCGCAGTGATGATCATGCCGCCGGTGGTGAACGCGCGGGCGCCGAATCGGTCCGACAGCGCGCCGGAGACCGGCCCGGCGGCCAGGAACCCGATTGTGAGCGGGAGCATGGCGATCCCGGCCCACAGCGGGGTCTGGCTGAAGCTGTAGCCGTGCTGGGGCAGGTAGATGCCTTGTAGCCAGATGATCAGGATGAACATGAGGCCGCCACGGCCGAGCGCGGCCAGCATGCTGGCCAGGTTGCCGACGGAGAAGGCCCGGATCCGGAACAGGCTCATGTTGAACATGGGGTGGGCCGTCCGGACCTCCAGGGCGCAGAATGCCCCGAGCATCCCGATTCCCCCGGCGATCCCGGTGATCACCCAGGGATTGGTCCAGCCCATGGTGTGTCCGCCGTAGGGCTGGATGCTGTAGGTGATCCCGGCCAGCACGGCGGTCAGCCCGGCCCCGAAGGTCAGGTTCCACCACCAGTCGAGGTGAACCGGGCGGCGCTCACCGAGCTCGTGGAGTTTGCGGTAGGCCCAGAACGTGCCGAAGACGCCGAACGGCACCGACACCAGGAACACCAGGTGCCACTCCACCGGGCCGAGGAGGCCGCCCAGTAGGAGACCGGCGAACTGGCCGGCGATCCCGGCAATCTGGTTGAGGCCCAGCGTCATGCCGCGGTGCTCGGCTGGGAAGGCGTCGGTGAGGATCGGCGAGGCGTCGGTGAGGATCGGCGCCGCGTTGGCGAGCAGCATCGCCCGCCGACTGCCTGCAAGATCCGCATCGCGATCAGCCAGAGCGCGCCCGCCGTGCCGTGCAGCCAGGTCACCCCAGCAGGATGGAGAACACCGTGAATACCGCGAAACCCAGGGTGTAGATCCGCACCCGGCCGAACATGTCGCCCAGCCGGCCGAAGGTCACCACCAGCACCGCAGTGACCAGCAGGTAGCCCAGGATCAGCCACAGCAGCAGGCTGGCATTGCTTGGCAACAGCGGGTTCACCCCAATCCCGCGGAAGATGTCCGGCAGCGCGATCAGGATGATCGACCCGTTGATCGTCGCCATCAGCGTGCCTAGCGTGGTGTAGGACAGGGCGATCCACCGGTAGCCGGAGCCGGGCACGGCGATGCCCGGGCCGTCGGCCAGGCGCTCGCGTGTGATGAGCCGCATAACTTTCCTTCCCGCGCCTGCTGCGCACCGCAGGTGATGGCCGTGGCCTTCTCGTCTGCCGTCTACGACCGCCTCGGCAGGGTGCCGTCCCGTCCCGGACGCGTTGCCCGCGGCAAGCGGCGGTCAGTCCCCATCGATGGCGGGGAACTGCTCGAACGTGCCGGGTCCGAAGTAGCCCACATCATGAACATGGTGGTGCTGGAGCAGTCCCGCGACGTGGCCCCGCTCTGGCGGCCGCACCGGAACCTGCAGCAGCATGTCGCCGTCTCTGAGCGCCTCGTCGTACATCTCCAGGGTTGTCCCGTCGTAGCCGAGCCGCTGAAAGGCCCGCACGACGCGGCCTCGCAGTCCGTGGTAGCGGCCATGCTCATCCAAGATGGCCGCTCCGTGCTCACCGCACAGAATCTCCACTTCTGCGACATCCACCCCAGCCGATTCGAGTTCGCTGGAGATGGCGGGGATCTCCGACTTATCGGTCAGCAGGCCCACCACGTGGTAGACAGGCCGGTGATAGAAGTGATCGACGTTGATCTGCGGCTCGTTCATGACGCTGCTCCCAGTCGAGACGTCCCAGGGACGATGGCAGCACCGCGAAAGCGGCCGCCTCCACCACGCCGGCGGCGATGCGGGCGGTCGTGCGGGCCTCGGTGAACCCGAACAGCCCCATCCAGACCAACAGCAGGTAGCCGCCGGGGGTGGAGAGAGCCGACGATGACGAGTCGGCTGAGGATGGCAGGCACGGCCCGCGCGAGGCCGACGGCGGCGATCGCCTGTAGCAGGAAAAGCCTGCCGATTGCCGGGATCGCCCTGTAGCCGGTCAGGTACAAGTCGAGATTGATCGCTCCGGTGGCGATCAGCAGACCCGAACCCACCACGTGGAGCAGTACTCTTCGCCAGCCGGGCGCGGGCGGGTCTGTGTGTTCCCGCACGGCTCGCGCAGATCTCGTCGTCGTTCCCCGTCTCGTCGTCGTTTCCCGCGGTGTCATCGCCTCGCTCCGTTCGGTCGCTGTGTTTGGTTGCCCGCTGGCGCCGGCCGCCCAGGGCGGCAGGTGGGCACGCGCCGCCCTGGCGGCGGCTGCTGCTGGGAAAGGCCTGGAGGCCGCGGCAGCTGCCATACAGCGCGGGAGCAGTAGGCCAATGGGAAGCCGCTTGCTCCGGGTGCTCTCACTCCAGTGTTCCGCGTCGGTGGCCTTGGCTCAGTACCCGTAGCCGCCGCCCCCGGTCGATGTCGGGCCGCCGGCGGGCGCGGTGCCGGATGTGGTGATTTCGTGCCACACTCCGCCGAACGCATTCACGCCGTTGCCATTGGCCTGCCCAGGAGCCTTGTCGCCCACGAAGGTGTACAGCGGATGCCCGTTGAAGGTCTCCTGCGCCGAGCCGTCGGGTCGCTTGATCGTCGTAAACGTGCCATTGATCCCAGATGCGGGCACATGTCCCTTCACCGGCGGCCAGTTCACCGCGCACGCTCCGTTGCAGCTCGACTTGGTGGGGGTATCAGGGGCGAACGAATACAGCGTGAAGCCCTTGCTGTTGGTCAGCACCGTCGCGGTGCCAACGTGCGCGGTCCTCAGGCTGCCCGCGGCCACCGCAACGTGGCCGCTGCTGCTGCCGGACGAGCCGCACGCCGCCAATGCCGCCAGGCCTGCTGCGGCGGCTGGGAGCGCCAGCAGCGTCCACCGGCGGTTGCGTGCTTTCAGTACGCCATGTGAGGTGATCATTTACTTTCTCCTTTGCTCGCTGGGCCGCCCTGCTTGCCCCCTGTGGGGCGACGCAGGCGAGTCGGCTGTGAAACCGACGATGCCGCGCCAGCACTCTGGCCGCATCGCGGCGAGCCCCCAAGCCGCCACCTGGTCAGCGGGAAGGTCGGCCTTCCTGCTAGCAGCAATAGGTCCGAACAGGAGCCGTCAGCGTGCCGAACTGTCCTGGCGTTTGGGCCGGCCGTGGGGATGGTCCCGCCGCGGTGACGACGCAGCCAGGCCTGGGCGCGATCAGCTTGCGGCATGCAGCACCTACGTGCAGCTCGTTGAGGATGTCAGCGGCGCCGCGCGGTCTCGGCGTCGCGCGCCGTCTGCTGTCAGCAGGCCTGCAGGAAGGTGATCACGGCGAGGACGCGGCGGTGGTCGTCGCCGGTCTGGGGCAGGTTCAGCTTGGTGAGGATGGCGCGGACGTGTTTTTCGACGGTGCCCTCGGTGACCCACAGCCGGTGGGCGATGCCGGCGTTGGAGCGTCCTTCGGCCATCAGGGCGAGCACTTCGCGTTCGCGGGCGCTGAGCACGGCGAGCGGGTCGTCGCGGCGGCGGACGGTCACCAGCTCCTGCACCAGCGCAGGGTCCACGACTGAGCCGCCGTTGGCGATCCGCTGCAGCGTGCCGAGGAACTCGGCCACGTCGGTGACGCGGCTTTTGAGCAGGTAGCCGATCCCGCGTCCGCTGGCCAGCAGCTCCAGCGCGTGCTCGACCTCGGCGTAGGCGGACAGGACCAGGATGGCGGTGCCGGGCAGTTCCTGGCGGATGACCCGGGCCGCCTCCAGCCCCTCGGTGGTGTGCGTGGGCGGCATCCGGATGTCGGTCACCACCAGCTCGGGCGCGGCCTCGCGGGCCAGCGCGAGCAGGTGGGGGCCATCACCGGCCTGCCCCGCCACCTCGAAGCCGGAGCGCTCGAGCAGGCTGGCCAGGCCCTCCCGCAGCAGGACATCGTCTTCGGCCAGAACCACCCGCAGCCCGGTCACGGCGGGCCCGTCACCCCCCGCATCCGGGCCGGCCTGGCCGTACCCGGCGCTGCTCGTCATGGCCTGCATTATCGGCCATCCCCGGCCGGCCCGGCATGATCGGGGCGCGCCCGGCGGGCGCCACACCGCGCACGCCGGTGCGCATAGGCCTGCGCCCGGGCGCCCGGCCGGCCACGCAAATGGCCGGCCGCGCCGTTGCACGCCGCTGCCCGCGGTGACAGGCTCGATCCATGGCGGCGGGCTTTCGCCGGGCTGCGCTGGGCGCCACCAGCCGTGTGCGCGGGCAGCTGCGTGCGGGGGGCCCCCGGCCGCGTGGGTGGCTGGGGTGGCCCGGGGTGGAGATCGTGCTGGCCCTGGCCGCGGGCGTCGCCGCGTTCGTTGTCGCGGCCGTGGCCGGCGCCGCCGCGCGGTCGCACGTGCCCGCGGTGCTGTTTGGAGTGCTCCTGCTGCTGGCCGTTCTGGCGGTCGCCCGCTTCGCCGGGATCTTGTACGCGCTCCCGGTAGGGGTCGTGACCATCCTGGCGTTCGACTGGTACTTTCTGCCTCCACTTCGCAACCTCGATGGGGCGACCGTGTTGGTGCTCGGCCTGTTCCTGGGAGTGTCGGTCATTGTCGGCGCGGTCGCCACCCAGGCCGGCCGCCGCGCGGCCGGGTCAGAACAGGCCCGGGGCGTACTGGCCGACGAGCAGGCGGCGCTGCGGCGGGTGGCGACGCTGGTCGCCCGCCAGCCCTCGCCCGCGGAGGTCTTCGCGGCGGTGACGGAGGAGGCCGGAAGGCTCCTGCACCTCGATAGCGCGCACCTGGTGGTCTACGAGCGGGATGAGACGGCGACGGTGGTCGGGGCCTGGAACCTGCGAGGGCCGCCGGCTCCGGTCGGCACGCGGGTGCGGCTGGACGGGGACAACGTCATTGTCCGCGTGTTCCGCACGCATCAGCCGGTCCGCATCGACGAGTACAGCGACGCCGCAGGCCCGGTGGCCGACTACGTCCGCTCCATGGGGATCCGCGCGGCGGTCGGTGCTCCGGTTCTGGCCGGGGGACGGGTCTGGGGGGCCATGGCCGTCGGCTCCTCCCGGCCGGAGCCGCTGCCCGCGGAAACCGAGATGCGCATCGCCGCGTTCACCGAGCTCGTCGCGAC
>Ga0207700_10000897_pt1 | contig 17141 bp, 23 predicted proteins | sample LARL82metaG_FD_184348 | JGI IMG/M metagenome (GOLD analysis project Ga0207700, IMG submission 184348) | Corn, switchgrass and miscanthus rhizosphere microbial communities from Kellogg Biological Station, Michigan, USA - LAR L8-2 metaG... | ecosystem: Host-associated > Plants > Roots >...
CCCCAAAATTGTCTCACCGCCTGCATCTCATCCTCGATTCCAACAACGGTTCTGTCACTTTCCAGCGTTGATGAATAATGCAGGCTAGAAGCTCTGAACACCGGTGCGGCGGCCTACGTGGCCAAGATAGACTTACTCCACCTGCTGACTGCCGTGGACGCTGTGCTTGACGGCAGACAGTTCGTTAGCACGGCGTTGTTGGAGAAGCTCTAGCTGTCACCAGTGGTCAAGCAGCCTCAGATCGTGCGGCACCATTTCGCAGTGACCACAATTCTTTGGTCGGCATGTTGAACCGCGACGCACCACAATCCAAGCAGACCGAGATCGTCGGAAATACTTGGACGCCGGGCTTGGCATCGTGATTAGGAGCGGAGAAGTGGATCATCATCTCCGTAGTGAATTCCGACTGGTTGAGCGAAGAGCAAAGAGAGCAAGACATAAAGGGACACTCCCTAATGCTCGACATTCTACTCTCCCCGATAGACAAGACGTCGGCCTACAGTTGCGAAGAGCCGTTAGGGATAGCCATCTGGGCGTAGAATCACCGGATGCTGAAATCCTTCGACGTAGTCGCCCTCCTCTCTTCCGCAGCGATGATGTCTCGTACACGGTACCACTGCAGCACACGGCGGCATCACAGCACACGACGCCAGCCCCGCATGGTGGTAAGTCGTACCCGTTCTCCGAGTTCTGTTCAGATCCCAGATACCCGCAGGTCCGAACCATCCACACCAAGATTCGCGGAGTCACAAAGGCCAATGATAATGACGGGGCCGAATCGCCAGCGCATCATCCGCCAATGTTGCCGTTCCGGTGATTCGTTGTTCTTTATTCGTGAGCCGCAGAATCCGGTTGACGTAACGCTATCCGGGTACGACGCGTCGTCTGCACCGACGTGCCTGACAAACCCCGACTAGGAGAACAGCTAGGCTACTTGTCTCGTGATCTTGCCGAGGAGTTTGCCACGAGATGGACGAGGATGGATTGATCATGATGGGGGAAATCTTGAATGTCACGCGCGGACAGGATGGCGAGGCCATGGGAGTCAACATCGAGCTTGCTGTCTACAGGCCAGCTCCAACTAAGCCGCCACCAAAGAAAAGAAGGGCGCGCCGCAGAGTCAAGGCAGAAGATCCACATATTCCTAAGCAGCAGCGACTCGGAGCAGTTTTACTTCTTTCTCAGTTCGCCTTCGCCATCCGTCACGCCCTCGGCTTCTTATACGCCTCAAGCTGCCAGTACCCGTCGTAGCTCATGCGGCCAACCAATCCCGGAATCTCATCCATGCCAGCGATCTTGGCGACCTGCAGGAGAGTACGGTCGATGTGAGCACGCAGCATTTCGAGGCCAGCAAAATACAGTTCACGACTGCCAGCGGATCGGTGGAACGACTTGGTCGTCTGGTGCGGGTCAGCACCTTTGGACAGCGTCTGTTCAAATGTTAAGAACTGCCTGATGGCATAACGAACAGAGTCCAAAAGAAGGAACAGTGCGGTGTCCGTCTTCTCTGCAAGTTCCACTTGCTTGTCTACGATGATCTGCCGGATCTCGTGTAGTGAAGTCAGGGCTTGGTCTATGCAGTCATCACAGCACTCGGCAGAAGTCAGGACGCGGCGGTCAGCCAACCTAATAACCACTTCCCTTGCTACCTTGCGCTCCGTCTGGTCGGCCTCACGGAGACTTCAATGAATGGCAGACTAATGGTTACGCCATCGACAGTGACCGGCAGGTTACGCAGTCGTCTGACGATGTCGGCCATATCAAACTTGAACGGCGGCCTTAGTTCCCGGTGCATGAGAGCGAGTATAGTCTCGTTACTGCACGGACGCCGCGATCAGCTTGTCCGACCGTGGACTTCCTTGCGGACCACCGAACAGATCGTGAGCGTTCTGCATGTGCAGGCTGGCTAGATGCCGATCACTCGCTTGCGGCCTTCGTCCATGCAGGCCAGGTTATCATCTTCGCCTTGTCTTCGCCACCGCTCGTTCGCGCCTCCTCTACTGCCGCCGCTAGTTTGACGCCGCAGGGATTCGGGACTAGCATTTTTTGTACCTTCTAGAGATGCAAGCCAAAGTCAATGGAGCCCCGATGTTCGGTCGGGACTCCTTTTTTCCCAGCCTACCGTCTCTTCAATACCTCACCCGCGCCCGTGGCCTTCTGTTCGGCGGATTCCGGAATGTACATACATCCGTGTACGTATGAGATTTGATTCGTTACTGCCTGGCGATAAGGCGCACCAGGGATGGTCGAGGGGGGCGATGCCTCCCTACCCTGGGCCAGAATGCGTAAAAGTAGTACTCGTCCTGGCGTGCGATTGCTGCGCACCTGTCCGGCCTGCGAAGTGCCACAGACTGCGGTATCGGTTCAGTTCTGGATCTAGCGGCCTCGATACTGTCCCTTGTATCAGCGTTGCTTGAGCCCGCGTCGGCACAGTAGCCATCTGAGTAGCCATCAGCCGAGACTTCCCGACTGGCAAATGTGACAACGGCCTGTTGTATGTCCTATCAGTTCTACGAGTTTTCGTTGCCTTATTGGATGCTTAGTATTGACGCGTTCGAGCACGGCAGTGGCGAAGTTCCCTGCGACTCCGACGTCCTCTTGCGTCCTGAGTCACGGCCCGACATCGGGCCGTAACTTTTGGAGTCCAACTGTGGAAATTTCTCATCAGAATCCGCCCCGCACCCGCATCTTAATAGCGGATGACCACGCATTGTTCGCTGAGACGCTTCGCGTATACCTGGAGAAAGCCTTCACCGTCATTGCGACGGTAGCGGATGGTCGGGCCATGTTGCAGGAAGCCATCAGGCTGAGACCAGATCTAATCGTTGCCGACATTTCGATGCCTCTTCTGAACGGACTGGATGCGGCCCGAAGCATCAGAAAACAAAGTCCGCATATGAGGTTCGTGTTCCTGACAATGCACAATGACGCGAATCTCGCGGCTGCGGTACTACTCGAATTTGGACGAGTGGGCTTTGTTCTGAAAAACTCTGGCGGACCGGAACTGCTTAAAGCGATTGATGAGATCGTCCATGGCCGATCCTATATGACTCCTAGCCTGAGAGCTGATGATTGGTTCGCCGCAAGAAACAGAGCGCGCCAATTTTCAAAAGATCTGACAGCACGACAGCAGTACCTCCTGCAACTGTTTGCCGAGGGACGAACTCATAAAGAAATTGCCGTCGCACTCGGCCTGAGTTCGAAGACCGTGGAATACCACAAGCAAAAGATCATGCGAGTGTTCAATTTCAAGAACAACGCCGATCTGGTCTTTTTTGCGGTGAGGCGTGGCTTGATTTCCGTCACTCCCGAACCTTATGTGCGCGCTCCCCGAGGGACTCGCGCTGAACCGCATGAAGTTGGGTGCGAAGATCGGAAGGGACTGGCTTAACCTTTCCCAGTTCCTTCTGTGGCGGCGGATGCGACCTGGAAACGCTCCGCCACCTTCCTTGTGAAGGGTTGAGTACTGCATTGAGGGTTGGAGAGTAATTGTTCGTAGGAGCGATTCGTGGCCGAAGACACTAATGTGACCTCCGCTCACCCAATCTCGAAGAAGGTCATCCTGTGCGTCGATGACGACGAGGCGATCCTGCAGTATGAGAAGACTCTGTTGGAACTGTCCGGGTATGCAGTTCTCACAGCATCATCCGGAAAACAAGCACTGCAACTTGTAACGACTTCCGAACTTGACGTGGTGATCCTCGACTATGGTATGCCCGAAATGAGCGGACACGAGATCGCGCTCGAAATAAGACTGGCAAGGCCCCGACTGCCAATCATCTTGTTGTCCGGCAGCGATGTGCCGACAGATGTGCTGGCATTGGTCGATGCTTTCATTCTCAAAATAGAAGCCAGCCGAAAATTGGTGCCGACGATTGCGTACTTATGCAGCCGAATCTCCAGTGCGGTCGCATAAAACTCACCAATACGCGTGGTTTCTGGACTTTAGATTGAGGCAGCCGCGGTTCGGGAATGTCACGCGGAGACCCATGAAGCGAATACCCTCATCAGTATCGCGTTTGAGACGCGCTTTCGAACTGTGGCCTTACTTGTTCATTGCTGTCTCGATCACGGGCCTGGCCTATATCGCCTTGAATGCCGCCCGATGAGGCACTTCCCGGTTGTTCCAGACTAGCAAATGTGACAGTTCCGGCAGCTTCATCGTTATGTTGAGCTGCAGTTGTATCCTTCGGCTTCGGGGGAAGGGGCCGATCATGGATGCTCTTGTGTGGCGCAGTCTGACCGCTGTTGGTCGCTGCGCCTCATTTCTTGTGAAGCTACGGCTGGTCTTTTCTATTGAGGCATTCCAAATCCCCGCAAGTCTCTTATCCCTATCACTTCTGCCAGTATCGCTTTCTTTCGCAGGAGGCATAGTATGGAGGCCGACGGAGTGGCGGAGTTATGACTTGGACACGGCCTTTCGAACGACTCTTCGAAGTAGTGGTCTTGCTCTGGCTGCTAGAGATGCTCGTCTTAAAGCCCCTCAAAAAGAATGCTCAGTCCTGAGCTGCACCATGGGCACTGATGCCGCCTGTCCCCAGCTATCGTTTTCGATTTTGATCACAGAGATGCTCAGGGCCTGTTTGATCGCGCCATTGCGGAGGGCGTGATCAAGAAATTTATCCTCGTAGCGGTTGATATGAATACACCCCTTGGCAGTTCGTGGTACGTGAACTCTTCGACCACTGGTAACTGGGAAAATTTCCTGATTCAGGAACTGGTGCCGTACATCGATGCAAATTTCAAAACCCTACCCAACAGGGACTCGCGAGGCATCGCCGGAATTTTCATCGGAGGATATGGAGCTATCCGCTTCGGCATACGGCATCCGGACGTCTTTGGCTCTGTGTACGCAATGCATCCGGTGGGGAGTGGCACAGGTGTCAGGGTCAGTGCGGCAATACCCAAATGGGATATTTTGGTCAATGCCAAACCCATGGACGACGTGAAGAAAGATGGAGGTACACAGATCTTTGCAACCATGTTTCAGGCTCATTTGCCCGATCCCGACAAACCACCTCTGTTCATCGATCTGCTGGCGCGCCAAGAAGGGGATCAGCTTATCATCGATGCCAAACTCATGGAACGTTTCCGCAATAACCTCTACCTGGAAACAATGATTTCCCAATATGCCGACAACCTCAAATCTCTGTGTACGCCAATCAAGCCTTCACGCACAAGCTGAATGAATTCGGAATTATTCACGAGGCAGAGGAATACAACGGAGCATTTGGAGCGGACTGGGGCGTCGATGGACGATTCTATACTGATGCTCTGCCATTCTTCCAAAAACATATGGTCTTTGCCGAGAGCAATGAGCACAGCCGGCGATAGGTTTGACGCAGCGTCAGAAGTTGGAACCCTGCTAGCAGCTCGCCTCTAAGTTAGTGGATAACGGGCAAACAGGAAGTAATTCCATAGCCGGGAAAGCCGGGCTGGGAGAGGCATCTGGATGGTTTACGCAACCAGGCCATAAGCGCTCATTGAGAATTGGCCGACCGAACCGCTCGACCTAGTTGGCCTTGATTTTCCCGCCGGGCGGATGCGAAACGTTTACGTCCTCTGGCCAGGATCCGAATTCCAGAAAGTGCTCCAGCTCAGCATCCGACTTCGTCGTCAGTTGCTGCGTGAGATCTGCAAACTCGATTCGTTGCACCCGGCCTTCGACGCGATTCGCAATTTCAACGGCAGCGGCGACCGAGTTTCGTTCCTTTGCGCAGGCGAGAGAAACCAGATTCTCGGCGAGCACTTCCGCAAACGTTCGGTGCTGAGGATCGTCCTCTTTGATCGAGGATAATTTCTGGCGCAGGGCCTCACTGATCGTTCGTGACCTCGGTCTGCCCCCGGGGTTGCCGCTGACCCCCTTCTTCCATTGCGTCCCTCTGCCGATGGTGGGATCGAACATAAATGCCTCCCGACTGATTCCAGCGATGTTCTCACAATTTCGATCCATCTCGTATCGAATTGTTTCTTACAGAAGGTTCGCCCGATCGCAGGCCTCTTCTCTAGATAGAAAGCCCTCCTCCCTTAGCGACCGGGTGCGTCAGTTGCCTAAGACCGTCTTTCTGGCTCCCGAGCACGCGCATTTTCCGTGGCAAGCCTGAGAAGAGGCGGGGGCAGGCGCGGGAAAAACGTGGAACAAGTCGTGGAACAAACGTGGAACAGAATAGAAGCGAACAGGGTAAAACACCGGGTATCAGGGTACAGCTAAATCATTGAGAAGCAAAGACGGGCTAATGTTTTTCTCGGCTCATAACCCAAAGGTCGGTGGTTCAAATTCACCCCCCGCAACCAACTTCAAACCCTTCAGGCTACGTTATTTACGTGGCTTTTTTATTGCCCCACGCATTCCCCCATTTTGGGTCCATTGGGTCCAACATCGAAATTCAATCCCGCTTTGCTTGCAGCCAAACGGCGATATTCCAACTCTTGATGAGTGTGTGAATATCGGTCGGTTGTTCGCAAAGAGGAATGCCCAATCCACTGCTTCTGCAAATCCTCTGGCGTGCCCCTCTTTCGCAGCATTGTGACTCGCGAATGGCGGAATGCGTGAAGACCGGCCTTCGGAATCCCTAGCTTTTCAAGAAGCGGATGCAGCACACGCTTGAGAATGTTGTTGCCTGAGATTGGCGAGCCGTTCCGTGCTTCAAACACACGGCCAGCTTTCTTGGCCCCAATATGCTGCATCAACAAATCAGCAAGGCCGGGATCAATGTCAATCTCCCTGACGGCGTTGACGGTCTTGGGGGACAGTTCCCTGCCATTCCAGACGCCACGGCGAACATGGATTACGCAGTTGTCCAAATCCAGATCATCGACATGCAAACCGGATGCCTCGCCGATTCGCATTCCAGTACCGGCCAGCAATGCGAACAGAACGCGGTACTGCCCCTTCGCACCTTCGATGATCCGTTGCAACTGCTCCTCTGTGAAATACCGTTGCTCTGGATGACCGGGTTTCCCCAAGTCCAACTCCCACGTCATCCAAACTTTCTTCCCGAGAATCAGCTTTACCACTCCAACGATATTGAGAATCGTCTTCCGGCTCAGCTTGTACGTTTTGGTTGGATCGACGTTCGGCGTTCTCATCCGAAACGTTGCTCTCTTCAAGTCGGCTACGAACTCTTGGACTGCTGTCTCATCAACAGTGTCCAAGCTGCGGTCGTTGTGGCCCGCCTCAGCCGTTCTAGGTCTGTTCGTATCTCCGAAGCGTGCTGGTACCTCAGATTACGATCCTTCTCCAGACACTTTCCGATGAGCCGTTCTACTTCGGATGGCAGATCGGGATTGAGGCGTACAGCGGGAGTGGGTGCCCGGTTGAGAATCGAGTCGAATACCATCCCGCTGCTTTCCCCACGAAAGGGCAATACACCAGTCGTCATCTCGTAGAGCACTACTCCGAATGAGAACAAGTCAGTCCGAGCGTCTAGTTCCTTCGCGCGGACCTGTTCCGGCGACATGTAAGCGAGCGTGCCCACCGTCGCACCGGGACTCGTCAGATTCTTCTCCAAGGTCACGGTCGATTGTTCTGCGCCTCTGACCTCTCCGCCATTACCCAGAGACGGTGTGATCTTAGCCAAACCAAAATCGAGAATCTTGGCATGCGCGCGCTTGGTGACAAAGATGTTCGTGGGCTTAATGTCCCGGTGGACTATCCCTTTGCCATGCGCCGCATCAAGCGCATCTGCAATTTCGATGGCAAGAGAGAGAACCAACTCGATCTCCATGGGACGTCCAGCGATGCGATGCTTCAGGGTCATGCCATCCAGAAACTCCATCGCAATGAACGACTGACCATCGTGATTGCCTATTTCATAGATCGTGCAAATGTTCGGGTGGTTCAAAGAGGACGCAGCCCTGGCCTCTCGACGAAATCGTTCTAGAGCCTGCGGGTCTTGCGCCACGTCGTCCGGCAGGAATTTCAGGGCGACAAATCGCCCAAGTTCTGTGTCCTCGGCCTTATAGACCACCCCCATTCCCCCGCCGCCAATTTTGCTGAGGATGCGGTAATGGGAAACGGTTTGCCCCACGGGTTGGGAGGGCGTGACCATTTGGCAAGGATGTTAGGTTGCGGCTGAGCAAAGGTCAATTGCAGAAAGGCTCACCCAATTTGCCATTATTGCAGAAGCGTATTGGGTGACCTGAATGCGGTTGTTCTATTGGCTGATGGTTCGATTGCTGGTGGTTCAAAAGAATCTAAAGAGGGCTACGAAGCCTCCTTGACGCGATGCAGACGGAAGGCATGCTGTTCCCTCATCTGTTCCACCGAGTGCACTCGTCGGCGAAGGCCACCGAGTTGGGCAAGTTCCTGCTGGATTCCCTGTAGGGCTACCCTTACGTTCCATGATTAGGGAAGAGTTGCCGTGATCTGTCCACAATCGGAGGCACGCACGTGCCACGTGGCCCTAACACCTAGTGCCGACCAAGTTTTGCTGCTGCTGCGAGGCTATTCCTTTTTCAACTCCGCGGTCCAGTTCAGCACCACTGTAATGGGTTCGGATGAAGTGGTACCCATGTCGACGAGGACCCGCTTGCCGTCAGGAGCGACATCCCAGGCAAAAACCCGCACGGCCTGTTCATTGTGGCCGATCTGAGCGACAGGCAATTGGAACAAGGCTCTGGGGACACTGGCTTTGAATGTGGGCCCCTTTGTGATGTCCGCAGCCATCAATTTTCCATCGAGAGAAAAATAGAATAATTCCTTGCCATCCCGCCGCCATCGGGGCTGGGTGCCGCCGTCACGAGAGATAGGTGTCTTGCTGCCGCCGTTCTCGGGCGCCGGAAAAGGTTGAACGTAGATTTCGGATCTACCGGACTCATCCGAAGCGTACGCGATCCAATGTGCGTCAGGAGAGAATCGGCCCTGTTCCTCGCCGAACTCCGTATTTGCAAAAGGTGTGGCTGCGCTGGACGGCGTCCCATTGTCTGCGAGAGGCAAAACGTAAAGGTCGGCATGGGATCGGGGATTCCGCTGCGTGTAGAGCAGGAAGCGTCCGTCGCGCGACCAATCATTCGGGAACTTCGTCTCGCCTGTTGCGTCGACTAATACTTGCTCTTTTCCGGCGCCATTCGCAGCTTTCTGATAAATCCCAGTCCCGCCAGCGCGAAATGCAGCAAAGGCCACTCGACTGCCGTCCGGTGACCAGATCGGCGCGGAATCCGGCGCCACATCAAATGTGAAGCGGGTGCTTCCGCCTCGAAGCAAGTCAAGAAGCCAGATGCCCATTTCACTGCCTGCCACCTTCGCATCGACTCTGGCAGAGGCCAAGTGCGTTCCATCGGGCGACAAAGCAAGATCGCCATATGAATATGCTCCAGTCTCTCCCACGTTGCCCAACTGTTTGCCCTGCCTGTCAAACCAACTGAGTCGCGAAAGCCAAGGTAACGCCGCTCCCGCACGATAGGCTAGGACGCCGCTTGGCGACACAGAAAAATTTGCGGAAAGGAAAGCGCTCCCGACTCCCTCGGCAACAGGGATAGGATCGCCCCGCGGCTCCAGGCTCCTTCCATCGAATGCCTGGGCCAGCAAGCTGCCTTCACGCATGAAAAGCAGGTGTCCCATCCCAGCGTCAGCGGAAGGTGCATACGCCGCCATCAGCGATGTAGAGACTATTCGCCTGGAGCTCTGTTGTTCGGGCCGAACATCGAGCGAGCCGAGATAAATGCCGGGATCCTCAGGTGCTCGCAGATAAAAAAAATGACGCTGGTCGGGCAGGAAAGACGGAAATGTGTGGACCTCGTTGCGCCCCGCTGTAGTCGTAAGCAAAACCGGGACGCCACCCGGCGCCGGAACCTGCATAATGCCATTCCCGTCGGTGCCGAAAATGATTTCGCCGTCTCGGTTCCAAGCGCCGCCGATGACCGCGACCGAGGCATCGCATATGTCTTGAGGCGGGCCACCGGAAATGTCGGTCTTCTTTAACTTGCTTCCTGCTTGGAATGCGATGAATCGGCTATCCGGGGACCAGAAGACCGGCGGCCCGAGAACATTTTCCGTGCCGGGCAACGGGCGCGGTTCCAGTGAATCAAGAGCGCGAATCCAGACAAGATTGCGTCCGTCGGTACCTGGGGCAATGAGGGCCAGTTGGCGTCCATTGGGTGAGATGGTGAAGTTGAGTGTGCCTGCCGGCAGGCGGACCTCGAAGCGAACCGGTATGGAAACCTGTGGTCTCTGGCCCCGAAACAAGAACACAGTCAGTACAACAATGACGGCCAGCAAGGCCGCCATGCTCCAGGCAAGCGCCTGTCGGCGAGTCTTTCGCGAGCCCGCAGCAGTGAGCCCAGTGTGTGCGCCCGATTCGGCGGTCCATTTCAATTCGAGCGCAAGGTCACGAGCAGTTTGCCAGCGGTTTTCCGGGTTTTTAGCGAGGCAGCAGACGATCGCGTGATCCAACACTGGTGATGTCATTGGCTTCAGGGAACGAATAGGCGGCGGCTCATTTTCGAGGATCGCAGCCGCAACGCTCAATTGGCTCTTCCCTTCGAAAGCTCGCTTTCCTGTCACCATTTCGTATAGCACCGCGCCCAGCGAAAAAATGTCACTGCGTCCGTCCACTTCTTTTCCCTGTACTTGCTCCGGCGACATGTACTGGAATGTTCCGACGATCATCCCCTTTTCTGTGAGCGGCGAATTTGCGGCGGGGCTGGACAGACTTACGGTCAAACTTGAACTGGTTGACGCCCTTGAGGGCAAAGACTTCGCCAAACCGAAATCCATCAGTTTGACGCCACCCTGTGTCAGCATGACGTTGCCCGGTTTGAGATCGCGATGAACTATGCCGGTGCGATGAGCCATTTCGAGCCCTTCGCAAATCTCAATTCCATACTTGAACACTTGATCGGAGGCAATGGCGCCCTTGTCCAAGCGGCTGGCAAGGGTCTCTCCTTCCAGGTATTCCATCACGAGATAGTCGACTCCATCCTGGTGGCCAACATCGTGGAGAGTACAGATGTTCGGATGGTTCAAGGACGAGATCGTGCGTGCTTCGCGGTCGAATCGCTCTTTGGCCTCAGGATTTTCGGAAAGATGAGAGGGAAGAATCTTTACGGCGACGATGCGTTGGAGCCGCGTATCCAGCGCGCGATAAACCTCGCCCATGCCGCCGGCTCCGAGTGGTGATTGAACTTCGTACGGTCCGAGTCTGGTACCAGAGGTGAGGGCCATCCGTACGCGTCATTATATTCCTGATATTCCTGCAGAGCACGTTGCTGCGGATGCGCTGATTCTGGACGTTTGGTCGGCTAACCTCACTTTGGGATTACTTCCCGCTTGCTCGTCAGCAGTAAGGTAATCCGGGTGCAATGCGAGTACTTCCTATATCTCTTGCTGCCGACGATCCCGAGCATGTAATGGCGAAGGCGACTAGAAGCATCAGCGTAGTAGAGCGTCGCTTTGCACTGGCGACGCTCCTCAACGTGTACAGTGCTGCCTGGAGAAATACAGGGACAGACGTCTGTCACATTTCCCTCGACGGAAGGCGCATCCTTCGCAAAAAGCACGAAAGGATGGCCACCCGCCAAAGCTCACGTGACAGAAATCTGAGGCAGTCATTACTTTCGAGCGCGGTCGGCGGTGACAACCAAGCCGTTTGACGGGGCAGTAACGACCTCCGGTCGTCGTGTCGGATCCTCAGCGATCAGTTCCGCCTCTTTGTTCGACTTGTCGAAATCGTAGGTTGACTGCCGCGATCCATCAGAGACTGCCGCCAGGAAGTACAACTTGCCGTAGCGGTGGAAGACGGCTCTTGCCCGCCCGTCCACTTCCTTGCTAGATCCGGCAGGTTGGACATGCTCGAGTGCAGAGGCTTGGTTCTCCACATTACGCAAACCAAGCACGAATTGAGTAGGCTGCGTCACCTCATATTCACCTGCCGCAAACGTCTTGTTTTCAACGGTGAACGGAAAAGGCACATGGAAGCGGACCTTAAGGCTACCGCTCTGGGCATAGGTTGCGGTGGTCATCAGGCATATGACGATCATCGTGGCTACTACATTGCACTTGTATTTCATCTTTATTACCTCGTTGTGTGAATTTTCGTCGCCCGGTTCTCCCCCGGGATAGGTCGGTCTGGTAGTAAAGCGTCCCGCTGCCGAGGCAGCCTTCCGCGATGAGGACAGCTTGTGCCAGGAAGCCGGCTACCTCAATGTCTGGAGAGTTGATTGATGGTCAAAGAAAGATTGGAAGAAGATAAGCCTGTAGTTCGTTGAAGAAAGGTGCTTTAGGTACGAACCTTGGAAGCAGCCATCAGTTCGCCTGTCCTCACTGCCTTGCCGTTGAATGCTAGACTGACTTACGGCATTTGAGGTGGCGGGTGACCGACGCAGTCTCCACTCCGAAGGTGATACGGTTTGGCACCTACGAGGTGGATCTACGCTCGGGAGAACTACAAAAGAACGGATTGAAGGTCAGGCTCACTGGCCAGCCCTTTCAAATCCTGACCATCCTGCTGGAGCGCCCCGGCGAACTGGTCGCCCGTGAAGAATTGCAGAAGCGGCTGTGGCCGGGGGATACGTTCGTAGATTTCGATAGCGGACTGAATGCCGCCGTTAACCGCGTGCGCGAAGCGCTAGGAGATTCAGCGGAGAACCCGCGATTTGTCGAGACCCTCCCCAAGCGGGGCTACCGCTTCATTGGGCAAGTGGAGGGGCCCCCACGAGCGGATTCGACCCAATCCCAGCCGGCTGTAGATGGCCAGCAAAACGGAAACGCGGGCCGCGGTTGGAAAATTGGAATCGCAGCGGGATCGGTGATCTTACTAACAGCCTTCGGTTTGCTGTTTCCTACCCTTGCCCGGCGTTTCCTGCGCCAGCCTCGGCCACCGCTCCTTGAAGCAGTTCCCCTAACTACTCTGCCTGGTCAGGAAATCTCTCCCAGTTTCTCACCCGATGGCAGCCAGGTGGCCTTTGGATGGAACGGTGAAAATCGTGGAGCGGGGTTCGACCTATATGTCAAAGTCATCGGCACCGACAAGCCACTGCGGTTGACGAATCATCCGGCTACGTGGCTCGGCGTGGCGTGGTCTCCCGATGGACGTTCGATTGCTGTAAACCGGTTGGCCGCAGAGGACCGGGGCATTTTTCTTGTTCCGGCCCTGGGCGGGCCGGAACGAAAACTCGTTTCCACGAATAACTTCGCGCTCTGGGCCCCTAACGCGGCCCTCTCCTGGTCGCCTGACGGGAAGCAACTGGCCTTCGCAGATGGCTCTCCTTCGGAAGGGTACCCAACACAAATCTTCTTACTCTCGCTGGATACGCTGGAGAGGAAGCGGATGGAAACCGGTTGTGACTGGACCTTTAGCCCTGGGTTTTCCCCGCTTGGGGACTCGCTCGTCTATATCTGTCTCCGAGACGATGGGGATTACTCTTTGAATCTGCTAGACCTTCGGGAAGGCAAGAACAAGCGACTTTTCCGCGGACTGCTGAGGATTCGGGATCCCATGTGGACCCGCGACGGCGCGCGGATTGTTTTCTCTTACGGTTCTGGTGCCACTCCCTTCGTAGGCGCAGGCGGGAACCTGTGGCAGATCGCACCCGGACGGACTGAATCTCCGGAAAAAATGCCCTTCGGGCACGATGGCACTTCTGCAACCGTCAGTTCATCCGGCAATCGGCTGGCGTACGTACAGACCCAGATCAACGGAAATATTTGGCGGGTGGACCTGGATGGCGCAAAGGCCAAGGCCCGTATCCTGGTGACGTCAACGCGAGAGCAATATGGCCCACTTATTTCACCGGATGGCAGAAGGATCATTTTCATGTCGAACCGTTCCGGTTTTGGCGAAATATGGGTATGTGACAGCGATGGCTCCAATGCGCAGCAGCTGACCTCATCTGGCGGCGCGGGAACACCCCGCTGGTCGCCTGATGGCAAGCAGATCGTCTTTGACTCACGGGTTGGAGGAGAGGCCAACGTGTATGTCATCGACGCGAACGGCGGAGTCCCCCGGAAATTAGAAACCGGAACCCGGATGAATTCTTTGCCCAGTTGGTCGCACGATGGGAGGTGGATTTATTTCGGTAGTGGTTCAACTCGTTCGAATCTCACGCTCTGGCGGGTGAGTGCGACTGGTGGACACGCGGTACAACTCACCAAGAAAGCCTCAGCCATGCCCATCGAATCGCCCGATGGACAATATGTTTATTTCGTCCGCTTCACGGAAGGAAAGTTCCGGTTATGGAGCGTGCGGCCTGACGGGTCCGGTGAAAGCATGGTGAAGGCAATGCCGCCCCTGATCTCAGACGGCTACGAATGGTGGCCTTTCGAATCCGGCATTTATTTTTACGCGTACAAAGACGGTAAGGAGGAGATTGATTTACTCGACCTCCTCACCTCGCGCGTTCGTCGAATCAGCACACTCGACAAACCTCCCGCACCCTGGTTCGGCGGGCTTTCCGTTTCGCCCGACCGCAGATGGCTGCTGTACTCACGAATTGATGAGACGGCCAGCGATCTGATGCTGGTGGAGAATTTTCATTGAACCTCGCGTTCCGGTCATTTGCTCCTCATTATGATGGCCGCAGTCGTTATCCTCACCACGTCGTCTTGCCGATGGCCGACAAAGATTCGCAGCTAGGTGCAACTCGAAGGCAGAGGTTGATCCCAAACTGCTTAAGGATGAGCCAGCTCGCCTAGGTCGCGCTTGCGCAAGAGCTCGAAAGCCTCCATGACGATCTTCGTTTTCGCAAGATGCTGCTCAGTATGGGATTCCAGCTTGCAGAGCCTGAGACTTCGTCTTTGGCAAATGAGTAGTGACACCCTGAAGGGCGATCTCGATGTAAGCTCAGGTGCATGTCCACAGGTCTCGAACAGATCCGGGCCGGCGCCGAGCATCAATCTGCTTTGGAGAACCTTCTTGAACTTTACATTCACGACTTCAGCGAACTGGTCCCGCTAGACGTCGGAGACGATGGCCGTTACGGCTACCAGAGCCTTCCTCTCTTTTGGTCCGATAGCTCTCGACTGCCATTTCTGGCGAGACTTGACGGCAAACTAATTGGATTCGTGCTCGTCACACAAAGCTCAGAACCGTCCTGCGGTGGCTAAGCCTGGGACTGGCGGAGTTTTTGTGTTGCGCCGGTACCGGCATCGCGGAATCGGGATCCAACTGGCCGAGAAAGTGTGTGGCTCCATTGTGCAGGTCGATGGCAGATCCGCGTCACGGAGAAAAGTGCCTTGGCTCGCAAATTCATGGGAATCGAGTATCGCGAAGTTCACCCCAACCAGCCCAATCCACAAGTTTCGTGAAGGACGGAGTCGCATGGCATCGGTTTTCACTAGACTCGCGCCGATGCTACTTGGCTGGGGATTGTAAGCCGGAGCCGAGCGTATGGATGGATTGATCCTTGGCCCGCGGGAAATCACGCATTCGCTATTTTCCCCGGGTAGTCGGCTAACCTTACCTTAAAAGATCACGGAAGGTTTACCGTCGCCCGGAGGGAATCGTTCTCAAAGCGCAATGCGAGCCCTTAGTCTATGATCTGTCTGTAGAAGTTTTCCATTACAACTACCGAGTTCATTGCCGCGGAGCACAACATGAGCCGGGTCTTAGTCATTGGAAGTGACGCTCAAGTGAGCCGGAAGATCGGCGATGCACTCTCTTCCGCCGATTTCCCCATGGAGTACTCGGCAGGGCACGCCGACGCCCTGCAGCGGTTGCGCATGCGCTCGTTTGGGGTCGTGATCACCAATCCCGACAGCACTGTCGAGGAGGACTTGGCCCTGCTGGAGGAGATGCGCTCCATCAGGCCTGGGGTAAAGAGCATCGTCCTAGCTCGTCACAGCACACCGGACGAAGTCATTGCTGCCCTGCGTGCCCGGGTGTTCGCCTGCTTCACACCTCCGTTTGACCCGGACGAGATCGCAAACCTCGCCCGTAGCGCAGCATCCGACAGCCAATGGCGAGACGACATACAAGTGCTGTCGGCCAAACCCGGCTGGGTGTCAGTCCGCGTAAATTGCCGCCTCATCACGGCTGAGCGCCTCATGACTTTTGCGAAAGAGTTGAGTGCTCAACTACCTAAGGACACGCGGGAGGAAACGTTGCAGGCGTTGCGAGAAATCTTGCTGAACGCAATGGAGCACGGAGCGGCGTTTAATCCCGAGCAGGTGGTTGAGGTCACCGCCGTTCGGACTGGAAGAGCAATGGTGTTTTACGTACGTGATCCCGGGGCTGGCTTCCGCCCCGAATCACTTACCCACGCGGCTAGTGCAAATCCGGCGGACGATCCCGCGGCCCACATCGTGCAGCGCGAAGCAGAAGGAATGCGCCCCGGCGGATACGGTCTTCTTCTGGCGGGCGGCACGGTGGATGAGTTGATCTACAACGAAATCGGTAACGAGGTCCTGCTCGTCAAGTACGTGAATTCAGCATCCGGGCGTCAATAGGGCATAGCCGCGCCGTACAGCGCTCATCCAGCGTATATTGCAAACCAGTTCATAACCCGCCGCGATACTCTGCTCTCACTTCGGCCCTCCCTGATTTCCCGACACCTGTGAATCAGTTCACCGGCACTGCGTCTAGCGGTCACGGACCGACTTTCTGTACACGTTCCGAAATCCCTACTTGCGGCCATCATCTAAGTTCTTGGATTTTTGAGCAACGGAGTGTCGGCTCTGGAGCGTTCCGAGGTGTACCTTGGATTCTAATTCGAGCCACCTGAACCGTAACTCCTGGTAGTCGGCAACCCTTACCTTGTGATTACTCTTGGATTGCTCGTCAGCACTAGCGTCATTCGCTACAAAAACGCGCTACCTTCTTCTGTCCAATGCTTGCCAAGCTATCCCAAATTGGGGTTCAGCGTCCTAGGCTCTGCCAATGTCAAAGCTCATTTCCTTGTCCAGCGCGCCAACTGGCATTCACCACGATTTCGCTCCCCTTGGCCCGGAGCGGAACTTGGGTCCAAAGTTGGGTCCAACTAGAAGGCCATTTTCAGCCCAAGAATGGGGTTAAGTTGCGCCAGATCAACGAAAGTTTGAACGGCTCATAACCCAAAGGTCGGTGGTTCAAATCCACCCCCCGCAACCAACTCTCTCCGGTCCAGCCCGGAGACATGGGTTACAGAATGTACCGGTCACATGGGTAACACTTTTGGGCCGAATGGATTATCGAGCGGTTCCAAGACTCTGGTCTCCAAATCGAAGT
>Ga0207700_10000898_pt1 | contig 17120 bp, 18 predicted proteins | sample LARL82metaG_FD_184348 | JGI IMG/M metagenome (GOLD analysis project Ga0207700, IMG submission 184348) | Corn, switchgrass and miscanthus rhizosphere microbial communities from Kellogg Biological Station, Michigan, USA - LAR L8-2 metaG... | ecosystem: Host-associated > Plants > Roots >...
AGAGCAACCACAAACTGCCAAACATTCGAATGTAATTTCCATTCGCAACAGTGTCAAGGCCTTGACTTTGAATGGAGTTAGTGATTTTTAAATGGCGGCTGGCGAGTGCTGGAAATTAATCGTGCTGCTGCGATATTTGGACGGGACTCCGCTCGATTCTTATGACGATTTTTGGATTTAATACGGATGTAAAGCTGGCTGACGTGGTCTACCACGTACAGAGCGAAGCTCGCCAAAATGACTTGCTGCTGCAGACCATGGTATTTGTGAAAGGCCAATGCGTGGGCAAGCAGGCGTTTTCTTATGCGCATGAAATATCGCATCCGGGCTTTTCCACCGAAGCGATGCATGAGTTGCTGAAGACGCAGCACAAAGCGGTGATTGACGCTATCCAGCAGGGTCAGATGAGTTCCGTGCTGGGTAACGGGGCTGACGTGCAGGACATTGGCGGCTCTGGCCTTTCTTTGCAGTGGAAATTGGCAATCCCAGCGGATGACACTCCGAACCTGCCAGTAAGTTTTCAGGTGCTCGATTCAGGCAAGCCCGCCAGCGGAGCGGAGATCATAGTGCGCGGTGTGATTGCCTCTGACGGAATAGAGCTAGCGCGCGGTGTGGCTGACGATTCCGGCACGGTAGCGCTTTCCATCGCCCTGACTGAAGATGTTCTGAACCGGGGCGCGGTGATGGTTCAGGCCACGCGGAATGGGAAATCCGTGACGCGGAAACTCAGGGTGAAGCGGTAATTGATTTGTAATTGAGTAATCGGTTGCCAACCGCCTCTGCTGAAGGTTTTTTGCCGACTTTCCCCAATCTAAAATCTCAGGCAATTTGGGAAGGGATTGAAACAATGATTACTCTCAGAAAATTTCGCTCCAGAAGCTGAGCAGAGCCGCTGCTTTCGGGGGCTCGAACCGGTTTTGAGCCTTGCAGGAACCACCTTAAACCATTGAAAATGTTGGAAATACCTGTGTTCCAGAGAGTAAACTTCTCTTTGTGATGGCTTGGCGGCTGTCCCTCAGCACTCCGCCTGATTTCGCCAGCAGGGTTTTGGCTCGATTAAATTCAGCGGCTCACGAATTAGCGGACAACACCGTCTTTCTACGCCGCACATCACATATGCAACAGGGCCAATGGTTTGCAAGCACTTGAAACCAGCGTTCGGTCAGTGAGGGGGCATTTTGCAGAATCAATGGGTCGTGGTGTCAGGACTGCGCAATCTCAAAATAGCTTCAAGGGATGGCGGTCCGTGCAACGAGTATCGAATTCAGGAACAGTCTGTAGAATTTCGCGCATTGGACGAGCAGGGAAATCCTTATTGCGAAACGCCCAAATGGCGCACGCTTGATAGCGATGAAATCAAACTCCATTTTGATTTGCGTACACCGGTAGCGGAGTGGCTGGACAAGAACGTTTACTCCCTGGCGAAAAACTAGACGGAAAGGTTTGGTGCGTCAGACGCACAGAGAGCGGGTGTCTATCTGATTGCAACTCTTTGTGGCGAACTCGTTTCCTGATCATAGAGGCGGTCGAGTGCTTTCACAATAGCTCGGGTATTGTTGCTGTGAGGAGCGCGTCGGAGAGAGGACTCGGCCTGGTGTTCAAATATTTCCAAAGCATCTTCCTCCGGCAGATATGTGCGCTCCTGCGAGTCTGAAATCACCCAGACGCCGTCAGTCCTCCGAATGATTGAGAGTTCGTGCTCAGCTGTCCTCGCCGGCAAAATGCGCCCATCTTCCTGAGAAAGCGCTTCAGTGATCTCCAGAGTCACCGAACCCTTCTCATGCTTGATCTTTATTTTTTCCACTTCCAACCGGCTGAAAACTGAGAATGGATGCGCGAAATCCAGCGTCTCACCGGCAATATATTGGTGCGCTCGTGCTTTGCTGCTGTCGAGAATCGCCGCCGCAATCTGCCGCCGGCTGGGCGTTTGACGTTGAGTGATAGTTGCAATGATTGAACTTGAGCCGTGACTACTTTGCTCGGCGTTACTCGGATCTTGCGGCGACAAGTCACCGCGTTCCGTTTGCGACGCGTCAGCATCAGTGTCCGCGTTCGCCTGAGTAGCAGAGGAGGGAAGCGGAATGCTTGCCGCGCCGCGCGGAGCGTTCAGGGTCGCGCCTTGCGGGTAACCATCATCGTTCATGATTGAGGCCAGCAAATTCACGTCCGTCTCAGGGCCAATGCGATAGCGGTAAAAGCGTGGCCGTCCGCGGCGGGCCCAGTGCGGAGCCATCCATGATTCAGTAATGATTCCCGAACGCACAGAGCTGAGGAATGTCTTCTCTTCCGGCGAAAGCACGATGCCAACATGGCCCATCCACACAGCCAGGTCGCCCGGCTGTGGGGTTTTTACCCGCTGAAAATCGCTTACGCCACGATACAGAACGCGCGAATCTTGGTATGGGTAGATAAGGCCGGCACGCGAATAGAGTAGATGCACCAGGTGAGAGCAATCCGGCTTGGGGTGGCGAATTCGCCGTTCCGATTGCAATGCAAACGCAGCCAGGGCCTCGCCCTGCTCAGGAGATACCAACACTGTAGAGGACGAATCATCATCCCTTTCAGCTTTTGCCGCGCCGGCGAAGGCATTCAAGAGACATAAAAATGCCAAACCGAGTTTTAAGACGGATCGCATCAGATCAAATGATTGTGGCCAGTTTCATTGTCTGATGCTTTGATGCGATTCAGCGTTGGTTTCTGACAAGCCAGTCACTCGTTGGTACATGGACGGCTGTCACAGTCGGATTCCGAAGCTTCTATTGTCCCCAGTAATATTCCTCTCTCGCATGGACCACCAGGTCCTTCTATTTGGTCTTGACGCTAATCTTATGCAAGCCCTGGCCTGGATCAGTCCTGTCTGGCGTGTATCCCAGGCTGTATTGATTGCGCAGGTCCTCTTCAATCTGGGCGTAAATCTTTTCAACTGTCTGCTTGCCGGAAACTTCAAACAACCTGCCGCCCGTTTCGCGCGACATCTGTTCCAGAATTTTCTTTCCGTCCACACGCTGTTCCTGCGGATATCGGTCGCGACCACCACCCCAGCCGCCGTGATGGCCTCCCACTCCTCTTCCTCCAAAGCCGCCACCGAAACCGCGGTCTTCGTCATCCTTGAAGAGGATCGAATAAATAATTGTGTCTGCGCGTTGCGCGGTTTCAATGGCGGTCAATAAAGTTTCTTTGCTGCCGCGGTCGTCTCCGTCGGAAAGAACAATCAAAGCCTTGCGTCCACCCTGCTTTTTCATCAGTTCGTCTGATGCCAGATAAACTGCGTCATACAGCAATGTGCCGCCGCCCCGGCTGCTGCCATCGTGGTGACCATGGTGGCCCGGATATCCTCCTGGACTTTGTCCTTGTGAATTGCCGCCGCTGGTTTGCGTGAACTGCGGCGTTTGCAAGCTATCAAGAGCAGAACGCAACTTCTCTCGCGAAGCCGTTAAATCCTGGTCCAGCTCTACTTCATGATCAAAATGAATGAGAAACGCCTTGTCTTTTTCCGGGCGCAGCATCTGATCGATAAAACTGGAGCTCGCGGTGCGCTCCTGGCCCAGCACTCGTCGCTGGCTCATGCTGGTATCCACCAGCAAACCCAGCGTGAGAGGCAGATTGCTTTCCTGGGAGAAATAGCGGAGCGTTTGCGGGCGGCCATCTTCTTCCAAAACAAAATCATCCTTGGTCAGATTGTTGACGATCTTGCCGTGCTTGTCGCGGACCGTGGCAGGCACATTCACAACCTTCACACGGACCGTCAAGTCTGCTTTGTCCTGGCCGCGCATTCGCGCCCCGACCAGCAATAGACACAGGATTGCCACGGCCACCGAGATTCGTATCAGGTCCCCATTCGGCTTATTGCTTTGCAAAATATCTATCCTCCATTACGCGACTTCGAGCTGCCTTCAGGCGCAGATCAGGGACTCATGTAGTCGAATCCTGAATTATTTTGGGAGTTGATCTCTGATGTGTGATGCTGATTTTCGTACGCTGAGCTAAAGACTTGAGTAAAGAGCTTGTAAGGTCCCGGTAAATTGCCTGTCGGAATATTTAATGGCGAATCAGCAGTTTTCTAAGGTTGACAATCCCGCCGCCATCTCATAGCTTAAGGCTTTAAGACTTGATCCTATGACCAGCCGCAAGAATCCGGCGCCGCCCACTAGAGCCGAGCTTCGTATCTTGAACGCTTTATGGGAGTTAAAGTCGGGCACGATAGAAGAAATCATTCATCACCCCAGTTTTTCTTCGCCGCCCAATTACAAGACCACTCAAACAATTCTTCGCATCATGGAAGAAAAGGGGCTGGCGCGTCATACCGCTGGCGGCCGTGTATTTGTGTTCGAGCCCGCAGTTTCACGCGAGTGGGTAGAAAAGATGTGTGTCCGGACCATGCTGGAGCAGAATTTTGGCGGCTCGCCGGCAAAACTGCTGGTGAATTTGCTGGAATCAGGTCCCGTTGCAGAGCAGGAACTTGAAGAATTAGAAGCCTTGATTCGCAATTACCGCATCCAAAAAGGAGAACTTCAGCATTAAATTCCGCTGGCGATTCGTGCCAGGGGCTTTCAGTCATGAGCGCAGAGGTCTGCCTACATTTCGCCGCTATCTTCCTGGGTTTCTTCTTGAAAGTTACCGCGGCCTACTTTGCCTGCTCGATCCTGAACCGACTATTCAGTAAACCTCGCCAGCGATTTATTGTCTGGATGATTTTCCTGACTGGCTCAGCGGCTTACTGGCTGGAACTGGTCATTGGCGAAATCCGCGATGTTGCGAGTAGAACAGTTGAAATTGCCAATACGCAGGTTTCGACGCCGTCTGTAACACATTCCTTTTTGCTGCCTTTGGCTTGGAGTCATTCCATCCTGATTGTCATCCAAGCGCTGGCGGCAATTTACGTTTTAGTTTTCTTCACGCTGCTCGGATTCGCAGTGTGGAGGCACCTCAGGATGCGAGTGCTTCTAAGTCACGCGATTGAGCCGTCCGCTCCGCTCAATGCACTCTTTGCTGATTCTGAAGGTATGCACCTATCGGAATCGCGAATTTCTCGTACTAAGCTGTTGGTGCTTCCGGGCTTGAAGTCGCCAGCTACCGCCGGCTGGTGGAGCCCACGAATTCTGCTGCCTGAAGTCTGTGAGCAAATTGGCCCCACGCCACAAGTTGCCGACGTGCTGCGTCACGAGTTGGTCCATGTCGCTCGGCGCGACTATCTCTGGGCGGCCCTGAGCGATCTGATCTGCTGCCTGCTGTTCTTCCATCCTGCAGTTTGGAAAGCCCGGAAAGTGATGGCGCTGCAGGCCGAGTTGGCCTGCGACTTGGCGGTGCTGGAAACGCGTGCTGGAGATCGCGCGGATTACGCTGACAGCCTGACCTATTTTGTGCGCCTGCGTATGTTGCAGGAAGGTTTTTCGCTCGGCGTGGATTTCGCCGCGTCAACTTCTCTGGGGCTGCGCATTCGTACGATTCTTACAACCCCGGAACCTCTGGCTCGGTGGAAAGCGTGTTGCCGGGCGACGGCAGGATTTGCTTTGATCGCGGCGGTTGGCGTTCTTTCTCCATTCATCGCGTTATCTTTGGGTTTTGCCTTGCCGGTTGTTGAGCATGTTTCAAATCAGCCGTCCCAGCAATTTGCGGCGGCGCGCTTGCCCAACGCTCGACACACCCAACGCCGCGCGGCCACCCCAGAAACGCCCAGAGATTCGCTAACAACATTGCCCACGCAGCGTTACGTTTCAGAAACTCCCGCCTACACCATGACCAGCAGCTCGAGTTCTTCTGTGGTTTCAGCAGGGTCTGAGCAGGAATCCCTGGCTTGGCAGGAAAGTCAGCCGATTACGCACCCTCCGTCCGTTTCCAGCGTTATCCGCGCCACTCTGGGTGAAATTGCAGCCCGGGGAACGCGAACTGGTCGCGGACACGACCGCGACGACCACTAAGCTGCTTCTTCTCTGTGTAAATAGATTCCCATAACTCAGTTCGACTCACCGGCAATTGATGTCTTAACACTTTAAGAGTATATTCATACAATTCTTAATGTATTAAGACATCTGCGTCTTCTAGGATTTAAGTATGAGAGTTCTGGCGGTGAATGAATGATACGAGGCGCGCCGACAGTTGTGGAAAGTAGCAGGTCAGAAAGTGCGGACTATTCCGAGCACGTCAACCCGCAATGGGAAAAGCTCCTGAATTTGTTGGAAATGAATGTCCGCTACACACGTTGTATTGGAGCAGAGCTGTTTACCTCCGATGGCGGCCGGATTCTGGACTTTCTCTCCGGCTATTGCGTACATAACCTGGGCCACAACCATCCCGCTGTTATTGCAGCGCTGCATGAAGAACTGGACCGCAGCGGCCCAGCAATGCTGCAAAGCCATGTTCCCGAACTGGCGGGTGAGCTGGCTGCGGAACTCTGCCGTTTGTCTGGCGGACGACTGCAGAAAGTTTACTTTTGCAGCTCTGGCAGTGAAGGCGTTGAGACGGTAATCAAATTCGCCCGGCTGTTCACCAGGAGGACTGGCCTGCTTTATTGCGCGGGAGCATTTCACGGCCTCACCTGCGGCGCCCTTTCGCTGATGGCGGATTCAACCTGGGCGCAGGGTTTTGCGCCGCTCTTGCCGGGCGCGGAGAGCGCGCCCTTTGCCAATTTGGCGGAGCTGGAAACTAAGCTGGCTACAAAGAAGTTCGCCGCGTTTGTTGTCGAGCCAATTCAATCTGAAGCCGGCGTGCGCGTGCCACCGGACGGTTACCTTCGCGCCGCACAAGCGCTGTGCAAGAAATACGGCACGCTTTTTGTGCTTGATGAAGTCCAGACCGGGCTTTACCGAACTGGGCCCTTCCTGGCCGCACATCATTGGGGGCTCGATCCTGACATGGTGGTGCTGGCAAAGGCGCTGAGTGGAGGCCTTGTTCCCAGCGGCGCAGTACTGATGTCGGACGAGATTTACGAATCGGTTTATAGCTCATTGGGCCGGTCCATTATTCATACCTCGACTTACAGCGAAAACGGTTTGGCCATGCGTGCCGGGCTGGCGACTTTGCAAACACTGCAAGATGAAGAACTGGGAAAGCATAGCGAGAAAATGGGCCAGCTTCTGCGCCAGTCTTTAACAGCCGCTATTGGGGGCTATGAGATGGTGGCTGAAGTGCGCGGCCTGGGCATGCTCAACGGCATTGAGTTCCGGCGTCCGGGGACATGGCAGCTTCGCGTTCCGTTTGAAGCCTTCCGCAAGATCCATGAAGGCATGTTCGGACAGATCATTGTCGGCAAGCTCTTCCGTGAACATAATTTTCTAACGCAAATGTGCGGCAACAATTTCATGGTATTGAAGGCAGCGCCGCCATTGATGGTGAGTGAAGAACAAATCGCGGTTTTTGTGGGCGCAGTAAAGACGGTGGTGGATGAAGTCCATTCCTCCTCTTCATTCTGGATGGACGCCCTGCATCTTGCCCGACAGGCTGTGAGAATCTGAAACTTCGTTGCTCGGTGACGCAGGAAACAAGAGAAAAGATTAGGAGATTATGCGAATCATTGGTGCGGGAAGTGCCTTTCCCGGAAACATTTACGAGCAACAGGAAATTACCTCTGCGCTGAAGCAGGCCTGGCAATCACAACTTGATAATCCTGAAGTGCTGGACCGCCTTCACTCGCGCTGCGGTGTGGAGCGGCGGCATCTTGTACTGCCACTGGAAGCTTATGATCGCGTAACCACCTGGGGACAGGCAAACGACCTGTGGATTAACGCGGCGCAGACATTGGGTCGCGATGCCATCTGCCGCGCCATCACTCCGCTGGGGATCTTGCCTCGTGATATTGACGCATTGTTTTTTGTGTCGGTTACTGGCGTGGCCAGCCCATCGATTGACGCGCGACTGGTGAACCGCATGGGACTCTCAGCGAACATCAAACGTATACCAATGTTTGGGCTCGGCTGTGTGGCCGGCGCTGCCGGTTTGGCCCGCGCGGCTGATTACGTGCGCGCTTTTCCCGATCAGGTTGCGGTGGTACTGGCAGTTGAACTCTGCTCCCTTACATGGCAGCGCGACGATGTGAGCGTCGCCAACATGATTTCCACGGGCCTCTTTGGCGATGGCGCTGCGGCTGCCGTTGTAGCTGGACGCAACTCGGATTTCAACGGACCAGAAATTCTTGCGACAAAATCAGTGTTCTATCCCGGATCAGAAGACGTGATGGGCTGGGACATTTCCGAAACAGGCTTCCATATTGTTCTTTCGCCCGACGTGCCGAAAGTTATCCGTGAAAACCTGGGCGGCGACGTGGATACGTTCCTGGCAGAGTCAGGAGTCAAACGCAGCGACATTGCGAGTTGGATCGTTCACACGGGCGGTCCCAAAGTTTTGGAAGCCGTTGAAGACAGCCTGGACCTTGCGCCCGATGCTCTCAAACTTTCATGGGAATGCCTGAAGCAGGTTGGCAATCTTTCTTCTGCCTCAGTTCTTATCGTATTGCAGGAAGTGCTGGCGCACCATCGCGGCAAGCCTGGTAAGTACAGCGTTCTGGCTGCAATGGGGCCGGGCTTCTGCTCGGAACTGTTATTACTTCGTTGGTAAAGACGATGGGAAAAGTTTTCGATACCGACGTATTTGTTGTTGGCGGCGGCCCGGCGGGCCTTGCTGCAGCCATCGCTGCGAGTCAGCAGGGAATGCGCGTCATAGTGGCGGACCGCGCTCAACCGCCAATAGATAAAGCCTGTGGCGAAGGATTGATGCCAGATAGTTTGGAAGTTCTGGCCCGGTTGGGCGTATCGCTGGAAGGATGCGAGACAGGGACGTTTCACGGAATCAGGTTTATTGGCCCGGAAAGTTCAGTGGCAGCCCAATTTCCCTTGGGCTGCGGGCTGGGTATCCGGCGTGTGCGGCTACACCAGTTGTTGCTGGAACAAGCACAAAAATGCGACGTGGAGATGCTTTGGGGTGCTCGTGTCTCCGCCATACGGGAAGATGCCGTGTTAGTGAATGGAAGAGCAGTCACGTGCCGATGGATCATTGGCGCCGATGGACAAAACTCACGCGTTCGCGATTGGGCAGGGCTTTTATCTGGCAGCGGACACACGCAAAGAATTGGCCTGCGCCAGCATTTTCAAGTGCGTCCATGGAGCGATTACGTTGAAATCTACTGGGGCAACCACGGACAGGCATACGTAACGCCGGTGGGCAGCAATGAAGTCTGCATCGCATTGATATCGCGACCAAAATTTCATTCATTTCGTGAAGGCCTGAGAGAGTTTCCTGAACTGGCTGCTCGGCTTCAAGATTCAGGCACCACCACATCAGTGCGCGGCTCGCTTAGCATTTCCCGCACGCTGAAGCATGTATACCGCGGCAATGTGGCGTTGATTGGCGAAGCGTCAGGATCGGTGGACGCGATTACCGGGGAAGGGATGGCGCTGGCGTTTCGACAGGCTCTTGCTCTGGCACCGGCGCTTGGGAGAGGCGATCTTTCTAGTTACGCCGCTGCCCACAGAAAAATCAATAGCCTGCCTGAATTTATGTCGCGCAGCATGTTGCTGATGGACCGGAGTAGCTGGCTGCGACGAAGGAGCTTGCGAGCGCTATCGCGGCAACCCGATCTTTTTTGCCGGATGCTGGCAGTCCACGTGGGCGAAATGCCGCTAAAAGATTTTGGCGCCAACGGATTGCTCAATCTGGGCTGGCAGCTGCTGCGGGCATGAAGCTCGCGCAGCATACAATTGCTTAGAACACTGAGGACTTCAGATGAATGCAACTGTTCGAGTTTTTCGTCATATTGCTCTATTGATTTTGGCTGCCACGCTTTCGGCCAGCATCGCACAGGCCCAGCAACAGACTTTCACGCTTGATCCGGCCCAGACCAAAATTAATTTCACTGTCGATTCAACGCTGCACACCGTTCATGGCGATTTCCGTTTGAAGCATGGCGTCATACAGTTTGATAATAGTAGCGGCACCGCGACGGGCGAGCTGGTTGTGGACTCAGCCAGCGGTGAGAGCGGCAGCGACGGTCGCGATAAGAAAATGCATAAAGACGTTTTGGAAAGCCCGAAATACTCTGACATCGTCTTTACGCCGCAGCATCTGAAGGGAACAGTCGCAAATGAAGGTAAATCGACGGTCCAGGTTGAAGGTCTTCTGACGATGCATGGCAAATCGAAGCCAGTGACCATGCCGCTTGAGGTCCAACTGCAAAATGGCGCCGGCTCAGCCGATGGCAGCTTTGGCGTGAAATACCAGGAGTGGGGCATGAAGAATCCCAGTACATTTATTCTGCGCGTAAATGACACAGTCCATATTCATGTGCATGCCGTGGGTAAGATCACGACGGGCGCAGCCCACTGAATTGGTACGCTAATATATGAAGTTGATTCTTGTTCATAGAGATGAGGGAAATCTCTGTCCAGCAAGAACCAGCGTGATCGGGAATATTTACAAGAGAGGCTATGGGGAGTTTTCTTTCCATTATTGCGGTAGGTATTTTTCTGGGCATGCGCCACGCAACTGACCCGGACCATGTAATTGCCGTTACTACAATCGTGACGCGCCAGCGCCAGCTTACGCGCGCTGCACTTACTGGAGCTTTCTGGGGGGTGGGCCACACACTGACGATCTTTGTGGTCGGCGCCATGATCATCCTTTTTAATGTCATCATTCCCACCCGTGTTGGGTTGAGCATGGAATTTTCTGTGGCGCTCATGTTGATTGTTCTTGGCATCATGAATGTTGCGGCGTTCATGCGTTCGGCGTCAGCAATTTCAGCGGAGGCCAGCGTTGACTCTGATGCCGTGCATGTGCATCCACATGCTCATGGAGATTACATTCACACGCATGCCCATGGGCATTCGCCGGGAACGCACTCCCATAGCTCGGGCAGCACGCCATTGGCGTTACTGGATCGGCTCTTTGGCAAGCTTGCTATATATCGCCCCTTAAGACCGTTTATTGTGGGCGTGGTGCATGGTCTTGCGGGTTCCGCCGCGGTGGCGCTGCTTGTTCTGGCGGCTATTCCTAATCCGCGCTGGGCAGTAGCTTACCTGCTGGTGTTTGGAGCCGGAACTGTCGGCGGCATGATGTTGATTACCATGAGCATAGCTTCCGCTTTCACATTTATGGGCAAGGGACGGCAGAAATTCTCACAGCGGCTCGCATTGATTTCCGGCTTGCTCAGTCTGGCCTTTGGGTTGTTGCTGGTGTATCAGATCGGATTCGCGGGCGGCCTTTTCACCAGCCATCCACATTGGCTACCTCGATAAAAGCTTTCATCAAGGAATATCCAATGATGCAAGCATTTTAGGAAACAAGTCTGCCCGGTCGGCCAGAATCTTTCCTGGCCACGCGGTTTGCAAATTTTTTCGCACAGATACCATCGCACGCGCAGCGCAATGCGACGTCACTGTCCCCGAATCGAGAGACTCACCGGTCACGGCCGATCTCCACGAAACTAAAGTTGCCGGACTTGCTTTAGATCACGTGTTTGCGTCTGGTGGCCATTTTTTTGCGCCGCACCACGATGATGATCAGGAATATTACCGAAAGTATACCGGCGCCGATACGAACCATAGTTGCTGAATCCATTGAAATCTCTCCTTAATTAATTTGAAAAACATTTACTGAAACGTTCGTGGGCAAATATTGCCCACGATAGTCGCCTGCTTGTTGCTATTCCTCGACCACAGTTACTCCAATCAAAACCTTGCTCGCCACGGGCCGTCCATCCAGTTGTGCGGGTAGAAATTCCCACTGCTGCAGCGCGTGAATTGCCGGCTGCGAGCGCGCGTCCTGCGTGCGTATGGAGCGCAGCGATTGCAATTTGCCGGTTTCATCAATGGTGCCGGTGATAAAGATAGGCCCCTGCTCGCCCGCACCTTGAGCGCGGGCCATAGTTGCCGCAATTTTCTTTTGTGCGAACGGCGGCACCAGCAAGCCAACGCCGGATGACGTGTGATTTTTCAGCGCATACTGCATCGGCCAATCTGGCCCGCCTCCCGCATCGCCCATGGGAATGGCAACACTAAAGACGGTCTCACTCCGATCAAAAACACCCATGTCACGTCCGGCTCCCCCGCTGCTTCCTCCGGAGATAATGGTGATGCCATAGGACCGGCTTGGTGGAACGGTACGGCTGCCGGAAGCCCCCATTCGTCCCGGACTGCCGCCAGAAATCGAGATTCCACCTGCGCCGCTGCTGGTGTTAGCTTTGCCGCTTGAGGCGCTAGTGCCACTGCCAGGACCTGATGTGGCGCCGTGGGAGCCTGTTCCATTACCAGGCGCAATGCCGATATTTGGACCTGTTCCCGCGATGTTGCTGCTGCCAGCATGCGAGGAAGAGCTGCCGCTGGTTCCAGTTCCTTTATTGGTATCGGTTCCCGCGCTGGTACTTTTGTAGGACGTTGAAGCGCTCGCGCTATTCTTTGCCGGCGTCGGCTCCGCCGATTTGCCATCCCCTGGCGATGATTTTGCCGGAGAGGCCGTTCCAAGCGACGGCCCTACAACAAAGCTGCCGCTCAGTTGCGCATCTGGAATCTGAATAGAAGGATCGGGAGCAACACTGACTGCGTTTACCACAATCACAGCTTTCCGCGGAGTGGCTCCTAACTCGACAACCGGGCTGCTGACCACAGTCGGCTGCACGGCGGCTTGGGCGGATGCAGGCTCCGAAGGAATAGCTGAGACTGGCTCCGGAACGCTCACCAGTTTGGGCAATTCTACAGTCGCTGCGGGGATGGGAACCTGAACTTCAATTCGGCGCGGTGCAAACCGTGGAGCGGCGGGAGCATTCAGGATAACCACACTTTGCAGCCGCAACGGAAATTTCAGCTCCGGGGGCGAGACCAGATCCGGGCGGCGGATGGTCTGCACGCGATTTGTTGCGTGCGGAAAATCAGAGATGATCTCTTGCGGGCCCGCATAGTCGCGCTTGAGAGGTGCGGGGTCATCCGCATCACTGGAACGTGTTTGTGGCGCGGGTGCGGCTGGTCGCATACTGCCGGAATCGCTTGCGCTGAGCTTCGGCAGCAACGGCAGCACAAGAGGTTCATAGGCCGAAGCGACTTCAGTCTTTCTGTGATCGTAAGCGTCCATCACAACTGGACTGGGAAATAGTTTGGGCAGCCAGATCAACGCCGCAATCAACATCGTGTGGATCGCGCCCGAAATGAGAATGCCCTGTGTGTAAGTGCGGCGCGGCAGCAGCTTGAGCGCAGGCGGCTTAATGCGCTTTCTCACGGCGGGCGGTGGCGCCAGCGTGAGCCTTCGAGGATTCGCGGCTAGTTTGAGGCTTAGCATTATTCCAGCAAAGTCGCTCTCAGGACCGCAAAGGTCGCGGCAGGATTAAGGATCATGTTGATTTCAGGATTACCGCCCAACGAAAGCTCGTCCACAACAATGTTTCCCAGCGCGTAGGAGTGCGAGCCGGAGCCGCCTTGCAAAGACAGGCAGCTGGTATTGGTGCCGCACGTGCCGCCACTGCCGGAATGAAAGTAAAGAAATCCTGAAGACAGGAACTGTCCGCCGCCACCCCAGCTTGGAGCGGCCGAGGTAGCGCGATTCTGGAAAAACAAAAAGCCGCGATTGCCGTCCGGAGAAGCGTAAGTGCCGGAGCACGGACCCAGCAAAATGTTTCCATCGAGTGTTGCCGGAACCTGCGTTGGATTCGGTGATCCGCCGGGACATTGCAATGCCCGTGATGCCACGGCGCCAGTACCCGCAGATGATAGAGTGCCGTTAATTTTGTAAGACACCACACATCCGTTAGGGGTTCCGCTACCAGAGGATGCCGACGTACACGGAGAAGACTTGCCGCTATTGGAAGTGACGCCGACGGTGGCGGAGGTGCTGAAGTAAAACATTACGCCGTTGCTGCCGTCGCCAGTGGCAGTGCTCATGCGAACCGTTGAGTTATCGCCCAGATTGAAGCCATTCGCGGCAACGTAATACAGACCGGGATCGAAGATTGCCGTATTTAGCTTATTCAGGGTGACAACGCCAATGTTCTGCCATGTAATGGTGTTGTCTGGTTGAAGTCCGCCCAGGCAGGATCCATCGGCTTGGCGTGTGCACGGACTTTGGTTGTTCCAGTTCGGTTCGGACGCCGCAGGCGAGATGGACTTGCCGGAGTTCAATGCAAGGTAAACATAGCTTTTTGGGTTGTTCACCTTCGGCTGGATCATTGCGCCGGCAACGTACGTTATGCCCGACGACCAATCTGCCGCAGCTATGTTGAAATGCGGATTCGATCCGGTGTAGGGAAGCAACAAGCAGCCTTGCTCTCCAGGGTTAATTGCGCTGCTTTTATTGCAGCCGGTGTAATTGCCGGGAGTAAACTCCACGCATCCATTGGGATCAGGGCAGCCATTCATGGCAAACGGAACAGGCTTGGCGCTGCCAGTTGCCACGGGAACACCAGGCGCGCCTTTGCTTGCGAATGGATCGCCGAAGGGAGCAGCAGGAGAAATGTAGTGTCCTGTGCTGCCGACGTCAACGCTGCCAGGCTTGGTTGCAGGCCCGCCAAAAACGGCGAGATCTGAGCCAGTGGGGGGAATTGCCGGGCCGCCTTGTGAAAGATCGATGATGCCGGCAGCTAACGCGCCTGAATCCTTGGAATCAATCTGGATCGACCTTTGCGGTCCGCCGAAGATGTGAATTTTCGAGCTTCCGGTTACGGACAACGCTCCAGAGGCGCTTGAATGGAGTATCACTAGCGGCACAGGTACGTTTATCGGCGTAACGCCACAACCTGCTTTTGCCTTGATGTTGACTGTTGAAGCGGCTCCAACCATCTTGGTAAATGACATACCCACGGGATCGGTGATTGTCACTTCCATGTAAGGGAACGCCGTTGCCAATGATGTTGGCAGAGATGCGACTCCGGGTAGGGTGGCGGGAAAACTCACATGAACGCTCGAACCGGAATAGCCGTTCAGCTTCGCGTATTGGCAAGGCGGAGTACTGGCGGTCGTGCTGCTGCAATCAAAGTCGGCGCCAATCCAACTGAAACTTTGCAGACCGTTCTGTCCGGAAGAGGATGGATCAACAGCATTCAGATACAAATCCGCCGCGCCGGCTTCACAGGCGGCATCAGCCGCGCCCTGTGCCATCTGGCGGTGCGCCCAGACCTGCGTGTAGTCAGCGGCCACGCCCAGCATAGCCATAAGAAACAGGCCGATAAAAATAACGATCGGGATCAGCGTCTGGCCATGCTGTGATGAGCGCCTTTGCGAACTTCCGTAGCGATAGATTTTCATGGGACGATCATCCTCCCTTCCGCATAAGTCGTCATAGTTGGCGTATTGATGAACTGCTTGAGCCACGGAACGTAGGTGTAACTCACGGTCACCACCACGTGGTTCGGTGGTGCGGCGCTGCCATCGGGAAAGGTGACGGACGTGGAGATCGCGCTTACGTCATGCAGTGAGGTCTGCGCAAAAGTTTTGACCTTTGCTTGTGTTCCGGCGGCGTCCCCGCCACTATGAACGATGGCATAGCGAACGCCTTCATTGGCGGCATCAGCCATTACCGCATACGTGTACATCAGCCAACCCAGTTCAAAAATCCAGAACACGACCGTAAAAATCACCACAATCATCATTGCGGTTTCCAGTAGACTCTGGCCGCGCTGGCGCTTGAGTCGAGTTTGCGTTAGGCGGTCCATCATTTAGTACAAAGACCTCATGGCGACGTGCCGGCGGAAAATCTGTGCCGACGGCAACACAACGTTGAATGCTGTGCCCGGAATAATGGGAGTTACCCGGTACCCAACGTCCACCTGGTTCAGTGCGAAGACAGGCGCTTCAGGATCGCTTGCGACCGCAGAAAAAGTGATCGAAATATCGCCAAAAGATGTGCAATTAGCCACGCCCGTAGTTGGACTGGTACCCATGCAAACCCGCACTCCGGTATTCGACGAAGTGGCGCCATGGACTGCGTTGGTCATGTTGTCAAAAACCAGAGTGCTCACTGCCGTGGCGCTTGGCGCTGATATCGTGGTGATGGAAGCGCCGCCCTGTGCGGAATACTGCACACCCTGGCGCGGCGCGGCCGCCAGAGACAGCACCAGGAACCAGAAGTAGCCAAGATTGATGAGATTGAAGGCAATGCCCAGCAGCAGCGGCATGGCAATTGCCGTTTCCAACAGGCTTTGTCCTTCATCATGCCGTTGCCGACGCATCAAATTTTGCAGCCACATAGCCTTACCTCATTGCGCAGATATTTCCACGCGATCAAAAGTCAGAGCGTCGCCAATTGCCGTAGCAGTGGAATCCAGCATGCCGGAGGGAAGTTCCAGCACGGCCGCCGCCTTCCAGAAAATTCGAGTCATTCTGAACTGGCGCATGCGACGCCGCAGGGCCAGCACATTCCAATTACCATCAAGCACCACAATATCGATCGGGAACAGCATTCCCCAGGTGTGCACTCCCTGCGAAGGAAGAATCAGCAGCCCGTCTCCGGGTGAAAGTTTGCGCTCGCCCAGCAACCCGATAATCCTGCTCAAGCCGGTGTCGGCAACACGAATACATTCCCCCAGGACTGTTCCTCTGGTTGTGTTGACCGCGCGCACTGTTTTGTTTCGGAATCGCATAGCGTTACTTGGCAAGCTCCTGAAATATGTTCTGCAGGTTGATGATCGCGGGGCCCAGCGATACCACGAAGATGCTGGGAAAGATGAACAGCACCAGGGGAAAAAGAAGTTTCACGCCGGTCTTGGCGGCGCTTTCTTCTGCAGCCTGCATGCGGCGTGAGCGCAAGGTATCCGCGAAAACGCCGAGTGCGTGAGCAATGGGCGTTCCGAATCGCTCGGTTTGCACAAGCATGGTGACAAACTGGCGGACAAATTCAATATCCAGGCGCTCAGCCATGCTGCGCCACGCGTCCAGGCGCGGCTTTCCCGCGCGCTGCTCACGATTGATGATCTGGAATTCTTCCGCCAGGCTAGGCGTGGTGACCGCCATTTCCTCGCCGACGCGCACCATGGCCTGATCAATTCCAAGCCCGGCTTCCATGCAGATCACCAGCAAATCGAGCGCATCCGGCAGGGCAAGGCGAATATTGGTTTGGCGGCGAGTCACCAGGTATGAAAGAACAAGATCGGGAAGGAAAAAACCCGCGACTGCCCCGACAAGGACCGCAGTCACCAGATTGCTTGCGAAGAA
>Ga0207700_10000899_pt1 | contig 17088 bp, 8 predicted proteins | sample LARL82metaG_FD_184348 | JGI IMG/M metagenome (GOLD analysis project Ga0207700, IMG submission 184348) | Corn, switchgrass and miscanthus rhizosphere microbial communities from Kellogg Biological Station, Michigan, USA - LAR L8-2 metaG... | ecosystem: Host-associated > Plants > Roots >...
GGAAAAGGGCCCGAATATAAAAGTTCCAACAGAGCAATATGACATGCTGCGGACTTTCCGGGAGTTTCTTTCCTGGCGGGAAGGCGACGCCATTATTCTTGCTGAAGCCAACGTGCTGCCGAAAACAGATATGAATTATTTCGGCGATGCCGGTGAGCGCTTGCAGATGATGTTTAATTTTGCAGTCAACCAACGCATGTTCTATGCGCTGGCAACTGGCGATAGCGGCCCTTTGAAGAAGGTCCTTAAAGAGACAAAAATATCTGAAGCCACGGCGCAGTGGGGCCAGTTTCTGCGCAATCATGACGAACTGGATCTGGGACGGCTGACCGACGAACAGCGCCAGGCAGTGTTTGCGGCCTTTGGTCCTGATAAAGATATGCAGCTTTACGACCGCGGCATTCGCCGCCGGCTTGCTCCAATGTTGCAGGGCGATCGCCGCCGGTTGGAACTGGCCTATAGCTTAATGATGTCACTGCCGGGAACGCCAGTGCTACGCTATGGCGATGAAATTGGCATGGGAGACAATCTTCGTCTGCCGGAACGTAACAGTGCACGCACGCCGATGCAGTGGTCCACAGAGCCGCAAGGTGGATTTACCAAGAGTGACAAACCTATTCTGCCGGTGATCAGTGGAGGGGCATATGGTTTTGAGCACGTGAATGTAGCTCAACAGAGGCGTGACCCTGATTCTCTGATGAACTGGATGGAACGAATGATCCGCATGCGGAAGGAGGCGCCGGAAGTCGGCTGGGGTGAGTTCTCCATTCTCTCAACACGAATTCCTGAAGTATTAGCAATTCGTTACGACTGGAGAAATAATTCAGTTGTGGTGGTGCACAATCTCAGCGCGATCCCACGGGAGGTTTGCCTGGAAAGTGGTCTCAACGATGAGAAAGATCTAGTCAATCTGCTATCCGCTGAGAACAGTCAAGCCGATTCAAACGGCAAGCATTGCATCATGCTGGAACCTTATGGGTACCGTTGGTTTCGCGTAGGTGGTTTGGACTACATTCTGAAACGAAGTTCAATCTAGCCTTAAAGGCCAGGCGTTTGCGGTGGATCCTTGGCTGTTGGCTTACATTCCTGCTCTCGCCGTAACTCACCGCAGGCTCACGTGCCGATACTCGGTCAAACAACCGGCCACAAAATATAGGTGTCCGGTTAGCCCCGACCTTAAACGATTGCCGTGAGGCGATCGGGGAACGCCTGGAGTAAATGGCTTCTGGGATGAAATCATAACGGAGTAGGTAATCGATAAGTTGATTGGGGTGATTGCCGCGCCATCTATACGCATTTATTTTTAGCAAGTTACGATTTCGCAACCGCTCCTAGCGCCACCTTGATTGCGGCGGAAAAAGACGGATGCAGCAAGCAAGACAGACCCGGCCATCGGCGATTTGTTATTGAAAACCGAAGGCAAGCTGCAAATAAGTTCGATTCAGCGCGAACCTGTCCGCGTGGAACCAATTGGTGAGCCAGGACGTGTATTCATTCTGGTAGCTTATCGAATTTCCATGCTTCACTGAAGAAATAATGGCGTGCGCCGCGTATATTCCTGACATGAGGGCCCGCAATACACCATGAGAAGACAGGGGATCCATTACAGCTGCGGCGTCGCCTGCTATGAGATAGCCTGGACCTGAGCTTTCAGATACCACGCGCCACGTCATGTCTACCCTTCTTGCCTCAGAACATGCCGCGCTAGTTATAACCGGACAAGGAAAAGATTCAGCAACGGTGATGGACGGCTGAATCAAGCTGCACCAGTGATAGAGGTCATGTTTAACCCTCGCTTCCCATCGCCAAGTCCGGGTTCCCATCCACAAAACTGGATCGTCGAGCTTTGGCAATGAGGGAGTCTTAGCATAGCCATACGCAACCATTAACCTGGGCGACTTTTGCACAATGGGAAGATTGAGATGCCTAGCGAGCCAATGACACGAACCGCATGCATCGATCAAGAAAGATGTGGAAATATTTCCGTTTTCCGTTGATATTCCGATGACTTTATTATTCTCCAGTATCGGCCGGTGAGCACGGCACGGCTGCCAAAGCACGGCGCCTGCCTCAGTCGCTTTCTGGAGTAATAACCGGTCTAGGTCGGCGCGCCAGATATGAAAACCCCGCCACGGGCCGGTACTGTCGCTGCCAAACCTAATAAAGTTCGACGCGTTACGGCTGAAAAGCCAATACCCAGCATTGCGAAACCGCGTGAGGCTGCTTAGTTCGTCTCCGAGTCCCAAAGATTCCAGAATCGGTTCGATGCCCGGATGCAGGAATTCGCCCGGCCGATCCCGCGGAAAGAGTTCGCGTTCGGTGATCAATACCCGAAGACCGGCCTGGCAGCATCGGATCGCTGCTGCAGTGCCCGCCGGACCCGCTCCGACAATGCCAACATCGAAATCCCGTCTCTGTCTGTTCATGGCTCCGGGATAAATCGGAAGACATCATCATTCTTCCGGAAACAAAGGCTCACAGCTTTGCCACGGGCGATGGAGACCTGACAGGTAAAGGTGTCCTTTACATTGACCCGCTTGCGTCGAAGATCGCTGGTGACTCTTTCGCTCTGGTTCTGAGGCAATGCGAAAACGTAGAGAAAACCAGCGCCAGCAATTCTCGGGTCCCCTTTGTCTGGCCGATTCTCCCACTCAGAGATCTTTTCAACCGTTACCAAGAAAAGCTTGGTAGCGCTTACAACGTGTGGGGTCACAGGCAACTGCCTGACACACGCTTCTAATGCTTCCATGCGATCGATGAGTTCATCCGCTGAGACATCCATGAGACCTGCAACTGTAATTTTCCCGGCAAGAGCATTGCTCACATAGTCAGAGCGATCGAGGCTGGCATAGTTCACACACAAAGCCCCTTGCACCGTTTCGAAAAAAGGGCCGAACTCTCCATCCCATCCAGTTCTTGTTTTTTGGGAGCCGTTCTTCACTGACGGATGGTCAGGATGAAAGCCAAGCTCGATATCCAGCATTGGGATGGCGGTGGGAGATGTCACTCGGCCAAAGGTTCTCGCGGCATCAGGCGCCGCAGCAGGCCAGAATGAATTCAAGGCAGCGCACAACTTGGCGTCTTCAGGAAATGGGCTACCTAGACCAAAGGCAGCATAGAACTGTCCTTTCGAATCCCCTGCAGCGGAGACGTCCCATCCAGGTTCGAACACATCAGAAGCTCCGTCAGGCAGGAATGTCGTCGCTGGATCCCGAAAGGTTGCCGCCTTAGGCTCCCGCACGACTTTGGAGCCAACCTGGAGACAAGACACCATTGCTGTCATGGTTGTGTCGTCGCGGTCAAAAGCCGGAGAATCAACGTCGAGGCGCTGCAGATGGGGATTTGCCGCGAGCCGCCCGCTCGAGAGTGGCTCGGGTGAACCTTGATTGAAGTGATCCTGCAACCGAACAAGACTCTGCTTCGCCCAGTGCGTGATCTCAATCTGATCCGCCAGGGGAAAGAAATCGGGTGCCGTCACCAGGGAATAAGCTGGCTTGTCAGGCAATTTTTTCGAAAGCCCGGTCACCGTAGCTGCTACATAACCATCGCAAGTGTCGTCCACAAAGTGGGCTGCTTCGTAACCACCAGTCTTAAGTAATTTGGTGAACTTGGCATCACTCAGCGCATTGAGATCCGTGATGCTTTGTTTTCCGCCAGCGCTCGTCGTCACCTGATGACGGATATTCACATATTCAGGGGCTTGTCGGCCCATCTTCTCTCCAAGCTCGATTTGAAGTGAAGTCGAAAAGCGATCATCTTTGCCCCGGTCGGGCGGAACCGTGAAGCGAACGAGTTCGTTTTTGCGGCTCACGCTGTTGGTTTGGGTCGCGGTGCGCACAAGAAATTCCTGGTTGTTGGGAACGACCAAAGCTGAACCACCTACTGTCTGAAGGGACACCAAGTCTTTGCTGTTTTCCGTGTCTCGGACGTATGGAGAAGCGTTGATGTCGAACCCAGGAAAGGCGGGAATCTTTCCGTGGGAATGTATCCGGGAGAGTTTTTCATTGCGGTGATATTGATGGAACCGAATGTCCAGGATGGAGCTTTCTCCTCCAAGGCACTCATTGCCGGCAAACAATTTCTGCACCGGAAAAAGAAACACGCGGCCCTTGTCGTCAGGAAGTTTATCGAGAACAACTCCTGAAGCGTGCCGGGGTTCGGTCATGGCCAGGAAAGCGGCAAATCGCGCGGGCATGACGCAGATGCCGCCCGTTCCATCAGGAGGAGCCACCCAGAAGCTGCGTCGAATTCTGTCATAATTTTGCGGGGCTGTCCCAACGCGCGATACTCCGGTCCGTGAAAACACAAGATCAGCGAATAGTCCATGAGCAGTCCGGGGCGCCGCCCTATACTGGTAACTGAAGACCGCCACCACTGCCCCTGGAAAATCGGCGAGCTTGCATTTGGTAAGACCGTAGATGTAATTCTCAACCGTATCAATTTCTTCGAGGGTTGGATACGCGGTTGGATCAAGACTCGAACCAGACGACATTGCTGGGTGGACCAGTGGGCTAGCCATTGCATGATAGAGCAGGCTTCGCGCGGGAATTCCTGGCTCGATTGCCCGGTTGCCATCCAGACAAAAATCCTCGAATCCGGCTATTGTGCGATCAATACCGGTGAGTTCCCGGGCCAGTTCAGATTCAAGGTCTTTTGCATTCAGGTTAAGGCCGTGCATTCCAAGAAGCTCACCCCAGCCCCGCTTTGCCATTCTTCGGCAGATTTTTGCAACATCATCGATAAGCGCCATTTGGACCTCTCAGATTTTGAAAAACCGGGAAATGCATCATCTATTCGCACGTTTTGGGGCAACATCGAGCGGGATGCAGCAATCTTGCGACTCTCGTCCCACTCGATGCAGTGCCCGTTGAGCGACAACAGGAGAACTCGCGTTCGGCGTCATTTGCCGAGCGCGTACGCTACTATATCGCGCAGAGCGAATTTCTCACCTTTCTTGCCGATCGTTGGAATCCAGCTGGGATGGGCACTGAGAAATGAGTCGTTGTCTCCAAACAACATGCCAACGAAGACCTCAGCAACGATGCGACCGCCGACCGGCCCCAGCTGAGGAGTTTTGATTTTTTTCCCTTCCTTGACCGGGATAGTGATGGTCGTCTGTGTCCGGGCGGCTTCAGCGAGCACGTATGTCCAGAGCGGACACTTCCCATGGAAAGCGGAAAACTGCGGGTCAGAAAGCTTCCCAACAACATCCCCCTTCTCCGGATCATCTACAGCTTTGCCGATCAGAATTTCTTTGTCTTCGACAGGTGGAACGCCCATGAATTTCGCGACGCTCTGACCTGTCGGAAGACCAAGTTCAAAGCTGCGGAGGAGGTTGCGCTGTGCCAGAGAAGGCGGCGGGTCTGAGATCGGGACCACGCTAGGGGGAAGCTCGGAGAGTGGCATCACCACCGACGTGTCTATGCGATAAGCGAACTGCAGCCGGGATTTCATGGCTGCATTGGCTGGCTTCACCTTATCGGGGTCATCGCCATAGGGACGCACATCAAGATCAATGAAGCGGCCCCAGTCGATGCCACGGTTTTTCGCCATCTCCGTGAAACCCGTAAGGCCATCCCGAAGGCCTTGGGACGGTACTGGGAAAATCGGGAGGAGCGTGCCGTCGTCACCATTCAAGCGATAGCCAGGCCGGATCATGGAGTGGCCAAGCCGATAAGCGGCGACGGAGAACTCGACAGGCATGAACGGTTCGTTTTTCCAATGAAAGAACCGCAGCTTTGCCTTGTCGTATTTTCCGTCTGTCTTCAGGTCATCAAGCACCTGCTTTGAAACGATCTTCTCAAGAAAATCGTAGATTACAACCCACTGATAATGCCAGCGGACAATTCTCTGCAGCTCATCGAGTCCGAGATCCTGGTTCTCATCAACCACACGATTGTGAAATTGCAGCATCAGGCTCTGGAATTGTGAAACGATGCTGTTTTCGTCATTGCGCGGATCGCCAATCAATGCCCGGCGCGGTTTGGCATTGTTGCGCGGCAGATCGCTCGCCCCATTGTCAAGCTTGTCACCCAGCAGAAACTTGGGACCACCGTTGTCGTACATGTACGGCTGATCGCCAGGACCGCGGCCATACAGGTTGTCGAGATCCAGCGTAGGTGTCCGGAAGTCCGTCAGGGCATCGGGATCACTGTGCTTGATCAACGTCGTCATGGGGTCGAAGGTAATGTCGTGATCCACAAACTGGCCGAAGTAGGTGTATAGAGCCGGGATGCCACTCTCTTCTGCATCAAAGCCATCCTTTGGAGGGTCGAACGGCGCGGTCATCTTCTCGCCTAGCAGCATCAGAGCGGCGCGGCTATCTGCGTCAGTTTTGCCATATGTTGCTGCGCGAAGAGAACGGAACATCCGTCCGAATCGCCCCTGGAACTGCGGCGATTTACTTGTGGACATGAGACCGCGAAGAGGTTTGCCATGATGAGAGAATGCGGCGAAGATTGCGCGCAGGTTCTCAGAGTAACGTGCAGCAGGTGAAGGCGGGTGGTTTTCTTGCTGTTCTTTGTCTGCCATTGGAATTCGCTCCTTGTGTAGTTATGAAAAGCTAACCGGAGATTCCTGTATAAGGTGCTGATCAGGAATCTATTGGACGTCACGACGATCCACCTGGAACTCGCGCATCTCGAGAGAGAACTCTGAGTCGTTCTTCGTGAGCATGAAGAACTTGATGTTCACCTCTCCCGGTCGGAAGCCGTTCCAAAACGGATAATCCGACACGCCTAATTAGCAGAAACGCGATTCGTCGCCATTTCCCTTTGCCGTGTTTTTCGACCGACATTTCGGTTGCGCGACTTCGGCCAGTTGATACATCGATACTCCTTAAACGATAGTCACGAATATGGAGTAGCCAGTAGTAAGCGTGCGAATATGTCCGGCACGTTCACACACGCAGTTTCGACGAATATAGCGCCTGACTCCACAAGTCCCACCGAGGCACGATCGACAACCTCCATCAACGGTATGGAACACCTCGTCAGCGTGGAGTGAGGTAACCATAACACTTCCTGCTGCCGCTAGAACTCAATGGCCGCGCTACCGCCGGAATGTGGGAATTTGATCAAAAGCTTGCCTTTATTATCGGCTCTCCAGCCGGCTATTGATGCGGCGTAAGCCGCGGCAGATGTCAACTGCGGAAGCGTGACGCCATCCACCGTCACCTTCATCGGCGCGGCACTGAGCACCTCGAATTGAACCGACCGCGCCTGTGACAAAATAGAAATTCGCGTTTCCGCTCCGGTTGCGTCGCATTGAACATTGGTGCCGTCGTACACGATGAATCCCGATTGTCCGGCGGGGTAGATTAAGAAATGCAAATTATTGTCCCAAGTTTTAATGCCAGGGTTGTTGACATAATTGCTGTCGCACAGCGTTTCCGGCTCGTTGAGAAGCATTGGGATAACAGCTCCGTCCCGCGCGAATAGCGGAAATTGCGCTTGGTTCGGGTTGACCCAATGGAAATTAGTCCCGCCTTTATGCTTCGAATTGTTCCAGAATTCGATCCAATTCCCAGATGGCAGATAGACATCGCGACTATTGGAGTTCAATGTAACTATAGGCGCCACCAGCAACTCATTCCCGAAGTGGTAGACATGCTGTAGACCGAATATGTTCGGATCTTCCTGATTGAGCAATATCAGAGGACGGATAATCGGCAATCCGGTTTCGCTGGCTATTTTCGCGTATGTGTAAATGTAGGGGAAGAGCCGAAGGTGCAGGTTTGCGAAGAAGCGATAGTTGTTCAACGCATCATCACCGAAGCGCCAAGGGTACTGCTTCTCCTTCGTGACCTGCCTGTGCATCTGCATGATCGGAGAGAAGCAGCCAAATTGCGTCCAGCGCATTAACAGGTTTGGCATCGACTGACTGAAATTTGTGTCCTGGTAGCCCCCTATATCATGTCCCCAGATCGCGTATCCGCTCATTGCGGCGGACTGCCCTGCGGTGACAACGCTGGGTAATCCGTTATCACCAAAGTTCGGCTCATTGTCTCCGGCCCACGACCCGGGAAAGGCGTGCGATCCAACGAATCCGCTGCGCGCGAATAACACGCCATCTTTCCCGAGCACGTTCCACACTGCACTGTGATATTCCACGCAGTAGCCGTTCCGCATTTCGATTCCAGTACGGCCGTCTGCATATTGCGCACTCGCCGGTATATACGTGTTCGGGCCGTTTCCGCTCTCTCCATCATCCGTCTTGAACCCCGCGATCGCCGGTTCTGAATTACCATCTCGCGTACTTACCTTGCTGTCTGCCACAACTTGCTTGAGTTGGCCTGTCAGCCAGTCCCGTGCCGCGGCGTTTGTGAAATCAATCGGGCTGCCTTTACCCTTCCACCATGGCACCAGTAGTGGGAGCCCACCCACCGACGAGCGTACGAAAAATCCTTGATTCGCTGCGTCGTCGTAATTTGCGGCCTTTCCAAGGTTTTGGCCCGGAACGTTTTCTCTGTTCGACACTGTATTCACGAAAGGCGCCATCCAGCAGATGACCTTCAATCCGTTCGATTGCAGGAATGACATCATCTCCGCCATGGAAGCAAAGCCCGCGAAGTGCTCACCGTCAATGATTGCATCTTTCCCGAACTGAACCATATTGAAGCGGAAATCGTTGTATGCGACCTCCCACGGGGAATCAAATACAAAAGCCGAGGCCGGGATGCCGCGCGCTCGGAACTGTGTCACCGCGTAGCGGACTTCTCCACCGCTTCGCCAGATATCGGACGAGATCCACACCCCGAAAGTCCACGGAGGCGGCAGGGGCGGGCGCCCCGTGAATCCGGTATACCTGCTTAGAATATCCGTAAGCTTCGGCCCATAGACAATGTTGAATCGCAAGCTGGCAAAGAAGTTCGTGACCGTGTACTGATTCGGCGTACTCGCCCGCATGTCGAATAAACATTCCGCGGAAGAGTCGAAGTGAAGGCCGTATCCTCGGGTACTCAAGAACCATGAAGACACTTTGTAAGCGCGGTTCTTCTTCGTGCCGGGTTCATCGAAGGTCAGAATGTTCACTCGTTTTCCTGCCTGATCAAATGAGCCGAACGTTTCACCGAATCCGTAGAAGTGCTCAAGCGCATTCGATGGCGCGGCAAGAGCAGTTGCAAGCGGATTGAGTCCGCCCCAATCCAGCACTTCGTAGCGCAGCACGCCATCATGGGCAAATGTAAGATGGGCGGTGACAATCGCGGCGCCTGCTTGCTGCTTCAGTTCCAGGCCGTCCGGTATTGCGCCGGAGCCAACAATGCCACCTAGCTGGATCGATCCTTGGTGCATGTGCACGGCAGGCGGCGCGAAATGAATCGCGTTTGCGTGCGCATTTCCCGCCAGATCCGGGCCGGCGATCTCGATGTGTCCTGTATTCTGATACACCCGCCCTTGTAGCGGTCCGGCATCAAACGACAGGAACGGTCCTGATGGCTGTAGATTGAAATGGACGTCCGATGGAAAAGCCATGCCGCATCCTCATTTGATCAAATGTACCCAGCTTGCAACGGATGGAACACCGTCATTATCGAGCAGGAAGAGCATGTACCAGCCAGGAGGAGCCATGTTGACATTGGCCGGCACGGTTGCGTGAAGCACGCCCGCAGCCCGAGTGAATGGGAGGTCAAGCAGCTTCTGATTGACGTTGAACGAGTGTGTAGTCAGGCCAGGCGCAATGAGGCTGATCGATTTGATCTGAGCGGCCTCGGCTGTATTCACATCGATGGTGGTCCCGTAGTGAATCTCAGCGGGGACGCTTTGGATTGCCGGCCGCGTGTTTTTTTTGAACAAGTACGGTGGACTGAAAATTTCCAACCGCATTTCTTCTTTTGGATCGGGCGGTAGCCAGTTCACTTGTCCGCCCTTGTCTGGATTGCCACCCGCCGACAACACCCTTCCATCAGGCAAGAGCAATGCGATTGAGTGGTACAGACGCGCAATAGTAGCGGGAGCCGTAATAGTCCAGGTATCTACGTCGGGATCGTAGATTTCGGCTTCGAAAACTTCACGACCTCCTTGCGGATCGACTACTGCGCTCTTTGCGCTGGCCTCGCGTGTCACTCCGCCACCAACCGCGATCACGGTGCGATCAGGAAGCAATACCGCGTTCACATGCATGCGTTGGTGGTTCAATTGGCGTTTCGTTTGGTACGACGGATTTGTGGCTTTCAAATCGATCAGCTGAACGCGCTGGGTTGCGATGCCCCTCGGCGCGTTGGGATCGTCCGGGTCCTCCGGTCCGCCACCAAGAATCATGAAGCGCTGGTCTTGAGCAGGCGGTAGCACCACGCTCGCACACTGGTTGCATCGGTCGGCGTCAATCAGACCCTGAAACAGTGTTGTCCCCGTTGCAGTTGTCGGATCAAAAGCCTGCGGTGCGAACAACGCCGTGGTATCCATCTTGCCGCCAGTGAACAACACGCGACCATCGCCGAGCTGAAAGATATGAGGGTACAGCGGCAAATCGTAGTTACCAACTTCTCGCCAGGCTGCATGTTCCGGATCGTCATTTATTTCAATTGTATTGCCGCCGGGCCCATTGCCGTTTTCATCCAGTCCGGAGAACGCCAGCACCTGCGTATTGCCCAGCATCAGCAGCGTGGGATACCAACGGCCGCGAGTCATCTTCTGAACAGGTGTCCATCTCTCTGTCACTGGATCGAAAAGAATCGCCTCGAGAGTCCCCTTGAATCCGTGTCCAGCATCCTGCATTTGGCCGTTCCTTATGATCTTGTCGTAGTCTTTGGTGCCGCCGCCAACCAGAATCTTTCCGTTCGCAAGGAAGGTATGTCCGCAGCAGAAGAAATCGATGACGCTGCCGTCTGCCCGCCTTAATGTTGGCGGGTGTTCAAAGGTCTTGCTGTCAAAAACATTTTTCGATGGGTCCCAAATCACGCTGGTGAAAATTTGCTTGGTCTCGCTGCCAAAGTCTTGCGAGAAGAACCGGAAAGCATTGTTGCCCGAACCGGCAAAGAACAGGACCTTTCCCGTGTGCAACATCGCCGCGTGGACTGGCAAGACCTCGGAAAAGTAGGGAAGCAGTCGCCACACGCCTTTCACGCGGGCCGAGTCGATGTCAAGCGTTAGATCAGTGACTGCAAATAACCCGGAGTTTGGGCCTACAGGGTTGTTAACGTGAAATATTACGGCCTTTGGTCGCCCTTGTCCGAACAATGCCAATGCTATGCCGCCACCCTGATCTTCCCCTGAACCCCAGCCCTCGATCCTAACCCAGGGTCCCCATCCATCCTGGATGATTCCCTGTTTATCTAGGTTCCACCCCACACGGTAAAAACCCGCGTTCTCGCCAGGCGGATTATCGATCTGAAACAGGATCAACTCCGGACGCCCATTCGCATCAAGGTCGGCGATTGCAATCCCCGCCCCCTGATTAAACCAAGAAAACCAATCAACGGTAATCCAGTCTGTCCACGCATTGACTGTACCGTCCAGCGCCAATTTCAGGCCCACGCGATAAAACCCTTTGTTCGGCAGAGCAGGATGGTCGGTATGAAAATCATCAATGTGAAACACTACAAGGTCAGGGTTGCCGTCGCCGTCGATGTCGGAAACCGCGATTGCAGCGCCCTGGTCACGCCAAGAGATCCAGTTCGGGACTGCAATCCACGGTGTCCAACCGCCCGTCACATTTCCGTTCGCATCCAGCTTCCGGCCAATCCGGAACATACCCCTGTTCGGTCCCGGCACCTGATGCTGAACTTGTAAAACTACCAATCCCAAACCGGCGGGTCCGAAATCTGCCACCGCAATTCCGCCTCCTTGATTCTCGTTAGCGCCCCAATTAGGAATCTCGAGCCATGGTCCCCACCCGCCACCAATCGCGCCATCCGCGCCGAGTTTCTTGCCGACGCGATAAAACCCACGGTTCGGCCCTGGGGTCGGATGATCGATGCGCAAGATAATCAACTCCGGCGTGCCGTCATGATCCAGATCGGCTGCTGCCACGTTCGCACCGTCGTTCTCCCACGAAATCCAGTCCGGAATCGGATGAAACGCAATTGGCACAGTACTGCACTCCTTTCTAACAGCTACAGCTGGGCACTCTCGCCCACGCGTGGCCCATTGAGTACGAAGGACAGAAGACGTTTAACTTCACCCCGCTCGCGGTTTCAATAACAACCGCTTCGAGAAAGCGCCTTTAGCGGCAGCCAGCCCACCCTCAATGAAAGCAGGGATTATTTTCGAGCGCGTAGTTATCGTCGGCACCCAGTCCGAATACTGGTCAAGAATGAAAAGTTGTTGCGGAACATCATTCCAAGTAACGGAAATGAGTTTCGACTGAAGGACCTTGGCGGTTATAGAGTCTGCGAACCTTGAGACAACCAAGAACCACAACCCGCCCACAGAGTTTACTGGCAGGACAGATCCCAGATTTTCGCTGGTTGCTTGGCTACCGATAAGAGCTGGAGGGCGCTGAAGTCGTGACACTGAAACCCCTTCATCGCGTTTGAAGCGAAGAACTCCTATACCACCATCCTAGTCTTTTTGTTCATAACAAACAATCATCTCGTCTTAATGAAAAAGTAAATCGCATACCCTGCTATTCAGAAAATAGTCAAGCGCCACGCGGTCTTGAAAAGACGCCCTGTTAGAAGTGTTAGAAATCAGAACAGACCTAGCAATTCCTCGCGAGCACAAAAACCTGTGGTATATTTCCGCTCTTTCTGCGGAGCTCACGAACACCGAGGCGCGATAGGCGGATGTAAACTATCAGCATCCAAGTAAAAAAAAATCGGTGGTATCCGAATGACAGTGGCTGGAGCAAACCTCGGAAAGTAGTGAAAGAGGGCCTTAGCGATGGCTCGGGGCCGGACGATTGCAGTCGATATATGGTTCAATGCATCGGAGGTCCTGAAGGATCGATTGATTCCTAAAATCCGGCATCTAAGGCGTAAAGACCATTTGTAAACGTTTTGTGGAACGCCCATTCGCTGCAACGCCACGGACAACACAAGAGCTTATGAACAAGAGATCGCGTTCTAGAGTTACACATTTAAGCAGTAGCCACCAGGAGTTGTGCGATGCTCAAGATTGATGTTGCGAGAGTCGCCTCTGTCGCAAGTGCTACCTCACCGAACGATCTGTTTGACGCTCTTCAATCTGCCATAGAGCTCGAGCATTCGACGATTCCTCTATACATGACGGCTGTCCTGTCGATCAAGGATTCAGCAATAGGGTCGATGCGACAAATCTCGCGTACGATCAGCGACATCATGATCCAAGAGATGCTGCACATGAATATCGCATGCAACATATTGATTGCCATAGGCGGAAATCCCTCGATCAATCATCCGGGCTTTATTCCTACCTATCCAGGGCGCCTGCCCATGGTCGGCAATTTTGAAGTCCACCTTGCCCCGTTGTCATTCAGCCAACTAGATACATTTCTGGAGATTGAAGAACCTGAACACCCGATCAACTTTCCAGTACATGCGATGGCTGTGGAAGCAATACCAGCATTCGCCACAATCGGGCAGTTTTATCGCGCAATCATCGCGAAACTAAAGGAGTTCGGCTCTGGCACAGTCGTGGGACATCCAGAACTGCAGGTGACAGACGCCTTCGCACAAGCGCCAGCGATCACAACCTTGGACGATGCGATTGCTGGGTTGAACTTGATCATCGATCAAGGCGAAGGAACTGAAAGTTCTCCCCTTGCTTCGCCTGGCGGGAAGAATGCCCATTTCTATCGCTTTAAGGAAATCAAGATCGGAAAAACGCTTAAAGTTGATTCTAGCTCTCCACAAGGATTTTCCTTTGGTGATCCGCCGATTCTCTTTGATCCAGCAGAGATCGAAGACATGGTTTCGGACCCACGAGCAGCAATATTTACAGGGGAAGCTCGCACTGCAGTGGATACCTTTAATGCCAAATACAGCCGCCTGCTGGATAATCTCCATCAAGCCTTCAGCGGGGGCCCCAATTCTTTGGACATCAGCGCAATGTCGGATCTTCTCGATCTTGGGAAAAAGGTCGTAACAACTCGCGATCCGGTCATCGGCAAAAATGCCGCGCCTTCATTCGAATACTTGCCATAATGCGAAAAATATTGCATATAAGGCAGAGTGCTAATTGAAGTTGGGAGAGAAGAATTAGAACTTCATGCCAGCTCGGCAATATGGGCGTATTCTTGGCGGTCCAGACAAGCGATTGCGGAACAATGCAGAGATCCAATCGACATCATCGTGCTCGGCATGACTGTCGCTATTCTAAATTTGGCTCATAACCTGGAGTGCTCGCTCCCGCATTCCCTCGCTTACCCTCACGTTGAGACCGTCTGCCTCTTAGGGTCGCGCGCAAAACTCTTTCTGACTCATATTGAATGAAGCTTTCACGGCGTCTAACAAGTTAGAAACATAAGAATTTCAAACGGCAAGGTTCTCTGTACCGGATGGGATCAGAGTCTGTTGGACACGCGCACGCTCATTCTCGAATCAGCCGGCCACGAGGTGCGGCCCGCCCGGACACAAAAGGAAGTTGTGTTTGAGTTTGAGGAACATCAATTCGATGTCGTGGTAATTGGCCAAAATACCTCCCTCAGAATGAAGCGATTCATCTCCTCAACCCGTCAAACAGTACTGTCCCAATGTCAAAAATTCTGGAACTGTATCAACTCCAGGCCAGTAGAGAAAAAATCACTATTTAGGACCTTCCGAGGCATACCCGTGCCCATTTCGTCCAATTAAATCGAGAAAACGCCCGGAATCGGGCCATTTTGGAAGGAATCAGAGAACAATTCTCTGATCAGACTGACTGGCGGAGGGAGAGGGATTCGAACCCCCGATACCCTTTCAGGTATAACGGTTTTCAAGACCGTCTGTTTCAACCGCTCACACATCCCTCCGCGTGATTGGTATCAACAGTTTACCAGTAGTCCAAAATTGCCGCTGGGATGAAGTGACCATATACCTGGCACTGCAGTGAATTGGACTGATGGCCAAGCAGGCCCTTTTGGTCAGCAGAAGCTCTGAAAATGTTACTATTTCGTGACAAGCTTTTGTTCACTCCAACCTTAGATGCTTAGCAATGCTCCGAATTGGCTTTATCGTATGTGCAGGCTCCGGCCTGTGGGCATGCTTCTCTTGTCGTGTCTCTTTTTCGTCGCGGCGCGTGCCCTAACAGGTCTCAGCGATACTGCGGAGGCACAACAAAGTGCTCCGCCTGGCCCTGTGGTGGTCCAGCCGGGAGCGCCCGGCAAGCCAAGCAAAAAGCTGCCGCCTTCCACAACGGGAAAGCTGCCGCCACGGTCGCAAGCGGAAGTGGATTTCATGCAAGGCATGATCATGCATCATGCGCAAGCGGTTGAGATGACGGCGCTCATTCCGTCGCATACGGAAAATAAGGAGCTGCGATTGCTGGGAGCGCGCATCAGCAGTTCACAGTCCAGCGAGATCAACTTTATGAAGCGATGGCTGGCAGCGCGGGGAGAACCGGTTTCCATGGCGATGCCGGATATGAAGAACATGTCCAGCCACCAGATGCCAGGTATGCTTACGCCGGAACAAATGACGGCGTTGCGGAAAGCCAAGGGCGACGAGTTCGACCACTTATTTTTGACCGGGATGATTCAGCACCATAATGGCGCGTTGACCATGGTAAAGGACCTGTTCGATACCGCGGGCGCGGGCCAGGATGCCGAGCTGTTCAACTTCGCGACCGACGTTGATACTGGTCAGCGAGCCGAAATCAGGATCATGCAAGGGATGCTAGAGAACAAAATTCCAGAGGAGAAACAATGAACCGAGTGCCCATCTTTATTATTTGCGTGGCTGTGGCCGCGATAATGTTATTTCCCGGCGTTAGCCGCCTGCACGCACAAGAGCAGACGCCTTCACCCACGCCAGCTGCGCAGACCCCTTCGCCCACGCCCGCCGCACAGCAACCCGACGATGAGGAAGACCGGAATCCATTTGCTCCCGAGCCGGCTCCTGTGCTGCAACCGGGCATGAAGGGATCGGATACAAACGATCCGCGCGCAAAGCTTGCGCCGGGAATGTATAACGCGGGCGAAGCAGCCATGGGAATCAAGCACCTTCAGCTCGTCAAAAAGCCTGCGGCGTTTCAGCTCGGCACTAATAATCCCGATGATCCAAAAGTGCAGAAGATGCTGGGGCAGCTCAACTCGCCTAACCTGGCAAAGGCGCCAGCTCCCATGCGTTTGGTCATGGCGCAGCTGGCTTTCGCGAACTCCGACCTCGCGTTCCAGGGCAATCATTTGTTTCAGGGAAACTTTTATGGCGTGAATATCTTTGACATTTCCAATCCGGCGCATTCCAAGCTGCTGACTTCGCTGGTGTGTCCCGGTGGCCAGGGTGATGTGTCGGTTTACAAAAATCTGCTTTTCATGTCCGTTGAGCAACCGAATGGTCGCCTGGATTGCGGCACTCAGGGTTTTCCACCGGATCCGGCGCCCCCTGCGGGCGAGCCAAAGCCTAAGAAACGTCCTGTGCCGTCAGCGCAAAAAGACCGTTTCCGCGGCGTAAGAATTTTTGACATTTCCGATATCAGCAATCCAAAGCAGGTGGCGGCAGTGCAGACGTGCCGCGGATCACACACGCATACGCTGGTTGTCGATCCAAATGACAAGGACAATGTTTATATCTACGTTTCCGGCACATCATTTGTGCGGCGTCCGGAGGAGCTGGGTGGCTGCTCAGGTGTTGAAGAGCCGGAAAAAGATCCCAACACAGCGCTGTTTCGCATTGACGTGATCAAAGTTCCGGTGGCCGCGCCGCAGGACGCGAAGGTGGTATCGAATCCGCGGGTATTCATGGATGCGCGCACCGGCGCGATGAATGGCCTGACGAATGGCGGCACTCATGGCAAGAAAGGGCCGGAAAAGCCGAAAGAGACGAACCAATGCCATGACATCACCGTATATTCCGCGATCGGATTAGCGGCGGGCGCGTGCTCCGGAAACGGAATTTTGCTCGACATTAAAGACCCGGTAAATCCCAAGCGCGTGGACGCAGTGAATGATCCAAACTATTCATACTGGCATTCAGCTTCATTCTCCAATGACGGCACGAAAGTTTTGTTTACTGACGAATGGGGCGGCGGCTTG
>Ga0207700_10000901_pt1 | contig 17063 bp, 8 predicted proteins | sample LARL82metaG_FD_184348 | JGI IMG/M metagenome (GOLD analysis project Ga0207700, IMG submission 184348) | Corn, switchgrass and miscanthus rhizosphere microbial communities from Kellogg Biological Station, Michigan, USA - LAR L8-2 metaG... | ecosystem: Host-associated > Plants > Roots >...
ACGCCCCCGGCGGCGTGCTGGAGCCGCTGCCCAGCGACTGGGATGTCAGGTGGGGCGGCGCCGAGGACTACCGGATCGCGTACTTCGGCTTCGGGCGGCCCCGCTACCGCGACATCACGACGCAACCGGACAGCCGGTGGCTCGTCGACGTCATCGACACCTGGAATATGACGATCACCCGCCAGCCGGGTGTCTTCACCGGGACGTTCCGGATCGACCTGCCCGCGCGCGAGTTCATGGCGGTCCGGCTCATCGCGGTCACGGATGACTAGCCGCCCCGCGTGGTCAGCGGCCATGATCTCGCCCGCCGGGGACTTCGCGGGGGCGCCGCTGCTGCGCACGCAGTTCGCGCTCGACGACGGCCACGGGACGGTGACGAGCGCGAAGCTCGCGGTGAGCAGCCTGGGGGTCTTCGAGGCCTTTGTCAACGGCCACGCCGTCGGCCCCGACGTGCTGAGCCCCGGGTGGAGCAGTTACGAGTGGCGGCTGCGGTACCGAACGTACGACGTGACGGAGCTCGTGGAGCCGGTCATGGTGCTGGGTATCTGCCTAGGCAACGGCTGGAGCCGGGGGCGACTGGGCTGGAACGGGAACCGCGCCTTCTACGGTGACCGCCTCGCGGTCATCGCGCAGTTGGAGCTGACCTTCGCCGACGGTCACTGGCAACTGGTGAGCACCGACCAGACGTGGCGGGCCGGGCCGTCAGCGACGCTGGCCAACGACCTCTACGACGGGCAGACCATCGACGCCCGGCAGGCCGGTGACGCATGGATGCACCCCGGGGCGGCGCCGCCGGGCTGGGGCGGCGTCGAAGCGCTGGAGTTCGACACCAGCCGCCTCACACCGTATGTCGGGCCGCCCGTCGTCCGCCACGAAGCCGTCGCGCCAGTGCGCATCTGGTCGTCGCCGTCGGGCCGCACGCTGGCGGACTTCGGGCAGAACCTCGTCGGCTGGCTGCGCTTCACGGTCCAAGGCGAGGCCGGGAACGAGATCGTCGTCCGCCACGGTGAGGTCCTGGAGCACGGCGAACTCGGCGCACGGCCACTGCGCAGCGCCCAGGCCACCGACCGGTTCATCCTGTCCGGCGGGCAGGACCACTTCGAGCCCACCAAGACCTTCCACGGCTTCCGCTACGCCGAGATCACCGGCTGGCCGGGCGAGCTGACTCCGGGCGCCCTGGAGGCGGTCGTCGTCCATTCCGAGATGCGGCGTACTGGTCATTTCGAATGCTCAGACCCGATGATCAACCAGCTGCACCAGAACGTGACCTGGGGCATGCGCGGCAACTTCCTCGATGTCCCGACCGACTGCCCGCAGCGCGACGAGCGCCTCGGCTGGACCGGCGATCTGGCCGTCTTCGCGCCGTCCGCGACCTTTCTCTACGACGCGGGCGCCTTCCTGCGGGACTGGCTCCGCGACCTGGCCGCCGAACAGGAGGCGCACGACGGCATCGTCCCCCTCGTCGTCCCCGACGTCCTGAAGTACGAGACGGACCCGTCCGCTTTCCCGGATCCGGGAACCATCGCGATCTGGGGTGACGCGGCGGTGTGGGTCCCCTGGGCGCTGTGGCAGGCCTACGGCGACCGGGGCGTCCTGGAGGACCAGTACGCTTCCATGGCCGCGCACGCCCGGCGGGTGGAGTCGCTGCTCTCGCCGTCCGGCCTGTGGGACACCGGCCTGCAGCTGGGCGATTGGCTCGATCCGCAGGCGCCGCCCGGCGAGCCCTTCAAGGCCAAGGCCGACAGCCACGTCGTGGCCACCGCCTGCTGCTACCGGACCGCGTGCACCGTCGCGGACACCGCGGAGCTGCTGGGCCGGGCCGACGACGCCGGGCACTTCCGACGGCTGGCCGGGCGGGTCCGGGCCGCGTTCAACGAGCACTACGTCGAGGAGAACGGGACGGTGCGCAGCGACTGCGCCACGGTCTACGCGCTGGCCATCGTGTTCGGCCTGCTCGACGACGTCATGACGGCCCGGGCCGGTGACCGGCTGGCGGCCCTGGTCCGGGAGAACGGCTACCGGATCTCGACCGGGTTCGCCGGCACGCCGTACGCGACCGATGCCCTCACCCGGACCGGTCACCTGGACGACGCCTACCGGCTGTTGCTCGAGCGCGGCTGCCCGTCCTGGCTGTACCCCGTCATGATGGGGGCCACCACGATCTGGGAACGCTGGGACTCCATGCTGCCCGACGGCACCATCAACCCGGGGCAGATGACCAGTTTCAACCACTACGCGCTGGGTGCCGTCGCGGACTGGATCCACCGGACCGTCGGCGGGATCGCGCCGCTCGAGCCCGGGTACGCCACGGTGCTCATCGCACCGCAGCCGGGCGGCGGCCTGACCTGGGCCAGGGCGAGCCTGGAGACGGCTCATGGCCTGGTGGAAGTGCACTGGCGCCAGACGGGCGAGGACCTGGCCGTCGAGGTCGCCGTTCCCGCGGGCACGACCGGCGTGCTGCGGCTGCCGGGCCAGCCGGACCGGGAACTGGTGCCGGGCAGGCACACCATCACCGTCCCCTTCACCGCCGCGGGAAGTCAGGAGAGCCAGTAATGAGTGACGCCGACCGGGCCGCCGACATCATCGCGAAGATGAGCACGGACGACAAGGTCGCGCTCGCGTGCGGCGACTTCGCCGCGGTGGCCCACCTCGGGCTGCCCGCGCTGAGCTTCACCGACGGGGGCAACGGCATCCGGGTAGCCGGCGACGCGACCGCCTTCCCGGTGTGCCTGTCGCTGGCCGCGTCTTTCGATGAGCGGCTGGCCCACCGGTTCGGGTCCGCGGTCGGCCGCGAAGCCCGTTCGGCCGGTCACAACGTCCTGCTCGGGCCGGCCCTGGATATCGCGCGCACGCCGCTGGCCGGACGGCTGCCCGAGGCGTTCGGGGAAGACCCGTACCTCACGGGCGTCCTGGGCGCGGCGTACGTCCGGGGCGTCCAGGAAAACGTCGTGGCCATGGTCAAGCACTTCGTGGTCAATAACTTCGAGACCGGCCGGACCGGGTCCGGCGCGCCGGCCTCGGAGCGCGGGCCTGCCGTCGACGTCCACGTCTCCCGCCGGGCCCTGGAAGAGATCTACTTCCCGCCGTTCCTGCGGGCTCTGTCCGATGCCGGCGCGGGCTCGGTCATGGGTTCGTACAACCAGGTCAACGGCTGCTACGCCTGCCAGCATCCGGAGCTGCTCGGCATCGTGAAAAAGCAGTGGGGATGGCCGGGATTCGTCGCCCCCGACTTCATGTTCGCGGTGCGCGATCCGCTCGCGGCCGCGCGGGCGGGCCTCGACCTGCCGGGGCTGGACGACGCCGAGGGGCGCACGCCGGAAGACTTCACCAGCGGACGCGTCAGCCAGGACCGGCTCGACGATGTGGTCGCCCGGATGGTCAGCACGATGGTCCGGCATGACCTGCTTGACCGGCCGGTCGTGGCCCCCGGGCCGCCGGCCGCCGAGAACATCGAGCTAGCGGCAGAAGCCGCGGTGGCGGGGAGCGTCCTGCTGGTCAACAGGGCCGGGGCACTGCCCCTCGGGGAGGACGTGCGGTCCCTGGCCGTGATCGGCCCGGCCGAGATGGACGCCATGTACATCATGGGCGGATCGCCGGCCGTCAAGCTCCACCCCGAACGGGTGATCACGCCCCTGGCCGGGATCCGGCACCGGGCAGGCAGCCGCGTCCGGGTCGAGCACGCGCAGGGATCCTGGGGTGATGTCACGCTGGCGGCGGTGCCGCCCGCCCTGCTGTCCGTTCCCCCGGGTTCCGGTGCCCCGGCCGGGTCGGGAGTCCTGGCCGAGTACGTCGACGGTCCCCCGGACACCCCAGGCAAGCGCGTCACCCGGATAGAGCCTGGGCTCGAAGCCAGCAGCCCGCCCGACGGGTTCGGACCGCAATGGCGGGCCACCTGGACGACCGTCCTGACGGCCGCCCGCGACGGCCACCATCGGTTCAGCCTGGCCGTCGCCGGCCAGGGCTCGCTCTACCTGGATGGCGCGCTGGCCGCCGCAGGCGCACGCGAGGCGATCCACTTCATCGATGGGCCTTCATACGCCCTGCAAGCCACCGCCGATCTGGTCGCGGGCCAGCCGCTGACCATCCGGGTCGAGTACGAGACCGGGCCGGCGCTCGAGGTAGCGGAGTTCGGGCTGCGGCCCGAGGTCCGGCTCGGCTGGCAGCCACCGGACCGCCTGATCGGCGACGCCGCGGCGGTGGCCGCCGAGTGCGACGCGGCCGTCGTGATCGTGAACCAGGCGTCCGGGGAAGGGATGGACCGGCAGTCGCTGGCCCTGCCCGGCGACCAGGGCCGGCTCATCACCGAGGTCGCGCGCCGCAACGCCCGGACCATCGTCGTGCTCAACACGCCGGGTCCGGTCCTGATGCCGTGGCTCGATGACGTCGCGGCCGTGCTGCAGGTCTGGTACCCGGGCGAGCAGTTCGGCACCGCGCTCGCCCGCGTGCTGTCCGGCGACGAGGACCCGGGCGGCCGGCTGCCCGTGACCTTCCCTGCCCACGCCAGCCAGGGACCGGTCCAGGCGATCGCGCAGTACCCCGGAATCGGGGGCGTGGCCACGTATACCGAGGACATCCTCGTCGGCTACCGATTCTTCGCAGTGCACGACCAGCAGCCGTTGTTCCCGTTCGGTCATGGGTTGTCGTTTGCTCGTTTCTCGTACGAGAACCTGCGGGTCGACAGGCCGGGAGACGGTGAGATCCGGGTGAGTTTCGGCCTGGTGAATGACTCGCCGCGCCCTGGTCATGACGTGGCCCAGCTCTACCTGCGGTGCCCGGATGAAGCCGCGGAACCGCCGCTCCAGCTGAAGGGATTCCAGCGCGTGCACCTGGCCGCCGGGGAACGGCGCACTGTGACGTTCACGCTGACCAGCCCGGACCTCGCGGCCTGGAGTGATCCGGACGGGTGGGCGGTCCAACCGGGCCGCTACGAGGTACTGGTCGGCGCATCGGCCGCCGACGTACGGCTGAGCGCGTCCGTGGAGGTGACGGCATGACCTCCGAACTCATCGAGCGGTCGAACCGTCGACTGCGGGGTCGCGGCCGGATTCCTGCGATGACGAGGAGAAAGCGTTCATGACTGCCCCCACCAGTGACCCGAAGGTCGCCGCGGCGCTCGCCGCGCTCACCCTGGAGGAGAAGGTCCAGCTGCTCACGGGCCGGGACTTCTGGAACACCTGGCCGATCGAGAAGATCGGGCTGCGGCGCATCCTGGTGTCGGACGGGCCGTCCGGTGTCCGCGGCGAGACCTGGGACGAGCGCGACCCGTCGCTCAACCTTCCGTCCGCCACCGCGCTTGCGTCCTCCTGGGACCCGGACATCGCCCGGCGCTACGGCGCCGCGGCCGCGGTGGAGGCGCGCCGTAAGGGCGTCGACGTCGTGCTGGGCCCGACGATCAACCTGCACCGGTCGCCGCTCGGCGGCCGACATTTCGAGGCCTTCAGCGAGGACCCGGTGCTCACCGCCGACCTCGCCGCTGCCTACGTGACGGGCGTGCAGGATAACGGCGTCGGCGCCACGCCGAAGCACTACGTGGCCAACGATTCCGAGACCGACCGCTTCACCGTGGACGTCCGGGTCGGCGACCGCGCCCTGCGCGAGCTGTACCTGCTCGCGTTCGAGAAGGCGGTGACGCAGGCGCGCGCCTGGCTGGTCATGAGCTCCTACAACTCGGTCAACGGCACGACCGCGACCGAGAACGACCTGCTGGAGACCCCGCTGAACAGTGAGTGGGGCTTCGACGGCGTGGTGATCAGCGACTGGACCGCCGTCCGGTCGCTGGCGGCCGCCCAGGCCTCGCAGGATCTCGTCATGCCCGGTCCGGACGGACCGTGGGGCGACGCCCTGGTGGCGGCCGTCCGGTCCGGCGAGATCGCCGAGGCGGTCGTCGACCGCAAGGTGGCCCGCATCCTCACCCTGGCGCGCCGGGTCGGCGCGTTCGGCGGGTCCCCGGCCGAGCCGGCCTGGGTCGAGGACGGCGCCGCCTTTGCCCGGCACGCCGCCATCGAGGGCACCGTGCTGCTGGAGAATCGGGGCGAGCTGCCCTGGGACCCGGCCCGTCTGGGCACGGTCGCCGTGATCGGCGACAACGCGGCCAGCGCCCGCACGCAGGGCGGCGGCAGCGCCACGGTCATGCCCGCGTACACCGTCTCGCCGCTGGACGGCCTGCGCGCCGCGCTGCCCGGCACCGACGTCAGCTACTCGCGCGGAGCGGTCGTGCACGAAGGCGTGGCCGAGCTGCCGCTGGCCCAGATGACCAACCCGGTGACCGGCCAGCCCGGCCTGCGGGTCCGGTTCCTGGACGCCGACGGCACCGAGCTGTTCACCGAGGACCGGCGCTCGAGCATGCTCGTCTGGTTCGGCGGAGACGCCCCGATCGGCCGGTCGGCCACGGTGGAGCTGGCGACGCGGTTCACTCCGGCCGAGTCGGGCCCGGTCCGGGTCGGCTTCGCCACCGTCGGGCACGGCAAGGTCTACGTCGACGGCAGGCTCATCGTCGACGAGATCGCCGAATCCGAGCACACCGACCTCGGTGCCGCGCTGATGGCCCCGCCGACCGCCGCCGCCGAGGTCAGCTTCGCCGCGGGCACGCCGGTCGAGCTGCGCTTCGAGTATGAGCTGGCGGACCGCACCGGGCCGCTGGCCGACCTGCTGTGGCTGCGCTTCGGCACCGAGCCGGCGCCGGCCGACGCGGACGCGCTCATCAACGCCGCCGCCGAGGCGGCCGCCCGGGCCGACGTCGCGCTGGTCGCCGTGGGCACCAACTCCGTGGTGGAGTCCGAGGGCTACGACCGCGCCTCGCTCGCCCTGCCCGGCCGCCAGGACGACCTGGTCCGCGCGGTCGCGGCCGCCAACCCGCGCACCGTCGTGCTGGTGAATGCCGGCTCCCCCGTGCTGATGCCCTGGCGCGACCAGGTCGCCGCGGTATTGATCGGCTACTTCGGCGGCCAGGAATTCGGCCACGCCGTCGCGGACGTGCTGCTCGGCGTGGCCGAGCCGGGCGGGCGGCTGCCAACCACCTGGCCGGCGGGCGAAGCCGGCATCCCGGTCCTGTCCACCACGCCGGTCGACGGCGCGCTGGATTACGCCGAAGGCATCCACATCGGCTACCGGGCCTGGCTCAGGCAGGAGGCCGCTCCGGCGTACTGGTTCGGCAGCGGCCAGGGCTATACCGACATCACCGTGACCGGTGCCCAGGCGCCCGCCTCGGTCACCGCCGGGGCATCGTTCCCGGTGGCCGTCGAGGTCGAGAACCACGGCGGGCGGGACGGCAAGCAGGTCGTGCAGGTCTACGCGGAACGGCCAGACTCCGCCGTCGACCGCCCGGTGCGCTGGCTGGTCGGCTTCGGGGCCGTCCGGGTGGCCGCCGGCCAGAAGGCACAGGTGCAGGTCAGCGTGCCGACCCGGCTGCTGGCCTACTGGCAGGACGGCTGGTGGTACGAGCCCGGGGGGTATCAGCTCCGGATCGGGACCTCCGCCGTCGACCTGCCGATGACCGTGAAGGTGGAGCTCACCTGATGTTCCCCAACCCGCTGATTCCCGGCTTCAGCCCCGACCCGAGCATCACCCGGGCCGACGGCGCGTACTACCTGGCCACCTCGACCTTCGAGTACCTGCCCGGCATTCCCGTCTACCGCAGCACCGACCTGGCCAGCTGGACGCACATCGGCAACGTGGCGCCCCGGCCCGAGCAGGTCAGCGTAGCCGACGTGGCCACCGGCGGCGGCGTGTGGGCGCCGACCATCCGGTATCACGACGGCGTCTTCTACATCATCGTCACCGTCGCGATGAGCCCGCGCGGATGCGTCGTCTTCACGGCGACCGACCCGGCCGGCCCGTGGAGCGACGGTGTTTCTATCGACGGGGTCGGCGGCATCGACCCGGACCTGGCGTGGGACGACGACGGCACCGCGTACGTCACCTTCTCCGGGCTGTCCACCAGCGGCGAGGAGATGGGCCAGCACCTGGGCATCCAGCAGGTCCGGGTCGACCTGGTGGCCGGCAAGGCGCTCGAGCCGCCGCGCTCGCTGTGGTCGGGCACCGGGCTAAAGTTCCCGGAGGCGCCGCATCTGTACCACCGCGGCGACGACTGGTACTTGCTGATCGCCGAGGGCGGCACGGAGCGCGGTCACAGCGTCAGCGTGGCCCGGGGCCTCTCCCCCGAGGGCCCGTTCGAAGGGCACCCGGCCAACCCGGTGCTCAGCGCGTGCGGAACGTCCCGCCCGATCCAGAACACCGGGCACGCGGACCTGGTGGACACGCCGGACGGCGGCACGGCGCTGGTGCTGCTCGGTGTGCGCCCGCTCGGCCTGACTCAGTCGTTCTCGCCGCTGGGACGGGAAACGTTTATCACGCCGGTCTCCTGGGCCGGCGGCTGGCCGCAGCCGGAACCGGTGCTGCTGAACCCGCGCGAGGCTGCCGACGAGGAGGTCTTCGACTTCGCCGACCTGGTCGCGCTGGAGGAGCCGGGCTGGCTGGCGATCCGCACGATGCCGGGATCGGTGGCGTCGCTGGCAGACGGCCGGCTGTCGATAGCCGGCCATACCGGGCTGGACGATGCGCAGCCGCAGTTCGTCGGCCGCCGCCAGCGGCACCTGACCGCGACCGTGTCCGCCACCGTCGACGCTTCCGGCGGGACGGGCGGGCTGGCCGCCCGCTACGACGAGCACCACTGGTTCTGCCTGGAGGTGCGCGGCAGCGTCGTGACCGCCCGGGCTCACGTCGCGGGTCTCGCCCAGGCCTGGGAAGCCGCCGTACCGGAGGGCGACGTCGAGCTCCGGATGGAGATGACGCCGCCCGCGGCCACCTTCAACTCCGCCGCACTGGGCGGCGACCGCATTCGCCTGCTGGCGGCCGGAACCCTGGTCGCCGAGCTCGACGGGCGCTACTGGACCGCGGAGACCTGCGCGTCCTTTACCGGCCGGGTGATCGGGCTCTACGCGTCGGCGGGCACGGTCAGGTTCGCCGGGTTCCGGTACTGGGGCAGCGACGCCTGATGGACCGCATCGGCTTCGGGGCCGCGTACTACGCCGAGTACCAGCGCCGCCCGGACATCGATTTCGCCACGATGGTCGAGGCCGATTTCGCCCTGATGGCCGAAGCCGGCTTCTCGGTGATCCGGGTGGGCGAGTCGGTCTGGTCGACCTGGGAACCGGAGGACGGAAGGTTCGAGCTCGACTGGCTCGAACCGGTCCTGGACGCGGCTCATCGCCACGATATCGGGGTGATCCTGGGTACGCCGACCTATGCCGTCCCCATGTGGCTGGCCCGGCGCTACCCCGATATCGCCGCCGAGACGGCTTCGGGGCACCGCGTCGGCTGGGGCGCCCGGCAGGAGGTGAACTTCGCGCACGCCGCGTACCGGTTCCACGCCGAGCGGGTGATCCGCGCGGTAGTGGGCCGTTACCGCGAGCACCCCGCGATTATCGGCTACCAGGTCGACAACGAGCCCGGCCCGCGGCTGCTGTACAACACCGACGTCTTCGAGAAGTTCGTGGACTGGCTGCGCCGCCGGTACGGCACCGTCGACCGGCTGAACGAGGAGTGGGGCCTGGTCTACTGGTCACACCGGCTGTCGCGATGGAGTGACCTGTGGCGTCCGGAAGGCAACTTCCAGCCGCAGTACGACCTGGCCTGGCGGCGCTTCCAGGCCGAGCTGGTCACCGAGTTCATCGGGTGGCAGGCCGGTATCGTGCGCGAGCTGACCGGCGGGCGCGGGTTCGTCACCACCTGCATCTCCTACGAGCAGCCCGGCATCGAGGACGCCGAGCTGAGCCGGGCGCTCGATGTCGTATCCGGCAACGCGTACTACGAGATGCAGGACTCGCTGGCCCACCCGGGCGCGCTGCCCCGCTCGAGCGGCCCGACGGGCTGGGTGGTCCGCGGACCGTGGGCGGTCACCCAGCTCGCGGACCTCATGTACTCCTCCAAGCAGGCGCCGTTCCTGGTGACAGAGACCAACGCCGGCTCGATCGGCTTCTCCTCCATGAACGAGTCGCCCTACGACGGCCAGTGGCGCCAGGTGGCCTGGCTGCTGGTCGCGCGCGGAGCCCGGCTCATCGAGTACTGGCACTGGAACACCCTGTCGTTCGGCGCCGAGACGTACTGGGGTGGCGTGCTTCCGCACAGCGGTATCCCGGGCCGCGTCTACCGCGAGATCGCGCGGACCGGCCAGGAACTGCGCGAGGCCGGCGGCGCCTTCGCCGCGGCCGAACCCGACTACGACATCGCGGTGCTCTACGACTCCGACAGCAAGTTCGCGCTGTCGACGCAGGGGCCGCTGCGGGGTGAGGCCCTCATCGACCCCGACTCCTACCGGCACATCCTCGCGGCCTTCTCCCGCGGCATATTCGACGCCAAGCGCCAGCAGCGGCTCGTCCGGCCGCAGCACCTGCTGCCGTCGCGAGGCGGCGAGCACGACCCCGCCGACGCGGCCGCGCGCTATCCCGTGCTGATCGCGGCGGCGTTCTACACCGCGTCCGACGAGGACCTGGACTTCCTGGTCGCCTACGCGCAGGCCGGGGGACATCTCGTGGTCGGACCTCGAACCGGCTACGGAGACCGGGAAGGCAGAGCGCGCACTGCTCGAGCGCCGGTCCGGATCACCGGCGCGGCCGGCGTCTGGTACGACGAGATGGCCTCGCTCCCGTCGCCGGTGCCGGCGCACGGCGCGCTGCGGGGTGCGGCGACCGGATTCGCTGAGGGCCTCGTCGCCTCGGACGCGGAGGTCCTCGCCTCCTATCAGCACCCGCACCTCGGCCGCTGGGCCGCCGTCACCACAAAGCCCGCCGGAGCGGGCCGGATCACCGTGGTCGGCACCGTCCCGGATCAAGACCTGGCGGCCGACTTGGTGCGGTGGCTAGTCCCCGACGCAGCGGGCGGGTGGACCGCCGACGACTCGGTCACGGTCTCCAGCAGCACCGACGCGGCGGGCACCCGGCTGCACGTCCTGCACAACTGGAGCTGGGACGAGGCGAAGGCTTTTCCGTCCTCGACGGTGGCCGACATGCTCCGCGGCCGGCGCCACGCACCGGGCGAGCCGGTCACGCTCGGGCCATGGGACGTCCGGCTTTTCCGCAGCGATGAGACACAGGACCAGGGAGGTTCGGAGAATGGATCGTGAGGCGGTGAAGAGCGTCCTGCGCGGCCAGGAGATCGAGCTGCCGTCGTGGGCGTTCGGCAACTCCGGGACACGGTTCAAGGTGTTCGGCCAGCCGGGCGTACCGCGCGATCCCTACGAGAAGTTCGCCGATGCCGCGCAGGTACACAAATACACTGGCGTGGCGCCGCGGGTCTCGCTGCACATCCCGTGGGACCGGGTCGACGATTACGCGAAGCTGACCGACTATGCGGACGATCTCGGCGTCCGGATCGGCGCGATCAACTCCAACCTGTTCCAGGATGATGAGTACCGGCTCGGCTCGCTCACCCATCCGGACCGGTCGGTGCGGCGCAAGGCGATCGCGCACCACGCCGAGTGCGTCGACGTCATGCGGCAGACCGGGTCGGCTGAACTGAAGCTGTGGCTGCCGGACGGCACGAACTATTCCGGTCAGGACGACCTGCGCGCCCGGCAGGACCGTCTCGCCGAGTCGCTGCAGGAGATCTACGCGCTGCTGGACCCCCAGCACCGGCTGCTGATCGAGTACAAGTTCTTCGAACCGTACTTTTACGCCATGGATATCCCGGACTGGGGGACGTCGCTGCTGCACTGCCTCGCGCTCGGGGAGCAGGCCCACGTCGTGCTCGACACCGGCCACCATGCGCCCGGTACGAACATCGAGTTCATCGCCATGCAGCTGCTGCGGGTGGGCCGGCTCGGCGCGTTCGACTTCAACTCGCGGAACTACGCCGACGACGACCTGATCGTGGGATCGGCCGATCCGTTCCAGCTGTTCAGGATCATGAACCAGATCGTCGCGGCGGACGCGCTTGGCCCGCAGTCGCGGGTCAGCTTCATGCTCGACCAGTGCCACAACATCGAGCCGAAGATCCCCGGACAGATCCGCTCGGTGATGAACGTGCAGGAAGCCACGGCCAAGGCCCTGCTCATCGACCGTGCTGCGCTAGCCGCGGCCCAGCAGGCCGGCGACGTGCTGGGCGCACACGGCGCGCTGATGGACGCCTACAACACCGACATCCGGCCGCTGCTCGCTGAGCTGCGCACCGAGCAGGGCCTGGACCGGACCCGATGGCGGCCTACACCGCCTCTGGTTACGCAGAGAAGATCGCCGCCGAACGGGTCGGCGGCCAGCAGGCAGGGTGGGGAGCATGAGCACGGAAGGCAGGGAAAAGGGCGTGGTCGGGGAGCTGATCGCGCGGTCGAACCGGCTCGGCTCGGATCCGCGGAACACGAACTACGCCGGAGGCAACGCCTCGGCCAAGGGCACCGCTGCCGATCCGGTCACAGGCGAGGACGTGGAGTTGCTATGGGTCAAGGGCTCGGGCGGTGACCTGGCCACACTGACCCCGGCGGGGCTGGCGGCACTGCGGCTGGACCGGTTGCGCGCCCTGGCGAGCGTGTACCCGGGCGTGGACCGGGAGGATGAGATGGTGGCGGGGTTCGATTACTGCCTGCACGGCAAGGAGGGTGCCGCGCCGTCCATCGATACCGCCATGCACGGCCTCGTCGGGGCCGCCCACGTCGATCATCTGCACCCGGACTCCGGCATCGCAATCGCGACTGCCGTCGACGGGGAGGCGCTGACCAAGAAGATCTTCGGTGACACCGTCGTGTGGGTGCCGTGGCGCCGTCCCGGGTTCCAGCTCGGCCTCGACATCGCCGCGATGAAGGACGCTAACCCGCAGGCCATCGGCTGCATCCTCGGCGGCCATGGCATCACTGCCTGGGGCGACAGCTCAGCCGAGTGCGAGGGCAACTCGCTGCACATCATCGAGGCCGCCGCCGCCTACATCGCCGGGCACTCCAGGCCCGAGCCGTTCGGCCCGGTCCTGGACCGGTACGCCGCGCTGCCCGACCAGGAGCGACGGGCCAAGGCGGCCGCGCTCGCCCCGACGCTGCGGGCCATCGCCTCCCACGACAAGCCGATGGTCGGCCACTACACCGACGCCGAGGCGGTGCTCGACTTCCTCGCCCACGCCGAGCACCCGCGGCTCGCCAAGCTGGGCACAAGCTGCCCCGACCACTTCCTGCGTACCAAGGTCAAGCCGCTCGTCCTCGATCTGCCCGCCACGGCCAGCGTCGAGGACGCTATCGCACGACTGACCGAACTGCACTCGGCTTACCGGGCCGAGTACCAGGCTTACTACGACCGCAACGCCACCCGAGACTCGCCGGCGATCCGCGGCGCCGACCCGCTTATCATCCTTGTCCCCGGCGTCGGAATGTTCTCCTACGGCAAGGACAAGCAGACCGCCCGCGTCGCCGGCGAGTTCTACGTCAACGCCATCAACGTCATGCGCGGCGCCGAGGGCCTGTCCACGTACGCGCCGATCGACGAGTCCGAGAAGTTCCGGATCGAATACTGGGCCTTGGAGGAGGCCAAGCTGCAGCGGATGCCGAAGCCGAAGCCGCTGGCCACCCGGATCGCCCTGGTCACCGGCGCGGCGTCCGGCATCGGGAAGGCCATCGCCACCCGCCTGGCCGCCGAGGGCGCTTGCGTCGTCGTCGCCGACCTCGACCCGGACAAGGCCGCGGCCGCCGCAGCGGAGATCGGCGGCACCGACGTCGCGGTCGGGCTCGCGGCGGACGTCACTGACGAGGCCGCCGTCCGGGCCGCGGTCGACACCACCGTCCTCACCTTCGGCGGCCTCGACCTCGTCGTCAACAACGCCGGCCTGTCCTTGTCCAAGCCGCTACTCGAGACCACCGTCGCCGACTGGGACCTGCAGCACAACGTCATGGCAAAAGGCTCGTTCATCGTCTCCAAGGCGGCAGCGAGAGTCCTCATCGAGCAGAAGCTCGGCGGCGATATCGTCTACATCTCCAGCAAGAACTCGATCTTCGCCGGCCCCAGCAACATCGCCTACTCCGCCGCCAAGGCCGACCAGGCCCACCAGGTGCGGCTGCTCGCCGCCGAGCTCGGCGAGCACGGCGTCAGGGTCAACGGCATCAACCCCGACGGCGTCGTCCGCGGCTCCGGCATCTTTGCCGGCGGCTGGGGTGCCAAACGCGCGGCCGTCTACGGGGTACCAGAGGAGGAGCTCGGCGCGCACTACGCCAAGCGGACCTTGCTCAAGCGGGAGGTCCTGCCGGAGCACGTCGCCAACGCCGTCTTCGCGCTCTGCTCCGCCGACCTCTCCCACACCACAGGACTGCACATCCCCGTCGACGCCGGGGTCACCGCCGCCTTCCTGCGATGAACGACCACCACGCCGGGGCCGCGCCCTGCGGCGCCGTCGCCGCCGTCGACCTCGGCGCCACCAGCGGCCGCGTCGTCCTCGGCCGGATCGGACCGGACCGGCTCGACATCGAGGTCGTGCACCGGTTCCCCAACCAGCCGGTCCGCACCGCCGACGGCCTGCACTGGAACACCCTTGAGCTCTACCGCAACGTCCTCGAAGGACTGCGCAAGGCCATCGGGGCCGAGCCCGGCCTGCTCAGCATCGGCATCGACTCGTGGGCCATCGACTATGCCCTCGTGCGCGCCACTGGCCACGGCGACCGGATGACCAGTACCCCCTATCACTACCGCGACCCCCGCACCAGCCGCGGCGTCGATACCGTGCACGAACTCGCCAAACCGAAGGCCCTCTACCGCGTGAGCGGGTTGCAGTTCCTTCCGTTCAACAGCCTCTACCAGCTCGCCGTCGACCATGCCGAAGGCGTCCTCGACGACGCCACGACGATGCTGCTCATCCCGGACCTCATCGCCTACTGGCTCACCGGTACCAAGCGCGCGGAGCGCACCAACGCGTCGACCACGGGCCTGCTCAACGTCGTCGGCGGAGACTGGAACACTGCGCTCATCAACAAGCTCGGCTTCCCCCGCGGGCTGTTCCCGCAGCTCGTCAACCCCGGCGAGACCATCGGGCAGCTCACCTCCGCGGTCGCCGGTGAGATCGGCGCCGCCCGGCCCGTCGACCTGGTCGCGGTCGGCTCGCACGACACCGCCTCCGCCGTCGCCGCCGTCCCTATGCTTACCTCGCACGCGGCATATATCTGCTCCGGCACCTGGTCCCTCATTGGTGTCGAGCTCGACCAGCCCGTCCTCACCGAGCAGAGCCGCATCGCGAACTTCACCAACGAGCGCGGCGTCGACGGACGAATCCGCTACCTGCGCAACGTCATGGGCATGTGGCTGGTCAACGAATGCGTCAACGCCTGGGAGCGCTCCGGGCCCCGGATCGACCTCGACCAGCTCATCGCGGCGGCCGAAAAGGCAGACCGCTGGGCCGTCTTCGACGTCGCCGACCCCGCCCTGCTCCCGGCGGGCGACATGCCACCGCGGATCACCGCCCTGCTCGCGGCGGAAGGACTCCGCGAGCCGAACCTGGCCGAGACGGTACGAAGCATTCTCGAGAGCCTCGCCGTCGCCTACGCCCAGACCCTCGACGACGCCGAACGGCTCAGCGGTCAACCTGTCCGCGTCGTCAACCTGGTCGGCGGCGCCAGCCAGAACGCCCTGCTCTGCCGGCTCATCTCTCACCGGTCCGGACGGCCCGTGCTCGCCGGACCGATCGAAGCCACTGCTATCGGCAACATCCTCGTTCAGGCCCGGGGAGCCGGCCTGGCCGACGGCGAGCTAGAGGACCTCCGGTGCCGTGTCGCGTCTGCCCTCCCGCCCATCGAGTACGGCGCACACGTCCCTTCGGGTTCGCGTTAGCAAAACCCGGCGACGGGGCCCGCCCGGCACGTACCTGACAATCGACCGCGAGGAAGGCAGACATCGTACTGATGAAACGTCAGCTCCCCCGTCCTCATGACCTGCGCCCCCTGATGCAGTTCAAAAGACCCGCGGTCAACCCGGCGCGGCGGCGGCTGGACGCCGCCCTGACCGTCGACGACCTGCGCCGCATAGCCAGGAGACGCACGCCCAGAGCCGCGTTCGACTACGCCGACGGTGCCGCAGAAGCCGAGATCTCCCTGGCCCGCGCGAGACGCGCCTTCGCCAGATTGCAATTCAACCCTGCCATCCTGCGCGATGTCTCGACCGTGGACACCGGCTGGGAGGTTCTCGGCAAACGAGTCGATCTGCCCTTCGGCATCGCCCCCACCGGGTTCACCCGCATGATGCAGACCGAAGGCGAGCGTGCCGGAGCGGCCGCCGCAGCCGCTGCCGGGATCCCCTTCGCCCTGTCCACCATGGGAACCACCTCAATCGAGGATGTCGCCGCCGCCGCACCCGGCGGCCGCAACTGGTTCCAGCTCTACATGTGGAAAGACCGGGACCGCTCCATGGCCCTGGTCGACCGAGCCGCCAAGGCGGGATACGACACCCTGCTCGTCACCGTCGACGTTCCGGTCGCCGGAGCGCGGCTGCGAGATAAGCGGAACGGCTTCACCATCCCGCCCCAGCTCACCGCCCGCACCGTCATCGATGCGCTCCCCCGCCCCGCATGGTGGTTCAACTTCCTGACCACCGAACCCCTGGCCTTCGCGTCGCTGTCCCGATGGTCCGGCACCGTCGCCGATCTCCTCGACACCATGTTCGATCCCGCCGTAACCTACGAAGACCTAGCGTGGATCCGGTCCCAGTGGCCCGGAAAGCTCGTCGTCAAAGGAGTCCAGTCACTCGACGACGCCCGACGGCTCGCTACCGTCGGTGTCGACGCCATCACTCTGTCTAACCACGGCGGACGCCAGCTCGACAGGGCACCCGTGCCCCTGCAACTCCTCCCCGACGTCGCCCGTGAGGTCGGCAACGACATCGAGATCCACCTCGACACTGGCATCACCTCAGGCGCCGATATCGTCGCAGCGATCGCACTCGGCGCCCGGTTCACCATGGTCGGCCGCGCCTACCTCTATGGCCTCATGGCCGGCGGCAGAGCAGGCGTCGACCGCATGATCGCCATCATGAGAGGCGACATCGAACGGACGATGCGGCTCCTGGGAGCGACCCGGCTGGACGAACTTGCTCCCCGCCATGTCACGTTGCCAGGAC
>Ga0207700_10000904_pt1 | contig 17033 bp, 9 predicted proteins | sample LARL82metaG_FD_184348 | JGI IMG/M metagenome (GOLD analysis project Ga0207700, IMG submission 184348) | Corn, switchgrass and miscanthus rhizosphere microbial communities from Kellogg Biological Station, Michigan, USA - LAR L8-2 metaG... | ecosystem: Host-associated > Plants > Roots >...
ATTCGGCAGAAAGCGCACATCAAACAGCAAGTCAGCGTCATTGGGCACGCCGGTCTTGTAGCCAAAGCTCACCACGGAAACCATAATGTCTTTATCCGTGCTGCCGGCTGTGAACTTGGCCGTAATGTGCGAACGCAACTCGTGGACATTGAATTTCGAGCTGTCCACCACAATATCCGCCAGCGTGCGAATGGGCTCCAACAAGCGGCGCTCCTGCTCCAGCGCTTTTTTCACGGTAGAATCCTTGCCCAGCGGATGCGGACGGCGCGTCTCACTGAATCGCCGCAACAACGCTTCGTCGGACGCCTCAAGAAAAAGCACCGTGGTCTTGATCTGCTTGCGCAGGGACTGAATGATCTTAGGCAGGCGCTTAAGCTGCTCACCTTCGCGGATATCGGCCACCAGCGCAGCTTTTTCGATTTCCGCCGACTGCTTCGCCAGATCGGCAAAACGCGGAATCAAATCAATGGGCAGGTTGTCGACACAGTAATAATCCAGGTCTTCAAATGCCTTGAGCACTGAAGCTTTTCCGGAACCTGACATTCCGGTAATGATGACCAGATGAGTAGCGCTTTGGCGCGGTCGCGATTTTACACGTCCGCCTTGGTTCACTTTCCGGGTGGGAGACACAAAAAAATCTTATCACGGCGCGGAATATACCAAGTAATTGCCAGAAATTCCAAAAATCCAAATTGAAAAGCTGAGCACTCTTAATTCATCGCGCGGAGTGCGGACCCTCACTTTCGGCGATCTTTGGCAATTATGGATTTTTGGCAATGCTCCACTGCGGTGCAGCCGCAAACGCCGCCTGTAGTGAGGCCGGCTCCAACTGGCTTGAGATTGAATACATGCTGCGCCACGCGCGCGTCAACATGCGTGATTCCATCTGGCGCTTCCACTCCGCGGCGCTTTCTTCCACCAACGTACGTCCCGGAGAAACCGGCAACCCGCGCAGCTCAGCAAGATATCCCGTACCCAGCTTCTCCCACGCATCAAACAAGCGGCCTTCTGCCCAGAGCAATGCGATATCCAGGCGCTGCTTTTGCAAACGCGTGAGCTTGTTGTTGCGGATGCGGTAAACCCAAAACAGAGCTTTGGAAGGATTGTCGCGGAACCACGCCTGAAAAACTGCGGCCTCAAGAAACAGATGATCGCGCATTTTCGGCGTGGAATAAGAGAGGACTTCCAGCGCGCCTTCCAGATATTTTGTAGCGCAGGTGATGTCCTGGCGCTCCGCCGCCCACAGGTAAGCCAGCCAGCGTGCGATGTAAGCATCGCGTGAGTCGTCAGAGACTGCGGCGGCGCGGGTAACGCAAGCCTGGTCCCAATCACGCGGGTGGCGACCCTGGTTCAGGGCAATCTGGCAGCGGATGTTCGACAGCCAGCGCTCGGCTTTAGCGTCATTGCGCAGCAGCATCAGCAGACGCGCGCCGTCAGAAAAGATGCCGCGACGATTCACGTCCGGCAGAGAGGCAGCAATCGCCAGCAGCGCGGAAAATACCGCGGCCACATGCAAGCTGAAAGAAACAATAAAATTTGGCTGAGCAAAATACAGCGCGGTCTCTAATCCGCCTGCCAGCGCAATACTGGCGGCTGGTCCGCCGAGCGTCAAAAACAATAAGCGACGGCGCAAAGTGGCGTCATCTTGATCACTCACGCGCGGCTCAATGACGGCTGCTCCCAGAGTGATCACGTCACCGCAATACGGTTCACCGCAGCGAGCGCGCCTGCCCAACTGCAGCACGCCAATTTTGATTTGTTTTAGCCGGAAGCCAGAAAACCATCCCGCCACCATGTGGCCCATTTCATGAGCGAAAGCAGCACTCAGAGCGGCGATCACAGGAATCAGCGCGGCCCAATATCCCGGCGCGACATCAACCATGGCGCGCAGGCTGGGCAATGCAACCAGAATCAGAATCGCCAGGCTGCTGGCAAGAAAATATTCGCCCGCGCTCAGACTTTCTTTGGTCTGCGGCGGCAAAGGGCGGAACACATCCAGCACAGGCGTGGACGTCGGCGAGTAATGTTGTGCGGTGTTCAGTTTAGTTTTGGCTGCAAGTTCCATGGGGAGTACGGTCCAAACGGCCCTTCCACCCACAATCATAGGGTCAACAATGCCTTGCTGGCATGAGGTCGTTGGTAGATGGCCTTTGGTCACTTCATGCCAGTGCAGCGACCCGCTCAACAATCGGGCCGCAAGCACCAGCAAACGGACGCACTCCCCAAGTTATCGTGCGCCTCAGATCAAGGCTTGCGGGAAGCCTCCCCACCAATCGTCAGCTTGATTCCGCTGCGGAAGTTGAATGGCAATGCCGGAAACCCCGGCGCCGGATCATAGTGCTGGCTGGCCAGGTTTTCGATTGCCGAATAAAGCTGCATATAACGGTTCAAACGATAACTCCCGCTGACGTCAACCTTCTGGTAGGCCTCTGCCAGATTGCGGTTAGGCAGAAGCATTGTGGAACCGAAAGATGAATCGAAGAGAAACGTGCTGCTGTCTCGACGGCCGACAAAGTTTCCACTTAGCGCCAGCGCCAGCTTGCGTCGCGCATAACCTAGATAAACACTGGCAACGTGTGGAGCCCGATTGAAAGGCCGGTTTCCTTTCAGCGGAGAAAATGCTCCGATAGGAATGGTTGGGAACAGTGGATTGAACGATGGCAAAAGCTCATCGCTGGAAAACGAACGACGCACCACTCCATCAAGATACGTGTAAGCAGCGCGCGCGGTGAATCCATGACCAAGACTCAGATCGAGTTCAGATTCCGCGCCGAGTGAACGGGTAGCCAGTGAATTCACGCTTGCGCCAAAGGGCGTATCAGCCACAATCTGAGCGGGGACGCCCAGCTGCGCCAGCCCGCCGGGACTCACGAATTCAATCTCATCACTGAAGTGATTGTGAAAAAACGTGACGCCGAGCTTTGCGCGGCCGTTCCAGAAATATTGGTCCACGCCTGCATCAAAACTGCGCGACCGTACAGCGCCAATCGGGCCGACGTGAAACTGCGAGATCAACTGCGGCCCGTCCGGCAGTTGCGAGAGCAGCGCGAACAAAGAATTGCTGGCGGAAAAAATATCCGGCTCCTGGATTCCCTGCCCGTAGTTGAATTTAAGTTTGGTGCCAGAAAGCGCGCCGCTGGCGCTTGGCCGCACCAGGTGGTACGCGAGCGATGTCCGGGGCGTCGCGGCCAGACCGAACACCGCATTTTTTTCCACCCCAACGCCAAGCGTGGCATAAAGGCGGTTCCACAGGTTTCCGTGGACTTCGCCCGTATAGCTGTAATTAGTACGCTCCACCGGCTTGGGTCCGCGTTCATTCTCAAAGTGGAAAGCAAAAAGCGCGGCCAGGCGCGTACCGAACGAATAGTCAGACTGGAACGTAAGCAGGTCGCTATTGTTCAGAATAAAGAAACGCTGAGGGTAGTCGCCGAAAAAATCCAGGATCGCCTGGCCTGTGGTGCTGAATCCGTTGGCACCGTGGATCGTCACCACGTTCCCAAGAAAGTTGCCAAAAGGGTCAGGTATTCCCGTCGGCGAGGGATTCACAAACTGCGAGTTCTGCCGCGTTGCACCATAACGCAAAAGATTGTGCCAGTGTGCTGTGGTCTGGTTTTGCAGCGTCGCGCCGATGTAAGTATTATCTTCTGTCTGAAAAGAGTCGTCGGGGATTCCGAAGAAATCAATCGCGTTGGGAACATCCACCTTAGCTGCAACTCGTCGCACCGTCAGGCGCAAGCTGGTGGAAGCGCCGGGCGACCAGCCAAAATTTCCCGCATAGGTTCCATTGTGAAAGTGAGGATTGCTGGAAGTATTGCCACCATCGTAGCGCGCGAATTCAGAAAAGTAATCGATCTGCCGGAAGATGCCGCCGAAAGAAAGATCGTTATGCAGGCTGTTGAAGTTTCCAGCGTCAAAGGCATAGCTAACTTGTGGAGTGAACGTTGAGCCCTGCAGCGTGGTCAGGTTCACCACTCCGGCCATCGCGTCGGAGCCATAGAGTGCACTGTTCGGGCCGCGAAGGATTTCAACCTGGTCAATGCCCGTGGTAAAGATTGCGCCAAAATCCACCGTACCCCCGATTTCATTCAGGGGAACGCCATCCAGAAGGACTTTGTTGAATTTGCTCTCGCCCCCGCGGATGAAGAGCGATTCATTAATCCCGCGCTGGCCATTTTCCAGAACCTGAACGCCGGGAACCGGACGCAACGTTTCCAATACTTCCGGCTTGTACTGGAATTGATCTGAGGTGACGACGGAAACGGAAGCTCCGGTCTGCGTTTCCGGCAGGCTGGTCCCGGTGGCGGAAACGACTATCTGCTGCGACACGCTGCCGACCTTTAGCGTGAGATCAACCGCCGCATTGCTGCTGCTGCCAATGTAGATCGCTTCACTCTGTTGCGTTGCGAATGAAGGCGCAGTGGTTCTTACCTGGTAGCGTCCGGACGGAAGCGGCAGGAACCGATACTTCCCTTCCGCATCCGTGGTGGTTACAGAAACTTGTTTACCTTGACGAAGAAGTTCGACCTGAGCGCCGGAGATCACTGCGCCAAGAGGATCAGTGACCGTTCCGTGGATGCTGCCGCCTTCGGCAATGGCGGCAACAGTTGTGAGTGCAAGCGCCAGCACAAAGCCGGCATAAAAAAGCGATTTCATCAGTAAGACTCCTCCCGCGGAAGTAGTCAATGAACGCCGGAGCGACGGAGTAGAGGGCTTCTTGAGCGTGCAAAAAAATCAGAGATCAGCACGTTGAGCCTGGGCAATCGATCTATGAATTGAAAAATTCTGACCAGCGAAAAATCCTGCGGCCATCAAACTCTTGCAACAGTAGATCGGACCCAGAATCGCAAGAAAGCTCTCCGGCTCTCCCTGCGCAGCCGGAAACGCCCAATTGACGGGCATCTGGCCGGTCTCCTGACTTACGCCTCAATGAGCCTGAAGCTCCTTCCCGGGACGATTCTCGCCCATTCACGCCAAAATCAGGCGAGAATGGGAACCTTCCCAGTGGTATGTTGCTCAGGTTCTCAGCGCTTACAGTTGCGGGGCAGTGGCGGATTCTCACCGCGCTTCCCATTACCAGATGGAAGAAAACTATATGAGAGTGGCAGCTGAGGTCAAGGGATTTGGTAAATGAGCAATTTGGTAATTGGATAATTTAAAGACTGATCGAAGCTGTCCGGCAAAGCCGCCCAACACCGACCTAAATCATTTTTTTCCGCTTTTTCCAGATCACATACGCGAGTGCTGTAAGAAGCGCGGCAATCCCACTGAGAAGTATCCACATTGGATTCTCTTGCCGGCCGGGAATTGCCGGAAGGACTGCAGCTGTCGTCTCAGGCTTCAGAGAGCCAACAGCAGCAGGAGAACTCATCGTCGATGAAGCGGTTGCTGCCTGGGTCGACGCCGCCAACCCAATCCCAGATATCTCAAACGCAGCCACGTCACGCACCACGGGCTTGCCAACTGCCTGTTCCACACGGAGCCCCTGCACCATGCCGGGACTGGTGAAAGCCGCGGACGACGACGGCTTGAATGAAATAGAAGGAGGATGCATGACGGCGAAATTCCTGATCGGATACGGGAGCTTTATCTGCAACCGGGTCGGTTCGCTGTAAGGAAGGTGGTAAACAAATTTGAATAGCGTAGCGCCCGGCCTGATCGGGAAATCCACGGCGTAGCGCCCTTGCTGTCCTTTGATGGGAACGGGCGCAAGATTTACCCAGACTCCCCCGCCACCCTTCTTGACCATAAGCGAATCCAGCGTTGCTTTGGGCGCGATGGAAATCTCAAAGTTGCGCGGACTGAATTGCGTGACTGGCGGAACGGAATCATTTGCGATGCTGTACATCTCGGTTATCTTCAGCGTTTCTCCATCTGATTCCACCTGGGCAATGCCAAGAGTTCCCTGCAGGTCGCGGATGTGCGTAACCGCATCGAAAACCGATATACTCAGCGGCCCCTTCCCGTTCGTGGTCTGGTCATAGTTCACTCCCTGATGCACTACCCGGACAATATGCGGGACATCGGCGGAGGAGAGAGGCAAGCTAAACGCACCAGCGGCATCGACTCGCGTTTTGGCTTCTTCTTCCATGCCATTTTGCAAACGCAGCAGGATGACCTCATCACCGGCGGCTGTTTTGCCGGAAGTCTGGTTGTGCACCACACCTTGAATGGTATCGGCAGCACAAGCAGATAGCGCGCATGAAAAGCCCACAAACAAGAGAGCGCTCTTGATTCCAGAACTGATATTCATAAAAACTTCACCCTATGGATCGCTTTTCCAACAACTCCTCTTTTGGAAAGACGTACGCTCGATCTTAAAAACGCGGCGCAGCGCCGTGGCCTTACGGCCTTGAAATCCTTCTCATGTCTTCAGCCCAGCTCACTCTGTCGTCGCGTCAGCTACCGGAAAAGTCCGAGGCGCCCGGCCAAACATGACGCCGGTTTCAACCTCCAATCGCTGCCCGTTTCGTTCGTAAGGCCTGAACTTCCACTGCTTCAACGCCTCGCTGATCGCCTTTTGCTGCTCAGAGTACGCGCTTAGAAAGTGGATGTGTTTGACCTTGCCCTCCTTATCGATGATGATGCGCACGGGAATCGCGTTATACCGCTGCTGCGTAAGCACGGGTTCAACCCGCTCCAGCACGTTTTCACCGGCTGCGTAATCCTTGATGCACACGGGAACATTGCCCCCGCCCGTGCCTTCCTCAACCGGAAATTTTATTTTGCTATTCAAGTCCTGGACCAACGCTTCCAGCGCTTTCGGATCGTGGTTCATCAGGACGATTTCCACGGTATGGCAGCGAATCTGCGTGGCCAACACGTACCAGTGCAGCTCCGCATCCGGTGACCAGTAGGCAAAGAACATGAAAGGTTGGCCACCAACTGTGGTCTGAGTTGGCTTGAGCTCCACTCGATAATATTCCGGCAGATGGTTTTTGGAGTAGTTCACAAATTGCCGCGCATTGGTGACCGGCAGCGGGGTAAAAAACATGTCCTGAGCGGTGAACATGATGCTGCCTCTGGCCTCTCCTTTGCCGGCGCTCTGGCCAAACTGCAAGCTGCCACTCCCGGTGAGCTCCGCGAGTACATAGCTGCCGGTTTCAGATGGGGGTGGCGGCGTGAATTTCTGTAGCCAACCGGGCGGCAGAGCGTAGCTGATGCCAAAATATTGGTCGGTGAAGACATTGTTGGTGAGGGCAGCGGCTTCTGGCACCGGAGTTATTGAATCGCTGGCGCTTGACCATGCGCCCTTAACGATGATGGTGTCCTTGGGCACGATTCCCTCAGGCTTAGGATTGGTGACGTTGGAAAAATCCCCTCCACTCCGCGATGACGCAGGCTGGACTGAGGCATTTTGGGCCGGGGCATTCCGGATTGGCGTGTCAGAAATCGGCGCCGGTTGAATGCTTTGACCCTGGGCCACGAATGGCATCAATAGGCAAATAGCGATCAGGGAACCCGAACATCTGGACTGCATACTTCTCTACCTCCTAAACCCCGTTGCTGTCCTTAGAAAACCAGGGCGAGACCAGGTTCGATCCCGCCCGGAGAGCTAGCGATCAAATTGCGGTTTACAGCGACCGCAGGAAATTGATCAGGTTCTGCTGGTCGGTCAAGCTCAGAGCAGCAGCCGCGTTGAGCGAGGCGTTTGCTTCCGATCCATTGCTGCCATGGGCATTGATAACCGTGACCAGGTTATTGGTGCGTCCATCGTGCAGGAAGAAGATGCGCTGTCCCAGTCCCCACAACGGCGCTGTGCGGAATTGGTCTCCGCCTGCTCCGCCCTGGGAGACATTGTCCGCCAATCCAGTGCCCATATGGTGGACCTCAAGATCGGAGAACAGGTTGGCGGTGGCATTGCTCAAGCCCGCCGTCAATTGCGAAGGCTGAGTGGTGAGCGATGGCGTATGACAGACGGCGCAGCCAACGGAAGTGAAGAGCGTACGGCCGCGGGCGATCGAAGTCGAGCCGCCGGGAACGGTGGTGGAAGGCGTAGGCGGAGCCAGGTCTTCCATAAAGACCGCGAACAGCGTTACGTCGCTGGCGCTGGTCGAGGCGCTGGTCCCGTTGGAATGGGTGATGTCCTCCGGGTAGCCGACATGGGCCAGGTTCAGGCAGCCCGTCGGAAGTCCAGTCTGGCCGGACCCGCCACCGCCATCTTCGCCCGGCAGCGGGCGGTCTTGCGTGAAGAGCTCGTTGCTCACGCCCATTTCGACGTTGTAGGCCTCACCAGCGAAAATCAGCAGCGATTTATTCTGAGCCTTCCAGCCAAAGCGGCTGATGGTCCCATCATTGCCGTTATGGTTGAAAGCCCCGGCAACACCAAAAGCATTGCCGGCCTGGGCTGCCTGATTTTTCAGCAAGGTTGAATCGTCGATGTTTGCCATCAAGCCCGTGCCAAACGTCGGTGTGGGAATGCGGAAGATGAGGTTATTGGCATTTGCCGCCGCGGTAAAGCCAGGCTGCGTCAGGCTGCAACCCGCCGCATCGGCGCGTCCGGAAACCGTGAACAGGTCTTCGACGCCGCCGTTCGGGCTATTGAGATTGACAGTGCCGTTGGCGTTAAAGAAAAACGGAAACCGTGCTTCGCGCACTGGGCCGGTGGCAGTGACGAAAGATGGGATGGTGTTCGTGCTGCTGCTTACCGTGCCATTGGCAATCACCTGGCTCTGCGGGTTAGGTCCCACGTTGGGAAAGACATTGGCGCTGGGACTGGTTCCGCCGGGAGCTGGCTGAGAGTGGCATCCGCCGCACGAATCCAAATTAAACCGGGGTCCGAGACCGACGTTGTCTCCCGTAACCGTCTGATGTTCATTGAACTGACCGAGTCCGGCATTGAAAAATGCCAGATCATTTGCATTCGCGGATACTGATGCCAGGGGCTGACCGGCATTGACTCCCGTCGAGCTCCGAACCCCGGGGTCAGTGACCTGTGCAAACGCCGTTCCGACCAGCAAAAGCGCTGCGATTGTGAGTGTTACAACAGAGATGTTCCGCCTCGTCATTGCGAGTTCCTCCTGAGATTTTGTTGGTTCTGTAGCGAGAACTCTGCCGTACTGCAGACGATTAGGGCTTGTCTGCCAAAGGTGAACGGGTGGGAAAATTCAAGCGTTCCTGCGCTTGCTCATTGCGGGCACAAAGCCAAGCCATAGGAACGCGGCCAAACATACAGCAACTCTGATTTCAGAGTCAACACAAATTCTTGATAAAGCCTTGATAACAATGGACTAGCAGTTCCATAATGGGAAACGTTCATCGCGCCCGGTCCCTTTTGTAGACGAGGTTCGACCATGCCCACGAATGAGCCATGCACGCTCGCTAATTCCGAGTTCCTCCCTCGAAATCCAGTGAATTCTGTTGAACTGTTTGGGAACCCTTTGCCGTGACTGCAGACAATTGGAAGCGGTCTGCCAATAGGTGACGGGTTGGAAAATCTTGAAGTGGAGCTATTGAAACGCTGCCCTGGCGAATGATGCAAGCCAAAGGCAGGAGAAAAGTACAGCAACTCAGAAGTAGTGTCAAGCAAAATGAAGAGTTTTCTTAGAAACGCGTTCAGGCAATGGACGCAACAGTTTATGGCCGTTGGCAATTGCTATTGCCGTTTGGGGAATTTAGGATGTGCGGTTCGCAATACTACGGTCCGCCCGGAGAAAATCGAAAATGTCCTGCGCCACTTCCGCGAAAAAAATCACGCGTCACCGCTTCCTCTCGCTCCTGATCATCATGTTCCTGATTTCCTTCTGCATGTTTGCCCAGACGGATGCCAATACGTCGCAAGGCAATGCAGCGAGCAAGAAGACTGCAACCGGTAAAAACAAAAAGCAGTCCGGCGCAAAGAGCGAGGAAAAAAAGACTGAAGCGCAGCCCAGCGGCACAGAAAAGGCACCGGCAAACGATGGCGATCAGGAAGAAGCGAAGGGTCCGTGGCATGGTTTGACGTGGCGGCTCATTGGGCCTTTCCGTGGCGGACGCGTACTGGCAGTGAGTGGCGTAGTCGGCGACCAGCACACATATTACTTCGGCGGAACGGGCGGCGGCGTTTGGAAGACTACTGACGGCGGACTAACGTGGCGCCCTTTGACTGACAAAGTGAAAGACATGGCGCCTTCCATCGGCGCAATTGCCGTTGCGCCTTCCGATCCCAACGTGATCTACGCCGGAACCGGCGAAGCCTGCATTCGCGGCGACATTATCAACGGCAATGGAATCTACAAATCAATCGACGCAGGCAAAACGTGGACATACTCTGGGCTGCGCGACACCAGCACCATCGGGCGCGTTGCCGTAAATCCCAAAAATCCTGACATCGTCTATGTGGCAGCGCTGGGTCATGTGTTTGGCGCGAACCCAGAACGCGGTATCTATCGCACAACTGACGGCGGGAAGAATTGGACCAAAGTCCTTTATAAAGACGAAAACTCCGGCGGGATCGATATCTCGATGGATCCTTCCAATCCTAATGTCATCTTCGCTTCATTGTGGCAGGCGCGACGCACACCCTGGGGAATGGACAGCGGTGGCCCGGGCAGCGGGCTGTATCGCAGTACCGATGGCGGCACAACGTGGAAGCATCTTACCGGACATGGATTGCCGGAAGGAACGCTGGGCCGCATTGGACTTGCTGTGGCTTACAGCGGCAATCGCGTGTGGGCGCTGGTGGAAGCAGATAAAGGCGGTCTCTTCCGTTCCGACGATGGCGGCGATTCATGGACGCTGACCAACAGTGATCGCCAATATCGCCAACGCGCGTTTTATTACACGCACGTTTTTGCCGATCCCCGCAATGCAGACGGCGTCTATGTGCTAAATACGGGCATGTATCGCTCCAACGACGGCGGAAAAACTTTTCGCCCCATCCGCGTTCCGCACGGCGACAATCACGGCCTGTGGATTGATCCCAATGACCCGAACCGGATGATTGAATCGAATGACGGCGGAGCCAACGTGAGCACGAATGGCGGCGCAAGCTGGACTAGCCAGGCCAACCAGCCCACGGCGCAGTTCTATCACGTGGTCACAGACAATCGTTTCCCTTATTACCTCTATGGATCGCAGCAGGACAATTCTTCTGTAGCGATTGCCAGCGCAGCCCCGGGTGGCATTGATCGCACAAGCTGGTACGCCGTAGGCGGAGGTGAAAGCGGCTACATTGCGCCTGATCCGCGCGATCCTGAGATCGTTTATGCCGGTTCTTACGGCGGCGACATCACACGCTACGACCATCGCACGGAAGAAACCAAAAACGTAACGCCGTGGCCTATCAATCCCATCGGAGCTGCAGCGGCTGATCAGAAGTATCGTTTTCAGTGGACAGAGCCAATCGTGTTTTCTCCGCACGATCCCAAGACTCTCTACTTCGCAGCGCAGGTGCTGTTCAAATCAACGGACGAAGGCGTGAACTGGCAGATCATCAGTCCAGATCTGACGCGCAATGACAAGAGCAAGCAGGTAGCGTCCGGCGGGCCGATCACTAAGGACAATACCGGTGTGGAAGTTTATGACACCATTTTTTCGGTCGTCGAGTCTCTGATGCAGAAAGACCTGATCTGGGCGGGCTCTGACGATGGGCTGGTGCATGTGACGACCGATGGCGGAAAGAACTGGGCCAACGTCACGCCCAAAGCAATGCCGGAATGGGGCACCGTGAGCATGATTGAAGCTTCCATGTACAACGCCGGCACGGCTTATGTTTCCGTGCAGCGCCATAAGATGGATGATTTTGCTCCGTATATCTTTAAGACCACTGATTTCGGCAAGACGTGGACCACTATCGCCAGCGGCCTCCCAGCCGATGCGTTTGTTCACGCGGTGCGCGAGGACAAGAAACGCAAAGGACTGCTCTATGTCGGAACAGAACGTGGCGTGTTTTTCTCCTGGGATGACGGCGCGCATTGGGAATCGTTCCAGGGCAATCTGCCGATCTCTCCGGTTTACGATCTCACGGTACACGGCAATGACCTGCTGGTGGCGACCCATGGACGCGCGTTCTGGGCGCTGGACGATCTTTCTCCGCTACAACAATACAAGCCTGAAATGGCGAATGAAGAAGTACATCTTTACGCGCCCAGCGCTGCCAACCATACAACGTTTGGTGGCGGCTTCGGGGGCGGTGGTGGCGAGCGTGGACAAAACCCGCCCAATGGCGCAGTCATTTACTATTCGCTGAAGGCGGCGTTGAAGAAGCCGGGCGAGAAGAAGCCAGAAGAGAAAAAAGCAGAAGGCGGCGCAGCAGCGACTCCCGCTGCAACTGCGGCGAAAGAAACATCGACAGAAGGCAAAGAGCCTGGAGAAAAGCAACCAGCCAACGCTCCCGTCCCGCCAAAACCTGAATCCCCCAATGAAGCAGCCGACGCCGCAAAAAGCTCGCCTATCAGTCTTGAAATTCTGGACCAGAAAGGCCAAGTCATTCGCAAATATCCACCTAAGCCGCAGCCCGGAGGCGATGCCGGCGACGACGAAGGTTTTGGACCGCGTCCCGCTGAGCGCGGACTGCCTACAGAAGCCGGACTCAACCGCTTTGTTTGGGACATGCGTTATGAAGGCGCGACCAAGGTTCCGCGTTCGCCACTTTGGGCCGGCGGAACGGATGGGCCTCAGGCTGTTCCCGGCAAATATCAGGTGCGGCTGACCGTGAATGGAAAGCAATATACCGCACCGCTGGAAATTGTTCCTGATCCGCGGCTGAAAGTCACGCAGCAGGACCTGGAAAAGCAGTTCGATCTGCTCATCAAGATCCGCGATCGGGTTACCCAGGCGCATGAAACGGTAAACCAGATTCGGGACATCCGGACCCAGATTACTGACCTGAATAAGCGTCTGGAAAAGCAGCCCCAGGCCAAAGCCGTGGCTGACGCCGGAAAGCAACTGGACAAGAAAATGACCGAAGTGGAAGAAGTGCTGATCCAGACCAAGGCCAAGAGCGGGCAAGACGTGCTGAACTATCCTATCCGACTGAATAACTATCTGGTCGCGCTCGGAGGCGTGGTGGAAAGCGCCGATTCGGCCCCGACCCAGGTTTCCTATGAAGTTTTTGACATGCTCAGCAAACAACTGGATGAACAACTGGCCAAATGGAAGCAGATTCTGGGCACGGACGTACCGGCATATAACGAAGTCGTAAAAAAACAGGAGGTCCCAGCGATCATTCTGGCCAAACCAGCGGACCGCTAAATCAGCTCCTGAAAAGCGCAAAAACCTCATAAATAGGGGTATTTAGAGCGGTTGTGGCCTGTTCCATTTTGGTACATTTTCGGAATTACCAAAGTGCCCGCTTCGATACCCAATTTCCATTGACCCCAGATGCGGGCAGGGTTAGAGTTTGCGTGTACCAACGAGAGCAAACGAATGTCTAATACCATGTTCGCGATCTGGATCGGATTATCGGCAGGCATTCTCCTGCTGTTTCTGTATGCAGCATTTTTGAACCTGCGGCGGAGACAGTCGCCGGGCGCGGAACTGGGTGACTTAATGAACTCGTTCCTTCCGGTAAACGTGGAAGTGCTTTCAGAAGTCATGAATCCGGCACAGCAGCGGTATTTGCAGGAGACGTTCGGTCGCGATGAACTGCTTAGGATTTACCGGGAACAGGTAAGCCTGACTATTGAATGTTTGCGCCGCATGTCACACAATGCCGCCCTGCTGCAACAGGTTGGTTACGCCCAATTGCAGAGCAGTAACCAGTTAATCGCTTCACTGGCGCAGGAGATGGTGGATGCCGGCGTCCATGTCCGGCTTTACACTTTTATGGCATTGATTGTTCTGCAGGTCCGGAGTTCCCTGCAAGTGCTGCCGCTGTTTTCAGCCGTTAATATTGGGGACGTTCGCGGCATTGTTGCCTCAAGCCTGATGCCGGCCTATGCTCTGCTCAAAGACAAAGCCGACCATCTTACGTGCCTGAAGTTTTCCAGCCTGAATGAGCCTCTGGCGCAGAGCCTGTAAAGTCCTCACCCTCCCGACAAGAATTTTGCGTTATTTAGGTCAGCCTTTGCCCTGGGACATAAAGTCCTTCAAAGAACCTTGCCATTTCTTCGCTTCATGGAGTGCTTCAGTTGAGAGCGCCGGAGGGATGGAACCTTGATCTTTGGGCGGGGTCCAGAAACTGTAGAGCCAAATGATACAGGCAATGTCATAGGCGACTTCAGAGATTCGGCTGATCAGCACAGTCGCGCTTGGAGTATGCGACCAAATCCCAAGCGACGCCAGAGAAGTGGATACATCGAGGCCGAACCCCAAGGCAATCCCGAACTCCTGTTTCTTCCACTGCCTTCCCATGATCAGCATGAGCGCAATAAAAAAGACGAGAATCAGAGCACGAACAAAACTGTAGACATAGACAGTGGCTTGAAGCACTTTGAGGTGGCCGCTTATCAGAGCGAGAGCGGTGGCAGACAAAGTTGTAAGAAGTGCCGCCAACAGAAATATGTAGCGGTAGAGACGAACTTTGTAAAAGCCCGGGAAAAGCCGTTTGACGAATAGTTCGTAAGTAGCCACTAAGGAAAAACAGGTGTAAATGATGTCAGAAACCCAATATACGTAGTAATAAGTATGGATCGGAGCTGCGAACCACGCGAGGCGCACAATCCCGACCACCTCGGTTGCAATTAGATAAGAAAAGAAAAAAGGGTACTCTGAAACCCAACGGCGAACAAGGAAGACGCCCAGCAGAACTGCCACGACAGGCAGCGCGACCCAACCAAGCAAATCCCACGTCCAGCCATGGAAGTTCATTCAGCAGTCAGCCTAAACCAGCAACCATGTCGTGGCAAATCAAATTTCGCCCTTGGCAAAAGCAGTCTTGGATTAGCCAGCTGTTGCGAGCGTGACTGGAGGCACTGGCACTCCAGGCCCCGCAAAGGAACTATTTTGTGAAAGAGCAGCGGCAGACATTACCACCGTAAGAACAACCATACGAATTGCGATCTTCATGATTAATTTCCTCCAATATTTGCTTCTTCAGAATTTTTTGCCCCGAAAGTTGCGAATAGACTACATGAAAACTCCAAACGCGCCACAACAATTAACAATCCCTGCTATTTTTGCAAATTCACCTATGCTTAACATAGGCCAAGGCAATGAATTGCATAGCCCATGGAGCTTGCCGCAAACATCCTCGCCGCAAATAATTCAAATTCAGGAACTTAGCGGGAATTGAGACAGTTCTTCTGGCGCCTTTAGCTGCTGTTCCGGGTCGACGATAGCGACAAATCCATTGTCTCATTCGGAAAATTATTAAAAAAATTACACCCTTTGAATATCAAAGCGACAATTCGACCCGCATCTGGGCCCCTTCATTACACGATCCGCCCTGGAAAAATTTAGTGCAAATGAGTCGTAATGGCTCCCCAAACCGCTATTTCTTAGCTTCCTTTTTCAAGCGTTGGGTGCTTGCGATGGAAATCCGTTGCATCCTGATAAGCCTTGGCCAGCGCCAGCATTTTCGCTTCGCCGTAAAGATTGCCGAGGAACGTGAGGCTGACCGGCGTGCCAGGGCCTCCACCTTCCGCTTCTCCGTTTTCACGCACACGCGCTTTCGGTGCATCGTCACCACGAAAGCCATTGGGCAGGATGACCGCCGGATGTCCCGTTAAATTTGTGATCAGCAGTTGCGTGCTGAACGTGGGCGCGACAATCACATCCACTTGATCAAACACCTTTGCCGCCAATTCCATCGCGGTGGTGCGGGCGCGGTTGGCCTGAATATATTCCACCGCCGGAATGAATCGCGCGGCGCGAAAAGTATTCGGCCAGTCATCTTTGGTCTGTTGGGTCAGCAGTTTGTCACGCCCGCTGCGTGTGAGCTCATCAAAGGCAGCGGCGGCTTCCGCCAGCAAAATGCTGCGCATGGCGCCGTAAGGATATTTAGGGAACTCCACGGGAATCAGGTTCACGCCCATGGAGCGCAGCTTGGCCAGCGCGGCTTCATCGAATTTACGATCATATTGCCGGCGAGCCATGGCCTCCGCTCGATTGGCCTTTTCTTCCGCCTGTTTTTTCTTTTCATCTTCACTGAGCTGTTTTTCTTCTTTCGCGGGCGCGGTTTCCTGTGGGGGCGGTTGTTGTTCAAAGTCGGACTTTAGATATCCGACGCGCAGCTTGCGCCAATCAAGGTTCGCGTCCCAGTTGAATGCGGCGTTGTGCACCGTGCGATCATGGCCGTCAGGCCCGTGGATCGCGCTCAGCACAATCGCCGTGTCTTCCACCGCGCGGCAGAGTGGACCAAGTTTGTCCATGGTCCACGAAAGCGCCATGGCGCCGGTGCGCGGAACAAATCCAAATGTCGGGCGCAAGCCGGTTGTTCCGCAACGGGTTGACGGAGAAGAAATCGATCCCAGCGTCTCTGAGCCGATGGCAAATGCCACGCAGCCGGCAGCGGTTGCAGAAGCCGATCCTGCCGAAGAGCCGCTTGAGCCTTGCTTGGTGTTCCAGGGATTGCGGGTCATGCCGCCAAACCATTTGTCACCCTGGGCCAGTGCGCCCAGCGTGAGCTTGGCCACCAGCACGGCTCCAGCCGCATCCAGCCGCTTGACCACGGTTGCGTCTTCATCAATCTTCTGGTCTTCAAATCCGCCAGCGCCCCATGTGGTGCGATATCCCTTGACCGCCAGCAAATCTTTAGCTCCCCACGGCAGCCCATGCAGCGGGCCACGATACTTCCCTGCCGCAATTTCACGGTCGGCATCTTTGGCCTGCGCCAGCGCTCGTTCCTCAGTTAATGTAATCACAAACTTCAGCATCGGGTCATAACGCTTGAGCCGCGCAATATACATTTCGGTCAGCGCAGTTGAAGAAACTTTCTTCGTGCGGACCAACTCCGCCAACTGGCGCACGGAATAAAACGCCAGATCTTCCAGATTTTTCGGCGCAACGCCGCCAACGGCAGGCGCGGCGGAAATCTTGATGGGACGTCTCTCGGTCTCAAATTTCATTCCGGGCAGCACAGGATCAAAGATCACCGCGGGAGCAACTTCATTCTTGATGTGCAGCTTGTAGATCGCGTCAAAGCCCTCGGTATAGCTGTTGAGGTCTTCCAGCAT
>Ga0207700_10000906_pt1 | contig 17010 bp, 13 predicted proteins | sample LARL82metaG_FD_184348 | JGI IMG/M metagenome (GOLD analysis project Ga0207700, IMG submission 184348) | Corn, switchgrass and miscanthus rhizosphere microbial communities from Kellogg Biological Station, Michigan, USA - LAR L8-2 metaG... | ecosystem: Host-associated > Plants > Roots >...
GCCTGGTCCATCTTCGGCATCAGTACCTGCTCGGCGTAGGCGTTGTAGGCCGGGACGCTCGCCATCATGTTGGAGATGACCAGCCCGCGCAGGTGCTGCTGGTGGTGCAGCGCATACTCCATGCCGAGGATGCCGCCCCAGGACTGGCCGTAAAGCACGAAGTCGTCGCGGTCCAGGCCCAGTGCCTGGCGGACCTGCTCCACCTCGTCCACGAAGCGGTCAAGCTCCCACAGCGACGGGTCGTCGGGCTGGTCGCTGAATCCCGAGCCGAGCTGGTCGTAGTAGTAGTACTCGATCCCGGCCGCGGGCAGGAAGCTGTCGCACGCCTCCAGGTACTCGTGCGTGGACCCGGGGCCGCCGTGCAGCAGCAGCACCCGGAGCCGCGGGTTGTTGCCGATCCGCTTCACCCACACCTGGTAGGTGCCCTTCGGCGTGCTGACCGGAATCCGCTGCGCGCCGCCGCCCAGCACGTCGTCCCTGCCTGAGTAGTCCAGATAACCCGGCACTGCTGCCTCCCTCCCGGGGGCGCCGGTCCTCAGTGCCCGGTCGCGCGCCCGACCTGCAGTGTGGCAGCAAGCACCGCCCGCTGGGTAGGCAGGGCCTCGGCATGCAGGCGCCGGCCGGCGTCGGTGAGGCAGACGTAGATGCCGCGCCGGTCGTCGTCGCACAGCGAGCGCCCGACCAGGCCGTGCTGTTCGAGCCGGCCGATCATCCGGGACAGCGCGCTCTGGCTCAGGTGCACCGACTCGGCCAGTTCCTGCACCCGGAACTTATGACCGGGATTCTCGGCCAGGCGTTCGAGCACCTCGAACTCGGTGACCCCGAGGCCGTGCCGCTCGCCCAGGTCATGTTCCAGGGCCGCGGTCACCGCCGCGTGGCTGGCCACCAGCGCGCGCCACTCGCTGACCAGCTCCGGATCCCCTGTCATGGGCGGAGTCTAGCGCCGCGCCGCCGATAGTTGCAAGCACATTTAATGCAGTTGCAACTATTGCTCGTGCATGCATAGCGTGGGCGACATGAACTCGGCAACAACCTCCCTTGCCGGAAGCCGCTGGAGCCCGCGTCTGTGGGGCATCCTCGTCGTGCTGTGCGGCGCCCTGTTCCTTGACGCCCTCGATGTCTCCATGGTCGGCGTGGCCCTGCCGTCCATCCGCGCCGACCTCGGCCTGTCCACCGCCAGCCTGCAATGGGTGGTCAGCGGCTACGTGCTCGGCTACGGCGGGCTGCTGCTGCTCGGCGGCCGCGCCGCCGACCTGCTCGGCCGCCGCCGGGTGTTCCTGGCCGCGCTCGCCGTGTTCGCCGTCGCCTCGCTGCTTGGCGGCCTGGTCAGCTCCGCCGGTCTGCTCATCGCCGCACGCCTGGTCAAGGGCATGGCGGCGGCCTTCACCGCCCCGGCAGGGCTGTCCATCATCACCACCACGTTCGCCGAGGGGCACGCCAGGAACCGGGCGCTGAGCATCTACTCGGCGTTCGGCGCGGCCGGCTTCTCGCTCGGCCTCGTGCTGTCCGGGCTGCTCACCGAGGTCAACTGGCGGTGGACGCTGCTGATGCCCGCGCCGATCGCCGCGGCGATCCTGATCGCGGGGATGCGGCTGATCCCGCGCGCGGACTCCCCGGTCACGGCCGGCTTCCGGGCCCACGCCAGCCACGGCGCCGCTCCCCCGGCCCGCCGCGGGTTCGACCTGCTCGGGGCGGTCACGGTGACCGCGGGCATGCTGCTGCTGGTGTACGCGGTGGTCAGCGCGCCGCAGGTGGGCTGGGCCTCGCCCCGGACGCTGGGTTCCTTCGCGGCCGCCATCGCCCTGCTCGGCGCCTTCGTCGCGGTCGAGCGCCGCAGCCGTGACCCCCTGGTCCGGCTGGGCATCTTCCGGTCCGGTGAACTGACCCGGGCGAACCTGGGTGCGATGGTCCTGTTCGGCTCGTACGTCTCGTTCCAGTTCCTGGTCACCCAGTACCTGCAGATCATGGCCGGCTGGTCGGCGCTCGGCACCGCGCTGGCGTTCCTGCCGGCCGGGGTGCTCGTCGCGGCCGCCTCGCCGCGGATGGGCTGGGTACTCGACCGGTTCGGTCCGGCCCGGGTCGTCGCCGTCGGCTTCGCCTGCCTGGCCGCGGGTTACGCGTGGTTCCTGCGGGTCGGCCCGGCACCGGACTACCTGGTGGTGATCCTGCCCTCGCTGCTGCTCATCGGCGCCGCGTTCGGCCTCGGCTTCGCCTCGCTGAACGTCCAGGCCACCGCGGGCGTCGCCGACCACGAGCAGGGCCTGGCCTCGGGCATCCTGCAGACCTCCTTCCAGGTCGGCGGGGCGATCGTGCTGGCCGTCGTCACCGCGGTGGTCGACACAAGCGGCGCCGACCACACGGTCTCCACGCAGACGCTCACCGCCTACCGGCCCGCCCTCGGCGTGATCACCGGCGTCGCGGTCCTCGGCCTGGCCGTCACGCTGGCCGGCCTGCGCTCTGCCCGGCCACGCCCTGCTCTGGCCCCGGTGCCCGGTGAGCGCGACAAGGCGGACCTCGAGGTGACGGGCCGCCGCTAGGAAGTCCCGCCACGGACGGCGCCGCCACTGGGCAGCCCGGTGGTGGGGCCGTCCGTAGCGCCGGATAATCGAAACACCCTGGCCCGCGGAGGTGCGCGATGGCGGCAAGCCGATGCCCGGTACACGAGGATTTCGACCCGCTCGCCCCGGAGTTCCTCGCCGATCCGTACGCGGTGCTGGCGGCCCTGCCCCTGCGCGAGGCGCCGCTGTTCTACGCCCCCTCGATCGGTTACTACGTGCTCACCAGGCACGCCGACATCGAGCGGGTGTTCCGGGACCCGGCCACGTTCTCCGCCGCGGCAGCGCAGGCACCCCTGGTGCCGCTGGTACCAGAGGCCGCCGAGATCCTGCTGGCCGGCGGGCACCGGCCGCAGCCGTCCATGGTCAGCCTGGACGAGCCGGCGCACACCAGGCTGCGCAAGCCCGCGGCCCGCGCGTTCAGCATGACCCGGATCCTGGCGATGATCCCGGCGATCGAAGCGACCGCGTCGCGACTGCTCGACGCGGTTGCCGGGCAGGACGAATTCGACCTGGTCGCGGCGCTCGCGTTCCCGCTGCCCGCGAACATCGTGTTTTCCCTGATGGGCGTGCCCGAAAGCGACTTCGCGCAGCTCAAGCAGTGGTGCGGGTCCCGCGCGGCGCTTGGCTGGGGCCGCCCCGCGCCCGGCGACCAGGTAGAGATCGCCACCAGCATGGCCGCCTACCGGCGCTACCTGCGCGACCTGGTGGAACGGCGGGCCGCCCAGCCGGGCGACGACCTGACCAGCGCACTGCTGGCCATCCATCGCGAGGACCCGGACCGGCTCACCCGCGAGGAGATCTCCTCCATCCTGTTCTCGCTGTCGTTCGCCGGGCACGAGACCACCTCCGGCCTGATCGGCAACACCATGCGCCGCCTGCTGGAGGACCCGGCCCGGTGGGCGCGCGTCGCCGGGCAGCCTGACCTCATCCCCGCGGCCGTCGAGGAGACGCTGCGTTACGATCCCTCGGTGCCGGTGTGGCGCCGCGTGACGATGCGCCCCGTCACGGTCGGCGGGGTGGACCTCCCCCAGGGCGCCAAGCTGTTCCTGTGGCTGGCGGCGGCGGGCAGGGACGGGGCGGTGTTCACCGACCCGGACGCCTTCGACCTGGACCGGGACAACGCCGGGCAGCATCTCGCGTTCGGGCTGGGACTGCATTACTGCCTGGGCGCCAACCTGGGCCGCCTGGAAACCCGGCTTGCGCTTGAGGAACTGGCCCGGCGGTACCCGCGGCTACGGCTCGCCGAGGATCAGGAGTTCACCTTCCACCCCAACATTTCCTTCCGCGGCCCCCAGGTGCTGCGCGTCCGCCCCGGGCCGGGCGCCGGACGTTAGCGGCGCTGGCGGGCGGCGAGCAGCATGCCGACGCTGAGCAGTATCAGCGCCGCCTCGACCAGCAACGACACCGTTCCCACCCAGTAGCCCCAGTTGCCGACGTCGCCGGGATCGCCGGGCACGCCGACGGAGCGTGAGGTGATGTAGCCGATGAACGGCCCGGCGCCGAGCAGTACCCCCGCCGCCCAGCCGAGGCTGGCCGGGCCGAGCCAGGTGGGCCCCAGCCGGATCGGGCCGATCCGCACCGGCCCGGGCCGAGGCGGTGCGGGCAGCAACAGCATCAGCGCGGTCACGATCCCGCCGATCTCGATGAGCCGGTACCCCCAGCCGATCCAGGCCGGCGACGCCATCGCGGTGATGCCTCCCTGGTCGGCCACGTGTACCGCCGCGACGGCCACCGCAAGCAGCGCGCCGGTGAATCGCACCGCGAATTCTGGCGCCGCGCCGTGCGTGCCCGCCAGGACCGAATTCGTCCGGCCTGCCACAGTCTGCTGCGTCATTATTCTCCCCTGTATCGGTGTCCGGCCGCCGGTTCTCTCTCGCCCTGGCACGGCACACGCCGGCCTCGCGGTTCAGCATCCGGGCCGGTGAGCGGGTGTGAGCATGCCCACATGAACTGACCGCGCGGCCGAGCCGTTATGGCACCAGCACAAGGTAAATTCCCTAGCGAATAGGTCCGTACATTCACCGACGCCGCACATTTCGCTTAAGCAAAATCAATTGCGGCACGGCTCGAACGAAACCAAACAACGCGGCACACCTGTCAGCAGACCGCGCCCCCGCGCGCACGAAAGGCCAGCTAGGGACGGCGCGCGGCGATGATCCAGGAACGCGCGTCGAAGAACACGCCATCGCTGGTCTGGTGTTCGGCGAGGTTGGCGCGCAGCCGTGCAACCGCCTGCTCGGCCTGCTTCTCGTCCATGCCCGCGAGCAGGTCCCTGGTGCTTCGCAGGCCGCTCACCACATCGAGGGCCACCGCGGCGTCCGGGCCGTAATAGACGGGCTCCTGCACATCGGTGAAGCTGACCTCGGTGAAGTCGGCGGCCGCCAGGATCCCGCCGGTCACGGCCGGGTCGCCGAGCGAGAACGGGTTCGGGCCGGTCGCGGGCGCCGGCGGCACCTCCATATCCCCGGCGACGGCCTCGCGGATCGCGGTGGACCATGCGTTGCGCTCCCGCGCCTGCCAGACGAGCAGCACCAGGCGCCCGCCGGCGCGTAGGGCACGCCCGATGTTGCCGAACGCGGCCACCGGGTCGTCGAAGAACATCGAGCCGAACCGGCTGATCGCGATGTCGAAACCGCCGGCCGGGAACGGGTGCACCTGGGCGTCGGCCTGCTCGAAACCGACGTTGGTCAGCCCTTCCTCGCGGCTGACCCGGCGGGCGTGCTCCAGCATCTGCGCGGACAGGTCGATACCCAGGGCGCTGCCCGCCGTCGCGGCGCGTGCGGCGTCCCGGGTGGACTGGCCGGTGCCGCAGCCGATGTCCAGCACGCGGTCGCGCGCGGTCACCCCGGTCGCGGCGCGGAACCGCTCGTTGTGCGGCCGGTCTTCTGCGTCGAACACCGCTGCGTGCCTGGTCCGGTGCGCACCCGCCGGGCCATCCCACTCCGCGGCCTGCTGTGCGTTAACCCCTGCCCCCTGCGGTTCGGCCATAGCCACATCCTCTCCTCTTGCCGCCCGGCCGACGACGTTAGCGGGGTAAACCGGGTACTCGCGCCGGGCGTCTCGGCAGGGGAGTGCGCAGCACGGCACTCAGGGTGATCGGCCTGCCCGCCTGCACCGGTCCCATGACCACGGCAGGCCGAGCCCTCGACGACGGGAGAACATCAGATGACCATCCATGCATTGCGATGCCGGTGGGAGCCCGCCGGCTTGCGCGTCGCAGCCTTCGTATTGGCGGCGGCCGCCGCCACGGTGCTGCCGCTCGCCACGGCGGTCGTCCCGGCCACCGCGGCGGTGCGTGCCCTGCCGGGGCAGACGGCGACGGATCCGGGCCCGGCCGGCCGGGTGTGGACGTCGTGGGCCGATGACCCCGCGATGGGCCAGGTAGTGCTGTTCGGTGGTGACCAGGCCTACCGGACCACCGGGCCGGACGATGTGATCGGCAGCACCTGGACCTGGGACGGGACCACCTGGACCAAGCAGCAGCCCACGACGGCACCGTCGCCACGGACCGGCGCGGCCATGGTCTACGACACGGCGACCGGGCAGTTGCTGCTGTTCGGTGGCAGTAGGCACCCGTTCACCGGCGGCGGCTACCTGGGAGACACGTGGACGTGGGACGGGACCACCTGGACCCAGTTGCACCCGGCCACCTCTCCCCCGGCCCGGCACAACACCGGCCTGATCTACGACGCCGCCAGCAACGAGGTCATCCTGTTCGGCGGCTACGACGGCCACTACCTGAACGACACCTGGGCCTGGGACGGCACCACCTGGACCCAGTTGCACCCGGCCACCTCTCCCCCGCCCCGGGACACCCACTCGCTGGTCTACGACCCTGCCAGCCAGACCGCGATTCTGTTCGGCGGCTACAACGGGGAGCGGCTGTCCGACACCTGGTCCTGGGACGGCACGACCTGGACTCAGCTCAGCCCGGCCACGTCACCGGGTACGACCAGCGCCGCCTGGCAGGCCGCCTACGACGACGCCAGCCAGCAGCTCGTGCTGTACGGCGGCGATGCCAACACCCGGGGCTTCAGCAACGTGACCTGGACCTGGACCGGCACCACCTGGGCCCAGCTACAGCCGGCCGCCAGCGCCGGCCGCCGGGCTTACGGCTCGCTGACCTACGACCCGGCACTGCAGCGGCTGGTCATGTTCGGCGGCAGCAACCAGACCAGGGACCTCACCAGCCTCTGGGAGTGGAACGGCTCCACCTGGCAGCAACCCTGAATGTGATTGCCGGGTCGGCCAGTCGCCTGGCTGGCCGGCCCACGATCGCCTGACCCGCTTTACCCTGCCTTGCCCTGCTGTTCTCCAGCCTTTCGCCTGGCCATCACCGCAGCGTCGCGCTGCGAAGATCCTCCGATTCCCCTCGGCGTGGGACACTCACGCCGGCGGCCGCCGAGTACCGGAAACCTGGCCCGGCACGGGTTCACGGGGGAAGGAACTCGTATATGCGCGCAGCAAGCCGGTTCGTCGCCATATCCGCCTCGGTCCTGCTGCCCCTGTCTCTGGCGCTGGCGCCTGCCGGGGCCACCCGTTCCAGCAGCTTCGTGCCGATCTCGGGATCCGGGTCGAGTTTCGCCGCCATCGCGATGAACCTATGGGCGCTGGACGTGCGGCCCAGAGGCTTGGTGGTCAACTTCAACCCGGACGGCTCCGACGCGGGCCGGGCGGACTACATCGTCAATCAGGACGACTACGCCGTCTCCGACGAGCCGTTCCGCACCAGCCTGGACAAGCTGGCCGGGCTCGGTCCCGAGCATGTGCCCCTTGGCTTCTCCTACATCCCCGCGCCAGCTAGCGGCGTCGCGTTCCTCTATCACCTGACCGTGGGCGGCCACCCAGTCACCAACCTGCGGCTGTCCAGCAGCACCGTGATGAAGATCTTCACCGGTCAGATCATGAACTGGGACGACCCGCAGATCACCCACGACTACGGCAGCCAGCTGCCGAACCTGCCGATCACCCCCGTGATCCACTCCGACCTCGCTGGCAGCACGCTCTACTTCTCCAGCTGGCTGGCCGCGGTGTTCCCCGGTCAATGGAACGCGTTCTGCGAGCGGGTACACCCGGGCCTCAAGCCGCCCTGCGGGCCGACCGTGGTATATCCGCGGTTCGGCCACGCCAAGGCCGAGGACGGTTCCAGCAACGTCGCCAGCTACATCTCCTCGGCCAGCAACGGAGCGATCGGCTATGACGAAGTCCCCTACGCGCTAGCCGCGCATATCCCGGAGCTCAAGCTGGGCAATGCCGCCGGAGACTTCGTCAGCCCCACCGCCGCGAACATCAAGGCGTCGCTGCGCCACGCGAACATCGACGAGAATCCGCACAGCCCGCGCTTCATGCAGGTGGACCTGACCCCCCTCTACACCAGCAAGGCCCGGGCCAACTACCCGCTGTCCTTCACCAGCTACGTGATCGTGCCGCGGCTGGGCACCCGGCTGCCCACCAACTTCACCAGGGCCAAAGGCCGGTCGCTGAGCACCTATCTGGTCTTGGCCCTGTGCAGTGGTCAGCAGCAGATGGATCAGCTTCACTACGCGCCGTTGCCCGTCAACCTGGTCCAAGGCGGGCTCCTGCAGGTGGCGAACATCCCCGGCCATATCGCGGCGCAGTGCCCGAAGGCCGACGGGAGCCAGCGGCCCTGAGCCGCTGGGCCTGATCTGGGCGATCGCCGATCGAAAACATTATCGGCACCTTCGACACGAACAACAATTCATCGAACACGTGTTTGACACCTGATCCCGGGTGCGGCAGCGTAGGCGTCGCCTTCCACATACGGCGGCAACCGCTCCCTTGGCTGCCGACCACGCCCGTCACACGCGACCAGGAGGACGATCCCGTGGGCCAGAAGACTGTCCGGTTCAGCGATCTCAGCGGCCAGCTCATCACCGACGACGAGACACCGGCCCGCATTGTGGTCTCCGAGCATCCCGCCTTGGCCGAGGGGCCCGTCGAGATCGAGGCCCTGGCAGCCGAGGCCACGGACATCGAGAAGGCGGGCGGACAGGCGGCCCTTGTCGACCTCTACTTCCCCGGCGACGATCAGCCCCGGCGGGTGGTACTGGACGTCGCGGAGTTCGACAAGCTGGCCACCGAAAAGCCGATGAGCGAGATCCTGGCCACGGCCCGCCCGGCCAGGCGGGCCTCGCGTTCGGGCGCGGCGGCCGCGGGCCGGGAGGACCGGGCCAATTACGCCACCATCGAGCACGCGGGCAAGCCGCACAAGGGCAAGACCACCGAGGCAGAGAAGCGACTGGTCCGCGCGCACCTGGACGAGATCAACGAGCGGCTCGTCGCACAGAACCTGCGGACGATCAGCCTCACCGACCCCGAGCACGTGGAGCGATACGGCCTGGACCGGCTCGCCGCGGAACCCGGCGAACCGGCCGCCGGGCCCGGGCCACGGGCCGCCAACGCCGCCTGACCCGCGGCGCTAGACGGCCGCCCACTTGGAGTCCCCGTCGGCCGCCGGGGCGCCCGACTGGGTGGCGGTCAGCATGTTCTCGCCGCCGAACAGGATCAGGCCCTCGTTGCCGGGGGCCTGGTCGGCCGAGGCGCCGTAGCGGGCCGGCGGGGCACCGGCACATGTGGTCCGGCAGCCCGAGCCGCCGACCTGGGTCCAGGTGCCGGTGTTGGTGGACGCCTGATAGGACAGCTCCCAGGTGTCGTCGAGCGCGACCGGCTGCGCCGAGCCGCCGGGCAGGTACTCGCCGCCGAACAGCACCAGATCACCGCTGGTGGGGTCGTAACCGAAGGAAGCGCCGAGCCTGGGCACCGGCGCCGAGCCGGTGATCCTCACCGAGGTCCAGGCGCCGGTCGTGGTGTTGAAGCTCTGCGTCGCACCGGACACCTTTGCCGCGGCGCTGCAGCATCCGCCGAACAGGATCGCGGTCTTGGCGCTGGCGTTGGCGTCGTAGGCCATCGAAGCCCCGGTCAGTGGCGTGGCCGTGGCGCAGTTCTTCGGCAGGCTTCCCGCCAGCACGGCGTTCAGGAATCTCAGCATCGGGCCGGCCAGGATGTCCGAGTAGGTGAGCGCGTGCTGATCACCCGGGAGCACGACAAGCTGATCCGAGGTAGCCGCCTTGGTCGCGGTGCACTGGGCGTTGAGCTGCTGGGTCAGGTCCGTGGCCTGGGCCAGTGGAATCGCTTCGTCGCTGCTGTTGGCGACCAGGTAGGGCGGTGCCGGGACGGTCGCGCTCAGCGACGCGGTGGGTGAGGCGTCGGCGTAGGCGGTCGCCGCTGGCACGGTCTGCTTCGAGCCGTCCTGGAAGTACAGGTTGCAGGTGGCAGAGGAGTTGTCGTAGCAGCCGAGGTACTTCTGGATCGTGGCTCCCGGCGACCCGGCCTTGCAGCTGGCCGCGCTCGCGCAGCCCATGCCCGCGGCGGTCAGGTCGGCGGGCCCGGACTGGGTGATCACCCCGAGCAGCCCGTTCTGGTACCCCATCGCGTTCTCGCCGGCCAGGTCGGCGAGGTTGCCGCCGGCGGACGTGCCGAGAATGAACATCTGCGCCGTGTTGAGGTTGCTCACGTGCGCCTTGACCCAGCCGATCGCCTCGTTGATGTCCTGCAGGTTCTCCGGGAAGCTGCCGTTGCCGCCGACGCTCAGCGCGTAGTCGACGGAGAACGCGTCGAAGCCGTTCTCGGCCAGGCAGTCGCCGATGGTGGTCAGCGAGTCACCGGCCTGTTTGGTGAAGTTCCCCGTGGCCCAGCCGCCCCCATGTACCAGGATCACCCCAGGAACCTTGGCCTGCGGGTCTCCGACGGGCAGGTACTCGTCCAGGTCCAGGGCCTGCCCATTGGCTGGCGAACCATACGTTGCCAGGCTCTCGGTCACCCCGTACGGAGTACTCGGACACGACAGCGACGGGGCGGCAGCCACGGCCGCCGACGACGCCGGGCCTGCCGCGACAACCACCCCCGTCAGCGACAGCGCCGCCAGCGACACTGCGGCAAGTGCCGCTCCGGGTAGGGCCGCTCCGGGTAGGGCGGTCCTACCGCGGGGAAACGCCTGTCACTGAATCATGGGCCTGCCCCCGTCCCTCGTGAATATTTGATTACTTTGCCTTTGCCCGGATAATCCCATCAATGCCAGTGGAATGCACGACGAGATCATCGTGGCCGCCCCAGACGGGCGGCAGGTGTGTAACAGCCGGGGGACGCACGCCTCGGCGTGCTAGCCGAGGTCGTGGTGACCTTCGGAGAACTGGGCACTCGATGGCAGCCCCACGCGGTCTTTTCCAGACTGCTGGGGCCAGTCGTATTCGTTGTACGTGACTGTTGGCAGGCCGCCCGCGAAGTCGCCCAGGGCCGCCCGATCTGGTCATCACCGCACCACCTGTACCCTGCCGACTAATCAGGCTCCCGTTAGCCCGGCGGCGCGCCCCGGTGCCCCGCCGGGCGGAACCGGACGCCGTGACCAGGGATGCAAGCCTGGCGTCAAGGCTGCTGCAACCTGCCCCGGGCATGCTTGCAGCTATGGGTCCCGGCAGGTCTCCCGCTGGCTACCGGGACCCATACCAGCCATCCGGGGCGTACGAAGGAGTTCCATCGTGGCGGGAGCAAGATGAACGGCCCTGCGGGCACGGTCACCGGATTGGCTCGGCGCGCCGATGCTGGGACGGTTCGCCCTGGCCTGCTTGATGTGGCCGGGCTAGTGCTGGCCGGGGACATGTACGAGGCACCATATGACCTGCCCGCCGCCCACCTGGGCGTGCGGCGGGCTGGCTGCGGGGGAGCATCGCCTACTGGCGGGATGCCGGGTACCTGGCCACCGGGCGCCTGGGCGCTGGCCCGGTGTGGTGCCGGCTGACCACCTCTAATGTGGCTGGCGAGCACTGAGTGAACTGATTGACTGACGTTACAGATGAGACATCACGACGGATGGGAGCCCGCGACGAAAAGGATCTTTGCTGGGCAAGGAAAACCACTTGAGTCCGCTATTTGAAGCCCAACTGACCCGTGAGTAACATCCGGGGATGATCATTAGTACTTTGGCCCCGGAGTACGACGGATGTCCTGTTAGGCTCCATGCAAGGGGCTTGCACGGCGAAGGCAGGCAATGCGGTGAGCGCAGCAGTATTTCGGCGCCGCGGCATTGTCGGCGCCGCTGCTAGCAAGGCTGCCAGGCAATACTGTTTGGCATCTTTGCACGGCGCGGCCGCCTGGCCAACGTACATTGCAGGTCCCGTGCCCGTCCGTTCACTTACACGCGGGATGGCTGATGAGTTGGCATATCCGGTCAGTACGCGCGAGGATCTTAGTTCTGGTACTCGTGCCGGTGCTTTCCCTCTTCGGGCTTTATCTGTTCACCACCGGTATCGCCGGTAAAGATGCACTGAATCTGGCGCGGGCAAGGGCCCTGAAAACCGCCACGAGTGACCCCGTGAGCGATTTCCTTGGCCAGCTCGATACGGAGCGGGTTTACTCGGTCATCTACCTTTCCGCGCCCACCCCGGGCAATCTTGCGAAACTGCGCGCACAGGCAGCGGCCACCGGCCACGTGACGGCCGCCCTGCGCGCCGCCCTCACCTCGGGCAGCACTCTGAGCAACGCCCCTCCGGCGGTGCGGCAGGCATCCGCCACGCTGCTGCACGACGCCGCGGGCCTGCCCGCCCTGCACTCCTCCATTGGCGCGCAGGCGATCACCCGGGCGCAGGCGCTGGCCACGTACAACAAGCTGATCAACGACTCCTACCTGCTGCTGAACCGGGTGATCCTCACCGAGACCAGCACGCCGATCGCCGCGCAGGCCCTGGCGCTCGAGCGGATTGCCAAGTCGGGAGAACTCCTTCAGCAGGAGAACGTGCTTGTGGTGGGCGACATGGCCGGGCGCAGGTTCCCGCTGGCCGACCAGCGCGAGTTCACCAAGCTGGCCGGGGCACGGGCCACGCTCTATGCCCAGACACTGCCCGAACTCGATCCCGGCTACCGGGCCATATATCAGCGGTACGTCAGCCCCACCGCCTATGCCGGGCTGACCGCGCTGGAGAACACCGTGATCGGCGGGCACCACCCGCGGTTCCCGCCCCCGGTCGCCCCGGCCGACTGGGGCCGCGCGGTCCGGGGCGTGTCGCTCGGGTTTGAGCGGGCCGGGACGCAGGCGGCCAGCGCCCTCGACCAGCAGGCCGAGCACGAGGCCAAGGTCACCGATCTGCGCCTGCTGCTGTCCGGCGGGCTCGGCCTGCTGGCCGTGATCATCTCCATCATCGTGTCGCTGCTGGCCGGCCGCGGCCTGGTGCGCGAACTGCAGGGCCTGCGCCGCTCCGCGCTTGACCTGGCCGACCACCGGCTGCCCGAGATGGTGGACCAGTTGGCTACCGGCCACAACGTCACGGTGGACGACGACGACTCGCTGGACGTTCCCATCCATACCAGGGAGATCGCCCAGGTGCGAGACGCCTTCACCAAGGTGCAGCGGACCGCGGTGGACGCGGCCGTGGGCCAGGCCAGGCTGCGCGAGGGCATCGGCGAGGTGTTCCGCAATCTTGCCCGGCGCAGCCAGTCCCTGCTGCACCGCCAGCTCGCGCTGCTGGACCGGATGGAGCGGCGGACCGAGGATCCGCAGGAACTCGGGGATCTTTTCCGGCTCGACCACCTGACCACCCGCATGCGGCGGCACGCAGAGAGCCTGATCATTCTGTCCGGCCAGTCGCCCGCGCGCGGCTGGCGGAACCCGGTCCCGTTCGTGGACGTCATTCGGGCCGCCGTGGCCGAGGTGGAGGACTACACCCGGGTCAGCGTTATCTCCGCCGACGACACCGGGCTGGCCGGGCCCGCCGTGGGTGACGTCATCCACATGATCGCCGAGCTGATCGAGAACGCCACCATCTACTCCCCGCCGAACACGCCGGTGGTGATCCAGGGCGGCATCGTGGGCCACGGATTCGCGATAGAGATCGAGGACCGCGGGCTTGGCATGAGCGACGAGAAGCTGGCCGAGGCCAACGACCAGCTTGCCGAGCCGCTGCCGTTCGACCCGGCCAACACCGACCAGCTCGGCCTGCTGGTCGCCGGCCAGCTCGCCCGGCGCCATGACATCCAGATCACCCTGCGGCGCAACCCCTACGGCGGCACCACCGCGATCGTGCTGATCCCGCACAGCATCGTGGTCGCCGAGGGATTCGGGGAACTGGAGCCCGTCAAGGCGCTGGAGAGCGCACCGGATAGCGCGCCGCTTACGTCCGGCAGGAATGACACCGGTGAGCAGAACGGCTTCGCCGACAGCGAGGACACCGAGCCCGATCTGGCCCATGAGGGCATGCCGGAGGAGCGCGGCGAGGCCGCCGGCACAGGCAGGCAAGAGCCGGGGCTGCCGTCCTACCAGGCCGCACCGCCGCCCCCGCCCGCCCCGGTTGCTCCGCCAGCCCCGCCACCGCCAGTCCCGGCGGCACCCACCCCGTCCCCACCTGCCCCGGCGCCACCCGCCGCGGCCCCGCCCGCGCCGGCCCCGGCGCCACCCGCCGCGGCCCCGCCCGCGCCGGCACCACCTGCCCCGGGGGCGCCCGCCGTGGCCCCGTCCTGGGCCGGGAACCAGGCCCCACCGTGGGCCGAACCGGAACGGGACGCCTGCGCCGAAGCGGAGTCCCGGGCCTGGACCGGGATGGAGTCGCCTGCCTGGAGCCAGCCGCCACGGCCCGCGGCGGACGCCCCGGCTCAGGACGACACGGCCCAGGACGACACGGCCCAGGACGACAGGGCCCGGGACGACACGGGCCAGGACGACACGGGCCAGCCGGTACTCCCCCGGCGGGTGCGCCAGGCCAGCCTGGTGCCGCAGCTCAGGAACGCCCCGCCGGCCTATCCCCCGCTGCCCGGCAGGTACGGCGATCCGCGTCCCCCCGACGAGACCAGGGCCACGGTGTCCGCGATACAGCACGGCTGGGAGCGGGGCAGGTCGATGTCCGACCCGGCGCCCGGCCCACCGGCCGGGCCCGGGACACCCGAAGCCGACGAAACCGGCACGGCCCACGATGAAGGCGGCACCTACGGGGCATACCAGCAGGAGACGCCTACGCAGGACAGGGGGCCGCATGGATCAGGCTGACTGGCGGCGCGGCCCGGGCTTCGACAGCGGGCTGAGCTGGCTCCTCGACGATCTGGAGACCCGGGTTGCCGAGGTGGACAAGGCCGTGATCCTCTCGCGTGACGGCCTTGCCCTCGCCGCCTCGGCCTCACTGACCCGTGAGGATGCCGAGCACCTGGCCGCGACGGCCGCGGGTTTCCAGAGCCTGGCGCGGGGCATCGGGCGCCATTTCAGCGGTGGCGCTGTCCGCCAGACGATCGTCGAGATGGAGAACTCGTTCCTGTTCGTGACCGCCGCGGGCGAGGGCAGTTGCCTGGCCGTGCTGAGCCCGGCCAGCGCGGACGCGGGACTGATTGCCTATGAGATGGCGCTGCTCGTCAAGCGCGTCGGGCAGCATTTGTCGGTGAACTCCCGGCCGGTGCCGGCCGGTGGCGCGGCGGAGTGAGGCCGGTGATGCATTCGGCCGAGGACCGGTGGCTCGATGAGGAGGCGGGGGCCGTGGTCCGGCCGTACGCGCTCACCCGTGGCCGGACGCGTCCCACCGGGGGCAGGCTCGACCTCATCGCCCTGATCACCGCGGTCAGGGGGGTCCACGGCAACGAGTTCGGCCTGGGCCCGGAGCACCGGGCGTTACTGCGGATCTGCCGCCGGCCGACCTCGGTCGCCGATCTCGCAGCAGACGTGGACCTCCCGGTCGGGGTGATCAGGATCCTCCTCGGCGACCTGCGCGAGCGAGGGCTCATCAACGTGCACAACCCGATCCCGGCGGCCCGCCTGCCCGACCGGCGCATCCTCCAAGAGGTCGTGGATGGCCTTCGCCGCCTCTGAGCAGACCGACGACCGGGACGTCCTGCCCGTGGCCCTCAAGGTGCTCATCGCAGGGGGCTTCGGGGTCGGCAAGACGACCCTGGTGGGCACGGTCAGCGAAATCCGGCCGCTGTCCACCGAGGAGGCGCTGAGCATCGCCGGCACTCCGGTGGACAACCTCACCGGCGTGGAGCGCAAAACCACCACGACCGTGGCGCTGGACTTCGGCCGGATCACGATCCGCGACGACCTCACCGTGTACCTGTTCGGCACGCCGGGGCAGGAGCGCTTCTGGTTCATGTGGGACGAACTGGCCAGCGGGGCCATCGGTGCGGTGGTTCTCGCCGACACCAGGCGCCTTGCCGACTGCTTCCCTTCGGTGGACTTCTTCGAGAACCGGAAGATCCCGTTCGTCCTCGCGGTGAACTGCTTCGACGATGCGCCCCAATACCGGCCCGAGGACGTCAGGTCCGCGGTGGACCTGGAGGAACCGATCCCCGTGGTGATGTGCGACGCCCGGCAGCGCGGTTCGAGCAGGGACGTGCTGATCGCGCTGGTCGAGCATTCGCTGCGGACGCTGCCGCCGCCCGATGAACAGCCGGCAGCCGAACAGCCGGCAGCCGAACAGCCGCCGGGCGAACAGCCGCCGAGGAACGGGCGCGAGCCGCAGCAGACGCCCTAGGCAAACCAACGGCAAAGCGGCGATATGCTCGCGCCATGCCGCCGGACGCCCCCCGCCCGCCAGGCGCGCGCCGGGCCGCGGTGGTGGCCAACCCCACCAAGCACGACGACATGACCAGGCTGCGTGACACGGTCCGTTCGGCCATGGCCGAACACGGCTGGGACGAGCCCCTCTGGCTGGAGACCACGGCCGAGGACCCCGGCGCCGGCCAGACGGCGCAGGCGGTGCGGGACGGCGCCGATCTGGTCCTCGCCTGCGGCGGCGACGGCACCGTCACCGCCTGCGCGGACGGTGTCGCGGGCAGCGGCGTCCCGCTGGCCATCCTGCCGCTCGGCACCGGCAACCTGCTCGCCCGCAACCTCGGCCTGCCCCTGGATCTGGACGCGGCACTGGTTACCGCGCTCACCGGAACCAACCGGCGGCTGGACGCCGGCTCGGCCAACGGGCACACGTTCGTGGTCATGGCCGGGCTCGGCTTCGATGCGAAGATGCTCGGCGACTCCAGCGAACCGCTGAAGAAGCGGCTCGGCTGGGCCGCCTACGTGCTGTCCGCCCTGCGCCACCTGCGGGACCGGCCGGTCCGGGTGAGCCTGATGGCCGACGGCGGGCCGCCCATGCGGGTACGGGCCAGTGCGGTGATCGTCGGCAACGTCGGCTGGCTGCAGGGCGGCATCCGGCTGCTGCCGGATGCCACGCCCGACGACGGCACACTGGACGGCGTGGTGCTGACCGCCCAGGGCTGGGCAGGCTGGATCCGCCTCGCCGCGCGAGTGCTCCTGCGCCGCCCGGCCGACGGCCAAATGACCACATTGCAGTTCCGGAACCTGACCGTCACCGCCGCGCGGGAACAGCCGTGGGAACTGGACGGCGAGGTGATGGGCGGCACCAGGCGGCTGATGATCACCACGCTGCCAGGCCGGCTGCTGCTGCGGGTC
>Ga0207700_10000907_pt1 | contig 16997 bp, 13 predicted proteins | sample LARL82metaG_FD_184348 | JGI IMG/M metagenome (GOLD analysis project Ga0207700, IMG submission 184348) | Corn, switchgrass and miscanthus rhizosphere microbial communities from Kellogg Biological Station, Michigan, USA - LAR L8-2 metaG... | ecosystem: Host-associated > Plants > Roots >...
AGCTTCGCCAGAAAATTGAAAGTGCCGGAATGCCTGACGAGGTGAAGAAAGAAGCTTTGAAGGAACTCGGCCGGCTTTCCCGGATGTCGCCGATGGCCGCGGACTACGGCGTGACTCGGAACTACATCGAGTGGCTTGCCGTGCTGCCGTGGGCCAAGACCTCCGGCGGGGAAGTCGATATCCCGAAGGCGAAAGAGATTTTGGACACGGACCACTATGACCTGCAAAAGGTCAAAGACCGCATTCTGGATTACCTGTCTGTCCGCCGTTTGAAGCCGACGATGAAGGGCCCGATCCTTTGTTTCGTTGGACCTCCTGGGGTGGGCAAAACCTCGCTGGGTCGATCAATCGCGCGAGCGTTGGGGCGCAAATTCGTTCGCATCTCGCTGGGCGGTGTGCACGACGAGGCCGAAATCCGTGGTCATCGCCGCACGTACATCGGTGCACTGCCAGGACAGATCATTCAGGGCATCCGCCGTGCTGAAACCAAAGATCCCGTGTTCATGCTTGACGAAATCGACAAGGTAGGCCGTGACTTCCGCGGAGACCCCGGTTCGGCGCTGCTGGAGGCGCTCGATCCCGAGCAGAATGCCACGTTCCGTGACAACTACCTCGACGTGCCGTTCGACCTGTCGAAGGTGTTGTTCATCACGACGGCGAACATGCTTGACCCGATCGCCGAGCCTCTGCGCGATCGTATGGAGATCATCGAGCTGCAGGGTTACACGGAAGAGGAGAAGGTGCACATTGCCTTCCAGTACCTCGTGCCCCGGCAGATCGAGGAGAACGGCATCAACCCAGATCAGATTGAGTTTCCGCATGAGTCGATGAGCTACCTGATTCGTCATTACACGCGCGAGGCCGGCGTCCGTAACCTCGAACGCAATATCGGTACCATCTGCCGCAAGCAGGCGCGCCGACTGGCGGAAGGGAAAACGGAAAAGCTTGTTGTCACCGAGCAGATCATCCAGGAATTCCTGGGTGGCATCAAGGTGCGCAGCGAAGGGGAGATTGCCGAGCGCACGAAGCGCGCTGGAGTGGTGGTGGGCTTGGCGTGGACGCCATCCGGCGGTGACGTGCTGTTCGTGGAAGCGAATGTGATGAAGGGCAAGGGCGGCTTCACCATGACCGGACAGATCGGCCAGGTGATGCAGGAATCAATGCAGGCAGCTTTGACCTGGGTGCGTTCGAATGCCGAACAGCTGGGGATTGCCGAGAATTTCTTCGCCGACCATGACATCCACATCCACGTGCCGGCGGGTGCCATTCCGAAAGATGGCCCCTCGGCTGGCGTGACCATGGCGACTGCGCTGGTCTCACTGCTGAAGGACCGGCCGGTGCGTCCGCTGACCGCGATGACGGGAGAGATCACGCTGAGCGGCAATGTGTTGCCGGTTGGCGGCATCAAGGAGAAAGTTCTCGCTGCCAAACGCGCCGGAGTTCACGACGTCATTCTCCCCGCCGAGAACAAGATGAACGTCGACGAGGACCTCACGCCGGAGCAACTTGAGAACCTGCGAGTGCACTACGTGAAGACGATTCGCGAAGTTCTGGAACTGGCGCTGCCGACCTCGGTTCGCGAGGAGCAGCACGACGCCGAGGAGCGGGAGAAGGTTTTGGCTGAGCAGCCGGTGAGCTAAAGCACCGTGCTGTGGGCGGTGAGCAGCGAGCCGCCAAGTGGCGGCTCGGCTGGCGGGCCATCGAACTTCCTCAACCAGGCACGGTTTTGGCCGTGCCTGCTGCTTTTCTGAACAACTAGCATGGAAACCGCTCTCGATTTAACGCGAGTACATCCGCACAGCGGCGGGACATAGATAGCCCGGCACGTAAGTGCCGGGAACGTTCGTCCAATTATCCGAGTCCCTTTTAGCGGACGGCACTAGTCCAGGGCTGAGCCCGCGCGAGTCTTTCTGGTTTCTGGCGATTTGCCTGTTTCGCCCTGCGCCGTCTGGGACTTCACCTGTCTGTATTTCGTCAGCAACTTTCCTCCAATTTGGGGTTAAGGTAAGCACAGGAGTTCTGCATGATTCGTGGGTGGGCCCTCGTGGGCATTACCGCGGTACTGTGTTTTACCCCTGCCATCGCGCGTAAGAAGGACCCTGCACCGCAGGCAGACGGGCGCCAGCGCGCCATCCAGGCGCTGAATCGGCTTACTTTTGGCGCACGTCCGGGCGACCTGGACCGCGTCATCTCCTTGGGCGTTGATAAATGGATCGACCAGCAACTCCATCCTGAAGCGATCAATGACGGCGCCCTGGATGCGCGCCTTGCGGCCTTCCGTACCTTGCGCATGAGTCCGCGCGAACTGGTTGAAAACTTCCCACCCCCACCACTGATTCGCCAGATTGCGGAGGGGAAAGAGAGTATGCCGCGCGATCCTCGCCTGCGCGCCATCTACCAAGCTCAGTTGGAACGCTATCGCGAGCGCCAGGAGAAGAAGAATGGCGACGCAGATCAGGCAGATTCGCCCATGGCGCGTCCGGATGTCAACACTCCGGGTTTGTTAGCGCTGCCTCCCGATCAGCGGATGAATGCCGTGCTGAAAATGTCTCCGGAAGAGCAGGGCGCACTGATGGCCAGTCTGAAAGGGCCGACGCGCCAGGAATTCCTTGAAGGCATGTCTCCCGAGGACCGCGAAACCGCGGTCGCATTGGCGAACCCTCAGCGTGTGGGCGCCGAAGAACTGATGCAGGCAAAAATTCTGCGCGCCACCTACGGCGAGCGCCAGCTGCAGGAAGTGATGACCGATTTCTGGCTGAACCACTTCAATGTTTTCATCGGCAAAGGCGCAGACCGCTACGAGTTGACCAGCTACGAGCGCGACGTGATCCGTCCCCACGTGCTCGGCAAATTTGAAGATCTCCTGGTCGCGACCGCGCAGAGTCCGGCCATGCTATTTTATTTGGATAACTGGTTGAGCGTTGGACCTGATTCGGATTTCGCGCGTGGAATTCGTCCTGCTGCAGGGCGCAATTGGCGGCGCAGGTTCCCCAATCCACAGCAGAACCCTCCCAAGCAGCGCCGCAGCGGCCTCAACGAAAACTACGGACGCGAGTTGATGGAACTTCACACGCTCGGAGTCAATGGCGGCTACACGCAGAAGGATGTCACCGAGGTGGCGAAAGTCTTCACCGGATGGACTCTGAAGCAGCCACGCGAAGGCGGAGGCTTCAGGTTTGACGAGCGCCTGCACGAACCGGGGCCGAAGATCGTGCTCGGGCAAAAGATCAAGGAAAACGGCGAAAAAGAGGGATATGAAGTCCTGCACTTGCTCGCCCGCAATCCGGCCACCGCAAAATTTGTGTGCAATAAGCTGGCGATGCGTTTCGTGAGCGACACCCCTCCGCCAGAATTGGTTGATCGCATGGCGAAGACATTTCTCAAGAAAGATGGCGACATCCGTGAAGTGCTGAGAACTATGCTGGACTCGCCGGAATTCTGGCAGCCTGAAGCGTATCGCGCGAAAGTGAAGACCCCGCTGGAATTCGTGGTCTCTGCATTGCGCGCGACCGGAGCCGATGTAACCGACGCCGCGCCGCTCGTTGGCCAACTGCAGGCGCTCGGTATGCCGCTTTATGGCGCGCAGCCCCCCACGGGGTATTCGATGAAAGCCGATGCTTGGGTGAGTTCATCGGCGCTTCTGGGACGCATGAATTTCGCCGTCCGGCTGGCATCCGGGAAAATGCGCGGTGTGCAGATTACAACGCCAGCGCCTGCTGCCACGGATCAGCCTTGGACTTCGGAGCAGGCACTGATCTCGCTGGAAACCACTCTGCTGGAAGGCGACATTTCGAACCAGACACACGAGACGATCACGTCGCGCCTGCAGGATCCTGCGATTACGCAGCGCAAGCTCGACGATCCTGCGCGCGCGCCGGACGTCGCGATGATTGAAGGTTTGTTGTTAGGTTCACCGGAGTTTCAGAAAAAATAGCTGTGAGCAGTGAGTAGCGAGCTGTGAGCGAGAAGCATAAGTCGGACAGCGGCGATCTATTCTATGAGCGAAGACTTGGTTTGTTCGCAGCTCATTGCTCACCGCTCGTCGCTGATCTGAAACCTGAAACCTGAGACCTGAGACCTGAGACCTGAGGTACACCATGACTACTCGTCGCATTTTTCTTCGCAACAGCGCATTGACGGTTGTTGGGACGGCCGCAGTTCCCGCCTTCCTTCGCCGAGCTGCTTTCGGCGCGCAAGAACCTGGCGCGAGGACCAAACGGCTGATTGTCATTTTCCAACGCGGCGCAGCGGACGGATTAAACATCGTGGTGCCGCATGGCGAGCAGGCGTACTATGCGATGCGCCCGTCCATCAACATCCCAAGACCATCCGTGCTCGATCTCGACGGGTTCTTTGGACTGCATCCCTCGCTCTCAGCGCTGCAGCCGATCTGGAACCAAAAGCACCTTGCGATCGTGCATGCGGTCGGGTCGCCCAATCCCACCCGCTCGCATTTTGACGCGCAGGATTTCATGGAGTCGGGCACTCCCGGCGCAAAAGCCACGGAGGATGGTTGGCTGAATCGCAGTTTGCACGCTTTGCCGCAAGCCGATTGCCCGTTCCGAGCGGTTTCTATGGGACCCGCACTGCCGCGAATCCTTTCCGGGACTGAACCGGCAGTCGCGATGAGCAACATCAACCAATTTGGTGTGGGCCAGAATAACGGCAAGGCATCACCTATCCAAAACAGTTTTGAGGCCATGTACGCAGGATCGGTTGATACGGTCCTGCACGGCAGCGCGCAGGAGACCTTCGAAGCGGTAAAGATGTTGCGGTCGGCAAACCCGGCGCAGTACACTCCGGCACCCGGCGCCGACTACCCGCGCGGACGTTTTGGCGATGGCCTAAAGCAACTCGCGCAGTTGATCAAGGCCAACCTTGGTGTACAGGTCGCCTTTGCCGATATCGGGGGATGGGACCATCACGTCAATGAAGGCAGTACTGAAGGGCAAATCGCAAATGTCCTGCGTGACTTCTCGCAATCACTCGCCGCCTTCTGGACCGATCTCGGTGACTTGGGTGAAGACACGGTGGTGGTGACCATGTCGGAGTTCGGACGCACGGTCCGTGAAAACGGCAATCGTGGCACCGATCACGGCCACGCCAATGTGATGTTTGTTTTTGGCGGCCCGGTGCAAGGTGGAAAAGTTTACGGCCGTTGGCCGGGGCTGGACGTTTCGCAACTTTACGAAGGACGAGATCTGGCAGTAACGACCGATTTCAGGACGGTCCTGAGCGAGGCCGTATACCGGCACTTGGGCAACAAGAATATCGAGCAAGTGTTCCCCGGGTTCGCGAACAAGCCAGGAGCCTTTCTCAACCTGCTCGGGTAATCCGAGACAAAATCAACGTAATACGTCGCGGGATTCTCGGATTATCGCGGCTCCAGAATCAGCCGGTGAGTGGCAGAATTTTCAACCGCCGTCTTCGAGAACGGCAATACGAAGGTTGTTCCTTTGTACCAGGCGTTCCACTGGTCCATGTAGTAGGGGCTCAAGAAATTGCCCGACTCGCCTGTCACCAGGTTCAGCGTGGAAGCATCGAGATTCGACATGTCGGCGGTGAAGCGTTCCGACGGTCCATGTGCGTTACCCACTGCCTTGACTGTATAGACGCTCCCGGACTGAGGGTTCTGGCCGGGGCCCGCCCAAGTGGCAATAAAGGGCACTCTTGACAGCACCGGGTTCTGAATCGTGACCGTGTTCTGCGCTGCCCAGACCCAGGAATCGAGCCGCTTGGGCGCTTTCTTCAACGCTTCTTCCAGCGCGGCGGTCATGAACTCGTCATAGTTTGGATATTGAGAGGGCAGCCAACGCGCCGGTTGATGCGCCAGGACATTCTCCAGCCACACCGTCTCCATCATCCAGCGGTAGCTGTTCCAGCCGAGTTGGCCCGGTGTATCGGAAGCCGCTCCAAGCTTTGGCTCCAGTAACATGCGTTGCAGTTCGTCGCGTGTACGCGACGCGATGGTCGGCGCAACCGCGTTCTCATCCATCTGGCCATTCCATTCGCGCAGGATGTCGGCAGCCTGGTGCGCCATCGGAGAAGCCTTCTGCGCGTGATCCACCGCATAGACGATGCGGTCCGCAACGTAGCGATCGAGTTCCGAATAAATGTCAGTTTCGAGCGCAAGCATGTCGGCCGCAGAAAACTTTTTTCCAGACTGCAGCACGCGGTAAATGCGATCCACGCGCCACGGCGCTTCCCACTCCACACTGATGGAATACGGATACTTGTCCGGCGCAATGCGCCCATTTGCAGTCGCGATAATGCCCGACGGCGGGTTGTAAATGCTGGGCAGTTTGTCGAACGGGATATATCCAGTCCACTCGTGGGCGTTGTCGCTGCCGTTCACCGGCAAGCTGCCATCGCCAGCCGTGCGAATTGGAATCTTGCCGGTGGCTTGATATCCGATGTTCCCATCAACGTCGGCATAGACCGCATTCTGTGAAGGCGCGTCGAATTCGGAGAGCGCCTGCCGGAATTCCTGCCAGTTCTGCGCCGAATCTAGGCGAAAGAATGGATCACGCACTCCGTCGTACAAGGTCCACTTCAGCGCGATCTTGCGTGTTTCTCCAGGAACGAGCTCGCTGACAATGGGGCCATGACGCGTGACCTGTGCGTCGAAACTCACCTCCGGCTTGCCTTTTACGTGAATGACCTCGTGCCGTACCTCGGGAGTCTTGTAGCCATCCGGCGTGAGGTATTGGCGCGCGTCGTTGAAGGTCTCGATGTATGCATCCTCAACCGTCGGTCCGATGTTGGTGAAGCCCCAGGCGATCCGCCGGTTATGGCCGACGATTACGAACGGGTGTCCTGGGAGACTCACGCCGGCGACATCGAAATCGCCGGAGTGCAGGTGCACTTCGTACCACAGGTTCGGCATCTGGTGGCCGAGATGCATATCGTTGGAGAGCAGCGGCTTTCCTGAAACCGTGTGCGCGCCGGAAACCACCCAGTTGTTCGATCCGATAGGGAAGAGTGCGTTGCGAAATAGGGGTGCGAGTATCGGCAGTTGCATCCACAACTCGTCGGCACTCGGTTCCGAGGTCCGAATTGACGTCACAGAGGCCGGCGAGGGCTTCTCCTCTTCCGGTGGAACTTGATCGAGGGCCGGCATGGGCTGACTGGGCGGATGATCGCGCCACGAGGTGTTGACATATAGGTCCGCCGTAAGCTCCGGCCCGAGTCTTGCCAGAATTTTTTCCCGAGTTAGCGCAGCTTGCGGGCTGGTGCTCAGCGTAGAGACCATCTGAGCTGCGATCAGGAGCGAATCTTCGACGGTCCACGGTTTCGGCGAATACCGCAGCACGCGAAATTCAAGTGGCAAAGTGCGCTTGTGAGTATTGATGAACGCATTGACGCCTTGCACGTATGCGTCGAACCATTGGCGATCATCGGCAGGCATCAAGGTCAGGTTCTTGTCTGCGGCCGCCCGCAGCCCGAGTATTCGCTGCTGGCGATCGTGTTTCAACGCGACTTCTCCAACTATTTCCGATAATTCTCCCGCCGCCGCCCGGCGAAGCAGGTCCATTTGGAAGAGCCGGTCCTGGGCGGTTACGTATCCTTGGGCGAAAAACAGGTCACGCAGATTGGCGGCGTCAATTGCCGGCACTCCGTGCCGGTCCCGCGTGACGCTCACGGGCGCCGAGAGACCTGCGACCGCAATCGTGCCATCGAGCGGCGGAAGCGCCGAATGCGCGTAGCCGGAGATCAGAACAGCGGCGATCCCGGCAAACGCGATCGCGATAATCGTCAAAATTAGAAGCTTTGGAGTCCGAGACGATTTCGCAAGGGTAGACGAAGTTGGAGCGGCCATCTCAACTGTCATGGAAGCATTTGATTTTAGGTCTCGGCGCAGGCAATCACAAGCGGTTGAAGGATGAGTTTTGCATTGCTTCTGTCGCAGGAGCTGTGTTTTCATCCCCAAACTCCAATTTGGCTGGCACTGGAAACGTCGGTATGATGCTATGTCCGATGATCTGCTCTTATTGTTCCGCCAGCATGCCTGAAATTAGCGGGTTCTGTCCGGCTTGCGGCCGCGCGGTTGCGTTGGACGCCGACTCTGAAGCCGACATCGCCGGGGTTGAACCACTTTCCCGAGATGCATTTCTGGGCGCAGTTGCGTATTTCACCATCCTGCCCGCGATTGTCTTTCTCGCAGTTCCCGCAATTCGGCACATACGATACGTCCGATTCCATTCCTGGCAATCCATTCTGTTTTCGGTCAGCACAGTCATCATTGCGGCACTTACCAGATTGGCCTTTGCCGTACTCACGGTGTTCCCGTTCTTAGGATTCCTGCTGGCGTGGCTGGTTGCGGGCCTGGTTTCGCTTGCAATTGTCTTCTTGTGGATCGCCATCGTCATCAAAGCCTCGTTGGGCGACGGCTACGAACTTCCGTTCATTGGCGCATGGTCAAATCGCCTCGCCGATCGATGATGACCTTCAACGACTTACACCAAGGTTGGGGCGCCCCTTGACAGACCCCCCTCCCAGATGGCATTCCTATTTGCTTTGCCTTTGCCGCATGGGCGAGAAGTACCTGGGCTTCGGTTGCACTGGAAAGGGTCGGTTTGAAACTTAAAGTTTTTTTCCATGATCGCTGTTTCGATGGCGCGTCTTCAGCTGCCTTGTTTTCCCGCTTCTACCGCGAGCGAATCAGCGGCGACGTTGACTTCGAGTTCTCCGGCCTTCTCCACCGCGCCGGCTCTCTGTTTAACGAAGCCGATTTCACCGGCGAGCAGAACGCGATTGTCGATTTCAAATACTCGCCTTCGCCGAAAATCACCTGGTGGTTCGATCATCACGAGAGCGCGTTTTTGAGCTCCGCCGATGCTGCTCACTTCGAGCAGGAGCAGACCAACTGCAAGTTTTATGATCCGAGTTTTAAATCGTGTACCAGCTTTATCGCAATGATTGCGACCGAGCACTTCGGCTTCAATCCTCAGCCGATTACCGAGCTCGTGCGGTGGGCCGACATCATAGACGGCGCGCTCTATGAGGACGCCAAGACGGCCGTGGAAATGAAAGAACCCGCCATGCAACTCACCATGGTGATCGAATCCAGCCAGGAAGCGGGGTTCGTCCCCAAGGTGATTCCGCTGCTTGCAACCCAGTCGCTGGCCGAAGTCATTCGTGCGCCCTTTATAGCTCCTTTGCTTCCACCACTCCTCGAAAGGCATCATAAATCGATCGCCCTGCTTCGTGAACGCACCGAGTCCAAGGATGGAACTTTGTTCTTCGATGTAACTGACCATGAGCTCGAGGGGTACAACAAATTCGTGCCGTATTACTTGCATCCAGAGTCGATTTACAGCGTGGGCCTGAGCAAAAGCAGCTTTCGGATGAAAGTGTCTGTGGGGTCCAATCCATGGGCGCCGTCGCCGCCGGTTGTGAATCTCGCGAAGATCTGCGAGCGCTACGGGGGAGGGGGACATGCGCGCGTGGGGGCCATCTCCTTCGACGTCAATCAGCAGGCTGCCGCCCGTAAAGCTGCACAGGAGATCGTAGAGGAACTCAGGGCCAGCGTGCGCAACCCTGCGGCGCCGTCGCAATGAACTCACTCTCACTATCCGCTCCGTTGCAACCGCGCGAACACCGTGCCCGCCTGCAGGCGTTACGCAGCGTTGCGCTGGTGGAATTCGCTAAGGGAGTACTGGTGATCGGCGCCGTAGTGGCGTTGCACTGGCTGGATCCCAGCGACGTGGCTGACGCTTTCCTGAATTTTCTTCACATCAGCCCCGACCACCATTTCGCGCATCTGCTGCTGAGCATGGCGGACAAGCTGAGCGACATCAAATTCTGGCACCTGGCGGTGGGCGCTTCCTGCTATTCCGGTTTGCGATTTGCGGAAGCAACAGGCCTGTGGCACGCGCGCGCCTGGGCGGAATGGGTCGCGCTGGTCTCAGGAGCGCTTTACCTTCCTTTAGAGATCCGCGCTACTTGGCACCATGCCAGCCTCATTCATGCCGCGGTGTTGATCGTTAATCTCGCGATTGTGGCCTTCATGTTTTACTTGCGCATTTATGTTCCCCACCAGGAGAAGCGCCGCGCGGCACAAGCTCCCATCCAGTAGAATTTTGGTTGAGCTTATTACAGAACTCAGAACGCTCCCCTGATTTGCCTTTGTTCAACATTCGCAAAATCAGCCGAAGGAAATTTCTGTATGCCGGCGCCGTTGTTGCCGCTGGTGGAGTACTCTCCGCCGACGGTTTCGCCGAGTCGAACGATCCTCATATCGTTCGACGTGAAATTTCGCTGAAGCGCCTGCCACGCTCTTTCGACGGGTTTACCATCGCACACATAAGCGACTTCCACTACGAGCACCATTTTTCGGTTGTGCCGATTCGCAAAGCCGTGGACATGGTGAACGGGCTGCGTCCCGATCTGATCGCGCTGACCGGCGATTTCATAACGGTTCCTGTGTTCGATCGAGCGCGCTTCCTGCGGAAGTCCGCCGAAACGGCAATCCCCTGCGCAGCTCTGCTGTCGCAACTGCAGGCTCCTAAATACGCGATTCTGGGAAATCACGATGCCATGGCGAATCCGCCGCTCATCGTGCGTTCCCTGCAAGAGCATGGTATTCCCGTGCTTCGCAACCGGTGCGTACCCATCGAGCACGGCAACGGACGACTCTGGCTGGCTGGAATTGATGACCTGCTGCGGGGTGAACCTCGCATGGATTTGACGTTGAAAGGCATTCCGCCTGACGAAGCAACCATCCTGCTGGCGCACGAGCCGGATTTCGCCGATCAGGCCGCATTTTTTTCGGTTGATCTACAGTTGTCGGGACACTCGCACGGCGGGCAAGTGTGGATTCCCGGCATCGGAGCGCCCTGGCTGCCGCCCTTGTCTCGCAAATACCCGCGCGGGCTTTATCGCATCCAAGATTTGACGCTTTATACCAACATGGGCATCGGCACGATTCGTGCGCCCATTCGCCTGAACTGCCCGCCTGAAGTCACTTTGATTACCCTGCGCTGCGGACAGAGCTAAACAGAACAGCCTATGGGCTGACCTTATCGAGGGATGTGCCTCTGTGTTTTCCTTCGCGAAACTTCGTGTCCTCTGGGGTGAGGGTTTTGGCGGTTTTGGCTTACGCGATCAAGAAAGACCCAAACAGGCTGTACAGCAGCACCGCTAATACGATCAGCGTGAACACGACGTACATGCGGTCGCCTTCGAGCGCAAACGCGAAAACCGAGAAAACAACTCTCGTAATCGGAGTTGCGATTAATAGAAGTAATCCCAACTGCATGATCCCTGCGGCCTGACCCGCGAGCGCTGCGTGAAAAATGCTATGAACTCCACGAAGTTGCTCTGGTTCGGCATGAAAGGTGTGATAATCCACGTGCGCTCGCGGATGTGCGCCGACGTAAAGCACCGCTCCCGCGATCACCACCAGTGCTGCACTTAGCACCCCCGCGCGCAACAGTTGCGCCAGCACGATCTCTATACGCTGGTCGAGCCATTCCTGCAGCTTGTCGCGAAGCAGGGCGGGATTAAGGTAATCATTCATCAGATCGTGCCCGTCACTCCCTTTAGCAGCATCTCGATTCCAAGTAGCACGATCACGAGGCTGAATACCAGGCGCAGGCTCTTGGTCTTGGTTTTCACCAGCACCCGTGTTCCCATGAGCGATCCCACCAGCACCCCAAGCATCACCGGCATGGCCAGCGCAGGATCGATGTAGCCGCGGGTGAGATAGACTCCTGCGCTGGCCGCCGCGGTCACGCCGATCATGAAGTTGCTGGTCGTGGTCGAAACTTTGAACGGAATTCTCATCGCCTGGTCCATGGCAACCACCTTCAAGGCGCCTGAGCCTATACCCAACAGTCCCGACAGCGCGCCCGCGCCGAACATGATTCCGAATCCCCCGGGAACGTTATAGACGTTGTATTGCCGGATGCCGCTGGTGTCCGGGAAACTGCTGTTCATCTTCAGCTTGGTGGCCAGGGGATCTGGAGGCTGGTCTTGAGCTGTGCGAGCCCTGATATTGCGCGCCACATACGCCGAGTACAGCAACACCAAGCCGAAGATTATCGCTATACCGCGAGCCGGTACATGAGCCGTAAGGAACGCCCCTAGCAGTGCGCCTATCGTAGTCGCGATTTCCAGGAACATTCCGATACGAATATTCGAGAACCCTTCTTTGACGTATGCGGCGGCAGATCCCGAGGAGGTGGCAATGACGGACACTAGCGACGCCCCGATCGCGTAGTGAAGGTCGACCTTGAAGAAGATGGTGAGCAGCGGAACCAGGACCACTCCGCCGCCGAGTCCCGTAAGCGCGCCAAGGAAGCCCGCAGCCAGCGACCCGGCCCAGACCAGAAACGTGAATTCCGCAACGTTCACTCTTCAGTCTGCCACAGTTGAGCGGAAACGGAGCGCCAGTCGCCAGACGGACACTCGGGAGTTACTTCTCGCCTGACATATCTCGGGCCAAGCTAGTGCTGGCCAAGAAAAAGTCTGCGGGAGGGCACGACTTCAGTCGTGCCGATCAGATCCTGATACCGATTGGGCTTTAGCCCTGCTGTAAATCATGGCCAGAGAACGATTTTGGCCGAGCGATACTGCTATGACTCACGACAAACTCGTCAAAGCCGCAGTCGCATGGCTCCGGCGTTATGGTTGCGGCGTTGTCCTCTCGGAGCAGAGTTGCGCGAGCGGCGAAACGCCCGACGCCATCGGCTGGAAGCGCGCCTGCCACTCGGTCGTGGTCGAGTGCAAAATTTCGCGCGCCGACTTCCTCGCCGATCGCGACAAGCCATTCCGCCTCAAACCTGAAAAGGGCATGGGCTGCGAGCGCTTCTACCTTGCTCCCGCGGGGCTGATCTCCGCGAACGAAGTTCCTGTTGGGTGGGGATTGCTCGAACTCCGCGGAAGGGAAGCCGTTCAGGTTCTTGCCGCCTCAAAAAAGATGCGCACAGCTGTGGGCTTCCGCTATGAGATGAACCTCCTCCTGGCCAGTCTGCGACGCGTTGAAGTCCGGATCGAGCCGCAGTCGATCACCGATTTCCTGAAGTGGAAGAATCGCATGGCCGAATACAATCGCGGCAACCTACCGGAGGGAATACTGCCGGCAAACGACGAGTCCAACGATTTTCTTGCCGCAGCGGTAGACGGAGATTAGGTTCTTGGTTCTGCTCAACAGTCAGATGCTTCGTTTTTTTCTATTCGTCTCGCTGATCTCAGCGTTCGGATCGGCGCTACTAACTGCCCAATACAGCAAGACCGATTGTGCTTCCTGCAAAGTCTGGAATGCGCCGCAGGAGCCCTTCAAGATTTTTGGCAACACGTACTACGTCGGCACCCACGGCTTGAGTGCGATCCTGATCACGTCACCGTCAGGGCATGTTCTCATCGACGGCGCGCTTCCGGAATCGGCAGAGCAGATCAGGGACCACATCCGCGCACTGGGATTTCGGATTGAAGACGTGAAGCTCATCTTGAACTCGCACGTTCATTTCGATCATGCAGGCGGAATTGCACAGTTGCGGCGCTGGAGCCATGCGCGGGTTGCGGCAAGTCCAGCAAGCGCACCAGTTCTGAGTAAGGGCGGAGTCGGGAAGGACGATCCGCAGTACGGGATGATTCCATCAATCGCCAAGATTAAGCATGTCGAGCGGTTGCAAGATGGCGAAGTCCTCCACGTCGGTGACCTTGCGATCACTGCGCATCTCACGCCCGGGCACACTCCCGGCGGGACAAGTTGGACCTGGAAATCCTGTGACGGGTCCCAATGTCTGAACATGGTTTACGCCGACAGCCTGACCGCGGTTTCAGCGCCCCACTTCAAATTCTCGGCACACCCAGATCTGCTGGAAGGGTTTGAGAAGAGCTATGCATTTCTCGAAAGCACGCCCTGCGACATTCTGATCTCCACGCACCCGGAGATCTCAGGACTGTGGGAGCGCCTGGAGCGCCGAAATCAAGAGATCAGGCCTGATGCCTTGATCGATTCCAGTGCCTGTCAACAATTGGCGGCCAACGCCAGAGAACAACTGCGAAAGCGACTGCAGTCCGAAATTCAGAAATAAGTTCTTCTTTGCGTCCTTTGCGGTCTTTGCGGTGAAAAGCTTTTGAAGAGCCTCGCGGGATGTCACAGCTCCCGCCGCCCTTCCATCGCTTTCAAAATCGTGACTTCGTCGGCGTATTCGATGTCGCTGCCGGCGGGGATGCCGGTGGCGATGCGGGTCACTTTGAGTCCGGCGCGGCGGAGTTGGCCAGAGAGATAGGTCGCTGTCGCCTCACCTTCGACCGTCGGATTGGTAGCCAGGATTACCTCGTCTGCCTGACCGTCTTCCACGCGCTTCATAAGGTTGGAAATCCGCAATTGCTCCGGCCCGACGCCGTGGATCGGAGAAATCGATCCGTGCAGTACGTGATAGACGCCGTTGTAGTGGCGCGTCTTCTCGACAGCAGCGATGTTCGTGGGTTCTTCCACCACACAAATAAGCCGCTGGTTGCGCGTCGGGCTTGAGCAGTACACGCAGGGATCGATGTCGGTGATGTTGTTGCACACCGAACACAGGCGCAGGCTGGCCTTTACTTCCTGAATGGCAAGGGCGAGAGCGTTCGCGTCATCTTCGCTGGAGCGAAGAATATGGAACGCCAGCCGCTGCGCCGACTTGCTGCCGACGCCCGGAAGTTTTTTGAGCTCGTCGATCAGACGAGCCATGGGTTCAGCGAAACGAGACATGGAAATTGAATCATTGAAGCATTGAAGGACTGAATCATTGAAAACCGCGTGCGGAGGGGTCCGGAAATGACTCAATGATTCAATGACTCAATGATTAAATTCCTGGCAGCCCTCCCAACATTCCGCCCATCGCGGACTTCATGCTGTCATCCACTTTTTGAGAAGCGCCATTGAAAGCAGCGGTGATCAGGTCTTGCAGCATTTCCATGTCGCCGGACTTGACCGCATCGGGATCGATCTTGATGCTCAAAACTTGCTTGCGGCCGTCCATCTTCACGCTGACGGAGCCACCGCCGGAGGAACTCTCGACCACGGTCTCCTGCATCTTTTTCTGCAGCAGTTCGTACTGCTGCTTCGCCTTCGACATCAACTCTTGAATGTTGAATCCGCCCATAGGAAACCCCAGTTGCTAGTGACTAGTGGCAGTCACTAATCGTGATTGTTTAATACGCCGGTGCCGTTCATGCTGGCTGAAACTATGCTCTGACTTTCACTAGCCACTAGTCACTATTTTTTCTGCTTGTAATCAATCACCGTCCGAATTTCGGCGCCGAACTTCTCCATCATGCGCTGGACGACAGGTTCCTGCTCGGCACGTCCACGCGGGCTGCCGTTCGATCCAGTGGATGAAGGACGTGGAGCGCCAGTCTGGGATGTTCCGCCCGGCAGAACCTGCAGCTTCGCCGGACGCCCCAAAGCTCCACTGGCCGCTGCGGTAACGATCTTCCGCCCTTCATTGCTGACCGACATGTCAATCAACGCCGCAGACGCAGCCACTTTGATGGTCACCTCATTCCCGGTGACTGCCCACTCGCCTGCGCCGAGCATGGATGACAACATGCTCAATCCGGCAGACTCGACCACGTTCAACACGGCGGTGCGCACATCATCGACGTTTGCAGCGCTGGGTTTCGGTTCGGGTGCGGGCGCAGGCTGGGGCTCACGCGCAACCGCCGGCGCGGCGGATCCCATGACAACCGGAGGGCTAATCGGAGTCGGAGCAGGCCGCGGACTAGCAATCGCTGGTTCGGGAGCAGCCTCCATACGAGGCGTCCCTTTCCGCGCCGTGTCCGCTGCAAAGGGCGAAACAAACGGTCGCGCCGCCGTGCCAGGTTCCGTTTTCTTTGGCTCGGGCGCGAGCGACAGCTTCCTCTCGGGCGTTCCCGACTTTGCGAGTTCCACTCCGCTCAGCAACTGTTCGATGGGCAGCAAGCGCTGCGCATGCGCCATTTTCAACAACCCGAGTTCCAGGTGAAAGCGCTGCTCCTGCCGATATCCAAGCTCGGCGTGGGTTCGCAACATGATTTGCAAATGCCGCGCCAGATCTTCTTCGGAGAACAGTTCTGCCACCCGCGCCACGCGATTACGCTCGTCGGATGAGATCTGCAGCAGGGAACTGTCGCCGCCGGCAACTTTTGCCACGATCGCATTGCGCAGAAACCGCACCAACTGCTTCGTAAAATGGACCGGATTCTGTCCCTCGCTGAGCAGTCGATCGGTGATGCGCAGGATTTCATCGCTGGCGCTGCGCGAAACCGATTGCATGATGTCTTCCAGAATTCCGGAAGAAGCGACGCCAATCAGCTGCCGCACAGACTCCGCCGTAAGCTTTCCTTCGCTGGAGGCAATCGCCTGGTCGAGCAGCGACAAGGCATCGCGCATCGACCCATCGCCAGCCTCGGCGAGAAGCGCGAGGGCTTCATCTTCGGCGGTGATGTTCTCCCGACTGCAAAGATCTTTCAACTGATCGACAATCTGATCGAACTTCACCGCACGAAAACTGAAATGCTGGCAGCGCGAGCGGATGGTCTGCGGAATATCTTCGGGCTGGGTGGTCGCCAGCATGAACACCACGTGGCCGGGGGGCTCTTCCAGCGTTTTGAGCAAGGCATTGAACGCGGCATCGGTGATCTGATGGGCCTCATCAAGGATGTAAATCTTGAAGCGATCGCGTGCGGGCCTATACCGCGCCGCCTCGCGCAACTCGCGAATCTCGTCGATCCCGCGGTTGGTGGCGGCATCGATCTCGATTACATCCACCGCATTCCCGGCACGAATCTCGATGCAGGAATCGCACACCCCGCACGGCTCTGGGACCGGCTGCTCCGCTGACCGGCAGTTCAATGCCATGGCCAGAATGCGGGCGACCGTGGTCTTCCCAATGCCTCGATGTCCGCTGAAAATATAGCCGTGGGCGATCCGTCCCTGCTCGATGGCGTTCTTGAGGGTGCGGGTAACGTGCTCCTGCCCGATCACTTCAGAGAACTTCTGCGGACGATATTTTCGAGCGAGA
>Ga0207700_10000910_pt1 | contig 16973 bp, 13 predicted proteins | sample LARL82metaG_FD_184348 | JGI IMG/M metagenome (GOLD analysis project Ga0207700, IMG submission 184348) | Corn, switchgrass and miscanthus rhizosphere microbial communities from Kellogg Biological Station, Michigan, USA - LAR L8-2 metaG... | ecosystem: Host-associated > Plants > Roots >...
TGCTGCGTATGGGCGGCACTGATCAGGAAGCTGTGCAGTTCCGGCATGTAAACCCCATGCTTGCGCATGTAATAGGCAAGGGCGACGGTGGCTTTGAAGTTGCTGCCGGCCATCTTGTCCCGGTAGAACCTGGCTGTCCTGTGGGTGAAATTCAGGGAAAAGATTGAGTGCCGCGCGCTGACGCGGCAGGCGATCCCATGCTGCCGGGCGATATTGCGGAATTCTTCGGCCAGCCATTCCGTCTTCGCGTCCAGCTCTTCGTAAATCTCCGGATGCTCCTTCAGATGCGAAAGGGCAGCCACTCCGGCGGTGCAGCTCAGAGTGTTTCCGCTCATGGTGCCGCCCACGAAGACGCGGTTCTCATAATCAAAGAATGGGTCTTCCGAGCTGCGCGCCAGGTCGATCAATTTACGCGCTCCCACCACCCCACCGCAGGGAAGGCCGCCGCCGATGATCTTTCCCACGCAGGTCAGATCAGGAGCGACCCCAATCATGGTTTGGGCGCCGCCGTAGGTGACGCGAAAGCCGGTGACAACCTCATCGAAAACCAGTGGAATATCCAGCTCGGTGCATAAGGCCCTGAGTTGCTTGAGATACTCAACGTCATAATTTGCAATGGAGGAGGGCATGGGCTCGCAAATTACGCAGGCCAGGGTATCGGCCTGGTTCCGGAGACGCTCCAATCCTTCGCAGTAGCCATATTGCAGCACGAGCGTGTTTTCGACCGCGCCTCGGTCACATCCTTCGGTTCCCGCAATCGGGCTGGGATTGTGCCTGCTTCCCGCGAACCGGAACCAGGAGCTGACCATCCCCATGTCGGAAAAGCCATGGAAATGCCCTTCGAGCTTGGCTATCCGCGAACGCCTTCTGTAAGCCCGGCATAGACGGGCAGCTACCAATGCGGCCTCCGTTCCGGAATTGCACAGGATTGCTTTGCCGCTGGGCGCGATCGCGTCTACGATGAGCCGGGCCAGTTCCACCTCAGCATCATTTCCCAGTGCGTTCACCCAGCCACATTTGATCCGCGAGGCCAGAGCTGAAGTGATGCAAGGGTGCGCATATCCTAGAATGTGTGGGCCGTAACCGCCTGAAAGGTCGACATAGCAGTTGTCGTCCATATCAATGATCCGGCCGCAGCAAGCGCTCTTGACAAAAAGGGGATAAGCGCTGGGGAAGAAATAACGGTGCATGTGCGTCGGGGCGACCAGGCATTCGTTCGCCGTTTCTCGCATCGCGAGCGAGGAGGGTATGAGGCGTCCAAAATGCTCGTCGAACGCGCGCTTTACGTTGGGGCTGATATAGGGCGAGTAGCGGTCCGTGAACATGCGTGCATTTTTCCAAATGTCAATATCGGGATCGATCTGGCTCGCAAAACCTTCGCAGGAGAGAAAGACCAGCTCTACTTTGGTGAAGTTGGTCGTGTACATTGCGCCGTATTTTTTCAATACTTCGTTTATGTCCCGGAAGTAGGCGATGGTTGACCAGCGCGCAGAATGAACATCAAAATGCCACTGCAGCACTTTGCATATATCGGCTGCATAATCGGCCCAGTTCCTTTCCAATTCTGCTGTATGAATGACAAAGTGCTTGGTGAATCTCTCGACGGCAATGTCCCATTCCTTGCGCGTGCAGGCATAGTAGAACGAAGATAGGCCCCACTTTTCATCTTCGTCCAATTCAACCGTGATACCGAAATCGAGGAGGACGAGGTCGCCGTTTTTGGTGAAGAAGACATTGCCCGGGTGTGTATCACCGTGGCAGAGCCCATGCATGTAAAGCATGGTGTAGATGGTGTCCTGCAGGCGCTGCGCGATTCGTTGCCGGGGAAAATCGACCAGGTGAACATCCTTCCCACTGATCCCGTCCATAAATTCCATCACCAGCATGCTGGGGCCGCTCATTTCGGAAAAAACAGCGGGGATTCTCACATAAGGATGGCCTTTGAAGTTGGCATAAATGAGCTCTTGGCGATGCGCTTCCTGCTTCATGTCCGCCTGCGCCATCAGTAGAGACTGCAGCTCCGTGAAACGCTTGGGTAAATCGAGCCTGCGCGCAGACGGCACCAGGAAATGGCTCAACTGGATCAGGAAGGCGATGATCTTCAGGTTCGACTGGATCTGCCGGGGAACATTTTTCTTGACCAGCTTGACAGCCACTTTCCGTCCGTCACGCAGGACTGCGGCGTGGACCTGGGCAATCGAAGCGCTGGCGATGGGACGCGGATTAAACTCCTGGAAAACCTCGTTCATCGGCTTCGGCAACGCGCGTTCCACCAGTTTGCGCGTCTGCTTCTCGTTCATATGCGGCGCGTCATCCTGCAAGGTCCTTAATACAACCACCCAGGTCTGGGGAATGAGGTCGGAGCGTGTGGCTATGATCTGCCCGATCTTCACGTAGATCGGGCCTAGCTGCAGGAGATAACGGCGCAGCCACTCCGCCTGGACCTGTTCGCGCGCACCTCCTTTGCGACCTGCCGCATTCGCCAAGTAGGCGATGCCATAGGCAAAGGTGACGGCCAGCAGTTTAGTGAGATGAACGATGATCATGGCAGCTTGTCGGCCCATGGGCGGCCGCGCAGATTGTTTTGAAAATGAAAATATTCCAGCGATAGCCTCTTCCGACTCGGAAGCTGGCTACGGCATGACCAGAGGACTACCCATCATGTATTCGTCAAGCGCCGGCGCCACGCTCAAACGTGAAGGCGGATGAAACGCTAATGCACGGCAGGTGGCAAAGATTCTTGACACGTCACTGGAAGAAAGATAAGCCATGCCTCCGAGCAACTCCGCGGCATGTGCCGTAACTCTTTCAATGGCCCGTTGGACGGTGTAGCGTACGTAGAGGAACCTGGCGACGGCCTCCGGATCCTCGCATCCCGCCATAAGTTCATGGGAAATTCCTTCCAGAGCCGCCATGGCCCCCTCGGTCTCAATGCAGAGCGACATGCGTTCTGCCGCATAGCCTCTCTTTTCCGCGAAAACCCGCTCCACCAAATGGCTGGCCGCGCCCAGGTAACAAGCTGACACGAAAAGCTCGAACCAGAGGAATGCTTTAGAGATAGCGGCGTTCAGTTCCTCCGCATTGCCGAAATAGGAGATGTACTCATTGGGCACTTCCACGTCTTGCAGCACCACTTCGTTCGTTTCAGATCCTGACAGCACCCACGTATCGCGAAACGGCTTGACCTCGATACCGGGAGCGTTGGCGGGAATGGTAGCCAGGGCCAGCTCTTGGCCTAGTCCGCCGGGCGAAGGAAGCAGGACGCTGGCCGTAAGAAAATCCATGGATTCCGACAGGCTGCACGGTTTCTTGCTGCCGCTGAGGCGCCAGCCGCCGGGGGCAGGTTCGGCTTTCAGGTTGGGTAGAAGCACGCTGCTACCGGCGCGGCCGTCGGCAAATCCCGAAGCCAGGTAAAGGTTCTGTTGCGCGATCGCTTGCAAGAGTTCGGCTGTGGCTGCGCAGGGCGGAATCGCCGCCACCGTACAGGTATGCATGTTTGTCGCGATGGCCAGCGAAGGAGAACGGCTCCCCAGCGCGCGGTGGATCCGGGTCACTTCCAGCGCACTGGCACCCATCCCTCCATACTCTTTTGGCACCAGCAGGCCCGGGCCTCCATGTTCGCGAAACAATTGCAACGCAGGACTTCCCGGAGATTCCGTGACGTCCAAGGAAAGCTTTTCCAACTTGGCATCTAGCCCGGGAAGATATTGTTCCATGGTCGTGCGCTCCCTTTGCAGGTACCGGGAACTCGTTGATCGCTTCATTGCGACCGCAGTTGCAGCAGGTTGTGCTTCCATGATGGACATAATCTTTTTCCTTGCCGAAGAAGTAGTAGATTGATAAGGACGTGCCGGTGGGCTCAGACGAAGTTGCGAATTGCCGCTTGTTTTAAGGCGCTCACCTCGGAGCGCGGGAACTCGATGCGCGCGCTGTAGGCGATCGTGTTCAGCAGGATCTGCACTCGTTCATGGTCTGGCGTCTCCCGCTCAAAAATGCCAATCAGGTCGCGAAACATGCCGGACTGGATCACTACTGGATCGCCTCTCTTGAATGCAACAGGCTCGCTGCCCGCATGGCACCCGGCGCGGGCGCGTATGGTTAAGATCAAATCATCGCTGACGGGAGCCGGCCTGCCGCCGAAGCTGACGACGTGCGCAATACCGCGCGTAAATGCCAGCTTGTGGAACAGCATCTCAGCATCGCAAAAAGCGAATATGTAGCCCGGAAAAAGAATTTCCGTTCCACGCCGGGGGTGCCGAGCCGATATTCGCGGAATGAATGTTTCCACCCGCCATGCATCGAGGTTCCTGGCCGCCCGTTCCTCCTGCTTTGGCTTGGTGTGTAGAACATACCACGTCCTGCCCGATTCTGAAGATGGGTTCATATGACTCCCGTGGGCAAAGCTACCGCACTTGACCCATTCGGCCATCTTTGTTTCCCTTGGTTGAGTGTTATATAAAAGCAGGAAAATTATCTCGAAACAACTGTACTAATTAAAAAATTTCAGCATATATTCCTGTACCAGCGAACAGGAGTACAGGCAGCCATGGCCATCGGCCCTTTACGGATTCTATTTATAGTAGGCACCGGGGCAAGCCGCTATACTAACTCGCGCTGCTTAAGTTATCCTGGTTGTCCACGCTATGCCTAGGTAGTTCCCTGGCCCGCATTAGAAGAAGACTGCTGCGGTGCTTGACATGATATTTCTGTAGTATGTTGGAGACATGGAATTTCACAGTTCTTTCAGAAATATTCAAAGCAGCAGCAATGTCCCTGTTGGAAAACTGCTCCTGTATCAGCTTGGCGATCTGCTGCTCCCGTTGAGTCAGTAACGAAATGCAGACGGGCTTGGAAGCCTCAAATGACCTGCGGCTATATTCGGCCATGGTTTCCGGCCTCATCCAGATCCGCCCATTCGCCGCGGCTTGGATGGCTTCAGGCAGATCGCGTTCCAGACTGGGAGAAATTACGACAACCGCTGGAATCCCCATTTGTATCGCGTGAAGTTCAGCAACATAGTCCGGGGAACGCGGCACCAGGGCAATCAGGGAACCGTGCTTATCCCGCCACTGGCTTGCCGCCGGTACCCAGTGATTTAAAGAACAAGTGTCAATAAGCAATATGTGGCTGTCCCGCTTCACGGAAGCTATATCTAGACAAGATATATCTCCTGTATATGCGATGGAGGCATATGGGGAAACAATTTTGGTAATGGTGTGAATAGCTAAAGGATGGGAGCTACAAATGTAGATGCTTGGACTTGAATAGTGAGCCCTGAGTTTTACAGTATCACTCACAAAAATGTCCTTACAAAAGAGCTTGATTGTAGCATTATCTAAATTTAAGTTTATAATGAATTCTAATAAATTTAACCAGATACCAGTTCCAAATTGGTACTCGCCGCGCCCCCGATCTTTCTTGACATTCGTTTTCGGTAGGTTCAATGTGTGTGGATTATGCATCGCATCCTTACGTTGGGTATCCTGGTTTGGATTGCAGGCACCGCTCTCATTCGACTAATCGGGCAGTATCTTTTGCATCCTGGCAGGACCGCAAAAACTGTTCTCCTTTACGCTATCAGCCTTGTGCTGATGATGTTGCTGGTCAGGGGAATTGCCCAGTGGCAGCAGATTGAGCATGCTGCGTGGATCAAGGTAGCTGTCTGGCTCGCGTTCCCGACACTACTCCTTGACCCATTCTCATGTGTTTTTTTTAGCCTTTTGTTTCCCAACGTAGATCCGGCTGCTTCCGGCATTTTTGGTGGATGGATGTTGATCAGTTGTTGCGGAGCTGTCTTGGGCGGACTTTTAGTGCCGGGAGCAAAGCCTGTGCCCTCAGCGACGGCCACTAACGCTATTTCGAATAGAGGATGAATGTTCGATGAATTCCACACCCGAGCGAGTCTTAACCGGCGAGACTGTCTTGAACAGCTCCGATATTGCTGACGCTGCGGAGAAAGTGACGGGACAACGAAGCCACATGTCCCATAGGATCAAATCCATGGCAGGCGTGGCGCTGGCCGGGCATGCTGTAACACTGCAACTGATGAAGGACGACAGCATATCCGCTATGGCTTTGGGACTGGCTGTTGTCCGCGTGATCGAAGCCGCGCCCGCATCCTCGGTGCTGGTGATGGCTGTCGAGGAAGGCCAGGACTTCGCCGCATTCGGCGTCACATTGGCTGTCCTGATGAAGACGCGAAAGCTGGCTGGCATGGTCGTGGATGGTTCAGTACGCGATGTCTCCGGTCTTCGCGAGATGCAATTCCCAACATTTGCACTCGGCGCCGTTCCAGGATCCGCCGGCGGACGGTACAAATTAGCGTCGGCTAATGAAACTATCATTTGTGGCGGGCTTACCGTGGTTCCAGGGGCGCTGGTGGTGGGCGATGAAGATGGCATTGCCGTGGCACCCGCAGACCGAGAAGCAGAAATACTTTCCTTGGCCGCCAAATCGCAGGCTGAAGAGGCCCAACTCCTGCAGCGCATTCAGGCTGCAGGCTCATACTTGAAACTGGTTGCTGCCGGCACACGCGACTGAAACGAGCAAATTCACTGGAGTAGCGCGCAGGCTACATCCCCATTCCTTCTGTTTGAGTGTCTTTCCATGAATGACTGGAATCCGGCTGTTCATTTGTCAAAGCACGTGGAAGACGTGGCCCCTGCGGCTCCCGCGCTGGGGAAAAAAACGGAGCAATGGAAGAACAGGGTGCGGCAAATAGCCCCAGCCCTGAAGCATCCCGGCTACAAATGGTTATGGATCAGCAGCTTCTTATCTAATATCGGCACATGGATGCAGAGTTTGGCTCTGGGATGGCTGGTGTTTCAGCTGACGCATTCGTCTTTCTGGTTGGGAGCAACTGCGTTCGCTTTCAGCGTTCCCGGCTTGTTGCTCACTCTGGCTGGCGGTGTTGTTGCAGACCATTTCAGCAGACGTTCCATCCTTATGGTGACTCAGTTCGCGATGATGGTTTCAGCCTTCACCTTGGCGACGCTTGTATTTTTCAAGATCATCAATCTGCATGAAATTGTTGCGCTCACTGCTCTCAGCGGAATTGCAGCCGCGTTCAACATGCCGGCTTACCAGTCTCTGATACCAAATTTGGTTACGCGAACCGAACTCACCAATGCCGTTATGCTCAATTCCGCCCAGTTCCATACTGCGCGCATCCTCGGCCCGGCGCTTGGCGGCATTGCGATAGCTTTTGTGGGCGCTGAAGGAAATTTCTTCCTCAATGGAATCAGCTTTCTTGCGCCGATCCTTGCGCTTGCCCTTATCCGGAATGTTGCCGCGCCGGTGCAGCAGGAAGGCCGTTTCTGGCTCAGGCTGCAAGGAGGCTTTTCGTATCTGGTTGAGCATCGGCAACTGTTGTCTCTGCTGCTGCTCATCGCGGTGGGCAGTTTCTTGGCCTTGCCCTACATGGCATTCCTCCCCTACTTTGCGCGAGAAGTCCTGCATTCCAATGAGCGCGGGCTGGGAGCGCTGATGGCGTGTTCCGGCGCCGGCGCGCTCCTGGGTGCAATAACGGTTTCCTGCCTGAACATGGCGAAGGGGCGCGGCAGGTTCCTGTTCGAAGCCGGACTGGCTTTCTTTGGCTTGGTGATTCTTTTTTGCTTTTCCAGGTCCTTTATTCTTTCGGGCGTCCTGTTGGCAGGCGCAGGTTATGCATCGGTCCTGATGGGAGCGACCGCTAATGCTGTGGTCCAGAATATTGTCGCAGAGCGGGTGCGAGGACGGGTGATCAGTATCTATTTCACTGTGGCTACGGGGTTGCCCCCGCTTGGCGGGTTGCTCGTAGGTTGGCTGAGTTGGGTATTTCCTGCTGCTTACGTCATTGCCGCCATGGCAGGAGCCGCCCTGGTGGGATCTGCTGTTATTTTCGCCAACAGCAGCGCCTTGCGCACGCTGGAGTAATACCGCGAGTTAATCACAGTTCCGATTCTTTAAGAATGCAAAGCGCAACCTGGCAAGGAGGATAAATGGAAACTGCAGTGGAAAAACGCGAAGACGTTGTGTTTCTTAAGGGGAAACGGTTGTATTTACGTCCGGTCCTGCGTGAAGACCTGCCTTTATTCCTCAAATGGGCCAATGATCCGGACCTGAGATGGCTTTATATGGCACGCGCCTCCCCGATTGACGAGGCTGAAGCAAATGAATGGCTTGCTCATCTCCACAAGCGAACAGATGCCATCTCATTTGTAATATGCACAAATGAAGGGCGTTCCATCGGTATGATCGGGCTTCACAGCATCGACTGGAAAAGCCGTGTCTCCTCCACCGAGGCGGTTATTGGAGAAAAAGAGTTCTGGGGAAAAGGATATGCCACTGAAGCCAAGCTCCTTCTTCTTCACTATGCCTTTGATACTTTGAATATCCATAAGATCTGGGGTGGCATCTACTCATTCAACAAAGCCAGCCAGGCCTATAATAAAAAATGTGGTTACAAAGTTGAGGGAATTCAACGCCAGCAGCTCTTTGCCAATGGCAGATATCACGACAAAATACTGGTTGCGGTATTCCGTGGAGACTGGCTGCCGGTGTGGAAACGATTCATTAAACGAAGTTAAGAATTCGAATTCATCGTGAGCAGTTCTCTGTGGAAGTGAATGGATGACGTTGGGATTTTCCCTGTATTCATTCTGCTTAAGGATGAGCTCTTTTCAAACGTGCTAATGCCACGCCACATTACGAACCGCCACAACAGCAAAGTGATTCGCCAGTCCATGATTCGGGCCAGCATGAAACAGGTGGAGGTGGATTTCGCTGCTCTATTGCGTTCATTACAGCAACAGGAAGCACAGACCCTGGCTCAGTCATTGTTCAGGCTGATGAGCACAAGCAGCCGATCATTCCATTACGTCGTAACCAATAGCGCGTCTACGCTGCCGAACAGATATGGAACTCGCATGAAATACCACAGCGATTCACAAGATCTTGAATCCTCAATGCCGTATATTTCGAGCGCCACCCATACGTATTTAAAATTTCGGTCGGTGCTCACGAGACTGAGGGGAAGAGCTTTCACAACAACACATTAGCAATGCACAACGACTGGGGCGCCGGATTGATCGTAAGTGATTCGCGGCGATTATTATGTGGCTGCTGCTCTCACACTAACGATACTCGCGGTGAAGACCAGACTTCAGTTTCAACATCCACACCGTTCGCTTTCCGGTGACTCACGCAGCATTCCCACGGATTCAAGCGCTTGACTTGTTTCCAGCACTCAAACTCGAAAGATGCCGGAGTGTTCTGTTCCTTCCGAACATCAGTGTTTCCGATTGAGCATAATATCGTGGGCTTGCTGTATGGCTGGGCAGCCCTTCAGACCTTTCGTCCCGCGATCCGGAAACGGGCTAGAACGAAGCCGCTTTGCGGCGGACGCTTCGCGTGCGTGAAGCAAGCGACCGAGGTTTATTCGGTGTCTCCTCGCCCCTATCAAGGGATTCCCGAGCCTCACTATCCCTTCCACGACCGCACCGTCGTGGTCACCAGCTGCGGACGCCTTTGCCTATATAACAAGAAAATCAACCTCAGTGTATCCCTCGCCGGCCAAGCTGTCGGTGTCAAGGAAGTTGAGGATGGCATCTGGTTGGTCAGTTTTATGAATTACGATCTCGGCTACATTGATCTGGAGGAGAAAACCTTGCAGCCCCTGAAGAACCCCTTCGGGCCAAAAATGTAACCTATGTCTCCGGAACGTTCTGTTACCTATGTCTCAGGAACGGACATTTGATTCGGTTGGTTGCGGGGGGTGGATTTGAACCACCGACCTTTGGGTTATGAGCCCAACGAGCTACCAGGCTGCTCCACCCCGCAAATCCAATATAACAGCGCGTTTACACGCGGTCAAACGCGAGATGGTGAAGGTAGAGTTAAGATTTACCGCGGAAATTCGCGGTTCGAGCGAGTTTTATACGCTATTCAACGACGGGCTTTTGTTTGTGCCAATCAGTCTGTTTCTGGTAGGCGTGCGCTAGCGCCAGCACAGAACCTTCGGCACCGGGGGCACCGATGATTTGCAGTCCAATGGGCAAGCGGGATTTTGAGAAACCGCAATTCACCGAGATGCATGGGAGTCCATAGACATTGAAAGGCCGCGTGTTTCGCAGCATGATCATTTCTTTATTGCGGAGTTGGTCTGGCTCGGCTTGAAGTTCTTGGAATGTCGGCGCAAGCATCGGAGTTGTTAGTGTAAGAATCAGGTCGACGCGTTCAAACAGTTGCAAGATCTGGCGGCGTTGCTGCAACAATTCACGCTGTGCCTTGATATATTGCGGCGCGGTTACGTCAGCCCCGCTGCGGATACGCCTAAGGGTTTCCGGATCGTAATCTTTTTCGTGTTGCGGCAAATATTTTTGGTGGTAAGCATAGGCTTCGCAGCGGACGAGCGTGCGATCTGTCTCCGTAGAGAGCTCAACTTCTTGCACCCCGGCGGTTATCTTTGCCAGCACGGCCACAGCAGAGTCGACTGCGCTTGTGATTTCGCCATCGACTTCCTTCCAGAAATCGCGCGCAACGCCGAGGCGCAGAGCAGCAGTGCTTTCTTCAATGGCCGAAGGATAATAAACGGGCGGGAACTTGTGGCTGCCAATGTCCTGTGGATCATATGCAGCAATGGCCTGCAGAATGAGCGCCGCATCGGCGGCGGTGCGCGCCATGGGTCCAACGTGATCGAGCGACCAGGAAAGAGGAATCACGCCGCGCGCGCTTACCAATCCATATGTCGGTTTGAGCCCGGTAATTCCGCAGCAGGCCGCAGGCAATCGGATGGAGCCCGCCGTGTCTGTTCCAATGGCTCCGTAACAGAGGCATGCTGCCACGGCCGCAGCCGATCCTGAAGATGATCCACCGGTAACGTGTTCTGTGTTCCATGGACTGCGCGCAGGCCCAAAGTGGCCGATGATGCCGCTGCCTCCATAAGCAAATTCATGAAGGTTGAGTTTGCCCAGCAGGATTGCGCCGGCCGATTTCAAGCGTCGAATAACTTCAGCGTCGGCGATTGGAATATTATCTTTCAGCACGGCGCTGGCGGCAGTGGTTTTTACGCCGGCAGTTTCAATCAGATCTTTTACCGCCAACGGGATGCCATGCAGCGGGCCTTTCCATTCTCCGCGCGCGATCTCAGCTTCAGCTTTGCGGGCATCTTCCATCGCCGCCGTGCCGGTGATGGTGATAAAAGCGTTCAGCGTGGGATTGAGCTTTTCAATTCGTGCCAGGCAGGCTTGTGTGAGCTCGACAGGAGAAACTTCTTTCTTCTGCAATGCGCGGCTGGCTTCAGATAAATCAAGGAGCGGCAGTTGGCCGGCAGAGTATTTTGCGAAAGAAGACATGGTAGAGCTCAAGAATATCACTCAAGACGATGCATGGCATGGTTGATTCGGAAGCCATGTTCCACGGCTGTTCTACGCCCAAAGAGTATTGCAGACGGATTTTGTGTTTTGATCCGGTCTGTTTACTGACCACTTTTCTGCATGTCCAAAAACTGGCCGCGGCCTAAGGTTCAGGAATCACCGGCAGCAGAATGTACGAAGGATATTTCTGGCTGTGATAGATGGTTTGTTGCGCCGTGACGTATTTTGTTTCCGTTTCATTGTGTCCGCCAGTATTCAGGTTGCGGGAGAAGAAGGGAAACAGTGCGCTGGCCACTTCAATCCTAAGGCGCGACCCTTCCGGTATGGTGATTCCAGTGTGCCAGAGATCAAGGGTGTATTCGTTCACTTCATCGGGCTTCAGCAATTGCGGCACAGACATTGACTTGCGGAAACGGGCCCTGATCTTGCCGATGCCGAGAGGGAAAATCTTGCCATCTTTATCTACCTCAGACATGCTGATGAACCAATCTGTATCTCGTGCCGACGAGGCGGCATAAAGCACGGCAGATATTGGTCCGGCAAATGTAAGTGGTTTGGTGAGAGGGTCAGTTACATATACAAGGATGTCTTTGCGTTCATCAATCGTCTTTTGATGATAGCCCTGCGCTTCTTTCTTGCGTTCGTCAACGGAGCGGGTCTTCTTGGCGTCATCCTCGGACTCTTCATAGGCCCTCGGATCTGGAGTTGGGTCGCCGGGATCGTAGGCGAAGTGATCTGGCTTTGCATTGGCTGCCGGCGCGTCAAAAGAGAGGTGGCCGTCCCCCTTTGCCGTATTGGCATTCCCGCTGCTCGAAAGATAGAGTTTCTGCGACCTGGTTACCTCCAACGGATACGTCTGGCCGTGCAACCATTTATTTGAACCCATCACAAAGAGGCTGACCAGCGGTTCTTTCTCAATCCCGTTGTCAACGCCTTTGAGCCAGTGATCGAACCAGCGCAGGTAATCGCGCTGCAGATCAATGATGGCTTTCTCGCCAAAATCGCGCTCGCCGATCATGCGCCCCGCCGTGTCCGTGTGTCCCCACGGACCGAGCGTCAACTTCTGGCTGGGATGTTTGTAGCTCTCCATCTTCAAATAGTTCAGCTTTGTGCCAATTCCGTCGCCATCAAACCAGCCTGACTGGTGGAACACAGGAATGTTCACATCTTTTAGCCGGTCAAGAAAGTTAGCAGGCTTCCAGTATTCGTCGTTGTTCGGATGCTGAATCCATTTGCGCCAGTAGGGGTTTTCCTTGCCCAGCACGGATTTATCAAGATCGATCACAGGCAGCGCGCGCAGCAGTTTGGAATATTTCTTTTCGCCGATTTTGCTCATGGCAACTCCGGAGATGTCGGCGGTTGCTTCGCTCTCCAGGATGTCCGCCCACCAGATTGCTCCTTCAAGAAAAAATGCGCCGTACTCATAAGGAACGTTATAAAAGGGATCTGGAGGAGCGACGTTTGGGATCAGGGTTACCAGATGCGGCGGATGCTCGCTGGCGGCCCACCACTGCACCCAGCCGAGATAGGACCCTCCAATCATTCCAACTTTGCCGTCAGAGAATGGCTGCTTTGCCAGCCATTCAATCGTGTCGTACCCGTCTTTTGCCTCATTGACAAAAGGTTCCCAAACGCCGCCTGAGCCAAAGCGGCCGCGGCAATCCTGCACCGCGTAAATGTAGCCGCGCCTGGCATAAAAGCGCGCCTGCAGTTCAGCCATTTCTTTTTTATAAGGCGTTCGCACCAGAATGATCGGAGCTTTTTCCAAACCCTGCGGACGGTAAATATCCGTTACCAGCTTGACGCCGTCGCGCATTGGCACGGCCACGCTACGGTCAATAGCGACTTCATACTTTGCCGGGGAGAGGGAAGGGTCGGCGGCTTCAGCTTTGCGCAAGGCGTCGTAGCCTTCGCGAACAAATGCAGCCTTCTGCGCTGGTATCTCGATTAAATAAACTTTGCCGGCGCTATCTGCCCATGCAAAAAGGTCGAGGCCGGGAAGGCCATAGAGAAATTTTGTGAGGGTAAGGTCTTTGCCGCCGATGGCATGTTCTGCCGTCTCTTTTGCTTCCAGCGTCAGGTCTACGGCTCTGCCGGGCAGAACCAGTAGGGGAAGCTTCTGGGTTCCGCCTTTAGACCGGTCATACGCGCGAATTGCCTGGCTCACGAGCGCGGGGGAATTGTTTTCAAAGATCACGACGTCTTCACGCGTCTCCAGGGTGGTGGTCTTGTCTTTGAATGTCCGGGTCACCGAACTGCCTTCACGCTGCAGCGTGATAGTACCGACCGCAGATTCCAATGAAATTGTTTTCCAGCGGCCATCTGCGTCAGGGACGATTCGCGTTGTTACCTCCGCTTTTTGACCGGCCAGGCTGATGGCGGCATGGCTCTCAAAGTTGCCGTCTTTTTTCCATGTGCTTTGCATGGAGCCCAGGCGCTCCTCATTCACCACCAGAGAAAAATTGGCCTGGTCTTCAAAGCCCGCCAACGTGGCAGGCAGTCCCTTGGGTGTCTTCTGGTCAGCGGTCTTATCGCCGGCGCGCTTGAAGATCAGCGGCAGGGCATTACCGCCCTGCTTCCATTCGCCGGTGATCTCCGTGCGCGCGGCATTAAGCTTCCCTTCATAGCCAGCGGCTATTCCGGCAAGGTCCAGCTTTACGTTGTCGCCTGTCTGGTCCACAGAAGAGACAGGAATTCCGTTCGCACCCTGATTGAGACTGTCAATTGTCCCAAGTAGCTTGCCCTCTGGATTCTTTGTGAGGTGGAGGATGAGACGGAGTTTTTGTCCCTGGACATTGAGTTCACCGTTCCAGTCTCCGGCAATACTCTGGCTGTCAGAAGGTGCGCTTTGTGAAGCAACGGGCATTGACAGTGCCAGAGTGGGAGACGCCATGGCCGATGGTTGAGCGAGCAAGTCTTGATTGCCAAGGCAAATGATTGCCAGGAACAGCACGGTTATTTTCGTCCGCATGTTGTCTCCATTCGGTGAACCAATGGAATTGTCAGGGCGTCTGCCTATTGCAGTCTAGTTATAAATACGCAGATATGTGAGAGAAGTTACTTGAGCGTCGGGCTAAACATCTCCCACGCTGTGCGATAGGTATTGGCATGTGCTTCAGCGCTGCGTTCAATGGGACGAGAATAGCCGCCGCCGGAAGTAAGAACAAACGGCGCGCCGAAACTGAGCGCAGCGGAAAAAACTCTGCGGTCGCGCGCGATGAGCCCTTCATGCGTGAGTGAAAGGCGGCCAAGAACGTCGGAAGCCAGAGGATCGACGCCTGACTGATAGAAGACAATGTCCGGACGAAAGCTGAAAGCGGCGGGAAGAACTTCATCGAGATGGCGAAGGTAAGCAGCGTCTTCAACTCCATCGGGCAAAGGCACATCCAGGCGGCTCTTTTTCTTGCGAAAAGGGAAATTGCTCTCGCCATGGATGGAAAGCGTAAAGACATCAGGATCGTCCTGAAAGATTTCCGCAGTGCCGTCACCCTGATGAACGTCAAGATCGATTACGGCAGCGCGCCGGATGAGCCCGCGTTTCCTCAGGAACTGAATTGCTACGGCAATATCATTGAACACGCAGAATCCCGCGCCTTCAGAACGGAAGGCGTGGTGCGTTCCGCCGCCGAGCGTGGCCCCCCAGCCTTTTTCCAAAGCGGCCAGAGCCGCGCTTACGGTTCCCCCGACAGAGGCAAACGCCCGGTTTACAAAGACCTCTGACCAGGGAAGCCCGATGCGCCGCATGGCTGCTGCCGGCAGAGTGCCAGCAGTAAATTGGGCGACGTAATCAGGGTCATGGGCCAGTGAGACTGTTTCCGGATCGGCCAGGGGAGACGGCTCCAGTTGAAAAAGACCTTCGTTCTCAACTATCTGGCGGAGCATGCCGTACTTTAAAAGTGGGAACTTATGACCTTCCGGGAGCGTAATCTTATATTGATCGGTGGAAAAGATTGTGGGGCGGAAGGTATTTTTTTTCATAACCAAAGGGAGCCGGTCTGGTCTATATATTATAAGGATGTCCGAGGTTTTGGCCGAAGACCTTGAACTGTGCGTTTCCGAACAGTTAATTGCAGGAATGGACAGTCTGAGAACCAAAATGGGTCTGGCTGACTGAAATTGCGGCTTACTTTTCAGTTAGTTACGTGCGATTAGGATTTTGGCACTGCCTGTGCATACACTATTAGTGCAATGGATATAGTACGCGACGAATCGGTAAAGAAGAGAAAGCGCCTGAAGCAGACTGCCATGATTGTTGTGGCGGTGATTGCGATTCTGGGCGCTACGCTAGGTGTTTCCAGACTCAAACCAGCCCTGCAGAGTGTTGATGCGGGAACGATTTGGCCGGACACGGTGAAACGCGGCTCAATGCTGCGGCAGGTCCGAGGCTTGGGCTCGTTAATACCCATTCCGGATGATGTACGTCTAATCCCAGCGGAGACAGACGTGCGCGTGGAGCGGATTGTGATCCTGCCTGGTACCCCGGTAAAAGCAGATTCGGTCATCATGGAGCTTTCAAATCCGCAAGTGGAGCAGGAAGCTCTGAATGCGGACTTGGATCTGCGCTCGGCAGAGGCTGAATATCACAACACCAAGGCAAAGATCGATAGCGACCTGGCAAGTCTCCGGTCCGGCGCTGCAACAATTGAAGCCGACTATGAGAATGCCAAGCGCGACGCCGACCAGAACAGGGAACTGAAAAAGATTGGCGTAGTTTCCGATGCAGTGTTAAAGGCTTCCTTGAGCAAGGAAAAAGAGCTGGAAACGCGAAAGAAGATTGAAGAAGAGAGAATTTCCGAAAGCACGAAAGCGATTGAGACCCAGCTTGCGGTGCAACAGGCTACCATCGACCAGAAGAAAGCGATGGTGGCATTGAAGCATCGCCAGAAAGATGCGCTGAAGGTCCGCGCCGGCATCCCCGGAGTTCTGCAGGAAGTGCCTGTACAAGTTGGACAGCGCGCGACTCAGGGAACGATTCTGGCCAAAGTGGTGCAGCCAGAACATCTTCAGGCTGAGTTGAAGATTCCAGAAACGCAGGCCAAGGACATCATTATCGGCCAGAAGGCGGAAATCGATACCCACAACGGCGTAGTCGAAGGCACGGTTTCACGTATCGATCCCGCAGTGCAGGCCGGCACGGTCACAGTGGACGTGAAGCTGGATGGCCCGCCGCCGAAAGGCGCTCGTCCTGACCTGAGCGTGGATGGAACCGTTACGCAGGAAAAGCTTGAAAACGTGCTGTATGTGGGCAGACCGGCTTTTGGGCAGGAAAAAAGCACGGTATCAATGTTCAAGCTTGATCCTGACGAGAAGACTGCAACCAGGGTGAAAGTGGAACTGGGACGCAGTTCAGTGAATACGATTGAGATCGTTGGCGGACTGAAGGAAGGCGATAAAGTAATCCTTTCCGACATGTCGCGCTATGATAATCAGGACCGAATCAAGCTGGAAAAATAGAAAACATCTGGCAGCAACAACCAATTTCTTCGGAGGAGATACCAACGTGGCAAGCAGCGGACAAACTTTAATCAATCTTGAAAACGTAACCAAGATTTTCTACACCGATGAAGTTGAGACGCATGCGCTCTCCGGCATCCATCTGGATATCAAGAAAGGCGAGTA
>Ga0207700_10000915_pt1 | contig 16918 bp, 17 predicted proteins | sample LARL82metaG_FD_184348 | JGI IMG/M metagenome (GOLD analysis project Ga0207700, IMG submission 184348) | Corn, switchgrass and miscanthus rhizosphere microbial communities from Kellogg Biological Station, Michigan, USA - LAR L8-2 metaG... | ecosystem: Host-associated > Plants > Roots >...
GTGGCGTCGAGCGTCACCCCAAGCGAAGGCGACAGCGGCAACGCATCGGTACTGCCTTCCAGCCGCACGTCGGCATGCCCGACAGCGTTTTCGGTTTCGGACGTCATCGATTTGCCGCAGGGTAAAGCCGGAAATTTTACGCTGGCGGGTTGAGGAACCGAAGAGGCAGGTTTTTGCGAATGGTGGCTTGCTACTGCCTGGGCTCAGTGATCCGCAGTTGGGGTTTGCCCGCCAGAGATTTGAGCGGGAAATAGGCCCGGTGTGTAGCTTCGTCCACCGCCACCACGTGGGCGTTCGGACCCAACACACCCGAGGCCAGCGGACGAACGGACTGCCCCTGCACATGGAATATCGAAACTTCTCCGGACTCGCCGGCCACATACAACCAGCCGAGGCCGCGATCGAACGCCAGCACATCCGGATCCTTGGCGACATCGAATGTGAATACCAGTCGTCGGTTGATGAGGTCCACCACGATCAGCTTGTTGTTGTCCTCGCAGGCAATGAAAGCCAGATGCATGGCGGGATCAATATAGAGACCGTGGTTGCCCTCTGCTCCCGGCAGATCCATCCGGCTGATCACTTTGTCGGTGGCTGGGTCGATCTCCACCAACTGCTTGCGGGTCTGCACGTTGGCGAAAATATGCTTGGACGCGGGGTCGTATTGCGTGTTGCCCACTTCACCACCCAGCGGGATAGTCGCCACCCGTGTGTTCGTGCGCACGTCGATGACTGTGTCGGTGCCGCCATGCTCATCGGACACATACAGTTTGTGGACCTCCGGGGCATAAGCCATGCCGTCGGGGTAATCGCCCGCCGGCACGCGTGCCGTGATCTTCAACGTGGCGGGATCAATCGCCACGACTTCATCGGTGCCCGTGGCCGAGGCATAGAGTTGCCCCAACTCCGGCACGAACAGGACTCCATGCACATGGCTTACGTTGGGCACATCCGCGACGACCTTTTGGGTCTGCGTGTCGAACACCGTGACCAAGCTGTCGCCCAGGTGGGCCAGATAAAGGCGATGGGCAGCTGGGTCGAGACTGGCGTAATCCCAACGGGTGGTTCCACCGGTCAAGGGTGCATCGGCCACCGTGGCGAGCGGGAGGCGCCCTGTCGCTGGACTGCTGCATGCGGTGGTGGCGGCCACGAACAGCACAGGCGTGAACACCGCAGCCCAGCGGCGTCTCGGAGTCAATTGCGAGGCCATATCGTCCTCCCGGAAACCTGCTGATTCGCCAAATGATCGAGGCTAGGCCTGACGAGGGGCTTAGCACCTGCTGCCGGGTCGGGCGGCCCCAATCGTATCTTGTTATGACTATGACAGAAACGTAATATTCATGACATGCCTTGGAACCAAGCCACCTGGGTCATGCTGGTCGCCTCGTTGACAGGGCGCAGTCCCAATCCGCGCATGCGTCTCTGGCGCGCCCTCAAAGCCGCTGGTGCGGCAGCCATCCGGGATGGCGTTTATGTCCTCCCCTCCAATGAAGCGAGCTGGTCCTTTCTCCGCGTCCAGGCGACGGAGGTGACGGAAGCTGGTGGTTCAGCCCATGTCATCCCGTTCACTGCGGCCGATGGCGGGCAGGAAGCCGAACTTCGCCAGGCCTTCGATCGCACGGCGCTTTACGCCGAAAGTCTGGAACGAGTGACCCGACTGAAGACCGACCTGCCCGGCTTGTCAGAGGTAGACGCGCGCCGGCAACTGGTCGCATTGCGCCGGGAGTTGGCAGGGATCGCGGGTGTGGATTTCTTCCCGGGACCGGCACGGAATCAGGCGGAAGGCGCGCTGCGCGACGCAGAGCAGGCGGTCAATGCCCAGTTCTCCCCCGACGAACCACACGCCACCAAAGGGGCAATCACCCGTCGGAACCTGGCCGACTACCGCGGCCGACGTTGGGCGACGCGGCGCCATCTCTGGGTGGATCGCGTCGCTTCGGCCTGGTTGATTCGCCGTTTCATTGATCCCGCCGCCCAGTTCCTGTGGCTGGCCAGTCCCGCCGATTGCCCTGCCGACGTGCTGGGATTCGATTTTGACGGCGCCGCTTTCACTCATGTGGGACCGCGGGTCAGCTTTGAGGTGCTGGCCGTCAGCTTTGGCCTGGACCGCGACCCCGGCCTGGTTCGCCTGGGCCGCCTGGTGCACTACCTCGATGTGGGCGGCGTGCCCGTGGCAGACGCTGCCGGATTTGCCAGTGTGATGACGGGCGCCCGCGCCCGCCGCGGCGACGACGATGACGGCCTGCTGGCCGACATCGGCACGGTGCTCGATTGCCTGTATGCCGCCTACCTCGATATCCCTGGAGAACTCTCATGACGATGACATTCGCTGTGCGCTGTGTGCGTCCGTTGTGCACCATGGTGTTGATGCTCATTTTGGCCGCTGCGCTCCCAGCGGCTGCAGCCACCTTGGACCCGGCATCCATTGGCAAGGCCGCGGGCACCGAAGCCAAGGCGCAACCCGACGGCGTGGTGAAGATCGGTTGGAGCCGCAGCGATGTGCCAGTCACCGTGGACGGCATGCGCTTGTCGCCGGCGGCAGGCCTTGGCTCTTGGGCAGCGTTCGCTGCCATGGGCAACCAGGCGATGGTGATGGGCGACACCGTGGTGTTCCAGGACGAGGTCGATGCGGCGATGGACGCGGCATTTGCCCATGGCCTGCAAGTCACCGGCCTGCACAATCACTTCTTCTACGACCAGCCCAAGGTCTACTTCATGCACATCGGTGGCGACGGTTCGCCCACTCAGTTGGCAGCGGGGGTGAAAGCCGTGTGGGATGCGATCAAGGCGGTACGCGCCGTCCATCCGCAACCGGCTGATGGTTTCGGCGGACCCACGCCGTCACCGGGTGCGATGAATGCCGGAGCCGTCGCCAAGATCGTGGGCCATCCGGCTCAGGTCACCGATGGCGTGGCCAAAGTGACGATAGGCACTGAAGGTCAGATGCGCGGTCAGGTGGTTGGTGCTTCCATGGGCCTGACCACCTGGGCCGCGTTCAGTGGCAGCGATGAACTGGCTGCGGTCGATGGCGACTTCATCATGCGTGCGGCCGAGGTGCGGCCAGTGCTGCAGGCGCTGCGTAAGGCGGGGGTCCACGTAGTGGCCTTGCACAACCACATGATGGGTGAGGAACCGGGTTTCTACTTCACGCACTTCTGGGGCAAAGGCAAGGCGGCCGACCTTGCCCGTGGATTTCGCGCGGCGCTCGACGCACAAGCCGCGCTCGACAAGTACTGAGACTCACGCTACGGGGGCGTCCATGTCGAGCACGTCATCGCGCATGGCGATGCTGATGGTGATCATCGTGATCCCGTCGGCACTGGTGCATGCTCAAAGCGTGATCGCCCGAAAGCCATCTGCCGCATCCGGAGTGGGCCTCACCTTGATCCCCAGCGGCGCCATCACCCTGGACGGTTCGCTGGACGAGTCCGCATGGGCGACAGCACCTGTGCTCCGCTTGACGCAACAGGACCCGCATCCGGGAGAGCCAACGCCTTACCGGACCGAGGTCCGCCTGCTCGCCGATGCCAAACATCTCTACCTGGGAATTACCTGCATCGACCCGGATCCGAGCCGATTGTCGGTGCACACGCTCGCACGGGACAGCGATCAAACGGATGACGATCACCTCACCATCGTGCTGGACCCTTTCGGCAATCGACGCCTCGGCTACGTGTTTCAGGTGAACGCGGGAGGTGGTCGAACCGATGGCCTGATTTCCCCAGCGTCGCGTCTGCCGAGCTACGACTGGGATGGCATCTGGAATGCCAAGGTCAAACGGACGGCCGATGGTTGGGCCGCCGAAATCCAGATCGACACGCATAGCCTGCAGTTTCCTCATGGCATGGACCGATGGCGTTTCAACGTGCAACGCTACGTGCCGCGAAGCCAGCTGAGCTTGCAGTGGGCGGATATCACGCTCGACTCGAGGATCTTCGACCTGGCTCGCATGGGTACGCTCACCGGGGTCGGTACTTTGGAGCAAGGGCTTGGCCTGGATGTCGCACCCTATGCGCTGCTGCGTCACGATAGCGTTCGCAACGACACGGTCGCGCAGGTGGGCGGTGACGTGCGTTACAACGTCACACCGAGCCTCGCCGCCACACTGACTTTCAATCCGGATTTCGCCGAAGCCGAAGCGGATACCGATCAGATCAATTTGACGCGGTTTCCGCTGTTCTATCCGGAGAAGCGACGCTTCTTCTCCGAAGGATCAAACCTTTTCACCTTCGGCGCGGGGCTGACAGACAACACCGATGTCCCGATATTCCTGCCGTTCTATTCACGTAACGTGGGTTTGGTGAACGGTCAGGCTGTGCGCGTGGACAGCGGCGCCAAACTGCTCGGTTCGATGGGGCCGTGGTCCGTCGGCGCGCTCGATGTCGAAACGGGCCGATCGAGCATCAGCGGTCCCATCCATTTATTCGCGGGGCGTCTTACTTACGATGTCGACGATCACCTACGTGTGGGCACCTTGCTGACGAGCGGCGATCCCACCGGGCAGTCCCACAATAGTTTTGCCGGCACCGATGCCGTGTGGCACACCTCCACCTTTCGTGGCGACAAGAACCTGACTTTGTCGGGATGGGCAGCGCATTCCAGCGATCCGTTGCCAGGGAGGCATTCGGGTTGGGGGCTCTACGCGGAATATCCGAATGATTTATGGCGCGGCTACACCAGCATCAACGTCTTTGGCAAGGCACTGGATCCGGCACTTGGCTTCCTGCCACGCCCCGGCACACGCCAGTACGACGTCTATCTCGACTACCGTCCACGCCCCACTAGCCAGGCACTGAGCTGGGCGCGACAGTTCTTCTACGAACTGGAAGTGCGGCAGGTCAGCGATCTGCATGGCGTCACTCAGACCCGGCGCATTTTCACCGCGCCACTCAACGTCGATGCCGAATCCGGCGAGCACTTCGAGTTCGACTGGATTCCCGAGTACGAAGCGCTCACGGCGCCATTTGAGATCGCGCATAACGTGACATTGCCTGTCGGTCGCTACCACTTCGATCGATACCACTTCGAGGCGCAGTCATCCGAGGCTCGGCCGTGGCGCTTCGGCAGTATGGTCGAGGTGGGTGACTTCTATACCGGACGATTGACCCAGTACATGCCGTTCATCGACTGGACTGGTCTACAGGGCAAGTTACGGATCAAGCTGAGCAACGAGACAGACTTCGGGCGGTTGCCGCAGGGCGGTTTCATCCAGCGGCTGTATTTGCTCAAGGCCAGCTACGCCTTCAGCCCCGACCTGATTTTTTCCACCCTGGCGCAATACGACTCCACCATCGGCCACATCGGCCTCAATGTTCGGCTGCAATGGACCATTGCGCCCGGGCGGGATTTTTTCTTCGTCCTTAATCACGGCGTGGAGGCGTCCGTGACGGACCCCAACACGCATGCGTTCCCGGTCGCCAATGTCGTGACCGCCAAGCTGCGTTGGGACTTTCGTGAATGACTATGTCAGGAGCCCACCCATGACGACGATCACCATGCTCGCTCTGGCGGGAAAGCACGTACTGCAACCGTTGCCGTTCGCGCCGAACGGACTCAAAGGTCTTTCGGAAGCGCTGATCACTTCCCACCACGAGAACAATTACGGCGGCGCGGTTCGCAACCTCAATAAGCTTGAAGAACAGCTCGCGCAGATCACCAAGGACACACCGCCGTTCGTTGTCGGTGGATTGCGCCAACACGAACTGATGTTCCGCAATTCGGCGACGTTGCACGAAGCCTACTTCGCGAACCTCGGAGGCGACGGGCGCACTTCGGGCCGCATCGTTGAACAACTGGCCGCGAGCTACGGCAGCTTCGACACCTGGGAAACCCACTTCCGCCTGACCGGTGCCAGTCTGGGAGGCGCTAGCGGCTGGGCAATCCTTGCCCTTGAGCTACTGACCGGCGAGCTTCGAACGTTCTGGTCCGGCCACCACACGCAGGCCCTGGCCACAGCGTTCCCACTGCTGGTGATGGACATGTATGAACACGCCTACCAAATGGACTATGGCGCGGCCGCAACGAAGTACATCGACGCGTTTTTCGCCAACCTTCGGTGGGATGAGGTGAATCGACGTCTAGAGCAAGCACAACTACTGCACCAACAATTGAGCATGATCCGATGACCGTAACGATCGACGATTCAACGCCGTCCATGCCCGCCTCCATCTCACTGGGTGAAGCCACCCGTGTCTGGGCCAAGGTGGGCTTGCTCAGTTTCGGTGGGCCGGCTGGTCAGATCGCGGTGATGCATCGCGAATTGGTCGAGAAGCACAAGTGGATCAGCGACGCACGTTTTCTGCATGCGCTGAATTACTGCATGCTGCTGCCGGGACCCGAGGCCGCTCAACTCGCCATCTATATCGGCTGGCTGCTGCACCGGACCGTCGGCGGACTGATCGCAGGTCTGCTCTTCGTATTGCCCGGTTTTATCACTATCTTGGGCCTGAGCATCATCTATGCACTCTACGGCCAGGTCCCGCTTATCGTGGCGGTGTTCTTCGGTCTGAAGGCCGCGGTCCTAGCCGTGGTGATCGAGGCCGTGCTTCGCCTCGGGCGCAAGGCACTGAAGAACCGCGTCATGGTGGGCATCGCGATCTTAGCCTTCATCGCGATCTATGGCTTCAAGGTACCGTTTCCATTGATTGTATTGATGGCTGGCCTGATGGGATTTCTTGGGCGCTGGTGGTTGCCCAAGAGCTTTCCCGCACCGGCGTCGACAACGGCCGATGCGTCGTCGGAATACCTGATCGATCGGCTGCTCGGTCAGGGGCAGCTACGACACACCAAACCCTCCGCGCGCCGGGCTGTTCGCATCACGTTCACCTGGCTCGTCATCTGGTTGCTCCCAGTTGGATTCGTCATCGGTGCGTTCGGTGTGCACAGTGTGCTGGCCCAGGAAGGCATCTTTTTTTCCCAGACGGCGGTCGTCACCTTTGGCGGCGCCTATGCCGTACTGGCCTACATCGCCCAGCGCGCCGTCGAGAGCTTCCATTGGATCTCGCCGGGACAGATGCTGGATGGTTTGGCGCTTGCGGAGACCACCCCTGGCCCGTTGATCATGGTGCTGCAGTTCGTCGCCTTCCTGGGGGCCTATCATCATGAAACCGGACTGCCACCCATGGCGGCCGGCGTGGTCGGCTCGGTACTGACGACGTGGGTCACGTTCGCGCCGTGCTTCTTGTGGATCTTTCTCGGCGCACCGTATGTGGAGGCCCTTCGCAGCAACCGTGCGCTGAATGCCGCGCTTTCTACCGTCACGGCCGCCATCGTTGGCGTGGTGCTGAACCTGTCGGTCTGGTTCACCCTGCACACATTGTTCGGAACAGTGCAGACGCGGCGCTACGGTGTGCTGGCTGTGGAAGTGCCGCAATGGTCCACACTCCACGGTCTGGCCACGGCCCTGGCGGTCGGCGCCATGCTGGCCATGCTCCGCTTCAAGATCGGCATGGGATGGACACTGCTTGGCAGCGGCATCGTTGGGGCGTTATCGCTCGTCTTGATAGGTCACTTGCCGTAGGCGCCGAGGTGTTTGGTCCAGGCGCGCGCCGCTGGGAGGGATCGAGGCGGCCGGGAGATCTGGATTGTTCGTCCCATCCATGGGACTCACCCCTCCGCGCCGCGCGCTATGGGGCCAGCGCTTCGCGCTGTCCAATTTTGTTCCAGACAAAATTGTCGAACGTGGTTTGTCTCCTGTACCCCGAGCCAAAATAAAAAACCCGCCACGAGGGCGGGTTTTTTATTTTGGCTGGGAGACTAGGATTCGAACCTAGATAGACAGCGTCAGAGGCTGTCGTCCTACCGTTAGACGATCTCCCAAAAACAACTGGATCGACGCGCTCTGACTTTGATGCGTCGAACCAACAAACGCGATTTCCGAAAACGAAATTAGCGCTTGGAGAACTGGGTTGCGCGACGAGCCTTGTGCAGACCGACCTTCTTGCGCTCGACTTCGCGGGCGTCGCGGGTCACGAAACCGGCCTTGCGCAGCGGCGATTTCAGGGTCTCATCATACTCGATCAGCGCGCGGGCGATGCCGAGACGGATCGCGCCGGCCTGACCGGTGATGCCGCCGCCGGCGACCGTCACCTTGATGTCGAACTTCTCGGTGCTCTGGGTCAGCTCGAGCGGCTGGCGCACGATCATGCACGAGGTCTCGCGACCGAAAAATGCCTCGAGCGACTTGCCGTTGACTTCGATCGCGCCCTTGCCCTTGCGCAGGAACACGCGGGCGGCGGAGGTTTTGCGGCGGCCAGTGCCGTAGTTCTGCTGGATCGTCATGATGATTCCTTAGAGTTCCAGCGCCTGCGGCTGCTGTGCGATATGCGGATGCTCGGCGCCACCGTAGACCTTGAGCTTGCGGTACATTTCGCGGCCCAGCGGGTTCTTCGGCAGCATGCCCTTGACGGCAATCTCGATCACGCGCTCCGGGTAGGTCGCCAGCAAGTCCTTCAGACTGGTGGTCTTCAGGTTGCCGATGTAACCGGTGAAGCGGTGGTACTTCTTGTCGTCCAGCTTGGCACCGGTGACAGCCACCTTCTGCGCGTTGATCACCACGATATAATCGCCGGTGTCGCAATGCGGGGTGTATTCCGGCTTGTGCTTGCCGCGCAGACGACGAGCGATTTCGGTCGACAGGCGACCGAGTGTCTTGTTCGTGGCGTCGACCACGAACCAGTCGCGCTTGACGTTGTCTGCATTGGCGCTAAACGTTTTCATTTCAGAATACCTGGTCTGCCGCCGCGAGGCGGTACGCATGATTCAAGAAAGCATGCTTTCGGTGGAACAAAGGCGCGAGATGATAGCGGAGCCGTCATCCATGGCGCAAGCCCACCGACCGGCGAGCTGTGAGCTGGCAATGATAGCATGATGAGCATGCCGCTTGAAAAGTCCCCCCTGCACGCGCCTGCCGGTCGCATCGCCGAGTTGGCGGACCAGTGCGTGCAATGCGGGCTGTGCCTCCCGGTCTGCCCTACCTATGCGCTGGACCGCAACGAGGCGGAATCGCCGCGGGGGCGCATCGCCATCGCTTCGGCCCTGGCGCGCGGACTGGCCGAACCCGACGCCGGGTTGCGCGAACATCTGGATCACTGCCTGGGCTGCCTGAACTGCGAAAAGGTCTGTCCGGCCAACGTGCAGTACGGTGAATTGCTGATCGAAACCCGCGCCCTGCTGGGGCCGGCGCCGCGACGGCCACGGCTGTTGCTGGGCCTGGTCAAGCGGCCGGCGCTGCTGCGCGCGCTGCGCCGGCTCGGTGGCTGGCTGGCGTTGCCGCGCTGGAAAAACCGGCTGGCGCGGCGACTGCCGCAGCACTCGCCGTGGCGTACCGCCTTGCTCGACTTGCCGACAGGGACTCCGGTCGCGCCTGTTCGAGCCAGCGGCAACAAGAGTGAACAACCACGACTCGCGCTGTTCCCCGGTTGCGTGGCAAGCATCGACGATGCGGAAGCACAGCAGGCCGCGGTGACATTGCTGCAAGCGGCAGGTTTCCACGTCAGCGTGCTGCCGGCGTTCTGCTGTGGAGCGATGGACCTGCATGGCGGCGCAGCAGCCACGGCCGAACAAGCCGCGCAGCAGGTGCGTCGAGCCTGGGCGGCCAGCGGCGCGAGCCAGTTGCTCTCGGTGACGCCCGGCTGCCTGGGCACGCTGCGTCGCGCGCTGCCCGGTGTCAGCGTGTTCGATCCGGTGGAACTGCTGGCGGCACGGGCCGGATCGTTGCGGTTCCGCCCGCTGGCGCAACGGGTGGCGCTGCATCTGCCATGCACCCAGATCAATGTGGCGCGTACCGACGCGGCCTTGTTGCAGTTGCTGCGCCGCGTACCCGAACTCGAGGTGCTTCCGTTGCCGCGACCGCCGTATTGTTGCGGCGCGGCCGGCAGCCATCTGCTGGAGTTTCCCGCACGCGCCGGGCAACTGCGCGACGCGACGCTGCGGCAAGCCGCCACACTGGAACCGCAGCAGCTGTTGTCGTCCAATATCGGTTGCCGCCTGCACCTGGCCGCGGGCATCGACCAGCAAGGTTTGCACTGGCCCAGCCAGCATCCGCTGGCGCTGCTGGCCCGACAACTGGAACCTAGTCCTTGAAACAGGAACGCCCATGACCGTTCGCACGCTGAGCCCGCTCGATCGCCTGTTGGCCGGTTGCGAGCGCGCATTGGAAGCGATCGCCGGTTCGCCGCAGGCGCATCGCCGCTCGCCCGCCGCCGGCCTCGCCGAAGCGGAACTGGACGATGCCGAGCGCCGCCATGCCGCCGGCCTGATGCGGATCAACCATACCGGCGAGGTCTGCGCGCAGGCGCTGTACTTCGGCCAGGCTGCACTGGCGCGCGACGCCGGCAACCGCCAGCACCTGCTGCACGCGGCTGCCGAGGAAACCGATCACCTGGCCTGGTGTGCCCAGCGCCTGCAGCAGTTGCACAGCCGTCCGAGCCTGCTCAATCCGCTGTGGTATGCCGGCAGCTATGCGATCGGCGCCGCCGCTGCGCTGGCCGGCGATCCGGTCAGCCTCGGCTTCGTGGTCGAAACCGAGCGCCAGGTGGAAGCGCACCTGGCCGAACACCTGGAAAAGCTGCCGGCGCAGGACGAACGCTCACGCGCGGTGCTGACCCTGATGCAGGCCGACGAGATCCGCCATGCGCAGGCGGCGCAGCAGCGCGGCGGCATCGAACTCCCCTTCCCGCTGCCCCAGCTGATGCACGCCAGCTCGATGGTGATGAAAGCCGTTGCATATCGCGTGTAGGGCCAATAACTGTCGCCATTAAAAAACCCGCCTTCCGGCGGGTTTTTCGTCACATCAGGTTGCGGCCGTGGAACAGTTCTTCGATCTCGCGGCGCAGCAGCTGCTCGATACGCTGGCGTTCCTTGAACGAGAGGTCGTCGGCGTGGGCCTCGAACAGGTAGGTGTCTAGGTCGAAGTCCTTGATGTGCATCTTCGTGTGGAACATGTTTTCCTGGTACACGTTGACGTCGAACATCTCGTACTTCTGGCGGATGTGCTTGGCCAGGTAGTCCTGCACCGAATTGATCTTGTGGTCGATGAAGTGCTTCTTGCCCTTGACGTCGCGGGTGAAGCCGCGCACCCGGTAGTCGGCGATCACGATATCCGACTCGAAGCTGTCGATCAGGTAGTTCAACGCCTTCAGCGGCGAAATCACGCCACAGGTGGCCACGTCGATGTCCGCGCGGAACGTCGCGATGCCGTTGTGCGGATGCGTTTCCGGGTAGGTGTGGACGGTGATGTGGCTCTTGTCCATGTGCGCGACGACGGCACCGGAGATGGTGTCGCGGCCGAGCTTCTCGACCACCGGCTCCTCGGAGATCAGCATGGTCACCGAGGCGCCCTGCGGATCGTAATCCTGGCGCGCGATGTTGAGGATGTTCGCCCCGATGATCTCGGCCACGTCGGTGAGGATCTGGGTCAGGCGATCGGCGTCGTACTGCTCATCGATGTATTCGATATAGCGGCGGCGCTGCTCCTCGGACACCGCGTAGCAGATGTCGTAGATATTGAAGCTCAACGCCTTGGTCAGGTTGTTGAAACCCTGCAGGCGCAGACGGGGAAGTGGTTTGACCACAGCGGCTCTCCATGACCGGACATCCGGTCAGCAGTAGAGGCGGGTTAGCGACAAGGGTCCCCGCAGAATGGTGTGAAGCGCAGGCAGGTAGCCTGCACGACCCTTGTGAACGGTGCGCGACAAGCTCATCGCCACCGGAAGACTGCGAAGTATGCGGCAAAATGAAATGAAATTGAACCTTCGGCAAGCCGTCAGGGTTTGCCATAATGCCAAGCTTGCAAAGTGGTTACAGACACGCAAACCGCCGTCACTGCAACGGCCGCAGGAAAAACAAGCATCTTCGGGGATCATCGTGGCGCAACTTAAATACCAGCTCCAACAGGCTTTCGAGCGCTCCCAGGCTCCACTCGGCTTTGCTCCCGACCCTGCTGCGATGGAGCGCTTTCTCGGGCTATGCCATCGCCGCCGCTATCCCGGCAAGACCGCGATCATCCGGCCTGGCGACCCGGCCAACACGCTGTACTACGTCATCGAGGGCTCGCTGGCGGTATGCACCGAGGACGAGCAGGGTCGCGAACTGATCCTCGCCTATATCAGCCGCGGCCAATTCATCGGCGAGATGGGCCTGTTCGTGGAGCAGGCGCAGCGCGAGTCGATGGTGCGCACGCGCACTCCGTGCGAGATGGCGGAGATCAGCTACGAGCGCCTGTTCCAGCTGATGGAAGGTCCGCTGCGCGAGGAATGCCCGAAAATCCTGTTCGCGATCGGCGCCCAGCTCACCAACCGTCTTCTGCGCACCTCGCGCCAGGTCAGCCGGATGGCGTTCATGGACGTCACCAACCGCATCTCGCGCACACTGCTGGACCTGTGCCAGGAGCCGGATTCGATGACCCATCCGGACGGCACCCAGATCCGCATCTCGCGTCAGGAAGTGAGCCGAATCGTCGGCTGCTCGCGCGAAATGGTCGGCCGCGTGCTCAAGCAGCTGGAAGAGCAGCGGATGATCGACGTCTCCGGCAAGACCATCGTGGTGCGCGGCACCCGCTAGCGCGGCGCACGGTCGGAGACCGGCGCATAGATCATGTACACGTCGGCGCGCGCATAGTGCGAGCCGGCGCGTATCGTCGGCTGCAGCACGAAGCCGGCCTGCTCGTACATGCGCAGCGCGGGTTTCAGACTGCTGTTGGATTCGAGGAACAAGGTGTGGCCGCGACGCCGATGAAATTCGGCGATCGCCGCGTCCAGCAGCTGGCGACCGGCGCCCAGTCCGCGGAACGCTTCATCCACACCCATCTTGGAAAGTTCATAAACTCCGGGCGCTTCGTGCAGCAGAGCGCAAGTGCCGATGATCGCGTCGCCAAGCCGAGCAAAGAAGATCGCGCCACCCGGCGCAAGCACCAACTGCTCGGGATCGCGCAGCACCTGCTCATCGATCGGCTCGATCACGAAATGCTTCTTCAACCATGCGGCATTGAGCGTGTAGAAGTGTTCGCGCAGGCTCGGCTCGAACGGCACGATCTCGACCTTCGACTGTATCAACGTGGCGTACCTGATCAGAATCCGTGGGTGCAGCAGCAATGAACTTCAGAACCACTCGACGCGGGTAATCGCCCGGCCGAGTGCCTTCTCGACTTTCTTGCACAAGGCGGGCGTGCCGTTGACCAGCACCGCCTCGGTCGCCGGCTTCAGCATCGCCACGTCGAAGATCGAATCGCCATAGGCCACCTGCCATGCGGTGACGCCATGCCCGGCCAGCGCCTGCACCTTGCGCCGGCCCACGTTGTGCCGCAGCGGCCGCATGCCGAACCAGCCCGTGCGCAACTGCGAAGCCAGTATCTCCAGGTCGGTCAGCCCCAGCTGCTGCAGGACGCCGCTCACCAGCGTGTGTTCGCAGCCGGTCACCACGATCACCCGATCGCCTTGGGCCTGATGCCGGCGCAACGCCTGCAGGCCGTCACGGCAGAACTGCCGCGGCCGGCGCGCCAGGCTGGCTGCAAATGCATTCGCAGCGGCCTGGTAATGCCGCTCGCCCAGTCCGAGCAACGCGATGCGCACCAGTACACGCGCCGGCAACCGGCGCGAGAACGGCAGCTGCAGCAACAGCAGCGGCGTACTCAACAGCGCCAGCAACGGACGCCACCACGAACGGCGGTAGCGTTCGCGCATGAACAGGTAGAACGCATCGCCGTGCATCAGCACGCCGTCGAAGTCGAACAGCACCACGCGCGGCAGTTCCGCGTCCACATCCACCGCATCGGCCGACACCGCCTGCGCCTCCCCCTTCAGCATGATGGTCACGGCGTGGCGAACAGCCGTCGCAATTCGCTGCCGGGATCCTCGGCGCGCATGAACGCCTCGCCGACCAGGAAGGCCTGAACACCGCCTTCGCGCAGGCGCGCCACGTCTTCCGGGGTATGAATGCCCGATTCGGCCACCAGCACGCGGTCGTACTCGATCAGCCCCTGCAGCTCCAGCGAGACCTCCAGTGCGGTCTCGAAGCTGCGAAGGTTGCGGTTGTTGACGCCGATCAACGGCACCGGCAGCGCCATCGCGCGCTCCAGCTCCTCCTCGTCGTGCACTTCGCACAGCACATCGAGGTCGAGCTCGGCGGCGAGCAGCGACAGCTGCAGCAGCACGTCGTCGTCAAGCGCGGAGACAATCAGCAGGATGCAGTCGGCTCCGATCGCGCGGGCCTCGTACACCTGGTACGGATCGATGATGAAATCCTTGCGCAGCAGCGGCAGCGAACATGCCGCGCGGGCCTGTTGCAGAAAGGCCTCGCTGCCCTGGAAAAAATCGCTGTCGGTCAACACCGACAGGCAGGCCGCACCGGCTTTTTCGTAGCTCTTCGCGATCGCCGACGGATCGAAGTTCGCGCGGATCACGCCCTTGCTGGGGCTGGCCTTCTTCACCTCGGCGATCACCGCCGGCAGGCCGGCCGCGATCTTCGCCTCGATCGCGGCGGCAAAGCCGCGGGTATCCGGCAGCTCCGCAATGCGCGCCTTCAGTTCGCTCAACGGCAGCTTCATCTGGCGTTCGGCAATCTCTTCCGCCTTGCGGGCAAGAATACGATTGAGGATGTCGGTCATGGCATCTCGCTAGTCGATGTAGGGGGCGCGCTCCATGCACGGGGTATTCCGATCCTGCCACTTTGCAGGCCCGGGCGCACCCGATGGCGCATCTAGCCCATCTCGGCAAGGCGCCGGGTGGTCGCCACGAAGGCCAGCATTTTCGCATGCGCCGCGCCGCTGGCAATCGTGGCACGTGCCAGCTCGATGCCATCGTCGATAGAACCGACCACATCGGCCGTGTACAGCGCCGCACCGGCATTCAGGCAGACAATGTCGTGCGGGATGCCGCGCTGGCCTCCCAGCGCCTCCAGCAGCATCGCCTTCGACTCGTTCACGTTGTCCACCCGCAGGTTGCGGCTGGAAGCCATGGCCAGGCCATAGTCTTCCGGTTCGATCTCGTATTCGCGCACCACGCCGTTGCGCAACTCGCCGACCAGGGTCGCCGCGCCCAGCGAGATCTCGTCCATGCCGTCGCGTCCCCACACCACCATCGCATGCTGCGCGCCAAGCTGCTGCAGCACACGCACCTGAATACCGACCAGGTCGGGATGGAACACGCCCATCAAGATGTTCGGCGCACCGGCTGGGTTGGTCAGCGGGCCGAGGATGTTGAACAGCGTGCGCACGCCCATTTCCTTGCGCACCGGCGCCACTACCTTCATCGCCGGGTGGTGGTTCGGCGCGAACATGAAGCCGATCCCCGTCCCGGCCATGCACTCGGCCACTCGCGCCGGCGTCAGGTCGATCGAGGCACCGAGCGCCTCCAGCACGTCCGCACTGCCGGATTTCGACGACACGCTGCGTCCGCCATGCTTGGCCACCCGTGCGCCCGCCGCCGCCGCGACGAACATCGACGCGGTGGAGATATTGAAGCTGGAAGCGCCGTCGCCGCCGGTGCCGACGATGTCCAGCAGATGCTCGCTGTCGCCGGTGACCGGCACGTTGGCCGACAGCTCGCGCATCACGCGCGCCGCGCCGGTGATCTCGCCTATGGTCTCTTTCTTCACGCGCAGGCCGGTGATGATCGCCGCCGTCATCAGGGGGCTCACCTCGCCGCGCATGATCTGGCGCATCAGCGCGATCATCTCGTCATGGAAGATCTCGCGGTGCTCGATCGTGCGCTGCAAAGCCTCCTGCGGCGTGATCGTGATGTCTCGGCCGCCTTTGCCGATCACGTCCGCGCTCATGCGGCCAGCCGCAGCGGCAGGCCGAGGAAATTGCGCAGCAGATCGTGGCCATGCTGGGTCAGGATCGACTCGGGATGAAACTGCACGCCTTCCACCGGCAGCGTCTTGTGCCGCAGGCCCATGATCTCGTCGATCGAGCCGTCCGGGTTTTCCGTCCACGCGGTCACTTCAAGGCAGTCCGGGAGCGACGACTGCTCCACCACCAGCGAGTGATAGCGCGTCGCCTCGAACGGATCCGGCAGGCCGGCGAACACGCCCTGCCCCCGATGGCGCACCGGCGAGGTCTTGCCATGCATGATCCGCTTGGCGCGGATCACTTTGCCGCCGAACACCTGGCCAATCGCCTGGTGACCGAGGCACACGCCGAACACCGGAATCTCACTGGACAACTCGCGCAGCACATCCAGCGACACGCCCGAATCATCCGGCGTGCCCGGCCCCGGCGAAATCATGATGTGCGAGGGCTTCAGCGCACGGATGCCGGCGATATCCAGCGCATCGTTGCGCACCACCTTCACCTGCTGCCCCAGTTCGCCCAGGTACTGCACGAGGTTGAAGGTGAAGCTGTCGTAGTTGTCGATCATCAGGAGCATGACGGGCCTTGCCGGAATCATGGCGCATCGGCGCCAGGGGTTTCGGCATTATAGCCATCCCTTTCCAACGGCCTTGCAGGCACGACGCTGGGGCCGTCCTATATCTCGCTGCGCCGGCGCGGCGCCAGCATCGCCGCCGACAATCCAGCGTCGCCCAGCGGCGAAGGCAATGGCCGGCCCAGCGCCAGGTTGGCGCAGGCTTCGCCCATCGCGGCGCTGGTCTGGATGCCGTAGCCGCCTTGCGCGGCGACCCAGAAGAAACCGGGCGCGTCCGGTGCGAAGCCACCGACCAGATCGCCGTCGGCGACGAAGGAGCGCAGGCCGGCCCAGCTTCGACGCGGTCGACGGATAGTCATGGTGGTCGCTTCCTCGATCCGGTGGATGCCCAGCGCGATGTCGTAGTCCTCCGGCTGCACGTCGTGCGGCTCGACCGGATCGGCATTCGCGCAGGAACCGAGCAACAAGCCGGCATCCGGTTTGAAGTAGTAGCTCTCGTCGAAGCTGGTGATGAACGGCCAGTCTGCCGTGGCAAGGTTTTCCGGTGGCTCGAACAC
>Ga0207700_10000916_pt1 | contig 16916 bp, 13 predicted proteins | sample LARL82metaG_FD_184348 | JGI IMG/M metagenome (GOLD analysis project Ga0207700, IMG submission 184348) | Corn, switchgrass and miscanthus rhizosphere microbial communities from Kellogg Biological Station, Michigan, USA - LAR L8-2 metaG... | ecosystem: Host-associated > Plants > Roots >...
GTATCCGGAGCGGGCGTGGCCGCGGAGTTGGGCGCAGTGACCGGCAGCCGAGGCAGTGGCCGAACTCCGCGCTGGGCAAACACAACGTTGCGGTGTCCTTCCGGGTAAGCGACACTGCGCTCGTAGTAAAACATCGGGATATATTTGGAACCCAGCAAATACGCATCCGAAAACTTCTGAATGAGCCACCAGGTGTATTCTCGCCCTTCGCCGTTGTCGTGGTCGCAGCACCCGGCCCATCCGAGCGAAGCCGCGTCAATGTAGTAGCGGTACGCATCCACCAGCGGGCCATCGCGGACACCGTCAAATGAAATCTCCGTGTGACGGTGGAAATCGCCGCGCACCAGTTGGTACTGTTGCCCATTGACCGTCGGCCGGTAACTTCGGGAAAGCGTGGCTGCCGCGGCTTCGGCCGCAGCCGGCGAATCCGGGGGATCGGGAGTCACCTGACCGATTTTCTGTAATTGCGGAGACTGCTGTGTCCGAGAGATCACCAAATCAGACTGGAAAATATCGGAGCTCACTCCATCGGCCTGCGGAGAGCCGGCCGCGATGGGCGAAAGCCGATGGTCGGACGAGTGCGCTATCAACAGGCGTCCCGGCGCGAGCGCAACCACTGCCGGACGATTATCCCCAACCGCATCGGTATACCCCAGCACTCCCGGTCCATGCCACTGCGCTCCGTCGAAGTAGACCATCGCGCCCACCCAAATCGATCCCGTCGAAAGGCCGCCCGTGGAGCGGCTGGAGGAAAGTCCAGGGCCGGCCTGCTCTCGGAAGGCCAGGTATACCGTGCCTTCAGAATCCGTGGTGAGGCGTGGAAAGCTGTTTCGTGGACCGTTCGCCGTGCCTACTCCGTTGTTCGCTGTGCGTTTTTGGGTGATCGTCGGATCGGGTTGCGCCACCGGCGTTCCTCTCGTCGACGGGAGAAACAGGTGCGTAGCCGGCGTGCCGGGTAGGGCGCTCGCAACATCATTCGCGGTCGTGTAGAGATCGTTGCCGATCAGACACCGGACCTGAATTGTACGGCTCGAGTAAAGCGGAAGACCGCTGGTGTCGTAGGCCCCGAAGTCTTTGCCCCATCTCGCACCGGCCATCTCGTAGGCGATCCACAAGCGGTTCTGGGGATCATAGGCGAGCGAACTGCGCGCTTCGAAATTCACCGTAGCGGCAATTGGAATGGGATCGTCGAGGCCGATTTGATCGGTATAGCGCACGCGGCGCAGGTAAACATCGTAATCGCCCTTATCGTAGGTGTCCCACGAAATCGCGACTTCTCCGTTGGGCGCCGCCGCGATCGCTGGGTCCCAATCACTGGCCGACGAGGTCGATACAATTGCTTCGGGAGCAAATGTATCAGCTGTCTGTACAGTCGTGAGCACCTCAAGATTGTTGTTGCGAAAGCCTTGCCATGCCACCCAGACACGGCCCGAAGCATCGGTGGTAGCCACTGGAAAGATGTCGGTCCCGGGGTCGCTGGTTAGCCGGATTTCCGACGACATGCTGCCATCGGCATGGGCACTGCGAGCATAGAGGTCAAAATTGCCAGAGCGTTGGGCGGAATACATGATCCACGCGCGCCCCTGTCCATCAACGGCCACGGCGCTGCGCATGATGTCTTCGCCGGTGTTCGTAACGGCAAACGGCCCCGTCCAAGTGCGTTGGGAAACGGAGTAATGCATCAACAGAACCTGATCGCCACCGGCCGGACGCGCCAGGAACGAAAAATCGGTGATGGGCTGGGTGGTCCCCTGGCCGACCGCTAGTGAACGGTCGCCATGTACGAATTCCGTGTAGGCGAGGTAAACATCATCGCCCGATTGAGCCATCGACGGGAAATCTTCTTCCTCGGTAGAAGACGACAGTTGGAATTGCGCCCCCGTCTTGGCTACCAGAGCGCGGCCATTCAGAAATGTCCGGCTGACGCCGAAATCCTGCCCCGAGAAGCTGAAGTTGCCTTGCGTCGTAGTGACATTAAACGTCACTGGACCCGTGGGCGCCGAAATCTTGACGATGAGTCCATTCTCCTGAACCGGGCCGGGCGGATTCAATGATGGCGTCGCTCTGGTACTCAACTTCCAGCTCGAGGTGCCGGATATCGAATCGGCGGGGGTGAATCGCCATCCGCGCAGGATCTGGATATTCGCTCCGGTGACGGTGATCGACCCGTCCCAATTGGTGGCCGCCGTGTCGCCTACGCCCAAAATCACCAGGTACGATTCGGCCGGCGCGACAGTAGTGGTTGCCGCGTGCAGGGAGATCTTGGGGTACACAAGACGCATGCCAACAAAGACTGCAACCGCCGCAAGCGTGAGCAAAACTACGATCTTGTATCGCATTCGCATGGATTATGAACACGTCCTCTATTCATGAGTTGCTCTCGCTGCTCACTTCACAGGTGTCCCGTATGGCACCAGCGTCTTCACCCGCTCTGCTCCATCAACGGCGGCAATCCTCCATTCGCCGTTTACTTTCTCGAGACGCAAGTTCTGAGCCTCGTTGCGGTCCTGGTACACGTATTCGACCCGAACGCTGACCACGCTTTCGCTGACCTGCTGCGGCTCACTCACAGCGACACCCTTGATCGCGACATTGGAATCCTGGAGATACTTGGCGAAGCCTTTCTCTGTCGATTCGCGCACGGCCTCTCGCAAAGATGCCTGCAAAGCTCCCGTGTAGCTGGAAAGGTACACTGCCACATTCCCGGAACGCGCGGCATCCAGCATCCCGTAAATTGTATCCTGTGGGACGGCCGGCGATTTTGCCGAGCGCCGCAGAAGCCAGTCGTTCTTCAAGCCGACCGCGATCCCAACCGCCAACAGGAGTACCGTTACGCTGGCGACGTGGATCTTCTGCTCTCTGGTCATGCCCTTCAGGCTATGATATGTCGAACCCGCAATGGCACGCTCCGTGTACTTTTCCGAACAGCGCTGGCTAGCGCTTTGGGCGGCCATGCTCGGCTACATGCTGGATGCGCTGGACGTGCTGCTGTACGTCTTCGCCGTCCAAACACTGCGGACCCAGTTCCACTGGTCAGCCGCCACCGCCGGCCTGGTCAGCTCCGCGACCCTGCTGATGTCCTCTGTGGGCGGGGTTCTTGCAGGCGTCCTCGCGGACCGTATCGGGCGAAGCCGCACCCTGATTTATGCGATTCTCGTGTACTCGATCGGTTCGGGTGGATCGGCCACGTCTACGGGAATCGTATCGCTGCTTTTGTGGCGCGCCGTAGTCGGGCTGGGGCTGGGCGGGGAATGGTCAGCGGGCGCGGTCCTGGTGGCCGAGAGCTGGCCGCCCCAGCATCGGGCGAAGGCCATCGGCCTCATGCAATCCGGTTGGGCGCTAGGCTACATGCTGGCTGCCGCTACGACGGCTTACATCCTGCCCCGCTTCGGCTGGCGAATGTTGTTCCTGGTCGGTGTGCTCCCGGCGTTCTTCACCATCTGGATCCAGCGCAAGGTGAAAGAACCCGAGATCTGGAGCTCTAAGACTTCCACCGGGCGGATCACAGATTTATTCCGGCCGCCCCTCGCGCGCCGCACCTTCCTGGCCACCGCTCTTGCCACATCCGTGCTGTTCGCCTATTGGGGACTCAACACCTGGCTACCTGGATTTCTTTCCGCCCCTAAATCGCAGGGCGGCGCAGGTCTCAACATCCTCGACACCAGCGGCTGGATCTTCATCATGCAGTTTGGCGCGTTCCTGGGTTACGTCAGCTTCGGCTGGCTGGCCGATCGCTTCGGACGGCGTCCGACTTTCTTCTGGTACGTGCTCATGGCCGCCATCCTCACTCCGATCTACGGCCTCACGCCGCGCTGGGCGGGAGCGTCTTCGGAAACCTGGCTGCTGATCCTGGGGCCATTGATCGGCTTCTGCGGCACCGGATTCTTCGCCCTTTTCGGCGCGATGCTGGCCGAACTCTATCCCACTTCGATCCGTGGTGCCGCGCAAGGCTTCGTCTACAATTTCGGACGGGCCACCAGCGCCCTCGCGCCACTCGCAGTGGGAGCAGTGGCCGACCGCCAGGGCATCGGCGCAGCTCTGGCGCTCAACTCCGCCTTCTTCTTGATCGGGTCTGTTCTCGTCTTCACGCTGCCTGAAACGAAGAACACTAAGCTGGTGTGAATCAGGGTTTCGTCCCGACCGCGATGTGGACGTCTCTCACATGCTCGATCGGGTCTTTGAATCTCTCGTAGAAATCTGCCGATAGTGCCTGTTCGAATTCTTCCCACCGCTTCGGAACGAGCGTTTGCCGCATGAAGCGCGCCTGCAGCGCATTGGAGCGGATGGCGAGAAAATCCGCGATGCTCATTCGCGTGGTGTAGTGAGCGTGGTGCAACGCGATGCTTTGAAGGCCTGTCTCTTCGAAGGCCTGCCGTAAGTGAGCGGGATCTTCGAGCCATTCCTCCCACGGAAGTCCTTCTGCGACTGCGGCGTGAAGAGCTTGCGGGTCCGCGAATGAATCCGCCACCACCTGCCAGCGTTCCCGATACTCGTTTTGCAGAGATCCCCAACTCGTTACGCCTAGCTTGCCTCCGGGCTTCAACACCCGTGCCATGTCGGCCAAAGCCGCTTGGTACAAGGTTAAATGGCTGAGCACGAAATTCGCCATCACGCCATCGAATCTGCCTGCGCCGAATGGCAATCCCGGAACGGCTCCTGCTACGACGCACAGGCCGTGACTACGGGCGGCTCGCAGCATCTCAAGAGATGGGTCCAGTGCGAACACTGTTCGATCGCTCGACGATTCCTTCGCCACTCGCGCCGCCACTCCGGTTCCGGCGCCGACATCCAATACAGCCGCCACCCGCGGCAAATCAAGGCTGGCCACCAAATCTCTGGCCGGCGGAGTAAAAATCCCAGGGACCGCGAGTCGATCATGCGTGTCCGCGGCCGCGTCGTAGGACTGCCACTCGTGTGCCATTGCGCTATTCAAGCTTTTCTGGCGCAAATTTCCGCCGCCAGCACCAATGGGTTGATCGTGCGAGCGTTCCGCACCGCGCGCAACACCTTCGCGTCAGCGAATCCCACGGCCCGAAACTCATCGAGGAAGGCGCCTGCCTCCCGTGCTCCCGCGATTCAAGCGAACCAGTTCGATTCCGAGGCTTGCTGTTCCGCCGGTAGCTGCTGCTTCAAAATCAACTCAGCAGCATAGACCACGCCGCCCCGCTGCACCACGCGCCCGAGTTCCCGGAAGATCGATTGCCTGGCAATGTTCAAATTAAAAATCCCGTTGACCAGAACGACTCCGACCGATTCGTCGCGCAGCGGCAACTGCTCCGCATCCGCTCGGCAGAACATGGCATTGCTGAGTCCGGCCTCAGCGGCGCTTCGCCGCGCGCGTGCAAGCATCGCTTCGCTGAAGTCCACACCAACGACGCCGCCCTCACGTCCAGTCCGATTAGCAGCGATCAAGGCATCCAATCCCGCACCACAGCCTAAATCCAGAACCGCGCTGCCCCTGGGGATTTCCGCGAACATCGACACGTTGGAAACACCGGTGAAACCTTCCACGCACGTCGCTGGCAGATTAGCGAGCAAGTCGGCCGGGTATCCGACGCTCTCGGCGAACTGCCGCCCCACCGGAAACGCGTGCTTCTTGTCCGGATGCACCGCTGCCGCGGAATACGCATCCCGAACTCTGCGACGCACCTCAGATTCCTGCAGCATCTGGATCACCCTCATTATTAGCTCCACAAACGTCGTCGCGTGCAACGCCTGTGTTATGCTGGCCCAGCACACCCACGGAGGGGAAATGAATCCCAAGGAAATTCTGGAGTTCGCCCGGAAGAAGGAAGTTCACCAGGTTGATTTGCGTTTCACCGATCTGCCCGGCCTCTCGCAGCATGTTTCCTATCCGATCAGCCAACTTACCGAAGATTCCTTTGAAGAAGGCTTCGGGATCGATGGCTCCAGCATCCGCGGATGGGCCGCCATCAATGAGAGCGACATGCTGCTCATTCCCGATTCCACCACCGCCCACATCGATCCCTTTGGTGAAATTCGCACCCTGGTGATGACCAGCGACGTTATCGATCCCATCACACGCCAGCACTACGAGCGCGATCCACGCTGGATCGCCCGCAAGGCCGAGCTGTATCTCAACAACAGCGGCATCGCCGACACCGCTTACTTTGGTGCGGAAGCCGAATTTTTTATCTTTGACAGCATTCGCTTCGATCAGGATCAACACTCCGGCTACTATTTCATCGATGCCGAGGAGGGCCGCTGGAACTCCGGCCGCGAAACCAACAACCTCGGGTACCGTCCGCGCTACAAGGAAGGGTATTTCCCGGTCCCCCCTACCGATCATTATCAGGACCTCCGCGCCGAGATGGTTGAGACGATGATTCGCTGCGGTCTGAATATCGAATGCCATCACCACGAAGTTGCCACCGGCGGCCAGTGCGAGATCGATCAGCGCTACGACACTCTGGTGAAATCGGCTGACAACATGATGGTGTACAAATACGTCATCCGCAACGTCGCCAACCAGTACGGCAAGACGGTTACGTTCATGCCAAAACCGTTATTTGGCGACAACGGCAGCGGAATGCATACGCACCAGAGTTTGTGGAAAGAGCGCAAGCCGCTGTTCGCGGGCGATATGTACGCGGGCCTGAGCCAACTCGCACTGTGGTACATCGGCGGATTGCTGAAACACGCCCGCGCGTTGTCGGCCATCATTGCGCCCACCACCAATAGCTACAAGCGACTGGTCCCCGGCTACGAAGCGCCAGTCAACTTGGCGTACTCGCGCCGCAACCGGTCTGCCGCGGTCCGCATTCCGATGTACTCGGCCAGTCCCAAAGCGAAGCGTCTCGAATTTCGCCCACCCGATCCGTCGGCTAATCCCTACATGGCGTTCGCCGCGATGCTGATGGCGGGAATCGATGGCATTTTTAACAAGACCGATCCTGGCGATCCGCTCGATAAAGACATCTACGATCTGTCACCCGAAGAAATGAAGAACATCCCTTCCATGCCCGCGTCGCTCGAGGAGGCATTGGCGTGCCTGGAAGACGATCATGGATTCTTGCTCAAGGGCGATGTTTTTACCGAAGAGCTGATCGAGACATTCATCAACTACAAGCGCAAAAGTGAAGCGGATGCCGTGCGGCTTCGCCCGCACCCCTACGAATTCGCGCTGTACTACGACATCTAATTGTGGTTCACGCCCGAGCCGCGTTCCGCTACCCCAATTTCCGCTACGCGACCACGGCCCGCTTTCTCTCGGTAGCATCCTCGGAGATGCAAGCCGTCGCCGTGGGCTGGCAGATCTTTAATCTGACGCATCGTCCGCTTGATCTCGGTCTGGTCGGGCTCGCGCAGTTCGCGCCCGGCATCTTTCTTTTCCTTCTCGCCGGCCATTCCGCCGATCGCATCTCCCGGCAACGCATCCTGCTGGCCTGCTACGGTGGGTTCTCGCTCTGCTCCTTGCTGCTGCTTGGACTCACGCTGCATGGGGTCACCGCCGTCTGGCCGATCTACGTCGTGTTGCTAGGCAACGGTGTGGTGCGCGCCTTCCTCGGCCCCGCGAGTCAGGCTTTTCTGCCTTTGCTTGTAACCGAGGAGCATTTTCCCAATGCGGTAGCTTGGGATTCTTCGATTGCGAAGACGGCTGCGATTCTCGGACCGGTAGCGGGCGGTCTCGTGTACAGTCTCGCCGGAAGCCCAGTACCGGTTTATTCCGCCGCCGTAGTCGCTTATCTCACCGCGCTGCTGCTTGCCTCCAGGATACAGTTGCGAACCCTGATTCGTCCTCGGCCCGCGGCGTCGGTCGCGATTGTCCTGCAAGGTCTCCGCTACATCTGGCATAACAAGCTGATCCTCGGCAGCATCTCACTCGACCTGTTCGCCGTGTTGCTAGGCGGCGCGGTGGCGCTACTGCCGGTTTATGCGAGTGAGATTCTGAAGACCGGACCCTATGGCCTTGGACTTCTCCGCAGCGCTCCTGGAGCCGGAGCAGTCCTCATGGCGCTCGCTCTGGCCCGCTTCCCACTCCGCCGTCGCGTCGGTCTCGCGATGTTCGGATGCGTCTTCGGCTTCGGAGTATTCACGCTAGTCTTCGGACTCTCTCGCAACCTCGCGCTATCTCTGCTGGCGCTCGCATTGATCGGGGGCTTTGACATGGTGAGCGTCTTCGTCCGCCAGACACTCGTGCAACTCGCCACACCCGACGACATGCGCGGCCGCGTTAGCGCTGTCAACTGGATTTTCATCGGCGCTTCGAACGAACTCGGTCAATTCGAGTCCGGCATTACTGCGCAGTGGTTCGGAACTGTGCCTGCCGTCGTGCTCGGCGGACTCGGAACCATCGCCATCGTTCTGCTCTGGTCGTGGCTCTTCCCATCGCTCCGTAGCGTCGACGAGCTGCAGCCCAAGCCTACAGCGCTTACGGCCCCAGTGCGTAACTGATTTACAGTAACCTTTACCTATGCACGATCTAACTCGCCGCGGCTTCTCGCTTTCCGTCCTTGGCGCTGTCGCCGCTTTTGCCGACACATCGGAAGACCTCTCGCGTCTAACTCTGGCCGAAGCCTCGGCGCGCATCCGGGCGCGCACCGTCACGCCCACGCAACTGACCGAAGCTTGCCTCGCGCGCATTCAGATCTATAACCCCAAGCTCAACGCCTTCATCACAGTGTTGCGCGAGCAGGCCCTCGCGCAGGCCCGCGAATTGGAAGCCGAGCAGCGTGCCGGACGATTCCGCAGCCCCTTGCACGGGATACCCATCGCCCTAAAAGACAACATCGACACTGCCGGGATCCGTACCACCGCCGCCAGCGCGGTCTTCGACGATCGCGTACCCGACCACGACGCCGAGGTCGCTCGTCGCCTGAAGCAAGCCGGCGCCGTCTTGATCGGCAAGACCAACCTGCATGAGTTCGCCATGGGCGGCACCTCGGCTACCAGCTATTACGGACCGGTCCGCAACCCCTGGGCGCTGGATCGCAATCCCGGCGGATCCTCGGGTGGATCGGCGTCGGCCATCTCGGCGGATTTGTGCTTCGGCGCGCTCGGCACCGATACCGGCGGCTCCATACGCACGCCTTCATCCTTCTGCGGTGTTGTTGGATTGAAACCGACCTACGGTCTGGTCTCCATTCGTGGGATCGTCCCGCTCACGCTCTCGCTCGACCATTGCGGTCCGATCGTCCGTAGCGCCGAAGATGCCGCCCTAATGTTGAACGTTCTGGCTGGTTACGACAAGCTCGACATCGCCAGCGTCCAGCACGCCCAGGAAGACTACGTTGCAGCCATGAAGCAGCCCATCACTGGTTTGCGGCTGGGCATCCCGCGCGCGCCGTTCTTCGATCTGCTCGACGCCGACGTCGAAAAGGCCGTGGAAGAAGCGATCGGCATCGTCGGCAAAATGACCAAAGGGGTCAAGGACGTGACGCTGCCCGCGACCAGCGATATAAACCTCGGCGGCGAAAGCTTCGCCTATCACGAAGAGTTTTACGCGCGCGGCCCGGCCCGCTATCAGATCCCCACTCGCCGTGCGTTGGAAAACGGCGCCAACCTCAAAGCCGCCGCCTATATCCGCGCCCGGTGGAAGCTCGAACTGCTCCGCCGCACCATTGATGACGTTTTTGCTGACTTCGATCTGGTTGTCTTGCCCACGCGTCGCCGCACGCCGCGCAAAATCGACGCTGCCATCAAGCTCGAAGAATCCGACAAGCGGAGGAATCCGGAATTGGAAAACACCGGCCAATTCGATGTCTACGGGATCCCCGCCATTTCGGTCCCCTGCGGCTTCACGTCCGCCGGCCTGCCAGTTGGGCTGATGATTGCCGGACCGCGCTTCTCTGAAGGCAGGGTGCTGGCCTTGGCCGCCGCGTACGAGCGCGCCACCGAGTGGCACAAGCGCCGGCCATCTCTTAGCCCTGACACTGCGGTTCCTCCGCTGGCCCCGACCGACGATGACAAAGTCTCTTAATGACCGGCTCCATCCTCCAGATCAACATCTCGCCCGGCGGCCTCCCCAAGCGCCCCGTTCCTGAAGCGACAGTCACCGCCGAAGGCATCCTCGGCGACCGCTGGTCGCATCCCGACATCCATGGCGGGCAGAAGCAAGCCGTGCTCCTGATCACGGCCGAAGGCATCCAAGAACTGATCGCTCAAGGCCATCCTCTCTTCCACGGCGCCCTCGGCGAAAACCTCACGGTCACCGGGCTCGATCGTCGACAAATGCGCGTGGGCCAGCGCTACCGCGTAGGCGACGTGTTGCTCGAGTTAACCAAGCTTCGCGGCCCCTGCACCAGTCTCGACGTCTACGGCCCCGGTATCCAGCGGGCTATCTATGATTCACAGGTGAAGGCCGGCGATCCATCCACGCCGCGCTGGGGCCTAAGCGGATTCTACGCGCGCGTCCTGAAAGCGGGAACAATACGTGTACACGATATAATCGCCTTAGTAGACCAAGTCGTCTAGCAGCTCATGTCCAGTCTGCTCGAAACCATCGCGTTCCGCCAGCTCAGGCGCGCGCAAAGCGAGATGGCGGTGTTGGAAAGCGGCCTGCCTCCCGCGATCCAGAATACTCTTGAGGTGTTGCTGGCCTCCGCCGCCGACCCTGATGCCGCGGTCCATTATCTCGTCAGTTTGAAGCAGCAGAAGCCGGATGCCTTTGACACTCTGGCCCGGTCCCAGTCGGGCCTCCAAAACCTGATTGTGGCTTTTTCGCATAGCGGCTTCTTGTCCGATGAGATCCTGCAGAATCCGCAATGGATCGAGCAACTTTCGGACATGGGGCGCGCGCTCTCGGCCGAGGAATACAACAAGCGCCTAGCCGCTTTTCTGGACCGTCAACCCGGCACATCCGTGGCCTTGTCGTTGGCGCTTTTTCGACGCCAACAAATACTGCGCATTCTTCTTCGCGACGTCTGCGGCATCTGCAACCTACCGGAGACGACCGAGGAATTGTCCAATCTCGCCGACGCGATCCTGGACGTGAGCTATCAGCGTATCCGGGCCGATCTGGTCGGCCGCCATGGCGTGCCGCGTTACGTCGATGCAGGCGGCCAGGCGCACGAGTGCGGAATGTCGGTGATCGCGCTGGGAAAGCTGGGGGGCCGCGAGCTCAACTACAGCTCCGACATTGACCTCATGTTCGTTTATACGGCCAACGGCGAGACCGATGGACAGCACCGCATTTCGAACAAAGAGTTCTATAAGAAAGTTGCGAACCAGTACACCGAACTGCTTTCCACTTACACAGCCGAAGGCATGTGTTATCGCGTCGACCTGCGCCTGCGGCCGGACGGAAGTCTGGGCGAGGTTTGTATTTCACTCGATGGCGCCAAGACTTACTATCAGAGCCGCGCGCGCGATTGGGAACTGCAGATGCTCATCAAGGCGCGCGTTGCTGCCGGTGACGTCGAGACCGGCCGCGATTTGCTTGAATCAGTCGAGCCTCTTATTTATTCCACGAGTCTCGACTTTTCCGCTATCGAAGCGGTCTCGGTCACGCGCGAGCGCATCAGCGAGAAGTTGAATCGCCGCCGTCTGGGAAAAGCCGCGCTGGATGTGAAGCTCGCGCCCGGTGGAATTCGCGACATCGAATTTCTGGTGCAATGCCTCCAACGTTTGCATGGCGGGCGTGTGCCCTGGGTCAGGCACGGTGGAACCATGCTCGCGCTTGGCCGCCTTGCCGACAAAGACCTGCTCTCCGCCGCCGAACATGGCCGCCTCGTTTCCGCCTACCGTTTTCTGCGCAACCTCGAGCATAGGCTTCAATTCGCCGACGATCGCCAGACCCACAACTTGCCCACCGCCGCCCGTGAACTGGATTTGCTGGCGCAAAAAATGCCGATGGCCCAGCTCGGCAGCGCTCCATCGGGCGAGAAACTGCTGCATGAACTGAACGCCCATCTGGAGGCCGTCCAGGAAATCTATCAGCGTGTGATCCACGCGCAGCGTCCCACTTACTACACTCTGCCTCCGCCTTCTCCGGCTGAAGTTGGGGAGCCGGAACCTGATCAGCCCGCGTCGGTCAACATGGTTCGCTTCCTCGATCAGCGCGCGCCCGAGCTTCGAAGCACGATGACACGCGTCGGGCTGCAGCGCGGGACGGGCGCGTTCGAGCATTTTCTCGAAAAGATAGCCCCAACTCCGAAATGGCTATCGCTTCTCGATTCGAACGCGACGATAGCCGCATATACTCTCGACATTTTCGAGCACAGCCCGTACTTCGCCGAGGAACTGATCCGCATGCCGGAGCTCCTGGAAGAGCTCAGCCGTCTTTCGGAACCCAGCACGGCCTCCCTGGCCGAAGCCGCTCACGATGACGACATTTCTGACCTGCGCCGCTTTTTCCGCCGCGAGATGTTTCGTATCCAGACCGTCAGCCTGTGTCTGCGCGTCCCGGTCTTCGAAACTTTGCAGCACACTTCGGACTTAGCCGACGCCGCCATCGCCGCCTCTTACAGGATGGCGCTGCAGCAGGTGGCTGCATCTCATCCGCCGTCCACTCCCGGGTACGAGCTTCGCAACCAACTCCTGGTGATCGCACTGGGCCGCCTCGGAATGCGCGAGTTCGATCTCGCTTCCGACGCTGACCTGGTGTTCGTGCTTCCGGACGAGGATCGCGACGAACAAGTCTTCTGGACTCGCGTAGCCGGCCGGATGATCGACCTCATCACCGCCTATACAGGCGCAGGGCTGATGTTCAGCGTCGATACTCGCCTTCGTCCCAACGGAAGCGCGGGCGCGCTAGTCCAATCCGAAGCATCGTACAAGGAATATTTCTCGAAGAATGCGGAGGCGTGGGAAGGCATCGCTTACATGAAATCCCGCGCGATCACCGGCGATACCGAGCGTGCCACTAAGTTCCTCAATGAACTGCAGCAAGTGGACTGGCGGCGCTACGGACAAAGCGGCCGCTCTAAGCGCGACCTTCGCCAGATGCGCATGCGTCTGGAAAAAGAACAAGGGGCGGGGCATCCGCTCAAAGCCGGACTCGGCGGCTTCTACGATATCGACTTCCTGCTACTTTATCTGCGACTCAAAGGAGCCGGGATTTTCTTCAAAGTGTTGAACACTCCGGAACGCATCAACATCATCGAAGCCATGGGCCACCTGGAGCGCGCGGATGCCGAGTTTCTGCGCGATGCCGCGACGTTTTATCGCGCCGTCGATCATGGTCTGCGAGTCTACTCGGGGCACACCGAGGGAAGTTTGCCGAATTCCGAATCGCAGCTCGAGGTGCTGACCGATCTCGTGCATCGCTGGACTCCGGAACATCTGAATCAGCAACCGCTCAAGATCGAGCTGTCCAAAATCCAGAACCGCACCCGCGAGATTTTCGACCGCTTGTTCTCAGCTTGATTCTTAGGCTGATTTAATTTCCCGCCGCGCTTTCGCGATCGCTTCCAGAAAGCGCTTCGCGCGTTCTTCGAAGACTCCGAAGTGGCCCTCCCGGATATTGGCCGAGTCGATCAACTCAGCTCCCACCGCGACCGCGCATGCTCCGGCCTTCAGGAAATCTCCCACGGTTTCCAGGCTCACTCCGCCAGTCGGAATCATTTCGATCTGTGGGAATGGAGCGCGCAGTGCCTTGATGTATTTCGCGCCGCCTACCGCGCTGCACGGGAATATCTTGATTATGTCCCCACCCGCCTGCCAGGCAGTCAGCACTTCGGTCGGCGTGAGCGCTCCGGGAGTTATAACTTTCGAATACCGCTTGGCCATTTCAATGGTCGCGAGGTTCAGGCTCGGCGACACCAGGAATTCAGCCCCGGCCAGAATACAAGCCCGCGCAGTCTCGGGATCCAGCACGGTGCCCGCGCCCAGCACGATCTGATCGCCGAATTTGTCGGCTACTTTCTCGAGCGCGCGAATCGCACCCGGCACTGTCATGGTGATCTCGGCGGCGCGGATCCCACCGCGGTAGATGGCTTCTATAGCCCGGATCGCACCTTCTTCGCTCTCAGTGCGGACCACCGGCACGATGCCGATCTCGATGATGGCCGCCAGTACGGCTTCTCTCTTCATATGTAACGATTGCTCCGGAACCACTGCACTTCATCGCGCACAGTATCTTCAAAGGGGCGAAACGTCGCGGACAGTTCTTGAATCGCTTTGTCCGATCGGACGGCATTCTTGGCGTGCAGAGTGCGAACCCCCGCCAATGTAACCAGCGCTGTGCCGCCGGTCAAACGCGCCCACGTCTCGGCGCCCGCTCCCACCGCGAGTGATAGCGCGTAGGGTATTTTGCGCTTGGGAGCAGCCACACCGGTTACTCGTTCGAGCGTCGCAAGAACATCGGCGAAATCGTAGTAGGTGCCACCGACGATGTAGCGCTCACCGGACTTGCCAAGGTGGGCGGCACGTATGGTCGCTTGCGCCACGTCGCGTGCATCCACGATCGACGAGCCGCCATCCACCACGCCGGGCAATTTCTGGTTCAGGAAATCGATCACCAGCTTGCCAGAGGCAGTCGGCGCCCAATCGCCCGGGCCCCACATCCATGAGGGAAGGATCATGGTCACCGGCAGCGAGCGTTCTTTGAGAAAGCGGCTGATCGCCAACTCACCTTGAATCTTGCTCGCGAAATAGAGATTGGAATTGGCGTGTTCGTCCGCCGGCGTATTCTCATCGCCCGGACTGCCGTCCGGCTTTCGCCCGATTATGCCTGCCGAACTGATATGAACCGCCTTTTTCACGCCGTGCTTCTCAGCCGCGATCAAAAGGTCGATCGTGCCTTGAACGTTGATTCTTTCGAGCATCGCCTTGTGATCGCCCGGCTGCCAATATTCGCGGAAGTAAGCGGCGGTGTGGAACAGTGCGTCGCAGCCTGCCAGCGCGGGCGCGAACGTTGCGATGTCACGTACGTTCCCAGTCACCAGGTCGATCTTTCCGTCCCCAAAGACTCGCTGCGCCTTCTCCGGAGATCGGACCAGCCCACGCACTTCGTGCCCATGCTCTAGAAGTGCCTGAACCAAATTGCTTCCGAGCAGCCCGGTGGCGCCGGTGACGAATGCGCGCATGACCGAACCGGGCCGGTCAGCGAGTGCCGCCGCCTGATCGCGGGACGTGCAGCGACATCAGTGTGATCGATCCATCGAGAGAACTGAACCAATGCGGCGTGTTTTCCGGAACGATAAGGAAATCCCCTTTGGCGAGCTTACGCGGCGTTCCGCCCTCAATGCCCGAGCCCGTCAGGTTCTCGGCGTTGGTTCGAGACTCCTTGGTGAGCTTGCCGCCCGTTACCATGGTGCCTCCTCCATCGATCACATAGAAGAGCTCCGCTTCCTTTTCGTGAACCGAAGCCGGACCGATGGACGCTCGGTATTCGAGATTCGCATTGTACGGTGCGAGTTGAAGGATACGTTCCACCACCAGCGGCGCGTCTCCCTTCCGGTCGCTCTTTGCTTTGGCTTGAAGCGCCACGACGTCGGCTGAAGAGGAAAACATTTTGACGGCCTGAGCGGATGGTGCGGCCCCCTGCTGGGCCACGGCAGCCGTGGCGAAGAGCGTAACAGCAAGACTGATTCCGATTACACGCATAAAACCTCCAGTTTTAAGTTCCTTCCCATGCGGGACTGAAAAATGCTACCACATGATACACTGCCTCGGGAGGGTGACGTGACCAATCGCAGACAGTTCGTCAAAGATGTGGCGGCCGGCGCCGGAATTGTATTCACGGGTTGTAGTCTTCTGAGCCACCGATTAGGCGCGCAGTCTGGCTCTACTACTTCAAAGCGGCAGGTGATGGTCGGAGGCCGGCGGGTGAAGACCATCGACATCCATGCTCATGTCATTATCCCCGAGGCCACGGCCATGATGGGGGCAAAAACCGCGGCAAATAATTCCTCAGTTATGGCGCCTGAACGGTTCCAGACCATGGACGAGTGGGGCACCGATATGCAGGCCCTGAGCATCAACCCGAACTGGTATTCAGTGGATCGCGACATTGCTCAGAAAATGATCAGGCTTCAGAACGAAAAGCTGGCTGAGTTGTGCGCCGCCCATCCAGACCGCTTTGTGGCCTTCGCCTCGGTTGCTTTGCAATTTCCTGATTTGGCGGCTGAGCAGTTGGAAGAAGGCGTGAAGAAGTACAATCTTCGCGGCGCGGCTATAGGGGGCCACGTAAACGGCGACGAGTTATCCGCGTCCAAATTCGATCCCTTCTGGAAGAAGGCGGAAGAATTGGGTTGCCTGGTATTCATGCATCCGCAGGGAATTCCGGATGTCCAAAAGAGGCTGCAAGGCAACGGTGGTTTGACCAACGTAATCGGCAATCCGCTGGAGACAACGATCTTTTTGTCGCATCTGATTTACGATGGCACGCTGGATCGTTTTCCGGGCCTGAAAGTCTGTGCGGCTCACGGGGGAGGCTATCTGCCGTCTTATGCCGCGCGGTCCGATTACGGTTGCGTGAGATTTCCGGAGACGTGCACCTCAATCAAGAAAAAGCCGTCGGAGTATTTGCGACAGCTTTATTTCGACTCGATGGTCTTCACTCCGGAGGGCCTGCGGCATCTGGTGGCGGAGTGCGGCGCAAGCCAGATCATGATTGGAACGGATTATCCGTTTGCCTGGAGCACGACGACAGTGGATCACGTGCTCAAGACGCCCGGCTTAAGCGATGCCGAGCGTCGAGCGATCCTGGGCGGGAATGCCGCCAAGCTATTGCGGATTTCGTCGTAAGAGCGCGCGGCTAGCGGTGATCGCGGTCTCGATCACGATCTCGGTCGTGGTCCCGGTAATCGCGATAGCGGCGGTCGCGGTCCCAGCGATGGTCGTGCTCGAAGCGGCCCCTATCGCCCTCCCAGTAACCACCGTAAAAGCGCTCACCTTCATAGCGAGGCCCGATCCAGCGCGCGCCCCCGTACGGAGGTCGAGTCCAGTATCCGTCGTGCCACCTATAACGGTTTCCGTCAGCGTACCAGTAGCCGTCTAGCCAGATATAGTCC
>Ga0207700_10000918_pt1 | contig 16891 bp, 15 predicted proteins | sample LARL82metaG_FD_184348 | JGI IMG/M metagenome (GOLD analysis project Ga0207700, IMG submission 184348) | Corn, switchgrass and miscanthus rhizosphere microbial communities from Kellogg Biological Station, Michigan, USA - LAR L8-2 metaG... | ecosystem: Host-associated > Plants > Roots >...
TCTTCAAGGAAGTTCAGCCGCTTGATTAACGTCGGCAGCCGTTCCTTCTCGCCCTCGTCGTAGAGGCTGCGAAGGCGCTCATATGCTTCGCGCTCGCGCCCCTCGCAATACGAAAGCTCGTACGCCGAGAAACGTCGGTCCCACGGCGCAGCTTCCGGTATCCTCGCTGCCTTGGCGTAATATTCGGCGGCTCGCTCGTGGTCTTTGTATTTTTCCTTGTACAGCCGTGCGAGCGCTTCGTAGAGCTCCGGGCGATCGGGATTATTCTTAATTCCGCGCTCGAGGAAGTCTTTGCCGAGCGCAAAGTATTCGCGCTGTGCCTTGACCCGGAGCGCCTGACGCGGCTGGTTGGTATCGTTCATTGCGGCTACGCTCGCGTTCCACGCCATGTGCCACGCGGCTGTGTCCCAAAACAGGAGGACCCGTGGTTGGAGCGTCGTGATTTGCCGAAACAACAACAGCATTCGGCCCCATTGAGTGTTTTCCCAAGCCGCATGCGCCTGGATAAAAAGAGCATCGGCGACGATTGCTCGAAACCCGCTCAGTGCGGCGATGAATCCGAGTTGCCCAAGTTTTTCACGAAGATCGAGATTGAACTCGACGCTGCGGAAATGTTCCTGCCGGTGAAGGGTCGCGAGATCGCGTTCGACCGGCAGTTTGAGCAGGCCCATCACCATTAAGACCCCCAGCGCGATCAGGCCTCGCGTCATAATTCTTTTCCGTAAAACACAAAAACCGCCAGTAACGTGTAGATCACGGTGTAGAAAATGCCGAGCAGCGCAGTCTTGGTGAACACTGCCATCGAAATGGCGGTGCCAGCGACGATGTCATCCACCAGATTGAAAGCCTGCAGATCGGGAAAGAGCAGCGCCACGATCGCAAGAAGCACGCGTGTGACCAAGCCGCCGCCGTGTACGGTGAGCCAATACTCGCGTGCAGTAGCTTCCAAGTGTCCGATGAAATAGATAAAAACCATGACCACGATGGTGAAGATCGTTGAAGTGGCGAAGGTAGAAACAAACAGCGTTAGGGCTGTGAGCAGGCACGCTTTCAGGAAGATGATGATGATTCCCGGAAGAAGATCAGCGTTGACCGCGGAGGCGCGGACGGCGCGCAAAGCATCGGCGAGTTGGTCCGGTGGCGCGCTGGCCATTTGTTTCGCGGTGGCCTGCAGCACTGCCTGCTCGCGCAAGTAGAGCACGGCTAGAAACGCCGCGGCCATCACCAGAGTGCTGATCGCCAGCAACAAAAGAACGCCGGCAATTTTACCCACAACGTATTCGAAACGCGGCACCGGTTTGGCCAGAATGGTATAAACCGTGCGGTCTTCGATGTCCCGCGGCAGCATTCGCGCCGTGGCGACGATCGCCAATAGCGAAGTGAACATTGAGATCGCGCCTAACGAGACATCCTTCAGGATTTGGAATTCCTGTTGGAAAGAAAATTGCGCCATGGAAATCGAGCTGCCAATCAAGAGCAGCCCGAACACCAGCAGCACGTAAAAAACTTTCAGGCGCGTCAGCTCAGTGAGCGTGTTGCTGGTGATAGCGAGAATGCGCGCCAGAGAGAAAGCGCGGTGACGCTTCGGAATCGTTGAAGCGTCGAATGGTTGAAGCGTTGAAGCAGATTCGCCGTCTGTCATTTCGATTTTGTTAGTTCGTCACTCGCGAGTTGAGCTCTTGTCATTTCCTCCCGTCGATTCCAGGAACAATCTTTCCAGCGTGGTGGTCGATTTTCGCCGCTCGAGCAATTTCGCGTCGGACCGGCTGATGAACGATTCAATCTCGCGCATGAGGTCATCGGAAGCATCGGCGATCACGAGCTCGGTCTGATTTTCGATCGCGATTAAATCCTGCAAACGCCCTTCACGTACCAGCACGCCATCGGAGAGAATCCCGATGCGGTCGCAAATTTCCTGCGCTTGCGCCAGCAAATGCGACGAGAGCAGTACGGTGATTCCGCGGCGCTTCAGATCCATGATCAAGTCGCGAATTTCACGCGAACCCGCCGGATCGACACCGGCTGTCGGTTCATCCAGGACCACCAGCCTTGGATCATGAATCAGTGCTTGGGCTAGCCCGATACGTTGCAGCATTCCTTTCGAATACGTGCCCAACCGGCGGTCGCGCGCCTTGTTTAGCCCAACAAGGTCGACCAGTTCGTTTACGCGACTCTTCAATGCTGCGCCCGTCATTCCGCAAAGGCGCCCGAAAAAACGCAGCGTTTCCGCGCCGGTGAGATATTTGTAGAAATACGGGTTCTCCGGGAGAAAACCCACAGCTTCGCGGCTTTCGACGAGGCGACTGTCTCGTCCAAAAATTTCGGTGCGTCCGCGTGTTGGCGACACCAGGCCGAGGATGATCTTCAGCGTGGTGCTCTTGCCGGACCCGTTTGGCCCGAGCAATCCGTACACTTCGCCTGGTTCGATACGGAGGCTGATGTCCTTTACCGCGACGACCCCGCGAGTGGGATGGAACGGAACAGGAAAAATTTTGGTCAGTCCGTGAACAGCGACGGCCGGGCCCGCGTCCGCGCCGCTTCGGCGTGGCGAGTTAGTCATAGCGGATCTCAAAGCCGCGCGCAGCGACCGGTTCGTTCACCTTGTTCTCGGTTTGTTTGCGAATGAGCGAATGCAGTTCGCTTTGAGCGACCTGATCGAGAAACGCGCGTACCTCGGCCTCATCACCTATAACCTGAAGTTCTACGCGACCATCCCGCAGATTGCGCACCCAACCCGTCAGGTCAAAGCCTTTGGCGATGTGGCGCACAGTGAAACGGAATCCGACTCCCTGGACGTGACCTTCATAAAACACCTGAAGCGAGATCATCATCTGCTCCAAGATAGAACCCGGGCATCGTCTATTTATAGGAATAGACGAGACAGAAACTGCCTTCCTGGTCGTCGACCGAATCGACCGATACAAAGTACTGGCCGCTGTTCTCCGGCGCGAAGCCGGCGGCCGCTTTGTCGCCGTTGCTGAAATTCTCCGTGGTCATTTGCTTTCCGCTTTCGTCATAAAGGCTGACGGCAGCTTTTTTTAGCGGCTCCGCCGTGCCCACAGAAAACCAATATTGATTCCCCGCATAAAGGTTCACCGCGATCAGGGCGTGATCGTGTGGCTTTAGCACGCCGCAGGAATGTCCATCTCGAATCTTGAACCCGTCATTTCCAAATGCTCCCGCAAGCTCGAGTGCGTCTTTGCGCGCATTCACTTCAGCGTCTGTGTCTGCGCGGAGAACAACGCTCGCGCTAAGCGCGAAAATCAAAACGAAAAACCGCGTGCAACGTTTCATTTGGGCGATTCCTTGCTCTCTATTTTTGTCATCAGCATGCCGACCGCCTCATTGAGTTTTCGCACGTCTTCCGCGGTCGGCGCCTTGCCCTCCGGAAACGAAACAAGCTTCTCAATTCCGGCGAGTTGTTCGCTTACATCTTTGACCAGGGGTTCCTGGCGTAATTCAGGTGAAATTGCATTAAGCTTTGACTGCATGAAGTGAACGAGTGTCGGTTCGCGCAGAACCTTTGCGGCGGCCTCGTTGTAATTCTTCATAATCGCCCCGGTGACGACCTGAGTTCCGCGGATCCACCCGCCAATAGTAACAAGGATGACCAGGTCCTGGTCGGCGTGCGATTGCATTGAGGATTTCACCTCGTTTTGAGTCGCTTCCAATTCTTCCTGGAGCGTGTCCCATTGGTTGTTCTCGGCAAAGTCATTGATGCTATTGCCGCGGCTGAGCAGTTGCTCGCTGACTCCGAGCGCCTTGCCGAGCTTCATGATGTCCGACCCGATATTCTTCACCTGTTGACCGTCCTTGGCTTCCACGGCGATGAAGCCATCGGCTATCAAACCGCCGAGGTTGAGGGCGATCTGCGCGCGATTGGCGTAGGTCACAGGAATTGGGGCGCGGTATTGAGCTGACCAGTTTATTTTTCCCGATTTCCCGAGGGCAGCGAACAGTTCGCCCGGCGTCGGAACAGTGATCGAATCGCTTTTGGCAGCTTTTGCCATTTGATCCGACGACAGGCGTTGCCCTTCCTCGGCCACCGCTGCGGAAATAGCAGCGACCAAGGCAAGCACGGGCAGTGCAACCAAACGAATCATCGCGAAGATTATGCGCGCCTTAGCGAAATTGCCAATCGGAATCTCTTAGGCCCCCCGAGTCGGGTCCTCCCAGCTCTTCTCCATACGGGCTCGAACGATACGGATTTGCCTCGTGAAGCCAAAGCTGTTCTAGTCCGCGCAGAACCTATGGCGAGCACCAGCATTACTCACATTCACGCTCGCGAAATTTTGGATTCACGCGGCAATCCGACCATCGAAGCAGATGTGCGGGTTGAAGGCGGCGCGCTTGGACGAGCGGCTGTTCCCAGCGGCGCGAGCACCGGCGAACATGAAGCTTTGGAATTGCGCGACGGCGACAAAAGCCGCTTCGGCGGCAAAAGCGTGAGAAAAGCGGTGGCCAATGTTAACCAGAAGATTGCGCCGATTCTCAAGGGACTGGATGCGCGCAACCAGGCGAACATCGATAAGAAACTAATCGAACTTGACGGTACGCCGACAAAAAAAAATCTTGGCGCCAATGCGATGCTGGCTGTTTCTCTGGCGACGGCCTCCGCGGCCGCAGCCTCGGAAAACTTACCTCTGTTTCGATACCTCGGCGGACCCGATGCGCGAGTGCTTCCAGTGCCAATGATGAACATCCTGAATGGCGGCGCCCACTCGGATGCGCCGATCGATTTTCAGGAATTCATGATCGTGCCCCGCAGCGCGCCGAGTTTCTCGGAAGCGTTGCGTTACGGCACGGAAGTGTATCACGCGCTCAAATCTGTTTTGAAAGCGCGGCATCTTTCCACGGCCATTGGCGATGAAGGTGGATTCGCGCCGCAGCTCGATTCCGCTGAGGACGCGTTGGAATCGATTTCCGCGGCAGTTGAGAAGGCTGGTTACAAGCTGGGCGAACAGATCTTCATCGCGCTCGACCCCGCTGCCTCGGAGTTCTATGACAGCGCGAAAAATCTGTACGTTTTCAAGAAATCTGATGGCTCACAAAAAACCGCTGAAGAATTGATCGATTATTATGCGGCGTTGTGCACGAAATTTCCAATCATCTCCATCGAAGACGGTTGCGCGGAGAACGATTGGGATGGCTGGAAAAAATTGACGGAAAAACTCGGCTCCAGGATCCAACTGGTCGGCGACGATCTTTTCGTCACCAACGTGAAATTTCTTCAAAAAGGAATTGCCGAGCACGTGGCGAATTCCATTCTTATCAAGGTAAATCAGATCGGCACGCTGACGGAAACGCTGGCAACGATCGACGTGGCCAAGAAAAATGATTACGCGACCGTGATCAGTCATCGCTCGGGTGAAACCGAGGACACGACCATTGCCGATATCGCGGTAGGGACAAACGCCGGCCAGATCAAGACCGGTGCGCCATGTCGGAGCGACCGCGTGGCCAAGTACAACCAGTTGTTGCGGATCGAAGAAGAACTTGGTGACAAAGCCGTGTACGGCGCTACAATCCGCTGAAGTGGAGCACGGTTACGCTGATTTCCGCGCGCGTCGCGAAGCCACAGTGTGGCAGCGACTTAACCGGATTCTCCTCGTCCTGCTGATTATTGCGGTCTGGCTTGTCATCGTGAGCCTGTTCGTGCCGCCGTATAAGAAACTGATGCAGAGCCGCACGGAGATCGATAAACTTCTCCAACAGGTCGACGAGCAACAAACTTTGCTGGCGAGGCAGACGCGCGAGGTCAATTTGATCAAGACAGATGTGAGTTATTTGGAAACGATCGCGCGCGATCGACTTGATTTGATGAAGGAAGGCGAAACAATTTTTCGCCTCGAAGCCGCGCGAGCAAAGAGCAAGCCTGTCGCACCCGCGCGCAAGTAGGCGTAGAGACGCTCTCTGCGGCGAGCGCCTGCTCCAGATCCCGGCGTTTGACACAAGCGGCGCCAGAATTTTGCGCTTAGCACCGAGTCAAACTATGTTTTGTTATGCCAGCGGAAATCTCCATTCCAGATGCTGAAGATCTGAAGTCGCGGATGCGCGAATTGCGGAGGTTTCTTTGACGTCGAACAGCTGCAGAAAAATCTAGATGTAATTGAAGCGCGGATGGCTGCGGCCGATTTCTGGTCAAATCGGGAGCGCGCCCAGGCTGATGTCGAACAAGTTTCGCGATTGCGTTCGTTGATCAATCCGTTCCAGCAACTACAACGCGAGATCGAAGATTTCAGCGCGCTGCAAGAACTCGCTGCGGAAGAAAGCGATCCGACGCATCGCGCGCAGGCGGAAAAAGAAGTGGCAACCGAACACGATCGTCTGGCTCACATGCTGGACGAGTTCGAGCTGCGCCAGTTCTTGTCCGGAGAAAACGATCGCGCCAACGCGTTTGTGACGATTCATTCCGGTGCCGGTGGGACCGAATCGTGCGACTGGGCCGACATGCTGCTTCGGATGTATCAGCGCTGGATCGAGCGCAGCGGTTTCAAATCCCAAACAGTGGACATTCAGCAGGGCGAAGAAGTCGGAATCAAATCGGTAACGCTGCTCGTAACAGGCGAGTACGGCTACGGATATCTGCAAACCGAGCGCGGCGTGCACCGGCTTGTGCGCATCTCGCCGTTTGACGCGAATAAACGGCGGCACACGTCATTCGCGAGTGTCGACGTTGTGCCCGAAATCGCTGATACTGCGCCGATTGAAGTTAATCCGGCCGATCTCGAGATCGGCACGTTTCGTAGCGGCGGCAAAGGCGGACAGAACGTGAACAAGGTCGAAACCGCGGTACGAATCTTGCACAAACCGAGTGGAATCGTCGTTGCCTGCCAGGCCGAGCGCAGCCAGGGACGCAACCGCGAGTTGGCGATGAAAATGTTGAAAGCAAAACTTTATCAACTCGAAGAAGACAAGAAACGCGCTGAGATAGAGCGGCAATATGGCGAGAAAGGCGAGATCGCTTGGGGAAATCAAATTCGCTCGTACGTGTTTCAGCCATATCAAATGGTGAAAGACCACCGCACCGGCGCCGAGACGAGCAACGTGCAAGCAGTGATGGATGGCGACATCGAGATGTTTATCCAGGCGAAATTGCGCGGCGAGAAAAACACAAAGGGCGAGGACAAAGAGTTGTAGAAGCGCTCGCCGCCGCGAGCGTCCGGCGTTTGATACAAACGCCGCTACACTGTCAGCAGCTTCAACCGAAAACGAACATCAAACTCGCCGCCGTTGTGCGCGCGGCAACAGGCGAGACAGGCGACTGTGCGTTTGATCTTGCGTACGCGAGGGAACTCGCGCCGGCAATTCGGACAACGGTAGACGAAACGCGGCGCATAACGCTTCGCAGGAAAGGGCAACGTATGACAGCGCTTTTCGTCTGCGATTCCCAAATCGCGACAAGCCTGCTGCCACTCGGGGCCGTGCGGTAAAATCCGCCGCCGACTTTTTTCTCGAAATTGCGCCAGGATATGAGCAAGCTCGTGACGCAGCGTGCGATCGATCTCCGCGGGATGCTCCACCAGGCGTGGGTTCAACGAAATCAATTTGTGGCGATAATCAGCACGGCCTGCGGCGGTTTTGAGACGGGAATTCCATTCGACGCGAAGTTTTGTTGCGATTTGTTTCGCGCCTAACGAACACAAGAGCTGCCGTGCTTTTGTTGCAAGATCGCTGGCTTTGTAGCCGCTTCGCTGTGCCAAGCGCGACGCGTCCCACAGGGACGCGGCTACAGTGCGGAAGGCGAACTCGAGCTGCCTAAGCGAGGGCATATTCGCGGGCGTCTTTGGTTCGCTTCGCGATTCGCTCGAGTGCATCGGCAGCATTGGCGATTTCTTCCGTGGTCGTCGGTCTGCCAAGCGACAAACGAATGGCCGATCTGGCGCTTTCCATCGGCAATCCCATGGCGAGTAAAACATGCGACGCTCTCACCGAGCCAACCATGCAAGCCGAACCGCTCGACGCGCAAACGCCTTCCAAATCCAGCGCCATCAGCATCGTTTCCGAATCAACGCCGATGAAGCTTGCGTTGAGCGTGTTGGCGAGCCGATGAGTTGGGTCGCCATTTTGCTGCGCGTCTGGGAAAACTTTTGCGATCCGTCTCCAGAACTCATCTCTTAATTCGGCTTCGCGTTGGTGTTCCTCATCGGCGTCGCGCAACACCCAGTCGGCGGCCGCAGCCATTCCCGCTACCCCGGCGACGTTTTCTGTCCCGGGCCGCCGCTGGTTTTCGTGCGCGCCGCCAAACATAATTGGCTGAATCGGCAAACCACTCCGCAGGAATAGAAATCCTGCGCCCTTGGGGCCGTAAAATTTGTGCGACGCAAAACTGGCGGCATCGACTAACGAGGCATCGATATCGATTTTGCCAAACGCCTGGACCATGTCGCTGTGAAGCAACACGCCACGCTCGCGGCATATCCGTGAAATTTCGCGCATCGGCTGGATGACGCCGGTTTCGTTATTCGCAGTCATGATCGAGACGAGTTTGGTGTCAGGCCGAATTGAATCGGCGAGTTGATCGAGATCGACCATTCCTGTTTCGGAAACATTGAGCCAGGTCACTTCAAAACCTTCGCGATTCTCAAGGTGTTCGACGGCGTTTAGGACCGCATGATGTTCGGCTTTGTTCGAGATGATGTGGCCGCCGCGTGAAGATGCAGATCGCGCCAGCCCGAGCACACCCAGGTTGCATGACTCAGTTGCACCGCTGTTAAAAATGATTTCGACGGGTTTCGCGTGCAGGAAGGCGGCGAGCTTGTCGCGAGCGTCGTCAATGGCGGCGCGTGCTTCGCGGCCAGCGGCGTGGACACTGGATGGATTGCCGAAATGGCGATCGAGATATGGAAGCATCGCCTCGCGCGCTGCATCGCATAACGGTGTGGTGGCGTTGTAATCAAGATAGATCATTAATAATTCCTTTTACTCGTGCTCATGTTCATTCCTGTTGTAGCGGCGTCTCCGGAGACGCGCTGAACGGGTTTTTGCACACATGCGCCCATTACGCTTCGCACAGCGAAGCGGCTACAGCGCTCGCTACGGTCATTTCTGAAATTCATCGCGTGCGGTTTCGGGCTCGTGTTTTCGTTTCGCTACGACACGAACTTCTTTTTCTTCGTAGTAGACGAGCGAGTTAGGCGGCACGCTGTTTGTCAAAAAAACGTTCGCGCCGATAGTGGAATTCGCGCCAATCACGGTGTCGCCACCCATGACCGTGGTTCCGGCGTAAATGCGGACGCCGTCTTCGATCGTTGGGTGTCGCTTTTTTCCACGCAACCCCTGTCCCGCTCCGAGCGAGCGGGCGATGAACGAGACGCCCTGGTAAAGTTTCACGTGCGATCCGATTTCGGCGGTCTCGCCAACGACCACGCCAGTGCCGTGGTCTATGAAGAAATGCGAGCCGATCTTCGCGCCGGGATGAATATCGATGCCCGTGCGGCTGTGCGCCCACTCGGTCATAATACGCGGAATCAGCGGCACTTTCCCGTAGAGTAGATGCGCCATTCGATAAATGGCGATCGCTTCCAGAGCCGGATAAGCAAGGATAATTTCCTCGTAACTCGTGGCGGCCGGGTCGCCTTCGTAAGCGGCATCGATGTCGGTCCAAAGCATGCGACGCACCGCAGGCAACTGCTTGAAAAAATCACTCAGGACTTCTTCGGTTTTTGCTTCTGTTGGTTCGTCTGGCGGGATTTTGCCGAGGCTTCTACAAATTTCTGTTCTGAGCCGCGCGCGCAAATGTCTGACGCGAATGCGCGTGGCGTCCGCCAGATCTTCGGAGCTCACGAGCGCTTCGCTGCGGAAACCGGGGAACATCAGGCTCATCAATTCGGTACATGCCGCTTCAATGGACAGACGCGAGGGGAGGTTCGCGGCGGCGGCGAGATAATTGATTCCGCCAGTCTCGCCGTAGGTCTGAAGCAGTTCCTCTACCGCGTCGCGGTTCGTCGAATCCATCACTGGAACTATGCGCCTCGTTTCCGAGGAAAAAAAGTGAAACTGTCAGCCAGTTCGCGGGATTGATTGAACGGTTCAAGCGTTCAAGTGTGAACGCGGGTGTAACTCAAGCATCTTGCCTGACGGTCGAGCAGGATTCCAGCCTGGTGACCCTTGCGGGCAGGATGCCCGCTGGACATACAGCCAAAATGGCTGTGTTACGCTACCCATTGCGCGCGCTCAGCCATTGCAGGGCGAAGCGGGCGACTTCGCGCGAGTTTTTCAGGTCGAGTTTGTCTTTGATGTGTGCACGGTGTGTCTCCACCGTTTTGGGGCTGAGATGTAACAGCTTCGCGATCTGACGCACTTCAGTCCCTTTGCCGATCAGCTCGAGGATTTCCAGTTCCCGGTCGCTCAGGCGCTCAACCGCGTCGACTTCGCCTTCGGCCTGGCGATGGGCGAATTTTGTGATCACCTGCGCTGCCATGGCCGGGCTGAGATACGGGCGTCCATTAAAAACTTCGCGGATCGCCTGGATCACGTTGGCCATCGCCTCGTGTTTCATGACATAGCCGTCCGCTCCGGCACGCAGCGCGCGCAGTGCATAAAGCGATTCGTCATGCATCGAGAGCACCAGAATCGGCAGGCTCGGAAATTCGGCGCGGATATTTTTGATCAGCTCGATGCCATTGGCGCCGGGCAAACTGAGATCGACAATCGCCATGTCGGGCTTCAGTTTCCGAATTACCTCCATCGCTTCTGCTGCGTTGCCGGCTTCACCGCAGACCGCGAAGTCAGCGTCGGAATGAATCAATTCTTCGAGGCCCTTTCGAAATAGTGGATGATCATCGACGATCAGAAGGCGTTTTACCTCCGGTGCATCGCATCGCGGATTCTTGTTGGTCGAGCGCGCGACGCTTGTCTTTGCTACGGCTCGCTCGGTTGCAGAGTGGTCCATGGTAAACGTCGATCTTTCCTTGATTGTCTATTCAAGGGTTCGCCGCTCGAAGGCCCGCTAGATGTTAAAAATTTTCGGTGACAGCGGCTGGTGCCGTTGCAGATTTCGCAGCCGATTGCTTTACGTGCGCGTTTTCTTGCGGTTTGCCTGACCCTGGCGCGTGGTTCGGCAAATAGCACGATACACATGTTCCGCAGCCATTTGGATTATCAATTCTTAAACGGCCTCCGATCAGTTGGGCGCGATAATTCATGATGTGAAAGCCCAGGCCTTGCTTCAATTTGGATTCATTCGAGCATCCGACCCCGTCATCGATTACGTGCAAAGCCACTCCCTGTCGCGAGTTTTCCAGTTTGACGACAATTTCCCGGGCTTGAGCGTGCTTGTTTGCGTTGATGACTGCTTCGCGCGCGATGCGATACAGGTGCGCTGCGGCCGTGTCGTCGTCGATTCGAAATGACGGTCTGACCTGCAACCGGCAGGGTGTTCTCCAGACTTCCCGGTCCGTCAAATCCCGCAACGCGATGACCAGCCCGGCTGCGTCGACATCCATCCGGTGCAGCGCACGGGAAAGGTCGCGCGTATCGCTGGCGGCGTCGTTCACCAGCTGCGCAATTTTTTCAATATCGGTTGCGTCGATCACACGGTGGTTTTTCAAACGCATCGCGATAGAGTGGGCCATGAATGCGACCGCGGTGAGATGTTGGCAAAGGCCATCGTGCAATTCCTGACCCAACCGCTGTTGCTCCCTGTCGGACACCGAGAGGATTTCTCCTTCCAGTCCCTTTCGACGCTCCATCTCGCCTTTCAATTCGGCGTTCGCCACGCTTAACGCTTTCGTGCGTTGATCCACGAGCTGTTCCAGCGCTTCGTTCGATTTTTGCAGGGCTTGTTCCACTTTCTTGCGTGCGGTGATATCAACGATCACCGCTACGGTCGATTGAGCCTTGCCGTTCGGTTCGCGCACTGCGCTGGCGCTGACGTCCGCCCACAGGACAGAGCCGTCTTTGCGGACATAGCGCTTTTCGACCTCGAACGGTTTGCCGAGCCGGATCATGCGCTGAAAGAGACGCATGGTTTTTTTCCGGTCATCGCGGTACGTCACGTCCGCAACTCTCTTGCCGATCAGCTCCGATTCTGTATAACCGAGCATCTTACAGAGCGTTCGATTGGCAAAGACAATTCGACCATTCGTGTCGTAGCGTGCTACGCCCGCCGTCGCTTGCTCGACGGTTGCGCGCAAGCGCGCTTCCGATTCGCGCAATGCTTCTTCGTCGCGTTTGTGTTCAATCGCCTGCGCAAGTTGGGTGGCAATCGTGGTCGCCAGTTTCAGCTCGTCGTCGGTGAACACATGTGGCGCGTCATAATAGGTCATGAATTTACCGATCAATTTTTGACTGCTGACCAACGGAATGAATGCAGCCGCGCGAATGCCTTCGCTTCGAATCGTTGATTTCAGGGCCTTCGGAATATCGGCCATATCGACATCGTTAATGCAAACGGGCTTGGGACTTTTTGCATCCGGTTTCCATGGCGAATGACCTTCTACCGCCTTGCGATATCTCTCTGACAAACCGCGCCAGGCGACAAAGCGCATCACCTTCTCTTTATCGAAAAGCAAAATCGACGCGCGGTGGCAGTCCATAGCGGAAAGAATCGCGTCCAGCGACGCGTCATGAATTTCGCCAACGTTGGTGGCGATGTGTTGCAGTTGACCAAATTGATAGAGTGCCCGCTGTTGTTGCTCTGCGCGTTTGCGCGCGGTGACATCAGTGTTGGTTTCGAGAATTGACGTCGGTCGTCCGCGCATATCTCGGTCCAGCGTCCACCGCGAAAAGACGGTAATAGTTTTGCCGTCCTTTCGGGTATGAACCAATTCACCCGACCACCGATTATTGCGCCCCAAATTTTTTCGAATCTTTTCTAAATTTTCCGGATGCGCCGTCTGTAGCAGCTCGTGCGTAATTTTTCCGAGCGCTTCTTTGGCCGAGAAGCCGTACATTTCCTCCGCGCCGCGGTTCCAATAAACGACCCGGTCTTGATGATCGCGGACGATGACTGAGTCGTTGGTCAAATTGAGGAGCCGCGCCTGTTCAGTCAGGCGTCGTTCCGTTTGTTTTTGGTTGGTGATATCGCGAGCAATTTTTGAAACGCCGACGATTTCGCCTTTCAGGTTTTTGATCGGCGAAATCGTCAACGCAACATCGATCAACTGCCCATCCTTCCGGCGACGAACCGTTTCGTAGTGATCCAATGATTCACCATCGCGAATTCTTCTCAGAATCTCCTGTTCTTCACTTTGCCGGTCTTTGGGAATCAGAGTCAGGACCGATTTGCCGATGATCTCTTTTGGTTTGTATCCAAAGATGCGTTCGGCGCTTTGGTTCCAATCGGTGATGATTCCATTCAAAGTCTTTGCCGCGACGGCGTCGTGGGAGGATTGAACTACCGCGGCCAGGCGCATGGCTGCGGCCTCTGCACGCTTGTGCTCGGTGATGTCAAAAAGGGAATTGATTGCGCCGGTGATTTTGCCGTGAATGTTCGTAAGAATTCGCGGAGCCGGAATCACGTGTCTCCGCTCGCCATCCGGACGTTCGACGATAATTTCCAAATCTTCCGCTTTAAGTTTTTCGCCGCGTAACAGCCGTGCCATAGGGCATTCTTTGTGTGGCATGTAACGGCCGTCGGGATAATAGATTTTGTAGGAGCCGCAGAATCTCGGCTTTTGGCCATTTTGGCCGGGTTCGCCTCCCCACAGTTCAACGGCTCGTCGGTTATATTCCTGAATGATCCCGTCTGCATCGCAGGTGTAGACCGCCACCGGAACCAGATCGAAGAGTGTACGGTAGCGCTCTTCTGAGCGCTGGAGCTCTTCTTCAAAACGTTTCAATCGCGACGATTTTGTGCCACTCGTCTTGATTCGCGAGGGGGATGCCGTCGATATCGCTTTGCGCTTTGCGGTCATGCGCCCTCGCTATGTTATCCGTGCCTTCCACGTCATACAACAGGTGAATTGAAACGAAAGGGGTCTCAGATAACCAAAGTTAACGAGAAAAACAGCGCAGCGGGGAACAACTCCGAAAAACATCGCGAGCGCGGGTCGCACTCCACGGCGCGGCGGCGATATCAATGCCTACGAAGTGGCCGGCGCAGACCTCGTGGCGTCCAGACGTTCCTCGATCAGATCGCGCTCAACCTCCCAGTATTTGAGCGCTGAAAGCAGAAGCCTGTCAGGTTCGTCACAACGGAGAGCCTGGTCTGGGTCGAGTGTCTTCGGTCCCGGATCTTTCGCGGCTCGTTGCGGTTTGCGTCTGGATTTTGCTCGTCGCCACTTGCCGCGTCGCCCTCTTGATGCTGCTCCCATCACGGTTTTTTTATCTCCTTTGTCCTTTCGTTGTGTATTTCGCAGCCCGATTCGGCAACGGCCGTGACAAATCGTTCTGTCCCATCTCATGTTTTCAACAGTGGCGGAGTGGGAAAGTTTCAAGATCAACGGTCAATTGTTCAGTTTCTCTCGGACACGCCGTTGGCCGTATCAACAGGATATCAAGCTTGAAAAAATAACACAGCCAACAGAGATACAGTCGTGCGAACGGTTTACTCGGGTTTCGTCCGACATTTGATTGTCTCGTTAGGCGGGCGCCCGCCGGCCCTGTATTGCGCATCGAATGCGCGGAGGGCTGCCGCGACGGTTGGCCCGATGCCTACGATGCCCTCCTCTATAGTAGGCCCAAGCAGTGCAATCCAAAGATCGCTGCGAAAGAACAGTTGAGGGCGGTGCACCGCGGACGGGCTCCGGGGATGGGACGCGCAATAAGCCTTCATTTGCTCGATCGCCGTCCCCGCATGGTCCACGACGCGCCGCCGATGGGGAGTCTGACCATTTCCGTTCATCCGCGTTTACAACGCGCGTCCGGATGAGATTGGATGGGATTTTCTAGCTGTATGTCTGCCAGATCGGATTTTCACCTATACCCAAATCCACCGTGCGCCCGATTGTGCCCGCCTTTGACCGGGAGGTAATATCCGCACCGTGGCGCTATCAACAGCAACTAGGTTGTCGGACGAGGAGAAACTCGAAGCGCTGCGCCGGCTCGATCAATTTCGGCAGTGGCATTCACTTGAGGAGAAACGTTACTGTCTGGTTTGCGGCAACCTCATCTCGGGGTGGCAAATCCAAGTCGCTTACGGAACTCGCAGCAACGGCTCGCTGCGACTTAGTTGTCCGACGGAGGGTTGCAACTCAATTCCGATGGACTGGGTGCTGCTCACTAATGAGATCCTCGCCAAAGTGGAAAAGATGGCAGCCGAAGAGCGCGAATCTTCGGCGCTAAAACCCGCTGCCGTAACTATTGGCAACGGCAAGACAGTGCGAACTGGCAAAACGCACGACGACCTGATGTCGCGACTGCTCAAGTTCGCTTTGCCTTTCAAGCGACATTCCAAAGCTGTCCCCTCCAATCCCTGCGGGCTCTGAGCCTCGCGGCGGGCCCGCAGGCGAGAGTTTCTGGAGTTGGCTGAATCGCTTTGTTAGGCTCTCGATATCTGCTCAGCATCTGATCTTGCTTTCTCCTGCAACGCTAATAAAACGGCGAGGGAAAAAGCCCTAACGAGAAAGTGATCAGCCAGCCAAAGGTTTGGCAAATGATCCGGAGTTATTCGGCAATGTTGCGAGACATCCGCGCCGATGACGTGCAGTCCGAGATTTCCAAGGAATCGAGTCGATCGGCCAGTGCCTCTTGGACTCATTACGCTGACGGCGGCAGCGGCGAGTCGGCTCTGACGGCGCAGACCGCAATGGTGATGGCGACGTAACGAGCGTTCGCATAACACTCGCGAGAATTCAGCCCAAAATTGCGCAGTCAAAGCCGCAATTTTTGAACCCGATCCGAAAATTGGATCTAGCGGCGGTCCGTCATTGCCTGGAACTGCCCGCCTGTTTCCCATGATTCCTGTTTGTTCCAAGGGATCATGGAATCATGACGGTCGTCCGGATCCTGGACGAGAGCTGTGGTCTTCTGTGTCGCGCATGACGTGACCGCGACCGCGAACGCACACAGCAAAACGGGAACGACGATTGTTCGGAGTTTAAGGACTTGTGCCAGCATAAATCACACTGTCTCCAGGTTGTACTTGGACGCCGCGCGCCAAGCTGTTGGTCATGATATCGCCGATAGCTGTCGCTGGTTCAACTGAAGAAATGCGAATTTTTCCAATCAACGTCCCGTCGCGCAATACGAGCATTTCGGAGTTCGGCTCGACTCCATTGCGGGCGCCGAGATTTAACACTACGAAATTATAAGCCTGATTGAACGCGAGCACAGACCCGTGCACACCCGCACGATGACTGCTGCCGCCTTCCCGTTGTGCACTCGCAGTCTCGCGCCGTTTTCTTGTTTCTGCTTTGGGAGCTTCTTTGACCTGCGCCGGGCGCTGTTGCGCGTCCTGGAGTTTTTCAGCCAGCAATGCTTTTTCTTTCTCAGCGCCATCGAGCTGATGTCGAAGGTCATCGAGTTGCGATTGTAGATCGGCACTCTGCGCATTGTCGGCTGGCGCCGGGGTGCCGGTCGCGGAGGGAATCGAGTTCGTTTGCGTTCCCGCTGCGCGTTGGCGTAACGCTGCAATTTCCTGCTGGCTGGCGTCTAGTTTGCCTTTGAGATCTGCTTTTTCTTTCTCGGCTTGAGCGAGTGCTGCTTCGGCTTTCGCGGCTTGATCGCCCCGATCGGCGGTTTTGCCCTGTGATTGCGCCTCAGTTGTTCCAACCGTCGACGCGTTGACTTTCGCCGGCACCGACGCGCGCGGCGTCGCGGCGTTCGCGCGAAGCGCTTTCACTTTCTGGCCGTTCAGGAGAGCGAAGAACGCCGCGAGCAAGAGAAAAATCACGGCCAGCCCGCTCAGGCTTCCGGGCGTGACCGTAAAACGCGCCGATTCTCTTTGGGCCATAGCCGTGCCTTTTAACAACGAATCTCGTGAAAAAGCAATTACGATTTCCACGGC
>Ga0207700_10000919_pt1 | contig 16890 bp, 14 predicted proteins | sample LARL82metaG_FD_184348 | JGI IMG/M metagenome (GOLD analysis project Ga0207700, IMG submission 184348) | Corn, switchgrass and miscanthus rhizosphere microbial communities from Kellogg Biological Station, Michigan, USA - LAR L8-2 metaG... | ecosystem: Host-associated > Plants > Roots >...
CCTGGCGGAGCATCCGCTCGGTGCGCGGGGTCACGAACGGGTAGCCGTAGATCTGCCCGTGCGGATGGCTGAGCGTGACGCCGATCTCCTCGCCCCGGTTCTCGAAGCAGTAGACCTGCTCGATGCCTGGCATGTCACCGAGCACCGTGGTGCGGTCCGCCCACGCCTCCAGCACGGTGCGCGCCCGCCGGGGGGACAGGCTGGCGAACGAGGCGTCGTGGTCGGAGGTGAAGCAGACCACCTCGCACCGGCCGATGGCCGGCCGCCCGGGGACGCCCGCGGTCTCCAGCGGCCCCCCCGGTTGCGGCATGGCCGGCAGGCCCACGGCAGCGGCCGGGTCACCGGCACCCCGCAGCGACGGGAACCGGTTCTCGAACACCACCACGTCGTAGTCGTCCGCGGGGATCTCGGTCAGCCTGCCCTCACGCGACGGGTCGAGCGGGCACTCCTCCGGCGGCGGCAGGAACGTCCGGTCCTGGCGCTGCGCGGCGATGATCACCCATTCCCCGGCCAGCGCGTCCCAGCGGAGCCCGGACGGTGACGGTTCCCCGGCGTCGGTGCCCGGCTCGCCCGGGCCGGCCGCCTGGTAGCCGAGTGGCCGCCGGTCCGGCGCCTTGGCCCGGCCAAGCCCGGGTGACTCGTCGTAGTAGATGATCTCGCGCCCGTCCGCCAGCCGGGCGCTCTCCTTCCAGTACAGATCTCTCCCCACGGGACACATACGGTAGCCCGCCCGCTGTCCTGGCCCGCGCACCAGGCCCGCGCCGCGATTCCATGCGCGGCTCGACGAAGAATCCAGTGCCCGTGGTCGCCGAGCCGACCCGGATCTGGACCACGCACCTACGCAGCATGTCGCGGAGCCGCAGTCGTTGGTCGTCGTTCAGGCCCGCGATCGGGTCATCTCACCTTCACTTGCCCGGCGCGGGAGCTTTGTCCCATTGGAGGTTCACGGTGACGTTGGCCGTCGTACTGCCGCGTACCAGCACCGCCACGAGCGTGCCCTGTTCCAGTTTTAATTCAAATCCGAGCTGAATGCTGAAATAGTCGGGTTCGATTGCCTTGACCGCGTCGGTGACATGACTGCCCAATGTCTTGATGGCGTCCATGGCGGAGCCGAGTCCCTCGGTGAGCGTGCTGCCGACCTCGTGCTCCGTGCTGTCCTGGCGGGCCTCGACGTAGGACCGGACGCCGTCCAGATCAACCGCGACCTCGGTGACATCGCCGTCGCTCATCGTTCCCCTTGCGATGGACAAGCCTAGAATAGGCAGCCCGCATTCGCCCGGCGCCTATTCGAGCCGCCTTCCCGCCCGCGCGCCGCCCGCGTCGCGGCGGTATTGCTTAAACTGTGCACACGCCCCGCGCCGGGGCGGCGCCGGCGCGTTTAGGCCGGCCTGCGGCCGGGCAGCGACGGGCGATGACCGCGCGCCGCCGCCGGTCAGGTGAACTGCGGAGGTCAGGGGCCAGGGGAGTGAACGAGGTCGGCTGGGACGTCATCGTCGTTCTGGTCATACTGCTCGTCGGCGGGTTCTTCTCCGGCGCGGAGATGGCCCTCGTCTCGCTGCGTGAGGGCCAGGTCCGCTCGCTGTCACAGCGCGGCAAGCGCGGCCAGCGGGCCGCGAAGCTCGCCAGCGACCCCAACCGCTTCCTGTCCGCGGTCCAGATCGGCGTGACCGTGGCGACGCTGCTGTCCGGCGCGTTCGGCGCGGCGACGCTGGCCGCCGCCCTGAAGTCCGCGCTGATCGCGAACAACGTCAGCTCCGGGTGGGCCTCGGTGCTCTCGCTGATCACGGTGACGGTCGCCATCTCGTTCTTCAGCCTGGTGCTGCAGGAACTCGCGCCCAAGCGGCTGGCGCTGCAGCGGCCCGAGTCGCTCGCGCTGTTCGCGGCCCCGATACTCGACCGGATCTCCGTGCTGGCCCGGCCGCTGGTCTGGCTGTTGTCCATGTCCACCAACGTGGTGGTGCGGCTGCTCGGCGGCGATCCGTCGGCCGGCCGCGAGGTGATGACCGCCGAGGAACTGCAGGACCTGGTCGTGGGGCACCAGGCGCTGTCGCTGGACGAGCGGCGCATCGTGGCCGACGTGTTCGACGCGGGGAAACGCCAGCTTCGCGAGGTGCTGCTGCCGCGCACCGAGGTGGAGTTCATCGCGGCCGACACCCCGCTGGCCCGGGCCGCCGAGATGGTCTCGAAGGCGTCTCACTCCCGGTTCCCGGTGTACCAGGAGTCCTACGACGACGTGATCGGGTTCGTGCACCTGCGCGACCTGCTCGACCCCGGCCTGGCGGACAAGGCGCTGGTGGTCGGCGAGGTGTGTCGGCCGGTCGAGCGGCTGCCGATCAGCAAGCGGGTGCTGCCCGCCCTGTCGGAGATGCGCCGCGACCGTGCCCACCTGGCGATCGTGGTCGACGAGTACGGCGGCACCGCGGGCATCGTGACCCTGGAAGACCTGGTCGAGGAGCTGATCGGCGACATCAGGGACGAATACGACGTGGAGGAGAGCCCGCGCACGCTGGCGGGCGGCCAGGTCGAGGTGGACGGCTTGCTGAACCTGGACGAGTTCGGCGAGCAGACCGGGGTGGCGCTGCCGGAGGGCCCGTACGAGACCGTGGCCGGCTACGTGCTCGCGGTGCTCGGGCAGATGCCGGTCGTCGGGGACGCCGTCGAAGTGGACGGGCACCGGCTGACCGTGACCGAGATGGACGCCCGCCGCATCGCGCGGGTGCGGGTCGGGCCCGCCGCACTGGGCGCCGCCGATGGCCCCGGGCCCGCTGTTGCCGAGACGGCCGAAGGCCCCGCGACGGAGTCGCAGGGCCTTCAGGCCAGCGGGGGTTCCAGGGGGTCGCCCCCCGGGGCCAGCACTGGGGGGGTCCAGGGCGGCTTGCCGCCCGGGGCCAGCACTGGGGGGGTCCAGGGCGGCTTGCCGCCCGGGGCCAACACGTCCGGGCGCGCCACGCCGCCTGCGCAGGAGCAGTCTTCATAGACTTATCTCTCGCAAGGGGCAGCGGCGTGCGGGGAAGGCGGCATCGTGCATCCTGTGCCTGACCACGACACGGTCTTGGTCGTCGACTTCGGCGCCCAGTACGCACAGCTCATCGCGCGGCGGGTCAGGGAATGCCAGGTGCATTCCGAGATAGTGCCCGCCAGCATGTCGGCCGCGCAGATGCTGGCGCGTCATCCCAAGGCGATCATCCTGTCCGGCGGCCCCTCCTCGGTGTATGCCGAGGGTGCCCCGCCCATCCCCGGCGGCCTGCTCGAGGCCGGCGTCCCGGTCCTGGGCATCTGCTATGGATTCCAGGTAATGGTGGCCGCGCTCGGCGGCACCGTGGCCCGCACCCCGGTGGGCGAGTACGGCGGGACCGAACTGCGGCTCTCCTCGCCCCCCGCCCCGGGCGACGGCTCCGCCGCCGCCCTTCCACCCCCGTCCTCGCCCCCCGCCCCGGGACCGGACGGCGGGCTGCTCGCCGGGCTGCCCTCCCCGCAGCAGGTGTGGATGTCGCACGGAGACACCTGCATACTCGCTCCGCCAGGGTTCATGGTCACTGCCAGCACCGAGGCCTCGCCGGTGGCCGCGGTCGAGGACCCCGGCCGCCGGCTGTTCGGCGTCCAGTTCCATCCCGAGGTGGCGCACACCCCGGCGGGCCTGGAACTGCTGCGGCGGTTCCTGGTAGCGGCCGGCTGCCGCCAGGACTGGACCACGCGCGGCGTCATCGACGAGCAGGTGGCCAGGATCGCCGAGCAGGTGGGCGGCGCGCGGGCCATCTGCGGCCTGTCCGGCGGGGTGGACTCGGCGGTCGCCGCGGCCCTCGTGCACCGGGCCATCGGCACCAGGCTCACCTGCGTGTTCGTGGATCACGGGCTGCTGCGCCAGGGCGAGGCCGAGCAGGTGGAGAAGGACTTCGTCGCGGCCACCGGCGTGGACCTGCACATCGAGGACGCCGCCAGCGCGTTCCTGGCCGCGCTGGCGGGGGTGGCGGACCCGGAGGAGAAACGCAAGATCATCGGCCGGGAGTTCATCCGCGCGTTCGAGCGGGCCACCGCGCAGATCACCGCGCAGGCCGGCGCGCACGGCGAGGCCGTGGACTTCCTCGTCCAGGGCACACTGTACCCCGACGTGGTCGAGTCCGGCGGCGGAAGCGGCACGGCCAGCATCAAGTCCCACCACAACGTCGGCGGCCTCCCCGCCGACCTGGGCTTCAAGCTGGTGGAGCCGCTGCGCGACCTGTTCAAGGACGAGGTACGCAAGGTCGGCGCCGAACTGGGGCTGCCGCCAGCGATCGTGGGCCGCCAGCCGTTCCCGGGCCCGGGCCTGGCGATCCGCATCGTGGGGGAGGTTACGCCGCAGCGGTTGCGGATCCTGCGGGCGGCGGACGCCATCGTCCGTGCGGAGTTGTCGGCGGCCGGTCTGGACGCGCAGATCTGGCAGTGCCCGGTGGTGCTGCTCGCCGACGTGTACTCGGTCGGCGTGCAGGGCGACGGGCGCAGCTATGGGCACCCCGTGGTGCTCCGCCCGGTGACCAGCGAGGACGCCATGACCGCGGACTGGGCCAGGCTGCCGGACCCGGTGCTCACCACGATCGCGACCCGGATCACCAATGAGGTTCCCGAGATCAACCGCGTGGTCCTGGATGTGACGAGCAAGCCACCCGGCACCATCGAATGGGAGTAGCCCCTCAGGTCCTAAGACTCATGCCGGGCCACAGATAAGGCATCTGGCCGATGCGCCGGAGCGGGCCTTACGGCGAACCTCAATGGTGGCGGGCACACCGCGCGCCCGCCACCGAGGAGGAACGTCATGCACCCGTACACCACGCAGTACCTGGCCACCGAGCGGGCCAAGGACCTGCGGGAGCAGGCCGCTGCGGCGCGGCGGGCCGGCGAGGCCCGCCGCGCCCGGCGCGGCCCCGGGCAGGTGTCTGCCGGTCACGGCCACGTCCGCCGGCACGGCACGCCCCGCTGGGCCTGAGGCGGCCGGGATGGCGGTCATCGGAACCTGGCCCTTCCTGGCTGCGGGCACCGAACTGGCCTGCGGCACCAACCCGGACCTGTTCTTCGCCGAATCACCGCAGGACGTGGCCCGGGCCAAGGAACTGTGCGCCGGCTGCCCGGTGCGGGCCGGGTGCCTGGCCGGGGCCCTGCAGCGCGGCGAGCCATGGGGCGTGTGGGGCGGGCAGTTGCTGCTCCGCGGGGCGATCGTGCCTACCAAGCGGGCTCGCGGCCGCCCGCGCAAGTCCGAGGTCGCGGCCTGAGTCCCGCCGAGCCGCCCGCCCCGGTGGCCGAGTCCGGCCGCGTCGCCTGGTCACGCTCGCAAGATGCCCCGCCGGTCAGGTCACCTGGGCGGGCTCGGCGGAAAAGTCCTCATAATCGCGGTTGGTGAGGATCCGCCGGGTGGCGTCCATGGCATCCCACACATCGGTGTACCTGGTGGTGATGGGGACCGGGCCCAGCCGGAGCCGGTCCGGCGTCCGGTAGTCGCCCACGACGCCCGCGTGGATCAGGGCCTGGCCGAGCCGCCAGGCCTCCGGGTGGCGCAGGCAGACGTGGCAACCGCGGCGGGCCGGGTCGCGCGGGGACGCGACCGTGCAGCCCAGCGGGGCCAGCCAGGCGTCGGCGAGCGCGATCAGGTACTCGGTCAGCCTGATGCCCTTTTCGCGCAGCCGGTCGATGCCCGCCTCGGCCAGCAGCCGTGCCCCTTCCTCCACCGCCGCCGTCCCGGCGATGTCCGGGGTGCCGGTCAGGAACCTGCCGATCCCCGGCGCCGGGTCATAGGACGGGCCCATCTCGAACTGTGCGCGCTGGCCGAACCAGCCCTGGATGGGCTGGCGTAGCGCGGTCTGCAGGCGCCTGCTCACGTACAGGAAGGCAGGCGCGCCCGGGCCGGCATTCAGGTACTTGTAGGTGCAGCCGACCGCCAGGTCGGCCCCGCAGGCGTCGAGTTCCACCGGCACCGAGCCGGCCGAGTGGCACAGGTCCCAGAGCACCAGTGCGCCCACGTCGTGCACGATGCCGGTGATTTCCGCCATGTCCGCGAGCGCGCCGCTTCGGTAGGCCACGTGGGACAGGCTGACCAGCGCGGTCGAGGAGTCCACGGCGGCACGCACCGCGTCCGCGGTCAGGCCGCCGTCCAGGTCGGTGTGGAGGAGGCGCAGTTCCGCGCCGCGCTCGGCGGCGATCCCGGCCAGCACGTAACGATCCGTCGGGAAGTTGTCGTCGTCGGTCACGATGACCGGCCGGCCGGCGCGGGCGGCGAGCGCGGCCCTGGCCAGCTTGTACAGGTTGACCGTGGTGGAGTCACACACCACCACCTGCCCCGCGGCGGCGCCGAGCAGGTAGCTCCCGAGCAGGTCCCCGGCCCGGCCGGGCAGGCCGATCCAGTGGCTCCAGGACCGGACAAGGCCGGCGCCCCACTCGCGGCGCACCACGTCGGCGATCCGGTCGGCCGTGGTGAGCGGCAGCATGCCGAGCGAGTTACCGTCCAGGTAGATCAGCGCCGGATCCTCGAGGAAGAAGCGGTCGCGGAAGCCGGCCAGCGGATCGGCCGCGTCGCACTCCAGTGCGAAGGCACGGTCGGCGGGAAAGCTGCTGCTCACCGCTCCACCCTAGGTTCTGTTATGCCGGGCGTGCGGAGTTCGGGCGGCCGGACCTGTGCCCCCCCCAGACTGGTCCATCACCGCCGGCCCATCGCGCGCACGGGCCTGCGGCCGATGCACCCGTGGCACCGGGCCGAGCCGCCCCCCTCCTCTTCTCCCGACTGTCCAAACGTCCCCAACGTCCGGTCTGTTACATCGGCACGAGTTCGAAGATCTCGACGGTGAAGCGGCCCTTTCCTTCGCTCAGGAACGGGTGGCCGTCGGTCAGGGCACGCGCCGCGTCCAGGGATTCGGCTTCGACGATCGTGTAGCCGTTCTGGTCGCTGGGGGCCGGGCTCGCGCCGTTGTCGCTGACCGCGGTGCGGGCACCGAAGGGCGCGCCGGGGTCCGCCAGGGCGGATCCGACCTTGCCCATCCACGCGCCCCACGCCTGCATCTGCTCGGCGGACTGCTCGGGGGTGAAGTCCTCCATCGGCGTCGCGGGGCCCCGGTACAGGAACAGGAACTTGCTCATCTGCGGCTCCTCTCATGACGCGGGGAGCGGTCCGCTCCCCGCGGCGCGCCTTCTGGCGCTCACTGAAGCCGACGAACGGCCGTGTCTGAAATCGACAGCGGTCACGAGAGGATTCCCGCGCGAGGGTCAGCCGCCGCGGCGGCCGCGGCGCAGGCCGAAGATCACCAGGAGCAGGACGGCTACCGCGGCGAGCACCGGCAGCGCCCGCTTCAGCACCGGGAAGCCGGCCACGCTGAGCAGGTCGATGGCGTCCTCGTCCGGCGGCCGGGCGGCCCGCGGCGCGGTTGCGCCGGCGCCTACGCCGTTGACCGCGGCGCTGTCGGCCGAGGCACCGTCGGCCCCGCCGGCCGAAGCAGCGTCCGCTCCGCCGGCCGAGGCACCGTCCGCTCCGCCGGCCGCTGCCGCGGGCGCGGCGGAGGCCGGGGCGCCCGCCGCCTGATCCGCGAGATGGCGGCCGATGCCGGCCAGTCGCTCCTTGATCTCCCGCACCGACTGCGGGCCGAGGTTCTCGATGGCGAGAAGATCGGCCTCGGTGCGGGCGGACAGGTCGTCCACCGTGTGGATGCCAACGCGCCGCAGGCTGTTGTAGGCACGCACGGGCAGGTTGAGTTCCTCGATCATGGCGGGCCCCGGGGCGCCGTCGGCGGAACCCGCCCCGGGGCCGGAGGCGTCCGCCCCCGGCCCCGAGCCGTTGCTTGCCGCCACAGTGGCCGCTGGCGCGCTGGCCAGCAGCGCGGCCAGGTTGGTGGCGAACCTCTCGATGATCCGGCCGCTCACCTCGGCCATGACGCCACGGCCGAACTGGGCCGGCCGGCCGGTGACGTTCATGGACGTGTGCACGACCACCTTGGTCTGGCCGCCCTCGTCCTCAAGAGACGAGCGGACCGTTGCCGAGGCGGTACCCGCGCCGCGCGTCTCCTTCCCCGATGCCTCCAGCGTGATCGACCGTGCCTGCTCGTCGCGCTCGGTGAAGTGGGCCGTGCCGGCGTAGGTCATCGCCACAGGGCCGACCTTGACCTTGATCCGGCCCTTGATCACGTCGCCATCGACGGCGTCGATGGTCGCGCCGGGCATGCACGGCGCGATCCGCTCGACGTCAAGCAGCACGGGCCAGGCCTGCTCCGGCGGCACCGGGATGATGAACGAGTGCTCCAGTTCCATACTTCAGGCTCCTGACGCCACCGCCAGGGCTCTGGCGGTCAGTACCCGCGCCAGGTGGCGCCGGTAGTCGGCCGCGCCGTGCAGGTCTGCCGGCGGGTTCGTCCCCTCGTCCGCGTGCTGCGCCGCCGACCGCAGAGCATCCCGGCTGGCTTCGGCGCCAGCCGCCGCGGCCTCGGCCGCCCTGGCCCGGACCGGGACCGAGCCCATGTTAGCCATCCCGATCCTTGCCTCGGCGACTTGCCCGTTGGTGCGCCGCGCGAGCACAGCGACCCCCACGATCGCCCACGCTTGGGCGGTCCGGTGGAACTTCTCGTAACGATAGCCCCATCCGGGCCCGAGCTTGGGCACCCGGATCCCGGTGAGGATCTCGTCGGCGGCCAGGGCCGTGGTCAGGTAGTCGTCGAAGAAGTCCGCGGCGCCGATCGCCCGCTCGCCGCCGGGGCCGTGGGCGATCATGGTCGCATCCAGGGCCGCGACGACCGCGGGCAGGTCGGCGGCCGGGTCCGCGTGGGCCAGCGATCCGCCGAGCGTGCCGCGGTGCCGTACCGCCGGGTCGGCCACCATGCCCGCCGCCTCCGCCAGCAGCCCGCAGTGCCCGGTGATCAGCGGGTCGCGGATCACCTCGTCGTGCGTGGTGAGCGCGCCGATCAGCAGCGTGTCGCCCTCGTCCCTGACGCCGCGCAGGCCGCCGATCGAGCCCAGGTCCACCAGGAGCTCCGGGTAGGCCAGCCGCAGCCGCAGCAGCGGGAGCAGACTCTGCCCGCCCGCGATCACCTTGGCGTCCTCGCCGCCCGCTGCCAGCGCGCTGACCGCGTCGCTGACCGAAGACGGCCTGACGTACTCGAACTTGGCCGGGATCATGCCGCGCCTCCGTTCCCCTGCGCGTTCTGTATAGCCCGCCAGACCCGCTCCGGCGTGCACGGCATCGTGATGTCGGCGATGCCGAGCGGGCGGAGCGCGTCGATGATCGCGTTGACGACCGCGGGCGTGGATGCGATCGTGCCCGCCTCGCCGACACCCTTCACGCCTAGCCGGTTGGCCGCCGGGGATTCGGTCCGGTCGGTCACGTAGGACGGCAGGTCGGCCGCGGACGGCACCAGGTAGTCGGCCAGGGTGGTCGTGGTCAGGTTGCCGTCCTCGTCGTAGACGGCCTCCTCGTACAGCGCCTGGGCGATGCCCTGGGCCAGCCCGCCGTGCACCTGGCCCTCGACGATCAGCGGGTTGATCACCTTGCCGATGTCGTCCACGGCCACGTACGACCGGATCGTCACCATGCCGGTCTCGGTGTCCACCTCCACCGCGCACAGGTGGGTCCCGTGCGGGAAGGAGAAGTTGTCCGGGTCGTAGGTGGCTTCGGAGTCCAGGTTGGGCTCCACGCCGTCGGGCAGGTTGTGCGCGGCGAAGGTGGCCAGCGCGACCTCCTGGATGGAATGGCCCTTTTCCGGGTCTCCGCGCACCTGGAACCGCCCGTGGACGAACTCGATGTCGTTCTCGCTGGCTTCCAGCATGTGCGCGGTGATCCTCTTGGCCTTCGCGATCACCTTGTCGCAGGCGCCGACCAGGGCCATGCCGCCCACGGTCAGGGAACGCGACCCGTAGGTGTCCATGCCCTTGGGCGCGACCTGGGTGTCACCGTGCAGCACCCGGATGTCCTCGAAAGGCACGCCAAGCTGGTCGGAGACGATCTGGCTCCATGCCGTCTCGTGGCCCTGGCCGTGCGCGCTGGACCCGGTGACAACCTCAACCTTGCCCGTGGGCAGCATCCGGATCGAGGCGTGCTCCCAGCCGCCCGCGGCGTAGGCCAGCGAGCCGAGCACCCGGGACGGGGCCAGCCCGCACATCTCGGTGTAGGTGGAGACCCCCAGGCCGAGCCGGACCGGGTCGTTGTCCAGGTTCCGTTCGGCCTGCTCCTGCCGCAGCGCGTCGTAGCCGAACAGTTCCTTCGCCCTGGCCGTGGCCGCCTCGTAGTTACCCGAGTCGTACTGCAGCGTGGCGATCGTGGTGTACGGGAACTCGTCGTGCTTGATCCAGTTACGCTCGCGCACCTCCAGCGGGTCCATGCCCAGTTCGGCGGCGAGTTCGTCCATGATCCGCTCGATCGCGTAGGTCGCCTCGGGCCGCCCGGCCCCCCGGTAGGCGTCGGTGGGCATCTTGGTGGTGAACACGCCGGTGCACTTGAACGAGTACGCGTCCATCTTGTAGATGGCCGGGAACATGAACGCGCCGAGCAGCGGCACGCCGGGCGTGACCAGCATCAGGTAGGCGCCCATGTCGGCGAGCAGGTCCACGTCCAGGCCGCGCAGCCGGCCGTCGGAGTCGGCCGCGATCCGAATCCGCTGCCACTGGTCCCGGCCGTGGTGCACGGTCAGGTTGCCCTCGCTGCGGGACTCGGTCCACTTGACCGGCCGGCCCAGCTTGCGCGTGACCAGCAGCGAGAGCACCTCTTCCGCGGTGACCTGCAGCTTGGAGCCGAACCCGCCGCCGACGTCCGGGGCGATCACCCGGATGTTCTGCTCGGGGATCCCGGTCACCAGGGCCAGCATGACCCGCAGCACGTGCGGGATCTGGGTGGCGGACCAGATCGTGAACTCCCCGCCCTCGTCTGTCGCCACCACCGCGCGCGGCTCCATGGCGCTCGGGATCAGCCGCTGCTGGCGGTAGGTGCGCTCGATCACCACGGGCGCGTCGCGGAACGCCGCGTCCAGGTCGCCCTGGGCGAAGGGCCATACGAAGCTCTTGTTTCCTTCCGCGTGCACCTTCGGCGAGTCCTCGTCAAGTGCCGTCCTGATGTCGAGCACCGGGGGCAGCGGCTCGTAGCCGACGTCCACCACGGCCACCGCGTCCGCCGCCGTGTACCGGTCCCTGGCCACCACGACCGCGACGGCCTCGCCGACGTAGCGGACCTCCTCGGTGGCCATCGGCGGGTGCGCCGGGATGACGATGTCCTCGGTGACCGGCCAGGCGCACGGCAGGCTGCCCTGCTCCTCGGCGAAATCGGCGCCGGAAAACGCGGCGATCACCCCGGGCATGGCCCGGGCCGCGGACAGGTCCACCGAGGTGATCCGCGCGTGCGCCATCGGGCTGCGCACGAACGCCATGTGCAGCATGCCGGGCAGCACGATGTTGTCGGTCCAGTTCGTCTGGCCGGTGACCAGCCGGGCGTCCTCCTTGCGGAGCCGGGCCTGACCGACTTCGGCCTGGGGTGCCTGGGTATCGGTGGTCATGAGGTGGCTCCCGACTCCGCCGCGCTCCGGACGGCGCGGACGATGTTCTCGTATCCGGTGCACCGGCACAGGTTGCCCTCGAGCCCTTCCCGGATCTCCTGGTCGCTGGGACGGGGGTTGCTCCGCAGCAGGTCGGCCGCGGCCATGATCATCCCCGGCGTGCAGTAGCCGCACTGGAGCGCGTGCTCGGCGTGGAACGCTTGCTGCAGTGGGTGCCACTGTCCGTTCGACATGCCCTCGATCGTGGTGATTTCCGCCCCGTCGGCCTGTACCGCGAGGACAGAGCAGCTTTTGACCGATACGCCGTTCATGTGGACCGTGCATGCGCCGCAGTTGGACGTGTCGCATCCGACGGGCGTGCCGGTCTTGCCGACGCGCTCCCTCAGGTAGTGCACCAACAGCAGGCGGGGCTCCACATCATCGGTGTAGGTGACCCCGTCAACCGTGACGGTTATGTTCGCCATTAACGCCACTCCTCCCGGGACGCTAGTTGCGCCACAGGCCAAACCTAGGCCCGCCGGGGGCGGTCGCACCAGACCCTGCTGCGCGGCGTGACCTGCCGCGATCCCGTTCCCCGGCCGGCTCAGCCGAACCGGCCGTTGACGTAGTCGGCCGTGCGCGGGTCTTGGGGCGCCCCGAACACCTCCTCGGTCGGCCCGGCCTCCACGATGTGCCCCGGGGTGTCCTCCGCCGCGAGGAAGAACGCGCACTTGCGCGACACCCGCTGGGCCTGCTGCATGTTGTGCGTGACGATCACGATCGTCACCTGGTTCTCCAGTTCGGCGATGGTCTCCTCGATCCGGTTGGTGGAGGTCGGGTCGAGTGCCGAGCACGGCTCGTCCATGAGCAGGACATCGGGCGAGACCGCCAGCGCGCGGGCGATGCACAACCGCTGCTGCTGCCCGCCGGACAGGCCGCCCCCCGGTGCCCGCAGCCGCTTGCGCACCTCGTTCCACAGCCCGGCCCGCCGCAGGCTGACCTCGACAAGCGCGTCCTTGTTCGCCACCTTGATCCCGGCCAGTTTCAGGCCACTGGCCACGTTGTCGTAGATGGACATGGCCGGGAACGGGTTGGGCTTCTGGAACACCATGCCGATTTTCCGCCGCACGTCGGAGGGGCGCGTGCCGGGGCTGTAGATGTCGTCGGTGCCGAGCAGCACCTCGCCGCCCAGGCTGGCCCCGGCCACCATCTCGTGCATGCGGTTGAGGATCCGCAGGAACGTGGACTTGCCACAGCCGGACGGCCCGATGAGCGCGGTGACGGTGCCGGGTTCCATGGTGAGCGAGACCCGCTCGAGCACCTTGTGGCTGCCGAACCAGGCGGAGACGTGCCGTGCCTCCAGGCCGACCAGGCGCTTCGGCGCGAACAGAGGGTCACCGGGGCGGCCGTATTCGAGCACGGCCGTGTCCGCGGCCCCGGGTGACATGATGCTCAGCCCCTCGCCGGCACCGTCGCCGGCCGGGGAGCCGGCCTGGTCGGGGGGCGGGTACCCCGGTGGCTCGTACAACGTGTCGTCTCCCGTGCGCTGCGCTGGGACATCGGTCATCGGCTTGCCCGGTTCCCCCGTGTCGTGGCCCTGCCCGGGCTCCGGCATCCGCATCATCGGCTAGTACACGTTCGGCAGCAGGGCGGAGAGGCTCTGGTAGAGGAGCCACAACACGGCGATCGCCAGTGGCACCGCGGCCAGGTAGGCCGCCCACAGGTTCCACCGGAGCGCGGCGTAAGTGCCGATCGCGGACACCGCGGCCAGCGCGACGCCCCAGATGAACGTGAGGACCAGCGCCCCGTCGTCGCCGGCCAGCGCCAGTTCCGGCGCGTTGAGCACGCGCACCACCGGGGGCCCCGGCCGGGTGACCGAGACCAGCCGGGCGTCGACCTCCACGTAGTAGCTCGGCACGACCGGTGAGGCGGCCGTGACCAGCACCAGCCGGTTCGGTGCCGGGTCATCGATGCGCACCGCCTGGCTGCTGCCCAGCGCGGCGACCCGGTAGACGGACCTGCCCTGGCCGGTGATGGTCACGATGACGTCGCCGGGGCGCAGCGCGTCGAGCCGGGCGAACGGGGCGCCGAACGTGGCGCGCCGGCCGAAGATCTCGCTGACCCCCGCCTGCCCGGGCATCGGGCTGTCCCGCAGGTGGCCGGGGCCGAGCGTCATGTTCTCCGGGCTGGTCCCCTGCACCACCACCATGTCTCGGATCCCGATGGCGGGGATGTTGAGCACCGCCACCGGCGAGCCGGGCGCGGTGGGGCCGAGCGGCGCGACCTGGTTGGCCAGCTCGTCCTGCAGGCGGGTGTAGAGGAGCACCTGAGCGCGCGCCTCCTGCACGCCGGACAGGAAGTACAGGTACCCGGCAAGGCCGAGCGCGAGGACGGCAAGCAGCAGCAGCCCGACGCCGGCCGCCTGCAGGATCGGCCGCTCCGGGCTGTGCGCCGGCCGGCTCGGTGCCGGGGGAGCGCTCGGGGCCGGCCCGCCGCTGGCCCCGCCGGCGGGGCCTGGGGCCGCCAGGATGGTGTCAGCCACGTGCCTGCCCACGGCGGCGGCGCAGCCAGACCGCAAGGCCCGGCGGCAGGGCCACCGCCAGCACGATCCCGAACGCGGTGAGCGCGCCGAGCGCGGCCTGGTTGGAGTGGTCCCCGGCCAGGTTCACCACCACCCCTGTCACCGGCCCGGTGGCGCCCGTGGTGGTCCCCGTCCCGGTACCGGTCCCGGTCGTGGCCGCGCCCGCGCTGGCCGAGGCGCTCGCCTTTGGCCCGGCCGAGTTGCCACCCGCGCCCGCGGCCACGGCCTTGCCGTTCTTCACCACGCAGTTCAGCGGCGCGCCCAGCTTCTGGCACGGTGACGGCTCCGGGGCGGTGGCCAGCAGGATGTTGTGCCCGTTCTGCATGGTCGGGTTGTCGCAGTTGCTGAGCTGGTTGACCGACGGGACATGCACATGGCCCGGGATCTTGCCGTTCTGGGTCAGTCCGCCCTGGACCAGGTTCTCCGGCAACGGGGAGTAGCCGAGCTGTTTCATCTGCCGCTGGCCGGCACACAGGACGAAGTTGATCCAGGTACTGAGCGTCGCACCCTTGGCGTTGCTGAAGTTGGTGGGCTCCGGCTTTCCCGCCCGCGGCACGATCAGGTAGCTGTAGCTGGAGATCGGGTAGTTCCGCGGATCCCTGAACGTGTAGAGCTTGTGCAGGTCCTGCTGGAGGTAGTTCGAGCTGTTCTTGTCGGTGTTGATGATGGCCTGGGTGAGCGCCACGGCCACATTGGAAGCTGTCGGGCCGACGAAGTACTTGTCCGGGTTGAGCACCTGCACCACCGGGAAGTGGGCGTTGAGCGCGTAGGCGTACTCGTCGTAGCCGATGGAGCCGTTGCCGAAGCTGGAGGTGATGTAGGTGATGACGTTGTTGGAGCCGTTCTCCGCCTTGGCGGCACCGAACTGCGGATAGAACTCGGTGTTCCCGCACGGCGAGCTGATCCCCGGGTGGACCGAGTCGCAGAACTTGTTCCAGGCCGACGGGTACAGGCTGGACAGCCACTTGGTGAAGAAGAACGTGGCGCCGGAGCCGTCGGACCGGATGACCGGCGTGATCGGCAGGTTCGGCAACTGGGCCCCGTAGATGTGCGTGATCCGGTGGTCGTCCCAGTTCTTGATCTGCCCGGTGAAGATCTCGAAGATCGTCTTCGGGTCCAGCCGCAGGTTGGTGATCAGCTTGCCGCCCACGGTGATGTGGTAGATGAACGCGGTGCCGCCGGCGGTGTCCGGTACGTAGGAGTAACCCTGGGACGGGTGCTCGGCTCCGGTGCCGCCCAGCTTGTCCTGGCCGTCGCGGAACGGCGGGTCCGACCCGGCGAAGTCGTCCTGGTTGGCCATGTAGTCGCCGCGCCCGGCCGCCGAACCGTCCGGGTTGTAGTTGACCACGAGGCCGTTGGACCGGACGTCCTGGGCCCACAGGTCGATCGCCACCGACGCCCACGAGGAGCCGGACCCGCTGACGGCCACGAAGCCGCTGGCCCCGGCCGGCATGGTCGGCATCATGCTCGCCAGTACGACGGCCGTCCCGGCGCCGAGCAAGGCTAGTACGCGTGCCCGCCACGTGGGCGTCATGACCTTCTCCCCAATCCAAGTCTGAGTCGTGCCTTACGGCCCCACGTGGCGCCGTCCCGGCGCAGGCGGCGCAGCCTGGCGACCGCCTCGGCGGGGTCCGCGCCGATCAGCGAGGACGAGCCGGCCAGGGCCGCGAGCCCGCCGACGATCAACAGCGCGGGCAGGGCGTAGCGGGTGATGGTGGACGGCGACACGTGCGCCAGCGGCACCATGCCGATCGGCGGGCCACCGTTCCCCGGGCCGACACCCGGCAGCGACACAGAACCGCCCGGGCTGGTCGAGGGCGACGGGGTCGGGGACGAGCCGGAGCCGGTCCCCGGACTGGTGCTGCCGCCGGGCGTGTGGGTGGCGCCGGTCTGGTTCAGCACCGCGACGGCGTCCTTGCGCGTCTTGGCGGCCAGGCTGGCCGGCAGCGGCAGATAGCCCGGCGGGAGCTGCCCGGGCTGCACGCCCTCTTTCTGGCCGGCCCCGGCGGCGAAGTCGAGGAACCTGGCGATCGCCGCCGCCTGGTTGTGCTTGGTGCCGCTGGTGGGCACCATCGCGTAGATCACCATGGTCAGCGGGTAGGCCTTCTTGTCCTTGCTGCTGAGGCTCACCTGCTGGGTGCCGCTGCCGTCGCCGCTCATGTGCTGCAGCGCGGCGGCCATCGCGGACTTGGTCGGCAGCACGTACTTGCCGGCGGCGTTGGGGATCTCGGCGACCGGGAAGCGGAACGCGGCCGAGTCCGCCTGGTCCAGGATGGCGAACAAGGCCCGCTGCCCCGGGGGCTGGATCGGGTCCTTGGGGAAGTTGCCGGTCTGGTCCTTCTCCCAGCTCGTCCCGGGCTCCCAGTTCTCGACCTGGTAGTTGGCGACCAGGTTGAGCGGGAACAACGGGCTGTACCGGTGCTGGATGACCGGGTAGGAGTCCTGCGCCGCGAAGGAGTCGGTGGGGTACAGCAGGGGCGCGCCGGGGGCGGTCATGTAGTCGGTGTTGATGTGCATGCCCCAGGGGTCGAACTGCCCGGCCAGGAACGAGGTGGCGTCCGGGTTGGCGGCGATCCACCGGGTCACGGTCCAGGTCATGTCGCTTTGCCCGGACTCGACGGTAGGCACCTGGAACGCCCCGCCGAAGCCGTTGACCGGCTGCACCGCCGAGTTGAGCTGCTGGAACTCCGGGTCGGCGAACAGGGTCTGGGGATTGCCATCCACGGCGTTGTCGCACCCGATGCCGGCCGGCGGCGGCTGGGCGCCGCACGGCACGCCCTCGTTCTGGAAGTTGTAGGACTGCGTGAGCAGCTTCAGGACGAGCCGCTGGTCCAGCTTGAGGGTGGT
>Ga0207700_10000920_pt1 | contig 16889 bp, 21 predicted proteins | sample LARL82metaG_FD_184348 | JGI IMG/M metagenome (GOLD analysis project Ga0207700, IMG submission 184348) | Corn, switchgrass and miscanthus rhizosphere microbial communities from Kellogg Biological Station, Michigan, USA - LAR L8-2 metaG... | ecosystem: Host-associated > Plants > Roots >...
TCGATTCCGAAGAGCAACAAGAGGAATTCCGTTAATGTCAGGTGTAAATCTCGCACCGGCCCTTGATCACACCCACCGTACCGAGATGGAGGCCTTCCCTCCCGTGGGTCACGGTCGCGTACCCCTATTGACCAACTACATTGTGCAGGTCCGTAGCGCGATGCAGGTCTCTAAGGGCGGTATCCATATCGTCAAGGAGGCCCAGGAGGCCGATACGATGAACTGCACCGTAGGGAAGGTGGTCGCTATCTCCCCTATGTGCTTCAAATCGCCAGACGGCACTCCCTGGCCTGAAGGGCCGTCATTCGAGGTAGGCGACTACCTACAGATCCCACGGTTCGGTGGTTTCCGCTTCTCGGTCAAGGTAGGGGACGACGACATCGTTTTTGTGGTGTTCGACCACCTTCAGCAGATCGCGAAGATCCCTGATGTCCGGTTGGCACTAGCGATGAACAGCTACCTATAAACGAAAAAGGCCCCGGGGGAAATGGGGCCTAATCCGCGCTCATCCTGAGCTGCCGTATCGCACACGGCAATATTAGTCACACAGGGTGAGTTATGGCAACTGCGAAAGTCGCCCCGGGCGGGGCCGACGACGAGCTGGAGATGGAAGTCCAGCTAGAAGAGGATTCTCAACACTCCGGCGAGGAAGCACGCCAGGGTGAAGGTGCTCATGAGGATGGCGAGACCGGCCACGGGCAGGATGGCTCTGCTCATGAAGTCGAGGAAGGCAGGCTTGCTGAAGGTGGCGAGGCCGATGGCGAGGGCGAGATTGATGGAGCAAAGCCCAATGGAAATGCCGAAAAGCCAGATCATAAGAAGACTCGTCGCCAGCGAAATGACCAGTATCGTAGGGCAGCGGCCCGGATGCGGGAAGAGAGGGACTACCTCCTCCAGCAGAATGCCGAGATCATCCAACGGCTAGCCCAGGTTGAAAACTCAGCCCTGGAAAACCGACTCCTGACTATTGACGGACGGTTGCAGGAGTGCAATTCTGATGCGGACCAAGCTCTAACGCTTGAGACTCAAGCCCTTCAGCAGGGCGACCAGGAGTCCATCCGTAGCGCGAGGCAGATTCGAGAACGAGCCCTCTCCCGGGCCAATGTTCTCCAGCAGGAGCGGGACCGCCTCCAACAGGCGATCACCTCCCGGGGCACACAAGCCGCCCCACGTTTTCAGCCGCCCATGCCTGGGCAAGCTGAAGTCAACAATCACGCTGCTCGCTTCAAGGCCGACAAGCCCTGGCTGCAATTCCGCCAGGACGGGTCACCAGCCAACAGAGAAACCGCTGTCTATCACGCGATTGATCTGGCGATGCAAGCAGAAGGACGGTACGTGGCATCCGATGCCGACTACTGGTCCGAACTTGACAGACGTGGCCGCTCCGCCCTCCCACATCTGTTCGGTGAGAACGAAGATGAGGGCGCGGGTGATGAAGTGGAACTGGTTCAACCGCAGACGCAACAAAGACAGGCACCTCCGGTGCAACGAGCTAACCCGGTAGGGAAGCCCGTTGCCAAGGGTCCTGCAGTAGCTGGCTCAGGTCGGCAGGCGAATGCGGGAGCTGTTACTCGCCGTCTTTCTCCGGGGCGCGTCGAAGCCCTCCGGGAGCTGGGCCTGTGGGGCAACAACCTCACACCGGCTGAGAAGAAAGAGCAGGCCGATTACATCAAGTACTTCGAACAGCACGACCGGGAGAATGCACAGTGAGCACCACTAAAGATGCCAGCGAGCGGCTGATTGAAAAGACCCGCCAGGGTCGTACGAACGAGCGTCAGGAAGATGTGAAGCAGTCCTTTGCGGATGTTCATGGCCTCACCAACGATGAGATGATGGCCCGCTTCCGTACCTCCATGTACAACAACGTGTTGCCATTACCCCCAGAGCTAGTAATCAAAGGGGTCATGTACCACACGATCTGGCTGTCTACGACTAACGACGGCGACCCTATCGCCCAGCGTGAGGCCCAGGGGTATACCCGGGTCCTCCCCGAAGAAATGCCCGGTTTCCAACATCTTTCCGTGGAGTCAGGCCGGTTTGCCGGATGTATCGTCCACCGGGAGATGGTCCTCTACAAGATCCCGAAGGACCTGTGGCTGGGATACATGAGTATCAACCACCACGAGCGACCCTTCGAGGAAGAGGAAAAGATCCGCGATACCGCCCGTTATGTAAAAGAAATGGCGCGGGAAGGCGGTGCCGATGTGTACCTCGGCGACGGAACGGCTGAGATTCTCAACGCGCGGCTCCGCCGCAACCCTACCTTCAGCGAGTAACCTGCAATGGCACAGACCCAGACCCCTTATGGCTTGCTAGCACGGTGGCACCCGACCGGTCAGGCTCGTTCTACGCAGTATGAGAACGTTCTGCTGTCTGGCCAGACCCCGGCTATCTACTATGGCACTCCGGTTATGTTGGCGCGTGGCGCTAACTCGACCACTGTCTCCGTCCCCACCTTCCAATCCTCCGGGTCCGCCGGTACGGCTGTGTCTGTGTCGGTCGGCGCTACGGTGGCCACCAACCAGTTGGTCCTTCTGCCTGCCCAGATGACGGCTAGCGGAACCAACTCAGGTTCCGCAACCGGTAACGGTTTCTGCAAGCTCCTGGGATCGTTTGCTGGTGTGGAATACACAGACGTGAACGGTCGTCGTCAGTATTCGAAGTTCTGGACCTCTGGTCTTCAGACCTACCCGGGTACTTACACGCTAGCCTATGTATGGGATGACCCCGAGAACGTCTACCAGATCCAGGCCGACGCGGCGATTAGCACGGTTTCGGGTCTTTCGACCACCTCCTTCCCGGCTCTCAGCGGACTGCAGTTCAACCTGAACGCGGCTGATCTGGGTGTGGGTGGAAACCCGTCCGGTAACGCGGTTCCCGTTGGTCAAAGCGCTCAGCGTCTCGCTGTGAGCTTGATCGCCTCCGCCGGTAGCCAGGGACAACTTATGGTGGTCCAGGCTCCTGACACCTCAAGCCCGGTGGGTAACGTGAGTGACCCCTTCCCGGATCTATACGTGAAGATCGCCTTCCGACAGGTTGGCGCATCCTTCGTCGCGATCTAACTGGAGTAAGACTTAAATGGCTGCACCAATCCGGAGTAGTGACCTAAAGGCAATTGTTGAGCCCATTCTCAACAAGGTGCATGACGGTGTCATGCTCCAGCGTAAGAACGAGTGGGAGGAGGTCTTCACGGAAGTGAAGGGAACTCCTCGCGCTTACCATGAGGAGCCGATGCTGTTTGGCTTCACGGCTGCCCCGGAAGTGCCGGACGGTCAACCGTACGTCTATCAGCAAGGCGGTACGCTGTTTGTGCAGCGCTACGTCTATAAGGTCTACGGTATGGCCTTTGCCATCACCAAGGTCCTGGCTGAGGACGGCGACCACATCCGCATCGGTAAGGTGTTCGCAGAGCACGCCACGCAATCGCTCATCGAAACTCAGGAGCTTCTGGGGGCTGCGGTTCTCAACCGTGCCTTCAACTCGCTCTATACCGGTGGTGACAGCGTCTCGCTCGTTAACACTGCTCACCCGATCTACGGCGGTCTGACCTTCTCCAACCAGTTGGCGGCTGCGGCTTCTTTGTCGCAAACCTCCCTGGAGCAGATGCTGATCCAGATGCGTTCGGCGGTTGACTCCACCGGTCGTAAGATCCGGGTAGAGCCCTACAAGATCGTCACTGGCCCCTCGAACCTGTATCAGGCAGAGGTGCTGTTGAAGTCGGTCCTGCGTACCGGCGCTGCCACCAACGACATCAACCCGGTCCCCGCCATGGGCTTGCTCAAGGGCGGACAGGCGAACATCACCCGTATGACCTCCAATACGGCATGGTTCATCCTGGCCAGCAAGGAGACTGTGAAGATGGGCCTGCAGTTGGTCCGTCGTCGGGGTGTGGAGCGCAGCATGGAAGGCGACTTCGAGACCGATTCCGCTCGTTACAAGCTGGGTGAGCGCTATGCTCCTCACGGCTGGACCGACCCTCGTGCCCTGTGGGGTACGCCGGGCCTCTGATCGAAGGAGACCTACATGGCCCTACAAGCAGTTCCGGGACCTCTGGCTGCCATTGGCAACCAGAGCCCGATCCAGAACCAGCAGCAGGAAGCTGGTCCGAGCGTCTTTAATGACGGTTCGGCGGTCATCGATGATCGCTTTACGTACGCGCAGGGTGCTTTCCCAAACCGTGTTTACGGGCTGAACTCCAGCGATTATGTTTGCACGGTGGATGCTTTCCCGACCGCCTCAGCGACCAACAATATCGTCAACGCGCAGGGTGCTAGCGCGACTGCCGGTACGTCCCTGACGCTGGCCACCGGTACGGTGCAGTCGGCAGTCTCGAACGTACCGATTGTCCCCTGGACCCTGACGACAGACATTTACGGTAACCGTCTGTTCACGCCTCCCGCCTTCGCCACTAATAACGTGGTGACTGCGGGTCTAGCGCTGGACTTCGGTATGACGGCCGGTACGACCTTCACTTCATCCACTGTTACTCTGTCTACTACGACGGGTATCGGTACGGGTGTGGTACCCGTGCAGTTTGCTGGCCAGACAGTCAACAAGAACCAGATCGTGCAGTTGCAGACCACGAACCATGTCCAGCCGGAACTGATGTTCCAGCCGGGGCAGTGGATCATTGTGGCCAACGCGGGTAACGCAGGGGGCACTGCTCCCCTGGTGACCCAGGTCCAGGCTATCGACTATACGAACCACTACCTGTATGTGACCACGGCGGCTCAGTCTGCCGTGACCAACGGTGGTATCGCCAATGCGAACGCCTATGGATCTAATCCGGGTATAGCTTTCTGGCCCTACCAGCAAGATGGCGCAACCATCCTATTCGACCCCCGCCAGGGTCTGTCTCGTGTTCTGAGCTATGTCAGTTCGAGCGTTAGCGATACGACGGCAACTATCACGGTCAGTGGCTGGGATACCTACGGTACCCCGATGACCGAGACGGCGACCCTGAATGGCACGACGGCGGTTGCGGGCAAGAAGGCCTTCAAATTCATTAAGTCGGTTGTGACTGGGGTAGCGACACTAGTAGGTAACGTAAGTGTTGGCACCCAGGCGACGGCCAACGGTGTGGTAGGTCTCAACCTCCGTACCGATGCCTTCTCGTATACGACAATCGTCGTCAACGATACCTTTGTAACTGCCAATACCGGCTTTACGAAGGCCGACCTGACCTATCCTGCTACGGCTACCAGTGGTGATGTCCGTGGAACCTATGCGCTGCAGACATCCGCGAACGGATCCACCCGGGTCATGATTCAGATTGGGGCCTCGCAGTATGGCTGGTCACAGGGTACGAACCTCGTTCCGGGTCCCGTCTTTGGACAGACTCAGTTCTAAGGGGGGCTAGATGCGCCCGATAGTCTTCACGATCACTGGGGTGGGATCCCAGATCGTTCCGTTGGATTGGTACGCCAATCCTCCGAACGTTGAGATCACCTGTGTGGTCGGAACGGGTACACCTACTTACGAGATCGACGCGACTCTCGATAACGTATATGACCCGACTGTAACGCCTAACTGGAGTGTCATTACGGCACCTCTAGCTTCTGGCGCACAGGGAAACAAGGCTGTCACCATTACAACCCCACTGCGGGCTATCCGTTGCAATGTGACGGTGAGTGCCACTACGGTAACATTTACCATTATCCAGGCGGGCGGCGGGACCCAGTAGTTAACATATGGGTAAAATGCGATCTGGCTGGGATTTTCTCCCAGAACATGGCTTCCACGGTTCCTCTAACCAGGGGGTGACCCATGTGGGTAGCTACTCGCGGGCGAAACCCAAGTTTGCCAAGGGTGGCAAGGTGGGCGGCCCGACTGATAGCAAGACTGGTAAGAGCTTCCCGGCGGCCAAGATCCCGACTCCCCAGGTGGGCAAGGGGGGTCCTGATCTCAATGTCCGTGCTGCAGGCAACCACCTAACCTATGCCAGAGGTGGCAAGGTCGGTTTCAAGCATGAAGACTCCGAGCCCGACGAGAGTCAGAAAGGCTATACCCATAACGAGCCTGAACAGGGTGAGCACCTAGAAGCCCGCAAGGGTGGACCTATCCGCAAGGCCGGTGGCGGTATTGCCAGACCAACTGGTATGCCTCGCGCTCCGGTACTCGGCATGAAGCGAGTTCGTCACTCACCCTCAATGCCCGGTGGTGGCATGGGTCGCCCGCAGCCCGGTATCCCGGGAATGGGCGCACAGGGTACCCCAGCCTTCGGCCAACAGCCGATGAAGCCCAGGGGGATGGCCGGTGGGATCGGTACGATGGGTGGCGGGTTGAAGAAGGGCGGACGTTGCTGAGGACCCCATGCCGGGGCCTTTACAATCCACTTCGGTCTTCTTCGCCAACCTATTCACTCGTCCGACGATCCAGTTTGATGTAGTCAATCCCAACTGGATGTCACTGCGGGAGTGGGCAGACGCATTCGTCTACGTGATGGCTTTTCAGGTCGCTCTACCGTTATTAACGGATGAGTCGAGCTTTGAGAGATGGGCCACCGAGATTGCCGAAGAACCGACTCTCGCACCTTACAACCTGCCCTATCCACAAGGGTTTTCGTGGAACCAATGGGCAACGGCTGTCAACAATGCCCTCTCGACGGCAGCTAGTGGATAGCGCTACAGTACACCATCTATTTGGCTGCCCCATGCAGGGCCGGGCCACTTCGTTGAGCTTACGGAGTCCCCCTGCATGGCAAGTTTTGCTAACGGCACACAAACTAACTTCCTGAAGCTGCTGTTTCAGGCAGTCAACTGGGCAAATATTGCCGACAACACGGCGACCTCCCCAGCCACCAGCCTCTTCATCTCGCTACACAATGCGGACCCTGGAGAGGCAGGGAACCAGTCTACCAATGAGACCATCTACACCAACTATGCGCGTGTAGCGGTCTCCCGTACCTCGGGTGGCTTCTCGGTCACCGGCACCTCCCCTGCGGTAGTGAGCAACGTTTCTGCGATTAACTTCCCGCAGTGCGGCGCCACTGGCGACACTATCACCCACTTCGGTATCGGACTTGCCTCGTCGGGTGCTGGCACCCTACTGGGTTCTGGTCCTGTGGGCTCTGGTCCAGCCCTTGAGTTCACCAGTACGTCGGCCTCTCCCGGTGTACTCACCGTACCCAATTCCTCTTTCTCGGTTAATAACCGGGTATCCGTCTATCCCACTGCTACCGGCACGCTGTCCTCTGGCCTCACGGAAGGCACGGTGTACTTCGTCGGTACCGTCTCGGGTATAGCGGTCACCCTTTCCACGACCTCTGCGAATGGCTCGCCCGTGAACACCTCGTCGGTAGGTTCGGGAGTGATCATCCTGCAGACCCCACTGGTGGTGTCCACCAACATCACTCCTTCATTCGCCATCTCCTCGCTCAACGTCAAGTTTTTCTAAGGATTACGTATGTCCAGTAACAGCTGGGGTCAAACCCTTATCACTGCGCAGACGGCGGGCTCCGCTCTTACGGCGGCGGCTGCGGCTTCCTGTCTGCCGCCTGCAGCCCGGTTCACCTTCCCGGCCAACTACCTCAAGGTAGGCGACCGATTCTGGATCCGCGCTGCTGGGATCATCTCCTGCGTTGTCACCACGCCGGGTACCGCCCGATTTGACATACGAGTCGGCTCTGCCGTGGTCTTTGACTCGCAGGCGATGAACCTGAATACCACCGCGCAAACCAACGTGCCGTGGTTCCTGGATGTAGAGCTGACTTGCCGTAGCATCGGCAATTCGACCAATGCCACTTTCATTGGCCAGGGAACCTGGGGATCACCGGCCGTTGTGGGATCGCCTGCTGTCACCGCTGGTGGTAGTGGTGAGTTCTACCTACCAGTCTCCGGTGGCGTGGTTGTGGGTTCTGGATTCGATTCCACCGTCTCGAACGTGTTCGACATGTTCTTCACGCAGACCGTGGCAACCGGCTCTATGACGCTGCAGCAGTACTCGCTGAGCTTCATGACCTAATACCATGTTCATGGGGGTATACAGGGGCTATACGCCAGCCTCAAGCGGTGGTGGTGGAACAGACCTCTCCTGGTCGGCCACCGTCTCCGGCGTCGCCAAAAGCGCGGCAGCCGGGTTCATAGCCCCTGTCAACTTCAATGGAGCCGGGAATACACCTCAGGGTGGTCGAATCTACCCGGTATCGGCCACCGGAACGGTGGATGTGTACTACGAGCGAATCCTGGGGGAGACAGGATCTCTATCGGTAACGATCACCACTTTTGACTCGACGAACTGCACCTCGGGGACGAACTACACCAGCCTAGGAGCTGGAGTCACCCTGACCTGGGCGGATGGGGAGATTGGCTGGAAGAAAGCCAGTATCACCGTCCTGTCCATTCCGACAGGATTTGGCCTCATAGGCGTCACCTGTTCGGGTGCTGCGGCCTATAGGGCCACCAACTGGATATGGCTACAAGGCACTGGCCTTGTCCCAGGGGCGAAGTTCTTCCAGTCCTCCAATGGCGTTAACGTTAACGGCAATGTCTCGGGATCCGGGACTGCCGGTTCTCCGTGGTTGGGACTCTCTAACGCTATTTCATCCATGGGCGCCTCCGGTGGAGTGCTCTACTGGATCCAGAATGGCACCGCAGGACACATGGAATGGGGCGGCACTGGGGGCACTAGCCAGGGTGTGGTGGTCAACGGATTCAGTGCATCCAACTCGGCCCCACTGATTATCCTGCCCCACCCTAGCAATACATCCCAGGCCTTCATGGATCAGGGATCCACTACGGGTGGAGCCAACATTCTCTGGTCCAACGCCCCGGCCCTTTACTTTAGGGGTACGGGCTCTGGGCTATGGCTATGTGGTATCCACTTCTACCGTGGCGGCATCCAGTGGAACGGTCAGGACGTGACCCAATGGAGTAACACCGTCGTTTGGCAGTGCGAGGTTGATAACTATGCGGTGAACGCAGGTTCCAACGTCCACTGCATCCGTTTTGAGCATGTGGTCAACGGTATCTTCCAGGACTGTTTTGTCCACAACGCCTATACCAACGAGTCCTTCTCCTCGAATAGCTATAACTCGCTAGCCAGCGGCTTCGAGTCTTGCTTCGGTACTCTGCGACCCTCCTTCTGCACGGTGGCGCATTGCTTTATGAAGCAAGGCCAGTTTGCCCTCATGAACAAGCAGGGTCCTGACACGAGTACGGATACCCCGTGCGAGATGACTCACTGTCTCGCGGTGCAATGCCAAGCGAGCAGCGGGGCCGGTGGCGGCCTAACTGGTTACCCGGTGCAAGGTACCGCCTTCTCGAACGGCATTATCCGGTACAGCGTCTATGACGGCACGAACGATCTCGGTCCCTCAGGTACCGGGATGATCAACCAGTTCGATGCCCTGGCCGCTACGGCTCAGAACCTGGACCAGTTCAACAATGTGTTCATCAACGGTCCTAATGGTGGGCAGACAGTAGGTGAGCTAAAGGGCGCAACCGGCTGGAGGGTGTTCAACAACATTCTCCAGGACTCGACCACCAGTGAGATGAACGTTCAGTCCCCTGGAGCCGGTACCAGCTCGCAGCTGCTTTACTGCGACAAGAACATATATGTCCGTGGCGCCCATACCTGGGTTGCGGCCGGTACTACATACTCAAGCGCGGCTTTGTGGCAGGCTGCGGGTCCTAATACGGTACTGGCTAATACCGGTAACGACTCTAACTCCATATTCCAGGCGGGCACCCCGACCTACCAGAATGCGGCTACCAACGACTACCGGTTTACTAACACGAGCGGTCGTGGTGCGCGTGCGATAGGCGTAGGGTCGGAGCGGGTTGGGATAGTGAACAATTTCCTTAACCCCTCTCTGCCTAAGGCGCCTGCTTAAAATGGCGCTCATTCAGGCAGTTGCAGCAGACCAGGGAGCCTCCGGTGGCTCCTTCAGCGTCACTATTGCCTCCTCGGCCAGCGGCAGCGTCCTTGTCGTATGTATCCTTAGTGCCGGTGGATTCTCGGCCACTCCGACATGCAGCGATAATAGGGGTAATACCTATACTCTGTTGCAGTTAGATAATACGGCGGATAACTCTCCATCAGCCCTATTCGGCTGCGCGGCCCCGCTGTCTGGCGTTACGACGATCACCATTGCTAATGGTGGAAAGATTACGGCTTTCGTCTGCGAAGAGTCTGCTACCTCTAATGCATTCGACCAGTCGAACATAGCGCCAAATCAATCGGGTACCTCTACCCCAACAGTATCGATCACCACCACCACTCCTAATCAGGTGATCTACTCGTTCTGTAACCAGGGTGGCGGTCAGGTGACGATGAGCCAGAGTTCTGGCACAGCCCTAACCGGCACGGGTATCACAGCTGGTCAGCACGACAACACGGTAGCCACGACTTCGATGTTTGGACAGCGTCAGGTTGTTACTAGTGTTGGTACTTATAGCGGCACAGTCAACGCAACATTAGCGTCCGCCTACGACAGTTTTATCGTCTCCATCGTCCAGCCCAGCACCGGGGGCGGGTTCACCAGACTGTTCTATCCGCAATATACAAGGTTTCAAATCTAAGGACTATATATGGCCGCCTCAGGTCTCGTCTACACAGTCTCCGTCGAGAACGCGACTATCACCAACGCTGCCCAGGACCTATGGGAGTTCATCACGGCGGCCGGAGTGTCGATCCTGATTCACTCAGTCAGGCTCACACTAGTCCCGACCATCTCCTCGGGTGTCGCCCAGGATCTGCGTATGCGGCTCCAGATGCAGCAGCGTACAACTACGGGTTCTGGTGGAACCGCCCAAACCCCTAGGGCCCTTAACCGCAGGAATACCGTAGCTGCAGCCACAACTTGTAACTCTGGAGTCACCACTCCGGGCACTGCCGGTAATATCTGGGGTGCGGATGCGGTCTCGATCATCGTTCCCTACGAGAGAATCTTCACCCCTGACCAACGTATCCCGGTCTCGGGTGGATCAAGGTGGAACCTGACTTTGCTGGCAGGACTAGGCGGTAGTTTCGCCTGCTCGTCAGAAGTCTACTTTGAGGAAATCTGATCCTTGAGGTGAGGTAACCCTCCATGGCCACTGGCTCGGGGCTGATAGGGATTACCAGCCTCGTGCTGGTGGAAGACCCCTGGGCGGGGTTCCTTCCACGGCATGATTCCACCCAGGCCATCCAGGCATTCCGGCAGAGCCTAACCCCAAACACGGCTCTTAACGGGATCCTTCCGTCCAATTCGACTGTCTTTGCGGGCACCCTATTCGGGTTAGGGAGCGGGGGTACAAGTCTCGCTCCATATGGACAGGTCACTCTTGTAGAGAATCCGAACTGGGACCGCCAGCCGGATAGGAACAACGTTCTACTGTCGATTAGGGCCTCGCAAAGCCCCGTCATTATTCAGACGGTAGAGGGATACGTCCCTCAGCCGATGGGTCTCGGGACGCAGCCGCTTGGTAGTGCGCTCTTCACGATACCCCCTGTCAGCAATAACGTCCCCTCAACCACGGGGCCGCTGTCAGGTATCCTGGTATCGGAATCAAAGTTCTATGGGTTCCTAGCCACCCGTCCAGTAACGGTCGGCTATATCCCAGCCCCTGGTCCAGGGTTCAATTCGCCCTTCAACCTCAACCAGTTCGTCCCGGTTGTTGGCGACACTAGTGTCCCCTCGGCGAACGTAACGCCCATCGGTGGCGCCCTAGCCTCTACCAGTGCCTTCTATGGAGTGCTGCTCGGCGCCGGAGCCCTGGGTGGCATATGGCCTTCTAGCGTCACCTTCTACGCTAACCTGTCCTCCTTGGCCCAGGGGTCCATGTCGGGTCTGTTCGTGTCCAGCGGAACGCTCTATGGCGGGCTGGATGGAATTGGCAATCTGGCGGGCGTCTCGATCAGCAGTTCCTTGTTCCAGGTACAGAGCCTGACACAGTTCATCCCGCTGGTGCCGTTCACCGCCGTCACGGATGTGCGCCTCAACCAGGGGTACCAGCCCTGGAAGGTGCATCCTGATGACGTAATCGGGTAGAGTTGGCATGTTCGGGCATGCTCCCTTCGGGTTGAGCGCCTCAGTGAAACACTCATTGAGGCCCCGATGACCGTACTGTGCGGCGACCCCACCTTCGTTACCTACTCCCCGGTCGGTCCTACCGGGAATGATGGCGCATACACAGCGCCCATTCCTTTCGTTGCCATGACCTCCGGTCAGGCCAGCTCGCTCTACGCCTATCTCAACCCATCGGGCACACAGCAGTTCGCCATGGCGCTTTATGATGGCGTCTCACAGCTGCTGGCCTACTCTGCCCCGGTCACTGTAAACCCCGGGGACGGCCTGACTCAGTTCGCCATTAGCCCAACCCCGATAGTCGCAGGTCAGGCCTATATCATCGCTCTATTCCCCCAGGGATCTGGAGCCTTCACCTTTGGTACTGACACCACCAGTTCCGCCAGTGTGTTCCACGTCATAGGGGCGAACTCAACCTTCCCGGTACCGCCGCCCATCCTGCAGGGCGGAATCCCTAACGGCTTCCCGGCGCCCACCTTCTTTGTGGATGGTGACTCCCAGGCGCAGGTTATTACTGCTAGTGGGGTAATTGGGCAGGATGTCCTCGACACTACCAGCTTGATCGTTACGGCATTCCAGAGGTGCCGGATCCGCTCTGCACTCATCACCGATGAGATGCTACGGATAGCCCAGAAGGAACTGCTCATGTTCCTGACCTCTGATCTGGCGCTACGCGGCCCGCAGTTGTTCGCGGTTGACATACAAGTACTGCCCTTCACCGATGGGTTGGCAAACGTACCGATGCCTGCCGGGACGATTGATGTCCTGAACGTCAACCTCCGCCAGCAATTTGCGTTGCAGACGAGTCCCTCGACTGCCTTCAACTTCTCTACCCCGGTGCGGGTGAACACCGTGGGGATCACCTGGACCGGACCTGCGGTCCCAGTACAAGTCATGGCTGGGAATACAGTAGTGGCGAAGGCCCAGCCGAATGCCTCAGCCGGGCAGACTACCCTCATTGATCTTGATGGCGCGCCGGAGTCGCTTTCCTGGAGCGTGGTCGCGGATCCGGTTCCGCCGAACCCTCTGGCAGTAGGGCCTCTCCTGGTATCTAACGTGTCGTTCTACCAGACGGCTTTCCAGGTTCCACTAGCGCCATATTCCCGCGATGACTTCGCGAATCTGAACAACACGTTCTTCAAGAATCGTCCCTTCCAGTACTGGCTGGACCGACAGGAACCCTGGCCCATTATGAAGCTCTGGCCTACTCCGGGACCATTCGAGCAGAGCAATGCGTGCCTTGTGATATGGCGTCATCGTCAGATCATGGACATCGGTGACTTCGCTCAGCGGTTGAACATTCCTAACCGGTGGCTGGATGCCGTGACCTCAGGTCTCGCCGCGCGTCTTGCCTACTCCATCAACGAAGTCGATCCGCAGATGATCCCGGTATTGGAGGCTAAGGCGGAGCGCGCGCTGAACCTCGCCCGTATGGAAGAGCGGGAAAGGGCTCCGATGCGTATTCAACCTAACATTTACCGGTACACGACCTGATGCCGCGCTTTATTGACCCACGGAACCATCCCTCCTACGGCATTGGGCTATGCGCTCGCTGCGGTCTTAAGTTTCCGTTGGACGAACTCTATGATGATCCTAACTACCCGGGTCTGAAGGTATGTCTTAAGAACGACGATATGGACGAGTATGACCCCTATCGTCTCCCTCCGCGCGAGCCGGATAACATCGTGCTCGATTTTGTTCGTCCTGACTTCCCAGTCGATGCGCCGACGACTCCGCCAATTGTCCCCACGGATCCCGGCTGGCCTCCGGCGGATTCTGTGTCAGCTGATGGCGAGACATTCATCCCAGGAACTTAAATGCCCACAGTACTTCGTTGTGAAAGGTCGGCTTCAGTCGGTACAGCCACGGTGAACGTGGGGAGCTATGCGGCTCCATCAGTAACAACCGGAGTGGTGATCACAGGCCTTGTCTGTGTGAACCGTTCTGCCTCTACGATCACCGTTACAGTGACCCTGGCCCCAGGTTCCGACACGCAGCCAGCGGCTTTGCTTGCTAGTGGTGTGACGATCCTTCCAGGTGGTCAGCTGGTCCTGGCGGACAATGGGAATCGAATTGTCATGAACCCTACCAACGTGGTCCAGGCGGTCTCCAGTGTGGCCGCCTCTTTGGATGTCATCATGTCGGTGGCTGAGATCACATGAGTAGGCTGTTCCATTCACCCCAGGGCGGTAATTCCAGGCTACAGTTTGTCGGCAGCCTACAGATCTTTTCGTCTGTGGGTAACAGTGTCGCGCTACTGAGTCCTGGAGCGGTTAGCTTCGGCAATACCACCGATAACCCGGGCTTTAGCTTCCTAGGAACCGGTATTGCCACTTTCTCCGGAGCCGTGGTTGCTGCCTCGGGACTTAAGTCAGTGGCCCTAGCCGGTGAAGGCATCACTGTTACCGGAAGTGGTGTTGGTGCAGCGAATCAGTCCTATATTGCTTTCCGTGATTCCGCTAATACCCGTATCGGATATGTTGGCGATAGCGTTGTCGGCACGCTCGATATAAACCTCGTATCTGACTCAGGGTCTGTTGGGCTTTCTCCAGGTGGGACCCAGGCAATCGTCGCTGGTGCCTCCTCTATAAACTTTGGAGATTCTGGTAGAAACCAGATATTTAACTTCCTAGGTACTGGGGCCGGAACCGTTAACGGTAAATGGACCTTCAACGCTCCGGCCGGATCAAGAGCAGCCGACTTCGTCGGATCGCCTAATCAGTACACCTTATTCGTCCGCGGATCAACAACTTCCGTGTCGTCCTTCGGCTTGCTTATGCAAGCTGGTACCACTACTGGTGATGTTTGTTTCGCCTTTGCCAATGCCCTAGGAACTATAAACATACTCAACTCTGACGGAGTTGGTAACATTGTTGCTGGGAACGTCAACGTATACCCGACTTTTACTATAAACGGCGCCTTCCGACAGAACTACAACGGTTCCGGCCTAGGCATATTCAACAGCACGGTTCCAGGATGGATTAGCGTACAAACCAATAACACCGCAGTGTGCTATCTGGGCGACAGCTCCACCCTGATCAACTCCGGAACCGTAGGCAGCACCACCCTCAGGGCGGATACCAGCCTCACTCTGGCGGTTAACCTTGGAAACGTGCAGGCTGCAGTTATAAACACAGCAGGAATCATAACAACAAACTTCGGGATATTCGCTACCGCCTCATCTGGGAATACGGCAATAAGGATTGCCTCTCAGAACGTGGCGAGTAACTCATTCGGTCTTACAATAACATCGGGAACAAACACCTCCGACTGGGCCCTGAACATTAGCAATGCTGCTAATAACACGGCCTTCTTTAGGGCGTTCGGTGATGGGTCCGTTGTGGTGGGAAATCCCACAGGCGGGCTAGGCGGCCTTGGGACCATCAACGCCCAGAACCTCTTTATCCAGGGCAATACTGTAGCCTCTACCATTACAGGATCGTTCACCGGGACGGTGTCCGGATTCTTCAGTGGGAACATTACCGGGACAATCAACTATGTTGTGGTTGGCAAGATGGCAACTCTCTATACAACGGCAGCCATCCAGAGCACGTCCAGTACGACCACCATGAGCATGTCGGGTCTTCCTGCGGTCGTTCAGCCCGCCGTATCGGTGACTAACATACCGTGCGCCAACCTCGTAGACGCATCCTTCTCATGCTTGGGAACCGCCAGTATCGGAGCAGGCACCATAACCTTCGGTCTGGTCCTGGTGAATGGAGCGCGTAACCTGACCAACCAACAGACAGGATTTCAGAGTAGTGGGACAAAGGGTATCGGCGCCAACTGGTCGGTAACCTACCCCATAGGGTAATGACATGATCGAAATAAAACCGACTGACGAATTCACCGTGAAGCTTACCGGAGAGGATCTCCAGGCCATATCCTTAGGTCTGGGTGAGATCGCTCATAAGCTGGCAGCCCCAGTAGAAACCAAGCTAGCGCAGCAGATCCGGGACGCGCAGGCGGCGAAGACCAATGCCTGATGGAATGACGTTCAACTCATTGTTGAGCGATGTCCAGGCCTACCTGGAGCGTGGGACGAACTTCGATCCTATTGTCTTAGGGCAGTTGCCTAAGATCATCAACAATGCTGAGCGTCGCATTTCCCGTGGCGTCAAGATCCTAGGCTTCCAGAGGCCTCTCACCAATAACTTACTGGCTGGCACCCCGATCCTGGCAAAGCCAGACCGGTGGCGCGAGACCATCTCGTTCAACTTTGGTAGGTTTAACCCCAGGACTGGTCAGTATACGAAGCGTACGCCGCTTCTAGAGCGTAACTATGAGTTCATCCGCCGCTTCTGGCCCGATGACTCCGTGACCGGCGCGCCACAGTACTTTGCCGACTACGACTATAACAACTGGGTGATCGCTCCCACTCCCGACCAGAGCTACCCCTTCGAGGTGCTGTTCTGGGAGATCCCCCCGCTGTTGGACGTAGTGAACCAGCAGAACTGGATCAGTATATATGCCCCTGAGGTGCTTCTGTATTCCACGCTTCTGGAGTGTGCGCCGTTCCTTAAGAACGATGAACGTATCTCCACCTGGGAGAACTTCTTCAACGAGGGCATGAAGGCCCTGTCCAATGAGGATATCCAGGACCTCGTGGGTCGTGCGGCTGAGACCCGACAAACTGTAGGAACCGGTTAACATGGCAGGCCAAGGCTATAACTCTCCGCTAACCAATGGTCTGGTGATCTATCCCAGCCAGACAACCTTTACGGCCTACTCACTCGTAGCCGGTACAACCACCCAGCTGCAGTGGGCTACGGATAACTTCCCAGCTAATGCCAATGTGCTAGCGGAGCTGATGAACATCACCCCGCTCGGAGGTGGGTGCTCTCTTCAGATGCCCTCTGCGCAGAACACCTCGCTAGGCGAG
>Ga0207700_10000924_pt1 | contig 16858 bp, 15 predicted proteins | sample LARL82metaG_FD_184348 | JGI IMG/M metagenome (GOLD analysis project Ga0207700, IMG submission 184348) | Corn, switchgrass and miscanthus rhizosphere microbial communities from Kellogg Biological Station, Michigan, USA - LAR L8-2 metaG... | ecosystem: Host-associated > Plants > Roots >...
GCCCCAATCACCAGCGCGGCAACGACAGCCACTACTAACTTCCGCTTTTTTTTCATGCTCGCCACCCGAGACAGAGATTGCGGTTGTGATGGCTCCGCCACAGGGAATCTCAAAAGACATATGAGTAGACCCATTGGCGCGCGGCAAAAAAACACCCGAAAGGGCAATTCGGGAAACCCGATAAGCCCGTGGAAAGCGGCGCTCCCGTTCTTTCTCATACGTTCCTGGCAGGCGCGTTTCCACCCGATTGGGCATTGAATGGAGGCTTTGCCAGGCAGATAGTTTTCGACAGGCCGCCTCTGCGAAGGAGCGCCAATGACCGCCATCGAAGACGGTGCCTTGCATCCGCGGGCCTGAAGGAGCAACTGTGGTGCGCGATAAAGGAAGCCTTCGTGTTCTGATTGTCGATGACCATCCTGTTATGCGTGATGGTCTCGTTGCGGCGGTCGAAGGCGATGACCGGATGATCGTCGCGGGCCAGGCGGGCGATGCGGCGGAATCCATACGTCGCTATCGCGAATTACGTCCCGACGTCACGCTTATCGACCTGGAGATGCGCGGCACCGATGGCTTCAAAGCCATTGCCACGATCATGGATGAAGATCCATCGGCGCGCATTCTTGTCATTGCCTCCTCGATGAGCGATCCGCGCATAGAACGCGCATTGGTCATGGGGGCTGGCGCCTACCTGCTGAAAACGGCCACTCGGGTGGACATTCCTGCCGCCATTCGGTCGCTGGCAAACAGATCTATCTAGTACGCGCGGTATGAGTGATGTCAGAGAAGAGTGCGATGAATCTGCAGCGAAAGATAGGCGTATGGAAGGACATTTCCATCGAGATGGCCGCCTGGGATGGCGCGGAAGCACCGGTGAATCTCTCGTGCGCCTGCATGTTCGAGCGCGAGATCGGCAATGCGGGATGGGCGGGAGGCATGCGGCATCTGGATGCGGCGCTGGGTGGCGCGTTGTCTGCGCTCCGGCGGTCCGGAGCCTTTCGCGGCAGTTACCTCGAAACCTTGCTGCTCGACCGTCTCCCTCCTGCGATTCCGGCTCAGGTCGTCCTGGTGATCGGTCTCGGCGATCTTGATGCCTGGACGCCAAGCGTGTCAGCCATGGCGGCGGCCACCGCTGTTCGAATGGCGATGCAGCACCGTTTCACAAGCTGCGCTTTTGCTCCAAGCCTCCTTGATGCCGGATTTGATGGGCGAGCCATTTCCGGTGTGGCGCAGACCATGATGAAGGCTGTCCTCACGGTGATTGGCGCGCAGGAAAAAGTGACCGAGTCGGGTCTCGCCTCGGCTCATCGCCTTCGCCGTTGGATCTTTGATGTTGGTGTCTCACACTTTGATCAAACGACAGAGTCATTTCAGCAGGCACTGTCAGCCAGTGCCCGAAGAGCCTGAGCGGGATCGATGCTAAAGATGGCGGGGGAGGCGGATCGGCGCGCCTCATATCGCGCAGCGCCGCCAATGGATGACCTCGCCAGTCCGCAGCATCCTGTCCTGAGATATGCCGACACGACTTACTCGATCGTGTGTCGACAGTGATGCGCACGTGAGCCTACCTTCAATACGTATCCGATCGCAGCATGAGTGCAGCGCGCGAAGCGCCACCACGTGCCTGCCTACTCTGAAGTGGAGAGCCTGCCGTGAGACTTCCTCCGATCTTGCCTGCCGAGCTCACCGGCGAGCAGCGCCAGCTTTATGAGGATATGCGGCGGGGAAGCAGCGCGAAATACAGTAGCTTCCGGACGGTGGATGACCATGGCGCGCTGCTTGGACCATGGAACGCCTGGTTGCACGACCCCGCCATTGGCGCTGCCATGTGGGGCCTTTCAAAGGCCCTGACTGCCGCATCACGCTTACCCGACAACGTTCGGCAAATTCTCATCCTCGTAGTCGGAGCGGCCTACGCAGCTGATTACGAGTTGTACGCACATGAGGCGGTAGCTCGAACCAAGCACGGGGTAAGCGACGAGGTGCTCGTCAGCATAACGGCCGGCCGGATGCCCACCTCGCTCAATGAGGACGAAAGACTGGCCTACGACCTGGCTAGTGCGTTGTGTCAAGGGAAGGCACTTTCACATCTCGCGTATCGAACCGGGCAACGGCATTTCGGTCAGCCGGGTCTCAACGAGTTGATTTACCTCGTCGGCTATTACTCGATGCTGGCGATAACACTTAACGCTTATGACGTCCCGGCTCCCGAGGAGCCCGCAACTCAACCCGCCTGATGGCTAATAGCCATGACGGGGCGACTCTTCTTCGCGCCATTGCGGCATCGGGTCGACACCGCTGATTCATTCATTACCCATCAGGCAGGAACGATCATGGCTGTTCGACACCACACCCTTAAAGCCAATGGCATCCGGCAGCACTACATCGACGCGGGCGCGGGACCGGTTGTCGTGCTTCTGCATGGATTCCCCGAAACCAATTACGCATGGCGACACCAGATTCCAGTGCTCGCGGAGCGTTATCGTGTGATCGCGCCCGATCTTCGCGGCTACGGAAAGAGCGACAAACCTGCGACAGGCTACGACAAGCGCACCATGGCGGCGGATCTGTCAGCGCTATTGGATTCTCTGGATATCGGCCCCATCGCCCTGGTGGGGCACGACCGTGGAGCCCGTGTGGCTACGCGCTTTACTAAGGACAACCCCGATCGCGTTAAGCGCCTTGTCGTCATGGACAACGTTCCGACGCGAATCGTGGCTCAGTCGATGAATGCCCACATCGCCAAGTCCTACTGGTTTTTCCTGTTTCACCAAGTGCTGGATTTGCCGGAAGCACTCATCGCCGGGCGGGAAGACATATGGCTCAGGCATTTCTTTACGGACTGGTGTTACGACCCGCAGACCATCCGCAACAACGACTTCGATGCCTACGTGGAGGCTTACAAGGCGCCAGGCGCGGTTCGCGGAGCCATGGCCGACTATCGCGCTGCGCCTGAAGATGTCCGGCAGGACGAGGTGGACGCCGACATCAAGATCAGGTGTCCCACCATGTCGATCTGGGGCGAGGACTTCGAGGCGGTGGGCGGGAGTTTTGATATGGCAGCAGTGTGGCGAGGCATGGCTGAGAACTTGCGTGCCGAACCTATCGCCCAGTGCGGGCATCTTCCCCAGGAAGAGCAGCCCGAGATCGTTAATCGACTGCTCGTGGATTTTCTTGCAGGATGGGAGGGCGTGTAATGCGTTTGCGGTTATCACTACGTGCTGTTGTCATGAGCCTGGGTATGGTTGCCGGGGCTGCCCATGCCGCATCGCCTTTGCGCGATACGCAGGGGAGTGGCTTCTATCGTCTGCGCCTCGGCGACGACATGGTCACGGCTCTGCTCGACGGGACTCATCCGTTCAAGGCGGATGAACTGTTTACCGGCATCGAACGTGACAAAGTCGACGCCATTCTGGCCGACAATTTTCTCAGTTCGCCCGTAGAAGGTTCGATCAATGCGTTCCTCATCGATACGGGTTCGCACCTGATTCTTATCGATACCGGGGCGGGCCCTCTTTATGGCAAGGATGGCGGTTACCTTGCGGATAATCTGATCGCTGCGGGTTACCGTCCCGAAGATGTCGACGACATCCTGATTACGCATCTGCACCTTGATCACGAGGGTGGTCTCATGCGGAACGGCATCATGGCATTTCCGAATGCCACGATTCATATTGCGAAAGCGGATCTGGATTTCTGGCTGAATCCAGCTAATGCATTCCGGGTGCCGAAGCTTCTGCAGCCGATGTTTGCGGGAGCCAAGAGTTCACTGGGTCCCTATGTCGCCAGCGGCCAGGTCAAGCCATTTGAGCCAGACCAGGAAGTGGTCGAAGGTATTCGGGCGATCGCGGCTCCTGGGCATACCCCGGGTCACACATGGTTCCTGGTCTCGAGCGGAAAGGATCATCTTCTGGCCTGGGGCGATACCGTGCATGTCGCCGCGGTGCAGCTGGCCGAGCCGCAGGCCGCTATCAAGTACGACTTCGATAGCGCCGCCGCCGTGTCGGCGCGCCAGCGCGCCTTCGCCGAGGCGGCAAGCAAGGGATACTGGATAGCGGCGGCGCACATTTCGTTTCCCGGCCTCGGCCATATTCAAAGGGCAGGGCAAGGATTTACCTGGATACCGGCCAACTACACGCGTACCCCCTGAGCGGTACGCACGACGCACTGTCATCGGTGTCGCTCGCGAAAATATGCCTGCGGAAGTAGCCCTTGACTACTCGAGATTCAATGACGCGGCGATCCCGGACTATCGACGCTGCTCGACGCAGTGGACTACCGGGATGAACTCGACGGTACGAGCGCGTTCGCGCTCGCACTTCGTTCCATCAACAGAATCCATCAGCAGGCGGACCTACTCGATAAGGTGAAAATGATTTGCCTCATCCGGGATGTGCTTCACGGGTATGCAGGGGCGATATTGATGTCCGCAGGAACCCAGGCGTGAATGGCGAGCCACCAACGTCTTCTGCGACACCTGTTGTCCATTCCATTGAGGAGTTGCTATGCATCGTTTCCATTGCCGTTCGTTTGCCGGACTTATGCTGGCAATTGTCTCACTGACTTCGTTCGCTACCGGAAAGGTGGCGGAAAAACCGATCTCGGATACCACCGTTGTACTGGTTCACGGCGCGTGGGCTGACGGCTCGAGCTGGAGCAAGGTGATTCCGTTGCTGCAGGCAAAGGGGTTGCATGTACTCGTGGTCCAGAATCCCCTGACGTCGCTTGCCGACGATGTGGCAGCGACCAAGCGCACCATGGCTTCCGCGCCAGGCAAGGTGGTGTTGGTGGGGCATAGCTGGGCCGGCACGGTCATCACCGAGGCGGGTACAGATCCGAAGGTGGTCGCACTGGTCTACGTCGCCGCGTTCGCCAACAAGGACGGCCAGGCGGGTGGCGAGCTCGTCAACGCTTATCCCAAGCCGCCTGCCTTGGGAGCCGTGCATGACGATGGCCACGGCTTCCTCTACCTGTCGGCCGAGGGTGTGCAGAAGGATTTTGCTCCGGATTTGCCGGCATCCGAGTCCGCCGTCATGGCCGTGACGCAAGGGCCGCTCGCGGCGAGCACGTTCAACGACAAGGTTACTGACGCGGCGTGGAAAACCCGGCCGTCCTGGTACATCGTTTCCGCCAATGATCGCGTCATTAGCCCCCAGCTTGAGCGTGACTCCGCAAAGCTGATGAATGCCAAGACCACGGTCCTGGCCTCCAGTCACGTCTCCTTGTTGTCACATCCCAAGGAAGTGGCGGCAGTGATCGAGGACGCAGTGAAGTCCGTTGATGCTTCGCCTAGGACTTCCAAATGAAAGTGACGCGACGATTCTCCAGAGGTGACCGTGTGTGTTCACGACTGGCGCCATGGGCTCGGTACGGATTCGCCCTGGCGTTGGTCGCGTCCTCCGCGCACGCCGACGTGTTGCCCGCATCGACCGTGGGCGGCGCCACCTATCGCCTGAAGGTGGGCCAGGATGAAGTCATCGCGCTGTCCGACGGCGACTTCGGATTGGATACGTCGCAGCTGCTGATCGCGCCCGCTGGGGTACGTCTGCCGATGCTGTTGCAGTCCGCGCACGACGGCCAGGTGGTGACCACCTCAGTCAACGCTTATCTCGTGAAGACCGGGGGCAAGTTGGTGCTTATCGACACCGGCGCCGCCGATCAACTCGGAGACAGTCTGGGCAAGCTCGGGAAGAGCTTGGCCAAAGCTGGCATCGATCCGTCCAAGATCGACGCGGTGTTGTTGACTCACCTGCATATCGATCACGTCTCGGGATTGATGCATGGCGGAACGCCCACTTTTCCCAACGCGACAGTCTGGGTAGATCGTAGGGAACTTGCTTTCTGGTCTGATCCGTCCAATGCGCCCAAGGTGGATCCGGTGCTGAGGGGCACGTTCGACGTCGTCGCCAAGACGCTGTCGCCGTACCGCGACAAGGGGCGACTCAAGACCTTCACAGGGGGAGCAAAAGTGGCGCCGGACACCGTGGGGCATACGCCAGGGCACACTTCGTTCGTGCTGAAGAGCCAGGGGCAGCAATTGGTGTTCTGGGGTGACTTGATCCACGTGGGAGACGTGCAGTTCCCCGCGCCAGCGATCACCATCCGCTTCGATTTCGATCAGCCGGCGGCGGCTCAAGAACGCAACAAGGCCCTTGCACGGGCAGCTAGTAGTGGAACCTGGATTGCGGGTTCACATTTGGCATTTCCTGGCATGGGGCACGTAAAGAAAAACGGGGATGCCTTTGTATGGGAGCCGGCGGGTAAGCCGTGAGGCCATGCCACAAGATGTTCGACGATGATTTCGGCCACGTATCGAGGAAGTCTAGATGACCAGTCCCTTGCCACTCATTACACCCACCGACTGCGCTCTGCTGCTGGTCGACCTGCAAGCTGGCTTGGCATTCGGTGTGGGCTCCATCGATCGGCAGGTTCTGCGTGACAATGTCATCGCAGTCGCGAAAACGGCGAACGTATTCAAGCTGCCGGTGGTGGCCAGCACGTCGGCCAGCAAGGTCTACAGTGGCCCCTTGATGCCGCAAATCCAGGCGGCCATACCTGACGTGCGGCCTATCGAACGACGCAACATGAACGCGTGGGAAGATGAGGCAGCCCGGTCGGCCATTATCGCCACCGGCCGTAAACGTCTTCTTATCGCGGGGTTGCTAACAGAGGCTTGCGTATCATTTTGCGCGTTGTCCGCGAAAGCCGAAGGAATCGACGTATTCGTCATCGCGGATGCTTGCGGTGCCCTGACGGACACCAGTCATCAACTGGCGCTGCGTCGGATGGAGACCGCCGGCGTGACGCTTACTTCATGGATACAGGTCTTGCTGGAGCTTCAACGGGACTGGACGCGCCACGAAACATACGATGGCGCGCGCGCCATCGTAGAGGCGCATGGTGGTGGTTACGGCATCGGCCTCACCTACGCGCGGGACATGATCCATCCTTCCTGAGCTTCGCCGATGTCCGATAGACACGGCGTTCATTGCGCATTGAAGTCTACGCCGTGTCTTAAGCGTGTTATGCGCTCATCCCGTGATATTGATGCCACCTGAGCGGAGTACTCCCCCCGTTTGCCTATCATCGACGACTTGGACAATCACTATGAACACCAAGCTGGCCACTCTCACCACCTCATCCGGCGCGCCGGTTCCCGACAACCAGAACAGCCTCACCGCCGGTCCGCGCGGCCCTTTGCTGGTGCAGGACCATCAACTGTTCGAGAAGCATGCCCACTTCAACCGCGAGCGCATCCCCGAGCGCGTGGTGCATGCCAAGGGCTCTGCAGCGCACGGTACGCTCACCATCACCCACGACATCACCAAGTACAGCCGAGCCAAAGTATTCAAACCGGGTAGCGAGACGCCGCTATTCCTGCGCTTCTCCACCGTGGCAGGCGAGCGCGGCGCCGCTGATGCTGAGCGAGACGTGCGCGGCTTCGCCATCAAGTTCTACACCGAGGAAGGCAACTGGGATTTGGTGGGCAACAACACGCCGGTGTTCTTCGTGCGCGATCCGTACAAGTTCCCCGACTTCATCCACACCCAGAAGCGCGACCCGCGCACCAATATGCGCAGCGCCACCGCCATGTGGGATTTCTGGTCGCTCTCACCCGAATCGCTGCACCAAGTGACCACTCTGATGAGTGATCGCGGCCTGCCCGCCAGCCTGCGCCATATGCACGGTTTCGGTAGTCATACCTATAGCTTCTGGAATGACCAGGACGAGCGCTACTGGGTGAAGTTCCACTTCAAGACCCAGCAGGGCATCGAGAACTGGACCAATGAGCATGCCGCCAAGGTGATCGGCGATGACCGCGAATCGCACCAGCGCGATCTCTACGAGGCCATCGAACGCAAGGACTTCCCGAAGTGGACCATGTACATACAGATCATGCCGGAGAAGGACGCCGAGAAAACCCCGTACAACCCGTTCGACCTCACCAAGGTTTGGCCGCACAAGGATTACCCGCTGATCGAAGTGGGCGTGATGGAGCTCAACAAGAACCCGGAAAACTACCACGCCGAAGTGGAGCAATCGAGCTTCTCACCGGCCAACGTGGTACCTGGCATCAGCCACAGCCCGGACAAGATGCTGCAGTTCCGCATCTTCTCCTACGCCGACGCAGCGCGTTATCGTCTGGGCACCAACCATGAGGCGCTGGAAGTGAACCGTCCGCGCTGCCCAGTGCATAACTATTACCGCGATGGGGAGATGCGCTTCGACGTTAATGGCGGCGGCAGCGTGAACTACGAGCCCAACTCCTTCAACGGCCCGGTCGAAGACAAATCGACCAAGGAGCCACCGCTGAAGATTTCCGGCGACGCAGACCGCTACGACCATCGCCAGGGGAACGACGATTACACGCAACCAGGCGACCTGTTCCGTCTGATGAATGCGGACCAGCAACAGCAATTGTTCAACAACATCGCCGCAGCCATGCAGGGTGTGCCGGAGGAAATCATCCGTCGTCAGCTGGGCCATTTCAGCAAGGCCGACCCTGCCTACGGTGCGGGCGTGGCAAAGGCACTCTCGCTTTAGTGGGAGACGATGTCGCTCTCATAGGGCGACATCGGTCCTCCGGATTCAGCTAAAGGTCTGCTATGGCAATCAAGCACCAAGAGAGTGCATTCAATCAGTTGAGCATGGGGCCTTCTCGAAAAGCTAATGTTGTACCTTTGCGGTTGTACGACATGAGAACACCCCCTTCGTTCGCGCAGTGGGCGCAAACGGTGGAACTCATCCTCGCCATCGAGCCCGATCCCACCGTAGCCATGGCGTGGTTTGTTGGCGAAGACATCGCGGAGCTTGATGGCTTGACCGGCTATGAACTGGTGCAAGCTGGCAAGAAATCTCTGCTGGACGATTTTCTTCGCGCCATCCTCGAAGGGCATTGCGACGAATAAGGGCGCACTGAACCAATGCCGGGGCTGAATATGAGACTCGACATCGTGCTGAATGGCCGCCCTGTGGACATTCTTCGGTAGGCGTCGATGTGGTGCTTCGGATCGATCCGCTCGTCTACTCCTCCATACCCGTGCGTAAATCCGCGAATGAGCGGTATACGATCCTTTCTGCTGCGCTTTTCATTGAGGGAATTGCGCGGGTCGATGCATTCACCACTCAAGGAACTAGCGATAGGCTTCGACCAAGGCTGCGGCCGTAGTCGACGACAGCTTGTCCCTGCGCCGTACGAGCTTTCTCATAAGCAGCCAACGCTTCGTCGATGGAGCGGCCAGCCATAGCGGCAGCGAGGGTCATGGCGTCCCCTGCAGCTTTCGCAACACCCATGGCGGTGTGAGGCCGGGCAATGAATGCTGCATCTCCGAGTAATGCCAAGCGCTGGTTGATCATGCGAGGCGTTTCGTAATCATAGATGGGTTGCACGAAAGGTTGCGCCTCCGTGGTAACAGCTGCCGCAAACGAGGGGGGGAGTAGGGCGCTTGCGTCGGCGCGCAACTGATCGCGGATATCCTCAGGCAACTCGCCAGGCCCAAGTGACAAGGCGCTGGCGCGCCCAGCGCGTTCCAGTAAATCGCGCAGCTTCTCGAAAGGCATCGTTCGATACCAGACCCAGTTGTAGCGCCGCTCTCCGGGCCTTGTTTGACCATCCGAGCCTGGGATGAGGTAGCCGAGCGCATGTATCCCTTCGCCAAAATGAAAGGCCATGCGTTCGAACAGTTGGGCCTTCGCCTGCTCCGGCATCGCTTCTTCCGGCACCAGGCCGCGCCAGGCAACGTAGCCGGCGTAGTTCGGGAGAATGCCTTGCGAGCCGTCACCATTGACATAGTTGCGCACGGTCGAACCTTGCCCGTCCGCCCCGATGAGTACGTCGAACGCCTGGGTGCTGCCGTCGATTAACGAGACCTGGGCTCTCTGTTCAGAACGTTCTACGTATTCAACCGCTGCCCCTGTCAGATACAACTGTTCTGGAAGCAACTTTCGGAAGCCGTCATAGAGAAGGTCCCAAGACATCTGCATCTGCGGTCGATGTTCGCGACTGATCACCTCGCCGCGGCGGTCAAGGACGATGCGCTCGTTTGTCCAGACACCCACCTCGGCCAGATCAGGTCGGTCCACTTGTCCAAGAATGCGCCTGACCTGTTCCTGTACCACCAACCCGGCGCCTCGCCGGGCCAAGCCGTGACGAGCGCGCTCTATGACCGTGACTTGGTGCCCTTGCCGATGGAGGAGGACACCTGTGAAGAGTCCGCCGACCGAACCTCCTACGATCCCGACGCGCAGATTCGTGGGCATTGCGCTCACTCCGCCACACCCGCGATACGCGACGGGCGCCAGTGCAGCAGGCTCATGGCCAGCGCGCCGATGGGCAAGACGCCACCAAGCACGGATACGCCTGTCCAGCCATATTGCCTCCACGCCCACGATGCGGCGAATGAGCCTAAGGCGCCACCGACAAACATGGTCGTCATGAAAAGTGTATTGAGACGGCTCTTGAACTCGGGGTGGATGCCATAGATCAGGTGCTGGTTGGAAACCAGGGCGATCTGCACGCCGAAATCCAGCACGATGACGCCGACGATCAAGCCCCACAGACTTGGTATGAAAGCGAAAATGATCCAAGCGAAGATGGTCGTGGCAGCGCCAAGAGCGATGACCGGCGCAGGCCCTTTGCGGTCAGCGACGCGCCCGGCAACGGGAGCCATCGCCACACCAACGGCCCCCACGATGCCGAACAGGCCAGCCACGGCAGCACCCAGGTTCAGTGGTGGCTGCGCCAGGCGAAGCGCAAGGATGGTCCAGAATGCCGAGAACGATGCAAACAGTAATGCCTGCGTCATTGCGGCTCGCCTGAGCGCGGACTCGCCGGTCCAGAGCTTGCCAAGCGAGGCCATGAGCTCACCATAACGCAGCGGGTGTCGAGGACGGTGCGCGGGCAACGAGCGCTGCATGAGGATGGCTCCTATCATGGCAACGGGTACCGCGAGCCAGAACATCGATCGCCACCCCGACATGCTGGAGATCAGGCCCGCGAGCGTTCGACTGAGCAAAATGCCCGTCAGCAAGCCGCTCATGACGGTGCCGATGGCCGCGCCGCGCTTTTCCGGCGCAGCAAGAATGGTGGCGAACGGCACGATCTGCTGCGCGACGGTAGCGGCCGCTCCCACTAGTACCGACGCTACAGCGAGTGCCGCAAGCCCGGGCGCGGCAGCGGCGAGGATCAACGCAACCGCCAGAACCAGAAACTGCACGACAATGAGCCGGCGACGTTCAAACATGTCGCCCAACGGCAAGAGAAACAAGAGACCCGCCGCGTATCCCAATTGGGTAAGCGTCGGGATCCAAGCGCTGACGCGAGCATCGCCCAAGCTGTGACTCATAAGATCCAGCATCGGCTGGTTGTAGTAAATGTTGGCAACGGCCAGGCCAGCGGCCAGAGCCATGGCAAAGAGTGTGCGCTTGGAGAGTTGAGGCGATGACCCGCTGTAACCAGTCATGGTGGAACGTCCTGTGCGGAGTGGTTGGTGAAATAGGGGAGGGCAGGGTGCACTCACATAACCGGGCCGCATGGAACTTCAGCCGTTCCACGGCAGCAGGCCCAAGATTTACCATCCTGTTGCAGACTTGGCAGTACCCAAAAAGGTGAGATGCGGCTGCCCGGTCGAGAAAATGGCGTGACACGGCATCTCCGGTTCATTTCTGACCTGAAGGTTTGCTTGCGTGGCTAGGCAATTCTGCGCAGTTGCCTATGCTCTATCGGTGCAACTGCAGGTTGCATCGCCGCCTTCGCGTAGACGTCAACAGAAACGCAGCAATATCCGCAACCTGTCGGTGCACCAGGAACCCTTTTGATGAAGGGGTGGTGCTCGACGCGTTGTGTGTCGTGTCGGAACTCGCCGGTGCCATGACGCGCTTTAGTGCCGCGGCATAGGTGAGATGGTTGAGCTGCGCTGGCCGATTTTAACCGCTGGATCGAAAGGATCAAAAAGGCGCTAGCACCCGAGGGGCTAAGCCACGTATCGCGTCGCGCTACAACATCAGTTGAAAATGGATTTGGAGAACGGTTGCATTTGCCCTTGCCGGGGTCGTGCCTGGATGAACCACATACTGGATATCGGGCTGCACCGCGAACCACGAGTTCACTTGCGCAAGGTAGGTGGCCTCAATAGCGGTTTCAGTACGTGTTACTGGGACTGTCATGGCGTCCTGAGAGTTGATGTAGTGCGATCCGTTTCGTGCAGAGTTGATGGCGATACCAAACTCATCGTCCGGTCTGCTCGCCAATAATCCAGAGGCGGCGAGGCCGACGGCCATATACGAACCGATCCGATTGACCCGCCCATCGCCAACGCCGTATTGCAGGAAACCAGATACCCGTGACTTGGGATTCGCGACCGCCCTAAATAGGGTTCGGTCCACCAGTACATAAGCGCCACTGCTGCCTTCGTGCTGCAAGGGAGTCCCTTGGGTGCTAACGAGACTGAGATCGCGAAAGGTGCCGGTGTAGTGCCATGCTCCCAGTGCAACCTTGTCCTCGTAGGCGGGAAAGTTCGCACCTCGACCCACTCGATACTTGGCAATGCCATGCGCATCCCCCGACTCTGGGCGAGTCAGGAAAGCGATCTCCGATACAAGCAGCAGTCCCTTGTCTTGTCCAGGAAATCGTGTCTCGCCGTTGACTCGATTGGCCGGCGCGCCGTCCATGATCGCCGTGCGGATCAGAATGCCTGGCGTCGGCTTGTAGGTGATCCTGGTCCCGATCGAGGTATCGGGAAAGATGGATGGGCCTCCGATGCCGCTCTGCGAGAACTCGGGACCGGTGCCGAAAGAACTGTTCAAAAAGAGGCCGCTGGACGCGAGGCGATAGAACTCCGAACTGAGATCATATCGACCAGCCAGAAACGACCATCGTCCGTTTGGTGAACTGTATTGGCCCCACGCTTCATACAGTCGTAAGGCGGACTTCGCTGAGTAGCTATTAACGCCTTGGGCGTCCCCAATGAAGTTACTCGGCTGCCCCCCGTGTATTGACAGTACCTGGAAAAAGCCTGTCCAACCTGGCGCTCGGAACAGTTGCTTGCCATCCAAAGTAAGCTGCAACCGAAGATTGCCGACGTATGCCGTGCCCGTTCGTGTGCCTCCGGCGGTATCTGAAGCAACGCTTCCATCGTAGAGCAAGGTCGGAGTTACACCTTGTCGAATGAGATTGGCCTTCTGCTCATTGAAATCATTGGACCATGCTTGATTGCAGAAGAGGGTTGCGCTCGTTACGACGCAACGCATCGCCACCCCGAAGCACCGCCCAAGGCCTGAATGGCCATGATCGAAACAGGCTGGACTCGTCCCGATGCGCTTCAATGAACTTGTATGCTTTTCTTGCCTTGTTTTGCTTGGAGCCTTGTCCACAGACATGGCGATTACCTCAAGCGGCCAGTTCAGATGCTAGCTCTTGTCCAAGAAAAGCGGGTAGCTCCAGGTTCACTTTCTCACGGCAGTAAATGAACCTGACCCTGACAGTCGTTGGCGATGCCGGTCAAGTTATGCGGCGAACCTGGTCAGCCGTGCGGGCAATGATTCGTCAACAAGCTGGCGTTCTGCAACAGGCAAACGCACTGGATGGCATCGCCCAGCACCGACAGCGTGTGATCGGCGAACTCGGCCTCATGACTAGCGATCATCACATCGCGATGGGCCACAGATCAGCCGGTTGAGCGTGTCGACCTGTTCCAAGGTCATGCCGAATGGGGATCCGACCTGTTTTCGGGGATGCCTAGCCAGAACCGTCTTTGCCACCGTTGCTGAGCGAGGCTCGCGGCATCCCGTGGCGCCGGGGGCACGCATGAAGGGGCGACGGATGTGCTATTCAGACAGCAGCTTGGCTGCTATCGCGCGGCGCAAACCTTTTGTACAGGCAAAGTGCAGAAAGTTGCCAAGGGGAAAACTAATGCGTGTATAGAAGGCGTGGTCCACAGGGACTGTCGCGGACATGGCTGCAGGAGGCTGTGTGCAAGACATCGCATCGGCGCCGCCAACGCGCCGCTGCGCCGCGCTGATTCATTCGTCGAAAGAGGAACCAGGACCGTGGCCACTTATCAACACCCAGGCATCTACATCCAGGAGATTCCGGGCGCGCGCTCCATCCAGGGCGCTTCAACATCCGTGGCGGTTTTTCTCGGCATCACCGACGCGGGTCCGGTCAACACGCCGACCTTGATCACCAGCTGGAATGCCTACACGCGCCAGTTCGGTGGACTGGTTTGGATGGGCTTCAATTCGTGGGCGGTGTACGAGTTCTTCCAGGAGGGTGGGTCGGCCTGCTACGTGGTGCGCCTGGATGACAGCAAGAGCAGTGCTGCGACAGCTAGCGTCGACACCGCCAAACTGGTCGCTGCCAGCAAAGGCATCTGGGGGGCGTCCCTTATGTACTGCATCAGCAACAACGCCACGCAGAAGACCCAGGACAACACCCCTCCGCCGCAGACACCCGTGTTCAATTTCCAGGTGGTGGTACCGGCGGCCTTGATCGACAACGTCGTCAAGGCCGGCACAGACAACTTCGCCCTGCAGCTGCTGGTCGACTATGTCAACCAGAACGGCCTCGCGCCGACGGTTCTCGGCACCGGCGCGATCACCTATTACGTGCTGGAAACCTTCACCGGCTTCACCAACGCGGGACCGGATTTCGCGGCGCGCATCAATGCGCAATCGATGTTCGTGCGCGTCACCCAGCCGGGCAGTCCCACTGCGCGCCCGGGCAACACGGATACGCCGATGGCGTTCACGGGAGGAAGCAGCGGTGAGCTGGATTTCGAGACCGCGCAGGACTCTCTCAAGACGATCCAGGGCTTGAGCCTGCTGGCCCAGCCAGAAACCGCGGCGATCACCGACGCCAACGGCAAGGTGGATTTGACCAAGCAATCCACGGTGATCAACCAGGGCCTGGCCTTGTGTCAGGAATTGACGAACCTGTTCTATGTGGCCGACCCGCCGTTTGGACAGAACGTGCAGCAGATCGTCGCGTTCAAGTTGGGCACGGGGCAGTCCAGCGGGCAGGCGCCGCAACCGCCGATCGACTCCAGCTACGGCTCGCTCTACTACCCGTGGGCCTGGATCTTCAATCCGCTTTCCAACAGCAACGTGCCGATCCCGCCCTCGGGCCCGGTGCTCGGTAGGTATGCCTACACCGACAGCGCGATCGGCGTATGGCAATCGCCGGCAGGCGTGAACGACGGCGCCATGCGCACCGTGGCGGCGCTGGAGCGCCAGCTCACCGATAGCGATCAGGATCAGCTCAACCCGCAAGGCATCAACGCGATGCGCAACCTGATCAACTACGGCAACGTCATCTACGGTGCGCGCACCGTCTCGCAGGACCCGCAATGGACCTACCTGAGCGTGCGTCGTCTCTTCATCTACGTCGAGCAGAGCCTGAAGAACAGCCTGCAATGGGTGGTGTTCGAGTCGAACGACCAGGCTTTGTGGTCGGCGGTGACGCGCGACATCGTCGCCTTCCTCACCACGCTGTGGCAGCAGGGCGGACTGCTCGGCGCCACAGCGAGTGAGGCCTTCTTCGTCACTTGCGACGCTTCCAACAATCCGCCTGAGACGCGCATGACGGGACTGCTGTATATCGACATCGGACTGGCGCCGGTGTATCCGGCCGAGTTCGTCGTGATCCGCATTACCCAGAAGACTGCCGGCCCGGATTCGGGCGGCTAAGCTGGCTGATGGTCATGGGGCGATTAGTCGGTGTTATCGGGGGTAGGGAATGGCAGCATTCGACCCATCGCAGCCGTTCGCGAGTGGCTGCTTTCGGGAGGGTACGTCTTCAACGTTTGACATGAGCGGCTGGCCATAGGCCAGTCCGCTCGATGGAAGGGCCAGGCGGACCTCACGCCCACTTCTTGCCGATAGCCTCCAGGCCAGCTTTTTGCAAATCCTCCGGGCTCATCAGAATGCGAAACTTGCAGTTCGCTTGGAAGTTGAGAAAGAAGGGTTCTGCAAGCGCGGGCACATCTGACGGATTCAGCACATCAACTACGAAGACTCCGCCGCGTGTTCCGTCTTCCTCCGTGAAGTAAGCAGCCTCAGGCTTGATTGCTTCGAGGATACGTCCAATGATCTCGCCTGCCTTTCCGCTTCTGACAAGGGAGTTGAAAGGCTCATGTGGGATTGCGACTGTAAGTAGCATCTTCATGTGAAGACCTCTGTCCGTTACGCGGCATTTGAAGGCGGCGCCGCAGACGCCTAACGCTGGAGTTAAGCGGCGCCGGTGGCGTCCGCCTTGAACGATTGGTTAGGCACCCACCACCTTACTAGGATCAGGACGCCGGTAACTTTCTTGCGAATGGAAAGGCAAGTGCGCCTAGCAGAATAGTTACACAAACAAAGTACACCCCTTGTTCCGATCCGTACGCACGTAACCACGCTTGGCTGCGTTGACCGTCAATTAGCAGGAACGGTGCGACGAAGATCAGGAAATTAACCAACGCTCCTATCGCTCCGCAGACCGACATCAGTCTCAGTGATCTGTGTAATTTCGCAAGGATCGAAGACATGTGGTTTGTGTTGCATAACTATTGTATATACGGACCCGTTGGTCCGGTTATACATCTCGCGCTGGACACCGCTAACGGTAGCGCAACACCATGATGTAGAAAGAATTTCGCGGAGCTGCGTCCGGCTAACCATAAGCGGTATGGCCGGACACAGCGGACGCTGGAATGGGGCTTCCGCGCGCTGCTGCAAGCACCAACGAGGCAAGCTTCCAACGACTGCTATTCGGCAACTTTGTTGAAGCTGCGACTGGCAGCTCGCGATCGATGAGGGCCCTTGCGGGGTCGATGAAGACCGCGCAAGCTGCGAACGTCGGAGATCACCATAGCGGGCATCATCA
>Ga0207700_10000926_pt1 | contig 16847 bp, 15 predicted proteins | sample LARL82metaG_FD_184348 | JGI IMG/M metagenome (GOLD analysis project Ga0207700, IMG submission 184348) | Corn, switchgrass and miscanthus rhizosphere microbial communities from Kellogg Biological Station, Michigan, USA - LAR L8-2 metaG... | ecosystem: Host-associated > Plants > Roots >...
GCGCCGAACGCTGATCTGGCTGACCACTGCCGGGCGGGACACCCTGCGCCGCCAGCGCGAGGTGCTCAGCACGGACCTGCTCGCCGGCGCGCTGTCCCAGCTGCCCACGGACCAGGTCACCGGGCTCCTCGGTGCGCTGCGCGCACTGGTCCATTCCGCAGGCCCCGGCGCACCGGGACCATCCCAAGGAGGAAGCTCATGACGACTACGGCTACCTGTGAAAGCTGCGGCATGCCGATCGAGACCGGCCGGTACTGCGGCTACTGCACCGACGAGAGCGGCCAGCTCCAGGCGTTTGAGGAACGGTTCGAGCGGATGACCGCCTGGCAGGCCCGGCGCAGTCCTGGCACGCCGCGCGAGGAGATCGAACGCCAGACCCTCGACTACATGGCCACGATGCCCGCCTGGCGCGACCACCCTCGCGTAGTCTCGCGGGCTCGCTGAACCGGCGCCCTTCCGCAATCACGCCGTGACCCGGGCCCGTAGCGCGGGGATGAAATGGGGTTCCAAGAGAGTGCGAATACGCCCTGGTCAGCTGCCAATTGGCGGCTGCCGTACTAGGGTCCTGGCCGCCGCCGGCGGCGCACAGGGACGGCGAGGCCCGCCAGGCCAGCGGCGAGCACGCCCAGCCCACACCAGGACAGCGCGGGCAGCCGCTCGCCGAGCACGGCCACGCCAAGCAGGGTGGCGACGGCCGGCTCGGCCAGCGTGAGCGTGGTGGCCACCTGTGCTTGTGTGCTGCGCAGGCCGCGCCCGAAGAGCCGGTAGGCCAGGAACGTGGTGCAGCCCGCCAGGTGCAGAGCCACCGCGGCACCGCGCCAGGTGCCGAGCCATCCGGTGCCGCTGGCCAGCAGGACCGGCAGCACGGCCAGCCCCGCCGCGCCGAACATCGAGCCAAGCACCGGGGCCGCCGGATGGCCGGCGGCGATGAGCGTGCGGCCGATCAGCGAATAGACCGCGTAGCACAGCCCGGACAGGCCGGCAAGAAGCACGCCCGTGCCGTCCACCTGGCCGCCGTGGCCGGAAATTGCTGGCGCCAGCACCAGGCCGGCGCAGCCGAGCACGGCGGCCGCGGTGGCAGCGGCCCACCTCACCCCCGGCCGTCCGTGCCCGGTGGCCCAGGCCAGCAAACCCGCGAACACCGGCGCGCTGCCCAGGGCAATCACGGTGGCCACGGCGACGCCGGTGCGGGCCACGGCCGGGTAGAAGGTGACCGGGTACCCGGCCACGGCCAGCGCGCCGAGGCCTAGCAGCCACCGTTGGGCGCGGGTACAGGCGGCCAGCATCGGGCGTGCCCCGCGGCTGACCAGCAACAGCAGCAGGCCGCCACCGGCCAGGCCGGCCGCGCCGACGGCCGCGGGCGGCGCTCCGGCCGGTGCCAGGGTGCTGGCGGTCCCTGTGGTGCCCCACAGTGCCGCCGCAGCAAGGATGGCGGCCGGCCCGGACAGCAGGGCCTGGCGCGCCGACGGCGGGGCGAAGCGGGGGGACCGGGAGGTGCGGGACGTGCGGGCAGCCGCGCGGGTCCGTGCGGAAACCAGGGGAGAGGCGTGTTCGGGCACTGTCGTGAACTCCGTCGTTCGAATGCGTCAGGGACTGGATTCGAATCGGGCGCACGAGCATGCCGACGGCCGCCCGCAGAGCGGGCGGGGGAAGGGTCAGGCCGTCAGAGGCGGGAAATGGCCAGCAGCAGGGTGCACCCGGTCAGGCGCACGGTGGCGGCAGGACGACGTGCCAGTGCGAGTTCACCCGTTGATGGTAACGCCCGCCGCGCAGACTGCTATCCGGAGTACGAGTCCGGTTTCACCCGGTAGCTACGGCCGTTCGGGAGCCGCCAGATCAGGATTCCTGGCTCAGGCTGGTCAAGCCACCAACCTTGAGCCTGTTTGGCCTGGTGGTGCCGCCGGCACAGGCTGGCGAGGTTGCATTCGCAGGTCCGCCCGCCCTGGCCGTGCGGAATCGTGTGATCTTGGTCGCAGCGCGCCGCCGGATTGCGGCAGCCTGGGAACCCACAGGTCCGATGGCGAACATTGACCACGTGCCGCAGTAACGGGGCTGGCTGGTAACCCTTGGACTCGCGCTCATGGAAGCATTCTCCAACCGCGAGTGGCCGGATGGTTACGTTCAGCGCCCAGGCGCCCGGTGGCCCGGCGCGGGCTGCCGCAGGCTCCCGGCCTCCTAGGCCAGCCCGGCCCGACCGAGGCTCGCCGCCCGGCCGGCCGTCCGGGCCCGCCGGGAACGGCCCGGCCCGGGCGCATCCGTGAGCGATCGCGCGCCCGTCCCGGCCGGTCAGGGTGAGGCACCAGCGCGCGCCGGGCTGGCGGGCGATCAGATTCGCGAGCGCCCGCGCGTCGTCAGCAGGAAGGGGACCGAACCCGGCGGCCTCGCCGGGCTCCGCCGATGTTCCCAGCCAGGTGGCCAGTGGCATGGTCAGGTTGATTGAGCCGGTAAGCGCCGGCCCGGCCGATGGCGGCCGGCCGGGGACCGTGCCGGAAGTGGCACCCGCCCCGGAATCGGTCCCGGGTCCCGGCGGCTCCCCCGAGGTGAGCACCTCCACCGGCTGTCCCAGCAAGAGAGCGAGGTAGACCTCGGCCCGCAGCTCGTTGAGGGTCTCCGCCCGGCCGGCCGCCTTCAGATGCCGCGCCAGGGCGTCGATGCGCTTGTCCGCCGCGAGAACCTCGGCGGGAGGCAGGTCCCGGCCGGCTAGCGCGGCCGTGCCGGCACGCTCGTCCCAGACCTCGACCCGGGCATCCTTGCGCGCCTCCTCCTGGCGCCGCTTGGCGGCAGCGGGATCCACGGCGAGAACCGCCCGCTGGGTCGCCGCGCGCAACTGGCCGGTGGTCTGGCCGGGCGCGCGCCCGATGACCGCGGATTCCACCGCCGCCGCGTGGGTGTCGGCCAAGCCGCTGACCCCTTCGGTGATGACCAGCGCCTTCGCCCGGTCGATCCGGCCAGCGGCCAGCGCGGCCCGGGTCAGCGGCAACCGTGCCAGGCCGCATGCGAAGTCAAGTAACGCGTCGGCGCTGCGGGTGGTCAGTGTCAGCGATACCGCCAGTTCGTCACCCACATGCTCGGCGAGACGCGGGTCGGCCCCGGCGGCCACCTCAGCCTTGCGGCGGCGGTCCAGCTCAGCGACCGCTGCCAGCTCACCGGCGGTGGCCCAGGCGGCCAGCCGTCGCCAGGCCCGGAGCACGCCGACCAGGGCGTCATCGGAGAGCGTGCCCAGCCCGTCCGCCCAGGCGTTCTGGGCGAACCCGGCAAGCGCCGGACCGGGTGCTAAGGAGTCGAGGGGCCCGCCCGCGACGAAACCCGTACCGGCGCCACAGGGCCCGGGTGGCTCGCTGGGCCAGTCCGCCCAGTCCTCGCCGGCCGTCGCGGCGGCGCGGGTCACCCATTCCTCATCCAGCTCCTGGGCGATCCACATCCCGTGGTGCCCGGGAACTGGTCCGGAACCGGTCGCTTGCCGCAGCATCCCGCCTCTATCCAAACTGACATTCGATTCGACGCCGAGCATATGACCACCCACCGACATTTCGGCACGCACTAACCCTGGATAGCCCAGACGGCAGGAGACCCTCGGCTCAATGCCCGGGGTGAGTCCGCATCAGCGAGGTCTTCAGGTTCGGCTTGGAGTTCACGATCAGGCAGGTGATGGTCTTGTGACCGCTGGTCCAGGACGACTCCAGCGGATACAGGTAGTGCAGCGTCATCGAGTTCTTGATCTTCGACGTCTGCACGCTCTTCTTGATCCGCGCGTGGCAGCCGGTGTCCGCCTGGCGCTTGAGCGCGTCAACCCCCGGGTAGCTCTTGCCGGTCGCGGTGAACTGGACGAAGGCCTGCGCGTTGTGCGGCGTGCTGCACGGCACCACGGTCACGTAGGTGACGCCGAGCACGGTCTGGCTCGCCGGTGGGTTCTGGAAGCACTGGCCGGGCTTCAGCGCGAACACGTTGGTGGACAGCGGCCCGTGGCTCGCCGTGGAACTGGGCCGCGGTGTGGGTGAGGAACTGCTCCCGGTGGACGCCGGCGGCGACTGGGTCTTGCCGCCGTGCATGACGAAGTAGGCACCGAGCAGCACCAGCCAGAGCGCGGAGAAGGCGAGCCCGGCGATGGCCAGGCCCCGGCCGCGCTGCCCGGTGCGGCGGATCTGGCCGAGCGCGAGAATGCCCAGGACGATGCCGGCGATGGCGCCGATCACGGTGATGCCGAGCAGGCCAAGGATCAGCGACGCGACCGCGAAACTGTTGGCCTTACCGGGAGCGCTCGCCCGGCGCCCCGGGCCGCCCGGCGGGCCTGGTGGGCCAACGGGGCCCGGGCCCTGCCGGGTGAACGGGTCCCGCGGGCTGAACAGATCGCCGGAGTCGTACGGGGCCTGCGGACCGGTCGCTCCCGGGGTGTAGGCCTGCGTCGAGGCGCCGCGCAGGGCCGCCGTCTGCGGCCCGGTGAAATCACCCGCCCACGGCGGAGCCTCGCCGGGGCCCGTGGCGAAGTCGCCCGCCCACGGGGCATCGGCGGCACCGCTGCCGAACGCGCCCGGCCGGGCCTGAACTCCGGTCGGCTCCGCGGGGAACGCCCCGGTCGCGGCGGCCGGGAAGCCGCCGTTTGAGACGGCAGGGCCGCGGCCGGCCCGGGCGGACGGGTCACCCGGCTGGTACTGGTCCGGAATGCCGTCGTCGACCCACAACTGCCACCCTGGGGGCGCGGGCGGCCAAGACGGATCGGGCTGCCAGTGGGGAGGCGGCGCGAACCCAGGTGGCGGCGGTGGCCAGCCGGGGGCCGGGTTGAAACGCAGTCCCAACGGGCCTCCCTCGGGGAAGTTTCGGCTTGGGTAACCCGATATACATTGAAAAGGCCCCCGTCGGCCGAACATAGCAGCCAGAGCGCGGCGAGGTGTGAGCTACTGCATGGCCGATCGCGTTGCGACCGGGTATGGATTTACGCCACACTGATGTTGTGAAAAGCGTGGACAGGACAAGCACGCTCCCGGTTGCGGGCAGCGGCGGTGACGCACGAGGCGCCAGTGGCGCCAGTGACGCCATTTTCGCCGCAGGCCCGGGCGTTGCTGCGCCTGGGCATGTCCCGGCCGGTGACGAGCGTACCGCTGCCACCCACCGCAGCGACCTGTCCGACATCCCCGCCGTCCCCGTGTCGGGCACGGCGGGCGCCGTGACCTACCTGGGCTCTGAGCGTGGCACCCGGGCCCGGATCGCCCGGCTGATCCTGGAGAACGGGCCGGTCACCGCGGCCGCGCTGAGCACCCGGCTGGGACTGACCCCGGCCGCCGTGCGGCGGCACCTGGACAACCTGCTCGCAGGCGGCCTGATCGAGGTCCGCACCGCGCGGCGGGTGGCCAGCAGGGGCCGCGGCCGCCCGGCCAAGCTGTTCGCGATCACCGACGCGGGCCGCAGCGCCTTCGAGCACGCCTACGACGACCTAGCCACCAGCGCGCTCCGTTTCCTCGCCGAGGCGGCGGGGCCGCAGGCCGTCGCCGAGTTCGCCCGCCGCCAGGTGGCCGAACTCGAGCGCCGGTACCGGCCAGCGATGGAGGCGACCGACACGGACAAGGTCAAAGCGCTCGCCGAGGCCCTGTCCGCGGACGGTTACGCCGCCTCGGCGACCAGCGCCCCGACCCTGGCGGCCGGCGGCGCGGAGCAGAGCGGCGGGGAGCAACTCTGCCAGCACCATTGCCCGGTCGCGCACGTCGCGGCCGAGTTCCCGCAATTGTGCGAGGCCGAGACCGAAGCGTTCGCCAGGCTGCTCGGTACCCCCGTGCAGCGCCTGGCCACGATCGCGCACGGCGACGGGATCTGCACCACGCACGTGACCGCGCCCGCGCTTGTCCACATCCGCACGACGACCACAACTACCAGTCAGCCTGGAGGCTCTGGAGCATGACGACGACCGCGCACCCCGAACTCGAGGGGCTGGATCGATACAAGTTCGGCTGGGCCGACTCCGACACCGCCGGAGAGTCCGCGCGGCGCGGCCTGTCCGAGGAGGTCGTGCGCGACATCTCGGCCAAGAAGAACGAGCCGGAATGGATGCTCGACCTGCGGCTGAAGGGCCTCAAGCTGTTCCGCCGCAAGCCGATGCCCGACTGGGGCGCGGACCTGACCGGCATCGACTTCGAGAACATCAAGTACTTCGTCCGGTCGACCGAGAAGCAGGCGGCGACCTGGGATGACCTGCCCGCCGATATCAAGAGCACCTACGACAAGCTCGGCATCCCCGAGGCGGAGAAGCAGCGCCTCATCGCCGGCGTCGCCGCGCAGTACGAGTCGGAGGTCGTCTACCACAAGATCCGCGAGGACCTGGAGGAGAAGGGCGTCATCTTCCTGGACACCGACACCGCGCTGCGGGAGCACCCCGACCTTTTCCAGGAGTACTTCGCCACGGTGATCCCGGTCGGCGACAACAAGTTCGCCGCGCTGAACACCGCCGTCTGGTCCGGCGGCAGCTTCATCTACGTGCCGAAGGGCGTGCACGTGGAGATCCCGCTGCAGGCCTACTTCCGGATCAACACCGAGAACATGGGCCAGTTCGAGCGGACCCTGATCATCGTCGACGAGGGTGCCCACGTGCACTACGTCGAGGGCTGCACCGCGCCGATCTACTCCTCGGACTCGCTGCACTCCGCGGTCGTCGAGATCATCGTCAAGCCCGGCGGCCACTGCCGTTACACCACGATCCAGAACTGGTCGAACAACGTCTACAACCTGGTCACCAAGCGGGCCGTGGCGCAGGCGGGTGCGAGCATGGAGTGGATCGACGGCAACATCGGCTCCAAGGTCACGATGAAGTACCCGGCCGTGTACCTGATGGGCGAGCATGCCAGGGGCGAGACGCTGTCGGTGGCGTTCGCCGGCGGCGGCCAGCACCAGGACGCGGGCGCCAAGATGGTGCACTGCGCGCCGAACACTTCCTCCCAGATCATCTCCAAGTCGGTGGCCCGGTCCGGCGGGCGCACCTCCTACCGCGGCCTGGTCCAGGTCCAGGAGGGCGCCAGCCACGCCAAGTCCACCGTCAAGTGCGACGCGCTGCTCGTGGACACCGTCAGCCGGTCCGACACCTATCCATATGTGGACGTCCGCGAGGACGACGTGGAGATGGGGCACGAGGCCAGCGTCTCCAAGATCTCCGAGGACCAGCTCTTCTACCTGATGAGCCGCGGCATGACCGAGGACGAGGCGGCCGCCACCATCGTCCGTGGCTTCGTCGAGCCGATCGCCCGCGAGCTGCCGATGGAGTACGCGCTCGAGCTGAACCGGCTGATCGAGCTGCAAATGGAGGGGGCGGTCGGCTGATGTCCGCTCTGCAAGGGGCCGTGGACTCCACGGCCCCGGTCTCCCGGTTGCACGCGCACCGTGCGGAGTTTCCCGTTCCCACGGGGCGAGAAGAGGAATGGCGCTTTACGCCGCTGCGTCGGTTGCGTGGGCTCCACGGCGCGCAGCCGCTCGTGGCTGGCAAAGTACATGTCGGGGTCGATGCCGCACCGGGTGTCACCGCTGTGCTTGCGCAACGCGGCGACCCCCGCTACGCCACCGACTTCGAGCCCGTTGACCGGGTCAGCGCCACGGCCTTTTCCTCCTATGAGGAAGCCCTGGTCGTCACGGTGCCCCCGGAGACAGAGATCAGCCTGCCGACCGTGATCAGCGTCCGGGGGGACGACGCCTCCGGGGCAGCGTTCGGGCACACGCGCATCAGCCTCGGGGATAACGCGAGGGCTCTCGTCGTGGTGGATCACCAGGGGAGCGCGACGTACGCCGACAACGTTGAGATCGTGGTCGGGGATGGCGCCGCGCTGACGCTGATCAGTTTGCAGGACTGGGCCGATGACGCGGTGCACGTGTCTGCCCATCAGGCGACGATCGGGCGGGATGCGCGGCTTCAGCACACCTTGGTGAGCCTGGGCGGCGATGTGGTGCGGATGGCCCCGGCCGTTCGTTATGCCGGTCCTGGAGGGGACGCGGAGCTGCTCGGGCTGTATTTCGCAGACGCCGGCCAGCACCTGGAGCATCGTCTCTTCGTGGACCACGCGCAGCCGAACTGCCGCAGCCGCGTGGACTACAAGGGCGCGCTGCAGGGGGAGGCGGCGCACACGGTGTGGATCGGCGACGTGCTGATCCGGCCGGAGGCGACGGGGACCGACACCTACGAGCGGAACCGCAACCTGCTGCTCACCGACGCCGCGCGGGCCGACTCCGTGCCTAACCTGGAGATCCTCACCGGCGAGGTCGTCGGCGCCGGGCACGCCAGCACCAGCGGGCGGCTGGAGGCCGAGCACCTGTTCTACCTGATGGCCCGGGGTATCCCGGAGGACGAGGCGCGGCGGCTGGTGATCCGCGGCTTCTTTGCCGACCTTATTGCCAAGATCGGCGTGCCGGAACTGCGCGATCGGATCACCGAGGCGATCGAGGCGGAGTTGGCTGCGGGAATCGCGGAGGTGCGCGCATGAGCGAGACCACGCAGTTCGTCCGGGCCTGCGCGCTGGCCGACGTGCCCGACGAGGGCGCCCTCGGGCTGGAGATCGAGGGCCAGCCGGTCGCCGTGGTGCGCGCCGGCGGCGAGGTGTTCGCGCTGCAGGATGTGTGCTCGCACGAGGAGGTCCCGCTGTCCGAGGGCGAGATCTACGACCACACGGTGGAATGCTGGCTGCACGGGTCGTGTTTCGACCTGCGGACCGGCGCCCCGACCGGGCCCCCCGCGACCGAGCCCGTGCCCGTCTACCCGGTGAAGGTCGAAGGCGGCGACGTATACGTCGATCTCGGCGCCGCCGGCCCGGCTAGCTAACAAACGATCAGGAGATATGTCATGGCCACCCTTGAGATCCGCGACCTGCACGTCAGCGTGGCGGATCCGACACCCGGCGCGGACGGCGACGGCAGCAGCGAGATCCTGCGCGGCGTCGACCTGACCGTGTCCGCCGGGCAGACCCACGCGATCATGGGACCCAACGGGTCGGGCAAGTCCACCCTTGCCTACGCGATCGCCGGCCACCCCAAGTACCTGGTCACCCGGGGCAGCGTCACGCTCGACGGCGAGGACGTGCTGGCGATGAGCGTGGACGCACGGGCCAGGGCCGGGCTGTTCCTGGCCATGCAGTACCCGGTGGAGGTGCCGGGCGTGTCGGTGTCCAACTTCCTGCGCACCGCGGTCACCGCGGTTCGTGGCGAGGCACCCAAGCTGCGGGTGTTCCTCAAGGACATGCGCGAGGCCATGGCGGCCCTCGCGATCGAACCGGCGTTCGCCGAGCGCAACCTGAACGAGGGCTTCTCCGGCGGGGAGAAGAAGCGGCACGAGATCCTGCAGCTCGAACTGCTCAACCCCAAGATCGCGATCCTGGACGAGACCGACTCCGGGCTTGACATCGACGCGCTGCGGGTGGTGTCCGGGGGGATCAACCGGTTCGCCGCCGGCGAGGGCCACGGCGTGCTCCTGATCACCCACTACACCCGGATCCTGCGGTACGTGACGCCGGACTTCGTGCACGTGTTCGTCGGCGGCCGGATCGTCGAGGAAGGCGGCCCGGAACTCGCGGAGAAGCTGGAGGCCGAGGGCTACGACCGCTGGGTCAAGGCAGGTGCTGCGTCATGACCTTCGACGTCGCCAGGATCCGCAAGGACTTCCCGATCCTGGAGCGCACCGTCCGCGACGGCCAGCCGCTGACCTACCTGGACAGCGCGAACACCTCGCAGAAGCCGCGCCAGGTGCTCGACACGCTGGCCGACTTCTATGAGCGGCACAACGCCAACATCCACCGGGCCACCCACCAGCTCGGCGAGGAGGCCACCGCGGCCTACGAGGGCGCGCGGGCCACGGTCGCCGGGTTCATCGGCGCAGCCGAGCCCGCCGAGGTGGTGTTCACCAAGAACGTCTCCGAGGGCATCAACCTGGTCGCGTACTCGATGAGCAACGCCAGCGCGGCCGGGCAGCACGGGCGGTTCGCGCTCGGCCCCGGCGACGAAATCGTCATCACCGAGATGGAGCACCACTCCAACATCGTCCCGTGGCAGCTGCTGTGCCAGCGGACCGGCGCGACGCTGCGCTGGTTCGGCGTGACGCAAGAGGGCCGTCTGGACATCTCGAACGTCGACGACCTGATCACCGGGCGGACCAAGCTGGTCGCGCTCGCGCACCAGTCCAACGTGCTCGGCACGATCAACCCGGTACGGGCGATCGCCGACCGGGCGCACGCGGCCGGGGCGCTGGTGCTCGTGGACGCCGCGCAGTCGGTGCCCCACATGCCGGTGGACGTCGCCGCGCTCGGCGCCGACTTCCTCGGCTTCACCGGCCACAAGATGTGCGGTCCCACCGGCATCGGGGTGCTCTGGGGCCGCCGGGAGCTGCTGGAGGAGATGCCGCCGTTCCTCGGGGGCGGCGAGATGATCGAAGACGTGCGGATGGAGCGGTCCACGTTCGCGCCGCCGCCGCACAAGTTCGAGGCCGGCACCATGCCGATCGCGGAGGCGCCGACGCTCGCCGCGGCCATCGGCTACCTCACCGAGGTCGGCCTGCCCGCGCTGCGCGAGTACGAGCACGGCCTGGTCACGCACGCGCTTGAGGCGCTGCGCGAGATCGACGGGCTGCGCATCCTCGGCCCGGCCGAGCCGGTGGACCGGGGCGCCGCGATCTCCTTCACGGTCGAGGGCGTGCACCCGCACGACATGAGCCAGGTGCTGGACGAGCGCGGCATCGCCGTGCGGGCCGGGCATCACTGCGCGTGGCCGCTGCACCGGGCCATGGGCGTCCAGGCCAGCACCCGGGCGTCGTTCTACCTGTACAACACGCACGAGGAAGCGGACGCGCTGGCCGAGGGCATCCGGGAGGCGCAGCGGTTCTTCGGAGTCGGGGGCGGCTGATGCGGCTGGAATCGCTGTACCAGGAGATCATCCTGGACCACTACCGGCACCCGCACCATGCGGGCCTGCGGGAGCCGTTCGACGCCGAGGTCCGGCACGTGAACCCGGTCTGCGGCGACGAGGTGACGCTGCGGGTCACGCTGAAGGACTCCGACGCGGGCCCGGTCGTGGCGGACGTCTCTTACGACGCGCTCGGCTGCTCGATCAGCCAGGCGAGCACGTCGGTGCTGGCCGACCTGCTGATCGGCAGGACGGTCAGCGAGGGCATGAAGGTCAACGACGAGTTCCTGGCGCTTATGCAGTCCCAGGGCGAGGGCGAGCCGGACGAGGACGTGCTCGGCGACGCGGTGGCGTTCGCCGGCGTGTCCAAGTACCCGGCGCGCATCAAGTGCGCCCTCCTGGCCTGGATGGCCTGGAAGGACGCGACCGCGCAGGCGATGGTGAGGCAGTGAGATGAGCGAAGAGACGGTAGCCACGAACGGAACCCAGACTCCGGAGACCGAGGACCTGCTGGAGGCGCTGCGCGACGTCGTGGACCCCGAACTGGGCGTGAACGTGGTGGACCTGGGCCTGGTCTACGGCGTCACTCTCGGCGGCGACGGCGTGGCCACCATCGACATGACCCTCACCAGCGCCGCGTGCCCGCTCACCGACGTGATCGAGGACCAGGCCGCGTCCGCGCTTGAGGGCCTGGTCAGCGACTTCCGGATCAACTGGGTGTGGCTGCCGCCGTGGGGCCCGGACAAGATCACCGAAGACGGCCGCGAGCAACTCCGCGCCCTGGGCTTCAACGTCTGACCCGCGCGGCCGCCGATGACCGCAGCATCGCGACCTTGACCTGACAACCCGGCGCCCGCGGATGTCGTTAGACCTGAGGTGAGGCTGCGACGAGAGCTGGCGATGGCCGGCAGTGACGAGGCCGAGTTCGAGGCCTACGTCGCCCTCGACGGCGGGCGGCTGCTCGGCTTCGCCTTGCTCCTGGCAGGCGACTACCAGGACGCCGAGGACCTGGTCCAGGTGGCGCTGCTGCGCTCGGCCGGCCGGTGGCCGGCAGCCAGGCAGAACCCAGAGGGGTACACCAGAACGATCCTGGTGAACCTCGCCAGGGACCGGTGGCGCGCCCGGCGGCGCCGGCAGCCCGAGACCCTGATCGCCGACGCGGACCCGCTGGCCTCCCCGGCCACCCTTGACGCCGCGGCCGCCGTGCTCGACCGGCAGGCCCTGCTGCGTGCCTGCCGGCTGCTGCCCGCGGCGCAACGCGCCGTGCTCGTGCTCCGGTTCTGGGAGGACCGGTCGATCGAAGAGACGGCCGCCGTCCTGGGCTGCTCCCCAGGCACCGTGAAATCTCACACCCACCGGGCGCTGCGACGGCTGCGCACGGTGCTTGACGACGCCCCGGGCGCCACGATGTCACCCGCCCGCCGGACGCTGGCCCCGGACCGGAGGACTCCTGATGCTGACCGACCGTGACGTGACCGAAGAACTCTCCGCGGCCTTCCACGACCGGGCCGACCCGGTCACCGGGTTGGCTATCGACCCGGCCGGGATCTTCCGGCACGCGATGCGGGCCCGGCGGCGCCGCGCGACGGTACGGGTGGCCGTGGTGGGTGCCGGTGCCACGCTGGCGGCGGTGGCCGTTGCGGTCGGCCTGAGCTACGGCCCCGCGGGACCAGGCCCTGTCCCGACGGACCGGCCGCCCGGCCTGCTGCTCGCTGCGGAAGTGGCCGAGGCGCCGCCCACGGCGGCCGCGGCGGCGGGCATGCCGCGGTACTACGTCACTGCCGGCCACGTCCGCCCGGTCGCCGAGGTCCGCGACTCCGCGACCGGGAAGGTGCTGGCCACGGTCGCGCTGCCGCATCGCATCGACCCGAAGGTGTCCCAGGTCGCGGCGGCCGGCGACGGCCGGACGTTCGCGCTCGCACTGCTGGAGTACCCGCGGACCCGGTTCTACCGGCTGCGAGTTAGCGCTGACGGCCGCGCGGCACAGCTGACCGTGTTGAACGTCGCCCCGCTGCCGCCGGGAGAGTTCGCCGACGGCGTCGCGGTCAGCCCGGACGGCAGCAGGCTCGCGGTGGCTGTCCAGGACAGCGGCGGGCAGCACGGCGCGGTGGAGGTCGTGTCGCTGGCCACCGGCGCGGCCCGGACCTGGACCACCGCACGGCCCGGGGTCCCGGCCGGGCTGTCCTGGGCGGACGGCCGGCGGATCGGGTTCTTCTGGGAGGCCGTGAGCGCATCGTCAGGTGCCTCGGGATTGTGGGTGCTGGACACCGCGGCCCCCGGGCACGGCCTGCTGTCGGGCCGCCGGATCCTGCCGGTCGTCGTGGGTGCTGACACGGTCGAGTACGCCGAGCTCACCACGGCCGGGACGGTGGTCGCCGCGGTCAGCTACAACGGCACCGCGCACGTCGCCCGAGGCACCGTGGTAGGCGGCATCGTGGAACTGTCCGCCCGCGGCCGGCCGCTGCGCACGCTGCTCGCCGAGCATGCGGCGTACTCCGCGGACCCCGGCCACCCCGGCTGGTACATCGGATCCTGTCTGCTGGCGGCTGCCGACCGCACCGGCAGTCATCTGCTGGTTAGCTGCGACAGGTTCGGCCGCCTGGACCGGGGCCGGTTCACCGCGCTGCGCGGTGCGGCACCGCAGTCGGCGGTCGCGGCCGCCTGGTGACCCCGGAAGGCGCCCGCCCGTTCAGGCGGGGCCGGTCAGGTGGATGCGCACGGCGAGGAACAGGCGCGGGGTGTCCCGCAGCACCGCCAGCCTCGGGTCGGGGACGGTGAGGAAGCGGTCCACCGCGTGCTTCACCACCGGCCGCAGCCGCGGGTCGGCCCGCGCGCCGGTGATCGCCTTCCGGTCGCCGCCGAGTACCACCGCATCGAGCCGTTCCGCGTAGGGGACCAGCACCTTCACCGCGGTGTCCGCGGCTGCGGCGACCGCGGCGGTGGCCTGGTTCGCCCGGCGCCGGGCGAACCGGTGCTGCGAGGTGCCGCCCGCGGCGGACCGGCCGTGCACCAGCCGCGACCCGACCTTGGAGCTGACCAGCCGCGGCGGGCTGCCGGTGAAGACCCCGGCGGCGAACCCGCCGAGCCGGACCAGGAACACCCCCACGGTCCGGTCCACCGCGGCGTGCGCGGCGATCAGCCCGGCCAGCTCCACGGGATCCTTCGGCCACGTGCCGCCGGCCGGCGCAGGCAAGGGCGGGAACGGCGGGTGACACTCGGCTGCCGCGCCGTCCGGGGCACGGAAGGTGACCGCCAGCCGGCCCGGCTCGACGGTGATGGCACCGTGGCGCTCGGCGAACGTGGCGACCCACCGGGCCAGCCGCTCCGGTGGCACGTCCACCCACCGCCCACCGCCTGCCGGCGGGTCCGCCTCGCCGGCGGCCCCGCCGACCTCAGCCGTCGTGCCCTCAGCCACCTGATGCCTCCATCCGTTCTCGTGATCATGACTTTAGTGGTGCTGCGGGCCCACCAATCTCATGATCACGACAGGAGTCACCCCGCCCTTCCGGCTCCCCGGCGCCGGCGTTGTCCTGGCGCTCACCGTGGCTGCGCTGCTGGGCTACGCCGCGTGCGGCCAGGGGAGCATGGTAGGCAGGACTTGTCAGTGGCATCGTGCTCCACGCCTTCGGGGTGATCATGACGCTTTCCACCCGGCCGGCCGCCACGGTCGCCTGCTAGAGCCGGGGGTCGACCGGCTCGCTTTCCAGGGCGAGCACGCCGAACACGCACTCGTGCACGCGGAACAGCGGCTCGCGGCGGGCGAAACGCTCCAGGGCCTCCACGCCGAGTGCGAACTCGCTGAGTGCCACAGAGCGCTTGCGCGCCAGGTGTCGCTCCCGCAACCGGTCAAGGTTGGCGGAGATGGCGTACTCCGGGCCGTAGATGATCCGCAGGTATTCGGGCCCGCGGCACTTGATCCCCGGCTGGGCGATGCCGTGCCGCCCGTTGACGATGGGGCTGAGCGGCTTGGCCACCATCCCCTCCCCGCCGGCGGCGGTGATCTCCTCCCACCAGGCGGTGACGTCCGCCTCGGCACCGGGCTGCTCCAGGTTGGCCACGATGTGCCGGGTCGGCTTGATGACCGGGTCGGCCGCCGACAGCCGCTCGGCGGCGGTCATGTGCCAGGCGTGGTCGCGGCCTGGCAACGTTCCCGCCGAGCCGGCCAGCACCTGGAACGGGGCGACCCGCACGTCATCGAGGGAGGTGACCGGCCAGACGTAGGACCGGTAGGCGGCGCCGAAGGACCGTGCCGCGGCGAGCCGCTCCCTCGTCCGGTCGGCCAGCGCCGCGACGTCGGCGCCGCGCCGCAGCGCTTCCTCCAGCGCACCGGTGGCCGCGCCGAGTCCTGCCACGGCAGCGGCGGCGACCGGGGCATAGTGGCTGCGCACCAGGTTCCCGGCCTTGAGCGACCAGGGCAGGATCTCGCAGTCGAGGGCGGCCCAGTCGCCGAGTTCGGCCCACAGGCCGGTCTGGGCGAGCGCCTGGTTCAGCCGGGCGAGCAGCTCCGCCTCCAATCCTTCGCTGGTGAAGAACGGCCGGCCGGTACGGGTGCAGACGATGCCGCCGCGGTCGCTGCCGAACCAGTCCAGGGCCGCCGCAGGAGTCCGGCAGACGACCACGATCGCCCGGGAGCCCATGTGTTTCTCCTCGCAGATCACTTGCGTCACGCCGTCGCGGCGGTAGGCGGCGAGCACGTCCGCGGGGTGTTCGAGCAGCCCGGGCCGGGCGCTGGCAGGCCCGGGAGGCATGGTTGGCGGCAGGTAGATCAGCCATCTCGGGTCGGCCGCGAACCGGCTCATCACCTCCAGGGCCGCCGCCGCGTTTGCCTCGGGTATGGCCACCCGCCCGCGCAGCCGGGTCTGGATCCCGCGCTTGCCCAGCACATCGCTCACGTCGAGGAGCGGCGCTGCCAGCCGATCCGCGAGGGCACCGCCCCCGCCCGCCGCCGCGGCACCGCTTCCCACGGCAGCCGCTGCGCCCGGAGCCGCGCCCGTCTCCGGGGCGGCGTCCCTGGCCGCCGGCGGGGGCTCCGCGGCGAGCGGCCGCGCGGGCTGGTAGTACACCCGCGCCGCGGGCACACAGACAAGTTCCCGCTCCGGGTAGCGCAGCGCGGTGAGGCGGCCGCCGAACACACAGCCGGTGTCCAGGCAGATGGTGTTGTTCACCCAGACCGCCTCGGGGACCGGGGTGTGCCCGTACGCCACGACGGCCTCGCCGCGGTAGTCCTGCGCCCACGGATAGCGGACCGGCAGCCCGAACTCGTCGGTCTCGCCCGTGGTTTCACCGTAGAGCGCGAAGGCGCGGACCGCGGCCGAGGCCCGGCCGTGCATCTCCTCCCGCAGCCCGGCGTGCGCCACCACCAGCCGCCCGCCGTCGAGCACGTAATGGCTCACCAGGCCGTCCAGGAACCCGGTCACCTGGTCGGCGAAGCCAGGCGGCCCGGCGGTGAGCTGGGCGAGCGACTCAGCCAGGCCGTGACTGACCTTGACGTCGCGGCCGCGCAACGCCCGCAGCAGCTTCACCTCGTGGTTGCCCGGCACGCACAAGGCGGCGCCCCCGGCCACCATTGCCATCACCGTGCGCAGTACCCCGGGCGTGTCCGGGCCCCGGTCCACCAGGTCGCCGAGGAACACCGCGGTCCGCCCGGCCGGGTGGCGGCGCACTCCGTTCTCGCCCGGCTGGTAGCCAAGCGTGTCCAGGAGCCCGGCCAGTTCCAGGTGGCAGCCGTGCACGTCGCCGACGATGTCGAACGGCCCGTGAAGGTCGGACTTGTCACTCCAGGACGGCTCGCGCGCGATCTGCGCGGCGTCCACGTCGGCTACGCCGCGCAACCGGAACACGCGGCGGAACCCTTCCCGTTCCAGCCGCCCCAGCGATTTGGCCAGCGCCGAGTGCTGGCGCCGGACCACCCCGGCACCGAAGGCGCGGTCCGGGCGCGCCTGGTTGCGCTCGATGCAGACCTGCTCGGGCACGTCGAGGACGATCGCGACCGG